>RepKanNP_Acetate_BrdU_F21BDRAFT_1000086_pt1 | contig 47817 bp, 34 predicted proteins | sample RepKananBrdUF21B_FD_10624 | JGI IMG/M metagenome (IMG submission 10624)
AGGGCGCGGGCATCGACCGTGCGCACGGCGGGCGTGTCGGCGGTGGGGGCGTGCCACGGGCCGGTCGCGCTGCGCGCGCTGGCGTCGACCGGATCGGTCACGTATACCTCCCAGCCCATCTGCGCGAGCCACGAGGCGGTCATATCCGCACGTACGCCGTCGTCGTCGGTCAGCACAATGCGGGCACCGCGCACGGCGGCGGTGTGGTCAGTCTCCTGCACGAGCTGCCCGCCCGGGGCGCTGGCAAAGCCGGGCAGGTGGCCGGCGGCGTATTCCTCGGGCGTGCGTACGTCCAGCTTGTAGAGCGTGCGGTCCGGGGTTTCCAGCTTGGCAACGTCGGCCAGGGCAATGCGGGGCACATTGGCGCGTTCCGCCACGGCGCGGGCATCGGCCTGGGCCTGGGCACGGGTCTGTGCGGACACGGCTTCCGGGTGGCGGCGGTTGATGCCGTGGTCCAGCACCTGATCGGCCAGCAGCCAGCCGATGGTGCCGTTGCGCAGCGCCGCCACCGGGTTGGGAATGCCGGCATTCACGAGCGATTGCGTGCCGATGATGCTGCGCGTGCGCCCTGCGCAGTTGACGATGACCTGCGTGGTCGGGTCCGGCGCCAGTTCGCGGATGCGCAGCACAAGCTCCGCCCCCGGCACGCTGGTCGCCGTGGGGATGCTCATGGTCTGGAATTCGTCATAGCGGCGCGCATCGACGATCACGACGTCGCGTTTGGCATCGAGCAGCGCCTTGACTTCCTGCGCGCTGAACGAGGGCGTGTGGCGTTGTGCCTCCACGTATTCGCCAAAGGCTTTGCTGGGGACGTTCACGTCCTGGAAGACCTCGCCACCGGCTGCGCGCCAGCCATCCAGACCGCCTTCCAGCAGATAGACACGCGTGTAGCCGAGCTCGGTCAACTTGGCGGCAGCGCGCGGGGCAAGGTCCGCACCGTCGTGCACGCCATACAGAACAATCAACGTATCCCGGCGCGGAATGCGCGACCACGCCTCCAGCTCCAGCCGCGAGAGCGGCAGGTTGGCTGCCCACAGCGGGTGCGCCTGCGCGTAGGGGTCTTCCTCACGCACATCGACCAGGGCGATTTCCTTGCGGGCCAGCAATGCGGCGCGCACGTCAGCATAAGTGAGCGTGGGAACGTGGGTCTCGGCCAGTGGTGCGGCGACCGGCGAGTCGGTGACTTCGAGGGTATCGATGACGGTACTCATGAGGCAGACGTGTCCTTGGAACGGTCCCAGAGATTGGGCAGGTGGGTATTCGAATAACCGGAGATGAACGGCTTGCGCTCGCCGTCTTCCGTATAGACCGAGCGGTGGATGCCGCCGATGTTGCCGCCGTACACGTGGATGCTGATCGACGTGCGATCGTCAAACGCGTTGTGCACGCGGTGGATGTCACCCACGCGCGGCGAGACGCGCTCGACCTGGCCCGGCTCCAGACGGATGGCCGCACCATCGGGCTGCGGGCGCCCATCGGCAGCAAGCTTGAACGGCTGCGAATACTCGGCGCCGCGCAACATGCCGATCAGGCCCCACGTGGTGTGGTCATGGATGGGCGTGCGCTGGCCCGGGCCCCAGACAAAGCTGACGATGGAGAAGCGCTCGCCGGAATCGACATGCAGCAGGTACTGCTGGAAGTGCTCGGGGTGCGGCTGGGCGTATTCGGCAGGCAGCCAGTTGTCTTGCGCGACGAGTGCGCCGAGCAGCGCGCCGGCACGCGAGAGGATCTCCGCCTCCGTCGGCTGCTGATCAAGCAGGCGGGACAGTGCGGTCACGAAATCGCGCAGCGGCACGATGGATTGCGGGGATTGCGTTTGTGCAGGTGCGGTAGCGAGGGCAGGCGTGCTCATCGGCAGGTTCCTGATGTGGGGGTTTCGGCTCATCTTGCTGGACTCGGGTTCTGGCGTCCAGCTAAACCCCAAGCGCAGTGCGGCCGGCGGCCAGCAGGATCGAATCGTTCTGCGGCGTGTGGATGCGGCTGCAGAGCACATCGCGGTAGTGGCGCTCAAGCGGGTTGTGGCGCGACAGGCCGTGGTTGCCCGAGAGCTGCAGCGCCAGTTCCACCGCGCGGATGGCATTGCCGGTAACGGTGTATTTGAGCAGCCCGCTATCGGTCGTGGAGAGCGGTGTGCCGGCATCGGCTGCCTCGGCAGCGTGGTCGAGCAGCACGCGATTGGTGCGCAGCGCGGCCGCAATTTCGCCGGCCGCCTCCTGCATGCGCGGCAGCGTTGCCAGCGGCGCACCGAGGTTGGCAGGCGCACGCGTGTTCAGGAACTGCACGAGCCAATCGCGCGCGGCCTGCGCCACGGCGTCGTACAGGCTGCCGAGCAGGACGGCCATCCAGGCTTGCTGATCGACATGCGCGCCGCTATCTGCCCACTCAGCGGCAGGCCGGATGTCAACGGCGTGGTCGAGCGGAATGACCACGTCTTCCAGCACAACGTCGTGGCTACCGGAAGCGCGCAGGCCCAGGTGGTTCCAGGTGGGTTCGATGCGGATGCCGGGCGTGTCTGGCAGCGGGCGCGGGACGAGGAAGATGCCGACACGCGGCTCCGCTTCATCGGTGCGCGCCCACACCGCCAGCCAGCGCAGCGCCGGACTGCCGGTGCTGTAGAGCTTGCGGCCGTGAATGCGCCAGTGGTCGCCAACGCGCGTAGCGATCGTGCCTGGCAGGCCGCCGCGTGCCGGTGTGCCCAAGTCTGGCTCCACGCGCAATGCGTTGATGAGGGCACCTTCATTCAATGCCGTGGAAAACACCTGCTGCCGTAGGTGCGCGGGCCAACGCGTATCTGCGCGGCCTAACGCGCGATGCTGCAGATACGTCATCGTCAGCACGAGTGCAGTCGCGGCATCACCATACGCAACCGACGCGATGATGCGGCGCGCCGTGGCCAGGTTTGCGCCACCGCCGCCATGTGCGTGCGGAATGACTTGCGCGGTCAATCCGGAAGTATGTAGCAGGGCAAAGTTCTCGTGCGCAAATGTGCCGTGCGCATCGTGCTCCGCAGCGGTAGCCGCCAGTTGCGGCGTGATGGCGGCCAGCACCTCGGCAAGCCGTTCGGGTGCCGTGGGCAGGCGATGCAGGGGGATGGACGACATGGCGAAGCGGCGCACGAGGCAAGTGATGTTGCCGCACAGCGTAGCCGTGTTGCCGCGCACAGCGAACGACCCATGCCGAATATGCAGCATTGAATTTATTCGTTAGTGCAACGCTGGTGGTGACGTAACTTCATTCGCATTCATGGCGAGGTGCAGCGCAGCAAATACAGCCTCGCCGATCTTCTAACGATATGCGGAGCGAGCCATCATGAGCGTCGATTTCATCGGCATGATCCAGAGCCAGAAGCAGTCGGAAATCCATCCGCCTGATCCGAATGGACCGGTGATCGACCGCGACTACGTGCGTGCCTTTGCGCAGGCCCACGAGCAGGCCGGCTTCGACCGCATTCTGGTGCCGCACCATTCGACCGGCCCGTCGGCCACGTTGACGATCTCGTATGCGGCGGCGCTGACCGAACGCATCCACTTCATGCTGGCGCATCGCCCAGGCTTTACCAACCCGACGCTGGCCGCACGCCAGATTGCGACGCTGGATCAGTTCACGGGTGGGCGCCTGGGGGTGCACTTCATCTCGGGCGGCTCCGACAGCGAGCAGCGCCGCGATGGCGACTATCTCGACCACGACCAGCGCTACGCACGCACCGATGAATACCTCAGCATCCTGCGCCGCATCTGGACCGAGGCCAAACCGTTCGATCACGAGGGCGAATTCTACCGTTTCGAGCAGGGTTTCTCGGAGGTGAAACCCGCGCAGAAGCCGCATGTGCCGATCTACTTTGGCGGCGCGTCGGACGTGGCGGTAGAGGTGGCGGGCAAGCACGCCGATGTATACGCCCTGTGGGGGGAGTCGCTCGACCAGGTGCGTGAACTGACCACGCGTGTGCGTGCAGAAGCCGCCAAGCACGGCCGCAGCATCCGCTTCTCGGTATCGTTCCGGCCGATTCTGGCGGATACGGAAGAGGCCGCCTGGGCCCGCGCCGAGCGCATTCTTGAACGCACCCGCGCGCTGCGCCTGGAGCAAGGCTACAGCCGTGGCGGCCCGCAGCAGAGCGAAGGTGCACGTCGCCTGCTGGCCGCTGCCGAGCAGGGCGAGCGCGTCGACAAACGTTTGTGGACAGCCATCGCCAAGGAAACCGGGGCGCGCTCCAATTCCACCGCGCTGGTCGGCACGCCGGAGCAGGTGGCCGATGCGCTGCTCGACTACTACGACCTGGGCGTCACGACCTTCCTGATCCGCGGCTTCGATCCGCTGGAAGATGTGGTCGACTACGGCCGCACACTCATCCCGCGTGTGCGTGAGCTGGTGGCCCAGCGCGATGCACAGCGCAAGGCAGCGTGAGGGGCGGGCATGAGCGCAGTCATCTCCATCGAGCGCCCGGCGTCTACCTCGCTCCGGCTCAACCCGCAGCCACAGCAGAAGTTCTGGTTCGATCCGCCGGCGGCGCGCACGTCCGTTGAGGCAGAACGGCGCCATCGGCAAGAGCGCCTGGCAGCAGCTTTCCGCATCTTTGCGCGGCATGGCTTTGACCTTGGGCTGGCCGGGCATATCACCGCACGCGATCCAGAACTGCTCGACCACTTCTGGGTGAACCCGCTGGGCGTGCATTTCTCGCGCATCAAGGTGTCGGACCTACTGCTTGTCAACGCGCGTGGTGAGACGGTCATCGGCAACCAGCCGCTCAACAAGGCGGCGTTCGCCATTCATGCGGCGATTCACGAGGCGCACCCGCACATCGTGGCGGCGGCGCATACGCATTCGACGTACGGCAAAGCGTGGTCGACGCTGGGCCGGCCGCTCGATCCACTCACGCAGGATGCGTGCTCGTTCTATGAAGACCATGCCCTGTTTGACGACTTCACCGGCATGGTGGTCGACGCCAGCGAGGGCGAACGCATTGCGCGCGCACTGACCAAACCGGGCGGCGGCACGCACAAGGGTGTGATCCTGAAGAACCACGGCATCCTCACCGCCGGCCCCACCGTGGAGGCCGCCGCGTGGTGGTACATCGCGCTGGACAACGCCGCGCACACGCAACTTCTGGCTGAAGCGGCGGGCACGCCGCAGCTGATTGACGCCGCCACCGCGCGCCACACGCATAGCCAGGTGGGTGGGCCAGAAGGCTCGCTGCATGCGTTCGAGAGCCTGTACGCGGGCCTGATTGCCGCCGAGCCGGACGTGCTGGACTGAGCTTAATCAGAACCAAACAGATCGTAGAGCACAGAACACATCCAACGCACACCATACGGGGAGCATTCCATGAGCCAAGACAATTCGGGTATCTCACGCCGCAAGGTACTGCACGCGGCGGCTGCCACGGCGCTGGCCGCACCGGCCCTGATCCTGGGTCGCAAGGCCTATTCGCAGCAGCGCAAGCTGACGTTTGCGTGGAACCAGAATTCGTTCTGCCTGACGCCCATCGTGGTGGCGCAGGAGCGCGGTTTTTTCGAGAAGAACGGTCTACAGGTCGACCTGATCAACTACAGCGGATCGACCGACCAACTGCTCGAATCCATCGCCACCGGCAAAGCCGATGCCGCGGTGGGGATGATCCACCGTTGGCTCAAGCCACTGGAGGCCGGCTTTGATGTGAAGATCATCGGCAGTTCGCATGGTGGCTGCGTACGGCTGGTGGGCTCCAAAGCGGCGGGCGTGACCAATCTGGCCGCACTCAAGGGCAAGACGGTGGGCGTGAGTGATCTGGCCGCGCCGGGCAAACACTTCTTCACCATCCTGCTGGCCAAGCACGGTATCGACCCCGACCGCGACATCACCTGGCGCCAGTACCCGGCCGACCTGCTGGGCGTGGCGGTGGACAAGGGCGAGATCCAGGCCATTGCCGACGGCGACCCGAACCTCTACCTGCTGGAAAAGCGCACCAACGGCGCCTATGTGGAACTGGCGACCAACCTCACTGGCGAGTACGCGCGCAAAGTCTGCTGCGTGATCGGCGCGCGTGGCGAACTCGTGCGCAATGACCGCCAGGCCGCCTCCGGCCTGGCACGCGCCATTGTGCAGGCGACGGACTTCGTCAACGAGAACCCGAACGAAGCCGCCAAGGTGTTTGCCAAGTATTCGCCCAAGGTGGCAGTGGACGATCTGCGCAAGCTCTACGCCACGCTCACCTATACGCACCACCCGACGGGTGTCGACCTGCGCGACGAGATCGCCTTCTATGCGGAGGACTTCCGCCGCATCGGCGTCATCAAGAAGACGACCGACCCGCAGCGCCTGGCGCAGCACGTCTACGTGAACGTGCTGGCGTAGGGCACGCGACATGAGGAGAGCATCGACATGACTACGACTACCGCCCCACAAACGCTGGAGGCGCCTGCCGCGCTGTCCAACCCCTTTGGCGGCGCGATTACCAATGCGCGCGTATGGCGCTCTGGCACGGTGGCCGGGCTGGCGTGGGCCGCCTTCGGGTTGCTGACGTGGCGCTGGCCCAACCATGTGATCGGCTTCAGCGATTGGGCCTTCACAGCAGAACTCGGTATCGCGGCATTGCTGGTGGGCGTTGCGCTGTTCATTCTGGCGCTGGTGGGTGCGTACGTGGCACCCCTGCGTGCCGTGCAGGAAACGCTACTGCCTCTTGGGCCGTGGCTCATTGCCGTGCCGGTCGTGCTGGGCGCATGGGAAGTGCTAACAGCCAAGTCTGGTTTCCTGCCGACGCCGTTCTTTGCGCCGCCGCAGGCGTTGATCGAGGTCTACACCGAAGACTGGGCGCGCCTGGGCGGCAGCGTCATCAACACGCTCAAGCTGCTGGGGCTGGGCTACTTCTTTGGCGCGCTGACGGGCTTCCTGGTGGGCGTGTCGATCGGCTGGTCGCGTGCCGTGGGGTACTGGGTGCATCCGGTGCTGCGCATTCTGGGCCCGTTGCCCGCCACGGCGCTGCTGCCGATCACCTTCTACTTCTTCCCGTCGAGCTATTCGGCGGCGGCCTTTCTGATTGCGCTGGCGTCGGGCTTTCCGGTGGCGGTGCTCACGTGGTCCGGTGTGGCTGGCGTGAACAAGAGCTACTACGACGTGGCCCGTACGCTCGGTGCCTCCAACGCCTTCCTGGTGCTGCGTGTGGCAATTCCGGCTGCATTGCCGCAGGTATTCGTCGGGTTGTTCATGGGGCTGGGCGCATCGTTTACGGTGCTGGTGACGGCCGAGATGATGGGCGTGAAATCGGGCCTCGGGTGGTATCTGACGTGGGCCCAGGGCTGGGCCTCCTACGTGAACATGTATGCGGCGCTGATCGTGATGGCGCTACTGTTCTCCAGCATCATCACGCTGCTGTTCAAGGTGCGTGACCGCGCGCTGGTCTGGCAGAAGGGGACGCTGAAATGGTAGCCGTGCTTGAACGCGAAGCGCCGGTTGACGCGGCCGCACCCGTCACGCCTGCCACCACGGGCGCGCGCATTGACGTGCAGGGCGTGAGCCACTGGTTTGGCAGCCGCGCCAACCCGCTGCAGGTGCTCGACAACGTTGACCTGGCCATACAGCCCGGCGAGTTCGTCGCACTGCTAGGCCCCAGCGGCTGCGGGAAATCCACCTTGCTGCGCCTGATTGCCGGGCTGGAAGCGCCCACGCGCGGCCGCATTCTGCAGGACGATGCGCCCATCACCGAGCCCAATCCGTCGCGCGTTGTCGTGTTTCAAGACCCAACGCTGTATCCGTGGCGCCGCGTGTGGGACAACGTCGCTCTCGGCCTGCAGGCGCGCGGCGTGCTCAAGGCGGAGCGCGACCGCGTAGACGATGCGCTGGAGCGTGTCGGCCTCAAGGGCTTTCATCGCGCGTTCCCGCACGAGCTGTCGGGCGGCATGGCGCAGCGTGTGGCGCTGGCGCGTGCGCTGGTCAACGATCCGCAACTGCTGGTGCTGGACGAACCGCTGGGCAAGCTTGATTCCCTCACGCGGCTGGCCATGCAGAGTGAACTGGTGGCGTTGTGGCAGCGTGCGCGTTTCTCTACGGTGCTGGTCACGCACGATGTGGAAGAGGCATTGTTCCTGGCCCAGCGCGTGATCATCTTCAGCCCGCGCCCGGCGCGCATTGCAGCGGAGTTGACGGTCGACCTGCCTTATCCACGCCATCGCGGTGACCCACGCCTGAATGCCCTGCGGCACGAGGCGCTTGGCCACCTTGGCCTGGGCCAGACCTGGTAGGGCGCGCGCAGGACATTCCACGATGAAAGTGCAGTCATGAGCGGCCCTCCACCGACGGCCTGGCTCAATACGTTGCTCGGCTTCCTGCAATGGGCGCAGCAAGGTTTGCTGACGTTGTTGCACACGCTGGGCCTGACGAGAGATGTGCACGGCCAGGCAGCATGGCCCTGGGGAACACGCATTGCCGGTGAAACGCTGCTGATCGATCTCGGGCAGGCAAGGCAACTGGGCATCACGCTCATCGCGGTGGCGTTGACGGTGCTGGCGGTGCTGGTGGCGATACTGGTGCGTCGTTGGCGTGCGGTGGCGCTGGGTGTGGCGGCGGGCTTGCTGGTGGTGGCGCCGTGGCCGTCGGCGGTGGTGCTGTCCTCCGCCGTGCCGACCAGCTTTCATGCGAGCCCGACTGCGTTCTCCCTGGCCTCCATTGCCAACGGGGGCCGTGTGTACAACGCAGCCTGCGCAAGCTGCCACGGCGCAGATGGCCGCGGCGAGGGCCCGCTGGCCGCCACGCTCACGCGCTGGCCGCCCACCGTTGTCGGCCCGCTGCTTGGCCGCCATGCGGATGGCGAACTGTTCTGGCACATCGCGCACGGCATGCGGGACGCGCAAGGCGTGGCCACCATGCCCGCCTTCGCCAACCGGCTGAGCGACAACGACATCTGGGCGGTGCTCGACTACATGAAAGTGCTGGCCGCCAGCGGTGGCGTGCGCGCGGGGGGCTGGCCGTTGCCGGTGGCGCTGCCAGCGTTGTCCGTGCGTTGCGGCGATGCCGCCCTCGAACCGCTCAATGCCTGGCGTGATAGGCAGCGCGTGCGCGTCGTCGCCATCGATGCTGGCTCGGCAGAGCAGGTGCCCTTTGAAGACCCGCGCTTCCAGACCCTGCTTGTTACGCCGGACGGCACGCTGCCGTCTCCCACACTGCCCATGCGAGCGCGCTGCGTGGTGTCGGGCCGCGATGCCTGGCCCATCTTTGCTGCGCTTGCCGGCACCACGCCACAAACGTTCTCGGGCACGCAACTGCTGGCGGATCGCAATGGCTGGCTGCGTGCACGTGGCGAACCGGGAACCACCTGGTCCGACGCCGATTTTCTTTGCACCTCCGCCTCACGCGCCTCTGAAACGCCGCGCGCCGCGGGGCTCGACACCCTTATCGCCCGCATGGACACCGAGCCGGTGCGCTATGTGAAGGGCGGCTTCATCCATTGACCACCATGACGATCTCTCGACGACGTTTTGCACAATCTGCGCTGATGCTGGCGGCTGCGCCGGCCTTGTCCTTTGCACAGGCACGCCCCGTGCTCAAGGCCGGCGACCAGAAGGGCGGGCTACGTGCGCTCCTGGAGGCAGCAGACGCGCTCAAAGGCGTGCCTTACGACATTCAGTGGACAGAGTTTCCCGCTGCGGCGCCGCTGGCCGAGGCACTCAACGCGGGCGCGGTGGATCTGGGGCCGATTGGCGATGCGCCAGCCATCTTCGCGCTGGCAGCCGGCACACGTATCAAGCTGATCGGCGCGAACCGGTCCGACCCCTACGGCACGGCAGTGCTGGTGCGTCTGGATTCCCCGCTGAAGACGGCGGCGGACCTGAAGGGCAAAGCCATCGGCACCAACCGGGGTTCGATTGGGCATCTGGTGGCACTCAAGGCGCTGGAGTCTGCTGGGCTCGGGCCCCAGGATGCCAACTTCCGCTTTCTGCCGCCGGCCGATGCCAAGCTCGCCCTGGTCAACGGCTCCATTGATGCATGGTCGACATGGGAACCCTATACGGCGATGGCCGAAACCGCCGGGCATGCGCGCGTGCTGGTGAGCGGGCGCGGGCTGTGGTCGGGCCTGAGCTACCTGGCCGCCACGGACGCAGCATTGGCTGCCAAGCACGATGTTCTGCGCGATTTCCTGCAGCGTGTGGTGCGTGCACAGGTCTGGTCTTACCAGCATGTCGACAGCTATTCGGCCACGCTGGCGCGCATCATCGGCATTGCGCCCGAGGCGGCGCGGCTGCAGTTCGCGCGGCGCCAGACGGTGTGGCGGCCGATTGACGCGCAACTCATTGCCGAGCAGCAGCGCACAGCGGATTTCTATCTGAAGTCGGGCCTGCTCAGGCAAAGGCTGGACGTGGCATCGACCTTCGATGCCAACTTTCCGCTGACGGCCTGAGCGCTCAGGGCGCGGTGATCATCCGCGCAAAGCGCTTCAATGCGGCAGTGGTGCCTTTGCGATCGCCCGTGGTCACGAGGTCGAGCAGCAGGCCGCGCATCGTCGCCACCTGAATACGGGCACGGGCGCGGGCTTCTGCAGGCGCTAAGCCAAGCTGGGCTTCAAACAGCGCGGCAACGGGCGCTAGCCAGCTGTCCACCACATCGCCGAGAAAATCATGAAAGCGCTCGGGCTCGCGAATGGCACGTGCGTACAGCTCAAACAGCAGCCGGATGATGGGCAGGTAGGCGTCTGACGCGTAGCGCTCCCACGCGGCTTCAATGGCGGCCACGGGGTCGGCGATGTCGTTCTGGACGCGCACGCGCGCGAGCTGCTCGCGGTGGCGGATCTCGCGCAGCACGATCTCCCAGAACTCGTCGGCGGAGCCGAAGTGGTAGATCAGCATGCGGTGGCTCGTGCCGATGGCCTCGGCCACGCGCCGCAACGACATGTCGCCGATACCGTTGTCGAGCACATAGCGCACCGCCGCATCCAGTGACTTGACGGCGGATTCGCTGGGTGTAAACGGTGTTTCGGTGCGCTTTTTGCGCGGTGCTGCGGTGGTGGCCATGGGATACAGCTCGATGCTTGGACTGCCCGCCAGTCTACGCGATCAATGGGCGCTGCCACACCGGCGGCTTGCGCATGCAAAGGATGGCCACCACCGACACCACTGCCGCTGCCAGCAGGTAGTAGAGCGGCGCCCGGACGATGCCTTGCGAGAGCGCATAGGTGGACACCACGGGAGACGCCGCGCCAAACAGCATCACACCGATGTTGTAGCCAAGGCCAATGCCCAGCGCCCGCTGTCCCGGTGGAAAACGCTCTGCAAAGAACGGAAAGCTGCCGCCCAGGAACAGGCCGAACCCAAACGCACAGGCGCCCTGAAAAGCAAACAGCGCCCCGGGCGTGGGGCTGGCGAGCAGGTGCTCATAGAGCGGTGTGCCGATGCCCAGCGCCAGCACAATGCCGAACAACATGATGCCGCTGCGCCCACGCCGGTCCGACCAGGGCCCGCCGATGAGCGAACCGGCAATGATGGCGAGCGCCGCCAGCGTTGACCCGATGGCCCCGGTGGTCTGCCCGATCTTGAGCGCCTGTGTGGCAAATGCCGGCATGAAGACAATGGCCAGGTAGACCACCGCCGAGCCGAAACCCGTCAATGCCGACACCATGATGATCTGCGCGGCCAGCGTACGGGCGGGCAGCGTGCGTGCCTCCGTGCCGCTGGCTTGCATGGCGCCGGGGTGCAGGCTTTCGTTCATATGCCGGCGCAGGTAGGCCCCCACTGGAATCACGCACAGTCCCACGACAAAACCGATGCGCCAGCCCCAGTCCAGCGTGCGTTCCACGCCCAGTGTGCCGAACACCAGCAGGGCCAATCCGGACCCGGCTGCCAGCGCCAGGTAGGTGGAGGCACTGAACACGGCGCCATACCAGCCGCGCCGGTGTGGCGGGCAGGACTCGATCACCAGCGCGCCAGCGGCCCCGCTTTCGCCCGAAGCGGCAAAACCGGACAACAACCTGCCGATGACCACCATGGCGGTCCCCAGAAACCCGGCGGTCTGATAGGGCGGGGCGATCGCAATCAGCAGCGTGCCTGCGCCCATCAGCAGGACGGTTGCCACCATCGCCGCCTTGCGACCGCGCCGGTCAGCGTAGCGACCGATGCACCAGGCGCCGAACGGACGCACGACAAAGCCGGCGGCGAACGCGGTGACGGCGGCCAGCGTAGAAAGCACCTCGTTGCCTGCTGGAAAGAAGTTGCGCGCAATGGCCAGCGCAAAGTAGCCGTACAGGGTGAAGTCGAGCCATTCGAAGAAGTTGCCGACGGCCGCGCCGACCAGGTTGTGGCGAAGGGTTGTCATGTCGTGTGCCTCCGGGGTTAGAAGCGGTAACGCACGCCCACCGCCGCCTGAAACTGATTCGTGCCCGGCGTGACGCTGCTGGTGGTGCCGAGCGACTGCGCCAGCGTATTGGCGCCATAGGCGGACGCGGCCGCCGACGTACCAAACGCCACCACCGGATAGCTCGTGCCCGCGCCGCCCTGGTTATGGACAAACGCGCCAAGCAGATACACATCCACGTTCTTCGACAGGTAATAGTCGAGCTGCGCGCCCACCAGATACGGGTGGATGTTGGTGTCTTCCACCCGCAGCTTGTAGAAGCCGACGCGCACGTCCGCATTGCTGGTCAGCCAGTAGGCTGCGCCGGCCCAGTACAGGTGCGTGGTGTAGGCGCGCCGCGCGGTGCCGGAAGAGGGGCGATCGCTGTCGTGCGAGTAGCCGGCGTAGAGGTTGAGCTTGTCGATGGTGTAGTTGGCGCCGAGCATCCAGGTCTCGCGCTTCCAGTCGTTCAGATAGGCAGGGCTGGCGATGGGCGGGCGCGGTGTGCCGGCTGCCACGGCGTTGATCATCGAGCCTGAGGCATCCCACGGGTTGTCTTCGCGGTTGTAGCCGGCCACCAGCGTGAGCGAAGGCGAGCCGTACATGAGGTGCGCACCGAAGTCGCTCTTCTGCACATTGCTCCCCGGAGAGCCGAACGCGTAGAGCATGCTGCCCGAGATTGGCCCCCATGATGCCGGCGTGGTGTACCGGATCGTCTTGTCGAGCCGGTAGCCGTTGCCGGGCGCCAGCACACTCAACTGCCCGAGCGCCACCACCGAAGCCGTGCCGGTACCTTCGCGCAGCGGGTCGGCCATATAGGCGGCTTCCAGAATGGGGGCGTAGGTCCGGCCCAGCGTCACGCGGCCATACGGCCCTTCCAGCCCGACCCACGATTCGCGCGACCAGGCCTGTTGCTGCGTGGCACCGTTGGCCGGAGAAAACCCTTGCTCCAGGTCGAAAACGGCGCCCCAGCCTTGCCCAAGGTCTTCCCGGCCGCGCATGCCCCAGCGGCTGGTGGTGAGAATGCCCGCCGACATGCCCGACAGGCTGTCGCCCGCCGCGTTGACGTGCGTGGTGTAGGACAAGGCATTCTCAACCGTGCCGTACAGCGTGACGTTGGACTGGGCATACGCCGAGCCCATCACGGAAAGGCCAATCACGCCGGCCGCGCGGATGCCGCCTGCAATTCCCATCGCTGTCTTCCTCCTGGTTCTGTTCTCTGGCTTCTCTTTAATGCGTACCAATTGGTACGTCATGTGCGTAAGAGCCCTTTGAATGACTCTGTGCAACGTACATCATGCGACTAAGCCGTGGTTTTTATATCTGCGAGATTCCCTAGTTGTCCTGATCGGATTGCATGTGTACCATTCGGTACGTTTTAATTTTGAACTGATGCAGGATCGCCATGAAAGCAGCGTTTACCCCTGAGCAGGGCCAGGAATTCCAGAGGCGTGCCGATGCGGTGTGTGCTGCCATGCGCGCGGCGGGCCTGCGGCAACTGGTGCTGACCGACACTGACAACCTGTTCTACCTGACCGGCGCCACCTTCGATGCGCTGGAGCGGCCGTTCTTCCTGATCCTTGATGCAGATGGCGGGCGGCAACTGGTGGTGCCGGCGCTTGAACTCGACCACCTGGGCAAGGCGTGGGGCGCGCAAGACCGTGTCTCGACCTATCGCGAGTACCCGGCACCGGCCGGAGAGACCTGGCATGACGCATTGCTTGGAAAAGGGCTGTTGCAACCGGGTTTCGCGTTTGAACCCAGCCTGCCGATGTCAATGGCGCGGGTGTTGCTGGATGCCGGTGGCGAGCCGCACGAGCTGATGGAAGGCATCCGCATCATCAAATCTGCCTGGGAGATTGCCGCCATCGAGCGCGCCGCACACTATGCGGACTGGGGCGTCCGGCAGATCCTGCGCAATGCCTCGGAGGGTGCGCTGGTGGCCGAAACGTTTACGCCGGGGCAGGCGCTCTCGCGCAAGATCATCCGCGAGACCCCCGATTGGGACCCGGTCGCCACGCGCGTCATCTGCGGGGCGTGGCCGGCGCCGCTGAGCGCGGAGCCGCACGCCATTCCGCGCCTGGACATGACGCTGGGTGAAGGCCCACATGTGGCAATGGTGCTGACCCGCGTCAACGGCTACGCGGCGGAGAGCGAGCGCACGTTCTTCACCACACGCCCGGACCCACGTGCGCGCGAACTGTTTCACCTGCTGGAGGCAGCGCGCGAGCGGGCGTTCTCACTCGTGCGGCCTGGCATGCACTGCGCAGAGCTGGACTGGCAGGTCAACCGCTTCCTGGCCGGTTGCGGCTATGCCGGCGACAGCGTGCGATTGCACCGCTGCGGACACGGCTTCGGCCTGGGCAATCACGAACCACCGTGGATTGCCGAAGGCAGTGAACACGTGCTGCAGGAGAACATGGTGATCTCCATCGAGCCCGGCATCTACCTGGCGGGCGAGGGCGGATACCGTCACTCCGATACCGTACTCGTCACCGCCAATGGCTACCGCTGTTTGACCAAGGCACCAATACGGCTGAATGAGCTTGTGCTCGGACGCCCCGGGTTGCGCCACCGCTTGCAGCGCCGCCTGATCCGCAACGCGCTGAACCTGTGAACGGCCATGCGGATTGTGCTGCTGCAAATTGCGTACCTGTGTATCGCGCTGGGCTTCAACGCGCTGAGCGCCGGTCTGGCGCTGGCGGGTAGCAAGCCGCTGGCGCCCACCAACCTCGTTGCCGCCACCGGCGTGTTCGCGCTGTATGCGCTGACGCTGTGGTCGGGGCATGCCGGGTTCGATACGGCGTACCGCGCGGCGATGCTGTGCTTCGTGCTGGTGCTCGGCGCCGGTGGCGTGCTCGCCCATCTGCGTCGCGGGCCGACGCAGGCCTATCGGTCAGCGGTTGCCTGGGTGGCCGCCATTCTTATCAATGGGATGGGTGTGGTGCTGAATATGGCCGGCGCGCTGCTGGGCGCCCGTGCTGTCCTCTGACGCCATCAGCGGCCACTCGTGAGTGACTGGCGCAACGTGTCTTTCAAGACCTGAAACGCTGGGTTGTCGTTGTCCTTACGATAGGCCAGCCATAGCTCCACCGGCTTCGCGGGGGTGGTGCGCACGGGGCGGTAGACCACGCCTTCAAAATGCAACATCGATGCCGCAGCGGGAATCAGCGCCACGCCAATCCCCGCGCGCACCAGTGCCAGCATTGAGTGAATCTGGCTGACGTACTCGACGATGTCGGGCAACACCTCGGCACGTTCGAGCAGAACACTCACCAACTGGTGGAAGTAGCGCGCCTCATAAGGCGAATACATGAGCAGCGGTTTGCCCTCGCAATCGCGCAGGCTGGGGCGCTGCGGCCAGGTGTCGGCCACCGCTTCGGGCAGCGCCAGTACGAGCGGCTCTTGCGAGCACGGCACGGCGATCAGTTCGCCATGTTCCACGGGCGGGCGCAACAGGCCAACGTCAATCTCGCGCGCATCGAGCGCAGCGAGCTGTGCGCCGCTCACCATCTCCTTCAACGTCAACCGCACCCCAGGGGACGCCGCTCGCACGGCACTCACCAATGCGGGCAACTGCCCATAGCCGACCGTTGCCGTAAAGCCGATCGCCAATGAACCGGCGGCACCCGTGGCAACGCGCCGTGCCGTGGCCGCCGCCTCATCGGCCAGCCGCAGGATGCGCGCGGCATCCGGCAAAAAGCTGCGCCCGGCAGCGGTCAATCTGACGGAGCGGCTGTTGCGCTCAAGCAGTTCAGTGCCCACTTGGTGCTCCAGCAAACGCACCTGGCGCGACAGCGGCGGCTGCGTCATGTGCAGGCGCTCAGCGGCACGCCCGAAGTGCAATGCTTCGGCCACGGCGACAAAACAACGGAGTTGGCTCAGCTCGAACATTGATTCAAGACAGGTATGGATTGACGTTCATGACTATCTTGAATTGGAATGATGCGCAGCGCAAGAATTGGCCCGCTCGGCAGTCCCCGGACAGCGCCCACCATGCGGCACAAACACCTTCCTGCATGGCGCGATAGTGTGTCTGGGCGCCAGGTGGCGGTCGCTTCATGTGCATTTGCAGCATCCGGCCCGGCGACCAAGGGAACACCCTGTATCAATACAAACCGTGTATCAATCGAGTCAGAAGTTGTTTTGGACTTGAATCGTTCCCGATGCAAGAATCCGCTCACCAACAACACGTGACCACTGCCCCGCGGTGGTCTCCATGCAGAGCGAGACATGTCCCGATATACCCCTAAAGAATTTGCCCAACAGATCGGCTCCGGTCTGCTGTCCTTCCCGGTTACGCACTTCAAGGCGTCCGACCTGTCGTTTGACGAAGAGGCCTACCGCAAGAACCTGGCTTGGCTGTTCAGCCACGAGGCTGCCGGCCTGTTTGCCGCAGGGGGTACGGGTGAGTTCTTCTCGCTCACCGCTACGGAAACGGACCGCGTCGTGCGCGCTGCCGTGGCCGAGACGGGCGGCAAGATTCCGGTGATCGCCCCGGCAGGCCGTGGCACCGCTGAATCGATCGAGTACTGCAAGGCCGCGGAAGCCGCCGGCGCAGACGGCATCCTGCTGCTGCCCCCGTACTTGACCGAAGCTTCCGCCGATGGCGTAGCCGCGCACGTGGAGCAGGTTTGCAAGTCGACCAAGCTGGGCGTGATCATCTACAACCGCGCCAACCAGATCCTCGACGCCGATCACCTCGAGCGCCTGGCAGACCGCTGCCCGAACCTCGTCGGCTTCAAGGACGGCGTGGGCGATCTGGAACTGATGACGCGCATCTATGCCCGCCTGGGCGACCGCTTCACGTACATCGGTGGCCTGCCCACCGCCGAGACTTTCGCGCTGCCGTACCTGACGATGGGCGTGACGACGTATTCGTCGGCCATCTTCAACTTCGTGCCGAAGTTCGCCCTGGAGTTCTACGCTGCCGTGCGTGCGTACGACAACGCCAAGGTCTACAAGATGCTCAACGACTTCGTGCTGCCATACATCCAGCTGCGCAATCGCAAGCGTGGCTACGCAGTGTCGATCGTCAAGGCCGGCATGAAGGTGGTTGGCCGCAGCGCGGGCCCGGTGCGTGCGCCGCTGACGGACCTGACGGACGCAGAACTGGCCGAACTGTCGGCTCTGGTGTCGCGTGTGGCCGAAGTCGAAAAACTGGCTGCTTGAATTGGTTGCCCGAGCGCAACCTGAACAACGCTTCCGAAGGAACCCAACATGACTCTGAGCGGCGAACTGCTGCTGGGTGCTGCCCGCGTTGCGGGCGGTGCCGGCACGGTTCGCGCCATGAACCCCGCCACCGGGGAATGGCTCGAACCCGAATTCACCCTGGCCTCCAAGGCCGATGCCGCGCGTGCCGCTGAACTGGCCGCCGCGGCTTTTGACGTTTACCGCGAGACTGCGCCGGAAGCGCGCGCCGCCTTCCTCGAAGCCATCGCCAGCCAGATCGAAGCGCTGGGCGATGCGCTGATCGAGCGTGCTATGGCCGAATCCGCACTGCCGCGTGCCCGTCTGGAAGGCGAGCGCGGCCGCACCTGCGGCCAACTCCGCCTGTTTGCAAACGTGGTACGAGCCGGCGATGCCGTGGGCGCACGCCTCGATTCGGCACTACCCGAACGTAAGCCGCTACCGCGTTCCGACCTGCGCCTGCGCCGTATCGCGCTGGGCCCGGTGGCCGTGTTTGGCGCGAGCAACTTCCCGCTGGCGTTTTCGGTGGCGGGCGGTGATACCGCATCGGCGCTGGCAGCCGGTTGCCCGGTCGTCGTGAAGGCACACCCGGCGCATCCGGGGACGTCCGAGCTGGTGGGCCGCGCCATTCAGGCTGCGGTTGCCCAGTGCGGCCTGCCGGAAGGCGTGTTCTCGCTCATCCTGGCCGACAACGATGTGGCAGGTGCCCTGGTGGCCGATCCGCGCATCCAGGCGGTGGGCTTTACCGGTTCGCGCGCGGGTGGTCAGGCACTGCTGCGCATTGCGCAGGCACGTCCGCAACCGATTCCCGTGTATGGCGAACTGAGTGCCATCAACCCCGTCTTCCTGCTACCGGACGCGCTGGCCAAGCGTGCCGCTGCGCTGGGGCAGCAGTACGTGGCGTCCCTCACGATGGGCGCTGGCCAGTTCTGTACGAACCCGGGCTTGCTGCTGGCCATTGATGGGCCGGACCTCGACGCGTTTGAAGCGGCTGCCGCTACCGCCATGGCCGGGGCCGCTGCACAACCGATGCTCACCGCCGGTATTCACGCTGCGTACACGCGCGGTGTCGATAAGCTGGCCGGCGAGGCCAACGTGCGTTGCGTCGCACGCGGGCAAGGCAGCGACCAGCCCAACCGCGGGCAGGCCGGCTTCTACACCACGGATGCCAAGAGCTTCCAGGCACAACCGACGCTGCACGACGAGGTCTTCGGCGCGACCGGTCTGGTCGTACGTTGCCGCGATGCGGAAGAGCTGTGTGCGCTGGCTGAATCGCTGGAAGGCCAGTTGACCGCCACGCTGCATCTGGATGCTGGCGATACGGCGATCGCCCGTTCGCTGCTGCCGATCCTGGAGCGCAAGGCGGGCCGCATCCTGGCCAATGGCTGGCCGACCGGCGTTGAGGTGTGCCAAGCCATGGTGCACGGCGGCCCGTGGCCCGCCACGACGGATTCGCGCACGACCTCGGTCGGCACAGCAGCCATCGAGCGCTTCTTGCGTCCGGTGTGCTACCAGGACCTGCCGGCAGAACTGCTGCCGCAGGCGCTGCAAGACGCGAACCCGCTCAAGCTGCGCCGTCTGGTCGACGGACAGTGGCAGTAACCAAGCAGTCAGCAAGCAAATAAAAAGCCGGGCCGCACAGGACCCGGCAGCTTCAACCCCGGCGCATCTGGCGCCGGACGATGGAGGAGACCATGGATATCAAAGCCCCAGCTGTGGGAGCGCAGAGCGTGCCGCGCACAGAACGCATGACCCGCATGCGCTTTGTGATCCTCGCGATGCTGTTCATCGTGACGACCATCAACTACGCCGATCGCGCGACCATCTCCATTGCTGGCTCAGCCATGCAGAAGGAGCTCGGCATCGATGCTGTGTCGCTCGGCTACATCTTCTCGGCCTTCGGCTGGGCCTATGTGATTGCGCAAATCCCCGGCGGCTGGCTGCTCGACCGTTTCGGTTCCAAGCGCGTGTACACGTTCAGCATCCTGCTGTGGTCGCTGTTCACCCTGGCGCAGGGCGCGGTCGGCTTCTTTACGGGCGCGGCGGCCATCACCATGGTGTTCTGCCTGCGCTTTCTGGTGGGGGCAGCAGAGGCGCCGTCCTTCCCAGCCAACAGCCGCATCGTCGCGGCATGGTTCCCGGCCAATGAACGGGGCACGGCATCCGCCATCTTCAATTCGGCGCAGTACGCGGCCACGGTGGTGTTTGCCCCGTTGATGGCATGGCTGGTGCACGAGTTCGGCTGGCATCACGTGTTTGTCGTGATGGGCGTGATCGGCATTGCCATGGCGATCGTGTGGAAGACCTTCGTGCACGACCCGAAGGACCACCCCGGCATCAACCGCGCCGAGATCGACTACATCGAAGCCGGCGGTGGTTTGGTCAACATGGACCGCGCCGGCGTGGCCAAGACCGAAGGGCCGAACCTCGGCTACGTCAAGCAACTGCTTGGCAACCGCATGCTGATGGGTGTGTATATCGCGCAGTACTGCATCAACGCGCTCACGTACTTCTTCATCACGTGGTTTCCGGTGTACCTGGTGCAGGCGCGTGGCATGTCGATCCTGAAGGCGGGCTTTGTGGCGTCGATTCCGGCGGTGTGCGGCTTCCTGGGCGGCATTCTGGGCGGGATCATTTCCGATGCGCTGCTGCGCAAGGGGGCATCGCTGTCGGTGGCGCGCAAGGTGCCGATCGTGCTGGGCATGCTGCTCTCGATGAGCATGGTGATCTGCAACTACGTCGATGCACAGACCATCGTGGTGGCGGTGATGGCGCTGTCGTTCTTCGGCAAGGGTCTGGGCGCGCTGGGCTGGGCCGTCAACTCCGACACAGCACCCAAGCAGATTGCCGGGCTGTCGGGCGCGCTGATGAATACCTTCGGCAACCTGTCGAGCATCACGACACCCATCGCCATCGGCTACATCGTCAATACCACGGGCTCTTTCAACGGGGCGTTGGTGTACGTGGGTATCCATGCTGCCGTGGCCATCCTCTGCTACCTGGTCATGGTGGGCGAGATCAAACGCGTCGAACTCAAGCCGCTGTAAGCCGACAGGAGACGCCGTTATGACGTTGCAATCGATCGAATCCGGCGCACGCACGGCTGCAACGCAGACGCCGCGTGTGACGGAGATGCAGGTGATTCCCGTTGCAGGGCGAGACAGCATGCTGTTGAACCTGTGTGGCGCGCATGCCCCATTCTTCACCCGCAACCTCGTCATCCTGAAGGACAACGCCGGGCGCACCGGCGTGGGCGAGGTGCCGGGCGGGGAGGGCATCCGCCAGGCGCTGGAGCGCGTGATTCCGCTGGTGGTCGGGCAATCCATCGGCCGCACCAACGGCGTGCTGAACAGCATTCGTCGCGCGCTGGCAGGCGGTGGCAACGCTGCACATCAGGCAACGGTGCATCAGGTGACGTCCGCCTCGGAAGCCGCTGTGCTGCGGCAGCCGCACGAGATCAACCTGCGCATGGACAACGTCATCACGGCAGTGGAAGCCGCGCTGCTGGACCTGCTTGGCCAGTTTCTGGAAGAGCCTGTAGCGGAACTGCTGGGCGCCGGACAGCAGCGCGACTCGGCCCCGATGCTTGCTTACCTGTTCTACGTGGGCGACCGCCGCAAGACGGATCTGCCGTATCTGGACGGGAAAAACGGTGCGGATGATTGGCTGCGTTTGCGCCACGAAGCCGCCATGACCCCTGAGGCCATCGCCCGCCTGGCGGAAGCTGCCACCGAGCGCTATGGCTTTGCTGACTTCAAGCTCAAGGGCGGTGTGATGCGCGGCGCGGAAGAGATGGAGGCGATTGCCGCCATCAAGGCGCGCTTCCCACACGCACGTGTCACGCTGGACCCGAACGGTGCCTGGTCGCTGAACGATGCCATCGCACTGTGCAAAGGACAGGGCCACCTGCTGGCCTATGCCGAAGACCCCTGCGGCCCGGAAGCCGGCTACTCGGGGCGCGAGATCATGGCCGAGTTCAAGCGCGCCACCGGCATCCCGACCGCCACCAACATGATCGCCACCGACTGGCGCCAGATGGGTCACGCGATCCCGCTGCACGCCGTGGATATTCCACTGGCTGATCCGCACTTCTGGACCATGCAGGGGTCCGTGCGCGTTGCGCAACTGTGTGATGAATGGGGCCTCACGTGGGGCTCGCATTCCAATAACCATTTCGATGTCTCGCTGGCGATGTTCACGCATGTGGCCGCCGCCGCACCGGGCAACATCACCGCCATCGATACCCACTGGATCTGGCAGGAAGCCGAAGAGCGCCTGACACGCGAGCCGCTGCGCATTGAGGGCGGTCACGTGGCCGTGCCGGACCGCCCGGGTCTGGGCATCGAGATCGACATGGACCGCGTCATGGCGGCCCATGCGCTGTACAAGACTCTGGGCCCAGGCGCACGCGACGACGCGATGGCCATGCAATACCTCGTGCCAGGCTGGACGTATGACCCCAAGCGCCCGAGCCTGGGGCGCTGACCCGCGAGACCGCTTGAGTTGCACCACCCAATTCCGGAGCTTGTGATGTCCGAATCCACGCTGGCCACCGAGGCTGGCACTGAAACCGAGAAAGCGCTGACGATCCGCGTGCATGACGGTGACAACGTCGCCATCGTCGTCAACGCGCGCGGCTTGCCGGCAGGGACAGCGCTGGCCGATGGCACCGTGCTGGTCGAAGGCGTACCGCAAGGGCATAAGGTGGCATTGGCCGACCTTGCAGAAGGCGATGCCGTCATCCGCTACGGCGAGGTCATCGGCTATGCCGTCAAGCCGCTGCCGCGCGGCAGCTGGATCAACGAGCATGCGGTGAAACTACCGTCCGCGCCGGCGCTCGATGAACTGCCCCTGGCCGCACGCCCCGATCCAAAACTGGCAAAACTCGAGGGCTACACCTTCGAGGGTTACCGGAACGCAGACGGCACGGTCGGCACGAAGAACGTGCTCGGCATCATGACCAGCGTGCAGTGCGTGGCCGGTGTGACGGACTACGTGGTCGGCCGCATCAAGCGTGAACTGTTGCCGCGCTACCCGAACGTCGATGACGTAGTTGCGCTCAACCATGTGTACGGCTGCGGCGTGGCCATCAACGCGCCGACAGCCATCGTGCCGATCCGCACGCTGCAAAACCTTGCCCTCAACCCGAACTTTGGCGGCGAGATCATGGTGATCGGCCTGGGCTGCGAGAAGCTCGTGCCCGAGCGCCTCGTGCCGGAAAAGCTCGCCCCCGGCGGGCGCATTCCCACCGAGGTTGCTGGCACGGCAGACTCCCCCGTGCTGCGCCTGCAGGACGAAGCATTCGACGGCTTCATCGGCATGACCGATGCCATCATGGAGATGGCAGAACGCCGACTGGAACACCTCAACAAGCGCCGGCGCGAAACCTGTCCCGCCTCCGATCTGGTGGTGGGCGTGCAATGCGGTGGCAGCGATGCGTTTTCCGGTGTGACGGCCAACCCGGCCGTTGGCTTTGCGGCAGACTTGATCGTGCGCGCGGGCGGTACGGTGATGTTCTCGGAAGTGACCGAAGTGCGGGACGCCATCCACCTGCTCACGCCGCGCGCCATCAACGAAGACGTCGGCCGCGCATTGCTGCGCGAAATGGCGTGGTACGACGACTACCTGAGCGGCGGCCAGACCGATCGCAGCGCCAACCCGTCGCCGGGCAACAAGAAGGGCGGCCTGTCCAACGTGGTGGAAAAGGCGCTGGGCTCGATCGTCAAGTCCGGCAGCACGCCCATCGTCGACGTACTCGGCCCCGGCGAGAAAGTACGCCGCAAGGGCCTGATCTTTGCGGCCACGCCGGCCAGCGACTTTGTGTGCGGCACGCTGCAGCTCGCCTCGGGCATGAACCTGCAGGCGTTCACCACCGGACGCGGCACGCCGTACGGCCTGGCCATGGCGCCCGTCATCAAGGTGTCGACGCGCAAGGCGCTGTCTGAGCGCTGGCATGACCTGATTGACCTCGATGCAGGCCGCATCGCCACGGGTGAAGCCAGCATTGCCGACATCGGCTGGGAGCTATTCCACCTGATCCTCGACGTGGCCAGCGGCCGCAAGCAGGTCTGCGCAGACAAGCTTGGCTTGCATAATGCGCTCGCGCTGTTCAACCCCGCTCCCGTAACCTGAACTATGACTGTGACCCATACCGACACGCCTGTACAAGCCGATCCGCTGGCAGGCATCACCACTCGCTGCCATCGTCTGCTGCTGACGGGCGCGGGCGGCAATCTGGGCAAGGTGCTGCGCGAGCGCCTGCCGAAGTACGCTGACGTGCTGCGCATTTCCGACATCTCAGACCTGGGCGCCGCGCGCAAGGGCGAGGAGGTCATCCCTTGCAACCTGGCCGATCCGCACGCAGTTGACGCACTCGTAGCAGGCACGGATGCCATCGTTCATCTGGGCGGCATCTCGGTCGAGCGCCCATTTGAAGAGATCCTGCCGGCCAACATCCAGGGCGTCTACAACCTGTACGAGGCCGCACGCCGTCACGGTGTGCGCCGCATCGTGTTCGCCAGCTCCAATCACACCATCGGCTTCTACAAGCAGGGCGAGGTCATCGACAACACGGTGCCGACCAAGCCCGATGGCTACTACGGTTTGAGCAAGGTCTTTGGCGAACAGCTCGCCAGCTTCTATTTCAACCGCTATGGCATTGAGACGGTGGCCATCCGTATTGGCTCGTCGTTTGCCGAGCCCCAGGACCGTCGCATGCTGGTCACGTGGCTGGGCTACGACGATCTGGAGCAACTGATCCGCCGCGCCGTATTTGTGCCAAAGGTTGGTTTTACGGTGGTCTACGGCATGTCGGCCAACCGAGACCGCTGGTGGGACAATCGCAACGCTGCCCACCTCGGCTATGTACCCACCGAGACCAGCGAGATCTTCCGCGCACAGGTAGAGGCACAACCACCGCTGCCCGCGGACGACCCGGCGGCGCTGTATCAGGGCGGCGCTTTCGTCAAAGCCGGCCCGTTCGGAGACTGACCCGATGCATGCAAATGTAGAACGCATCGGCACGATGCACTGCGGTGTCGGCGAGAGCCCGGTGTGGCATGCCGGCGAGCAGGCGCTGTATTGGACAGACATTCCCGGACGCACGCTGTGGCGCTGGAGCGCATCCACAGGCCATTGCGACGCATGGACGTTGCCCGAAATGGCAGGCTGCATCGCCATGACCTCCGGCGGCTGGGCCCTGGCCATGGAGACCGGCATCTTCCGCGCGCAGCAGCCGAAAGCAGACGTTGCGCTTGCACCGCTGGAGCGCCTCGCCACGGTGGAACATGCGCGCCCCGACATGCGCTTCAACGATGGCCGATGCGACCGTCAAGGCCGCCTCTGGGCGGGCACGATGGTGTTCGACACCGCGTTGGGTGTGCCCGCCGGCAAGCTGTATCGCTTCGATGCCGCCGCGCGCCGTGTGGACGCCGTCATCGATGACCTGATTGTCCCGAACGGCCTGGCCTTCAGCCCCGATGGCGGCACGATGTACCTGTCGGATTCACACGCCAGCCGCCAGACCGTCTGGGCATTCGACTACGATATCGACACCGGCACGCCGCATAACCGCCGCGTCTTCATCGACATGCGCGCCCACCCCGGTCGCCCCGATGGCGCCGCCGTGGATGCCGACGGTTGCTACTGGATCTGCGGCAACGACGCCGGACTCGTCCACCGTTTTACGCCGGACGGCCGACTCGATCGCAGCATTGCCATTCCCGCCGCCAAACCCGCCATGTGTGCCTTTGGCGGGCCGGGGCTGGACACCCTGTTCGTCACGTCGATCCGTATCGACAACGACCCGCTCTCGGGCGCCACGTTTGCCGTGCGCCCGGGCGTGACAGGACTACCGGAACCTGCCATGCACTGCTAACCGCAGTACCGCCCCACACAGCGCAACGCCCCGTGTTCTGCCGCAGGTGCGCTGGGCAGTTGGCATGCGCTCAGCCACACCCAGCGGTACGCGCTGACGTCGACACCGCCACACGAAGCGCCCAGCCATGTATTTTTTGGCTGGGCGTTTTCATTTTGCCCGCGCCCGCCCGCTACAATCGCGGGCTTGGATTCGCAGATGGCATTTCGAAATGGGGCTTGGCTGGTTTGGCATTTCTACCGTGTGGCTGCTGCCGATGGTGTGGCGGTATGCGACGCGGGCACTGGCGGGGGAGCGCGGCTTTCTCAAGGGCCGGGGCACCGTGCGGCTCTGGCTGGTCACGGTTGTGGCGCTGTGCACCAGCGCAACGCTCGAAGCGCTCACCTCGGGCGCCGATCCGCAGGACAAGGCCGGTGGAGCGGCAGGGCGCGCGCTGTCGGCGCTGTTCTCCCACATGCTGGGCTGGACTGGCGCCTTCCTGCTGATGCTCGGCGTGCTGGTCTGGGTGGCACCCATGGTGTTTGGACGATCGTGGCGGCAGCTGTTCAACCGTAGCCGCGCCGTGCAGGAAGACGCACTCGACGAGCCCGCCCCGGATCATGAAGAACCGCACGACGAGAGCCTGAAGCCGACTGCGCTTGGCCTGGGCGGCGCTGCGCAAGCCCATTGGACCGGCAACGCCGGCCCTGCGCAGCCGACCGTACGCCACCGTGGCATCGAAGCCGTTTCTGCCCGCCGCCAGCCGACGTGGCAACCACCCCCTCGCACGCGTCCGTCGCCGCCGCAGCCTGGTGAGATCTGGCCGCTGCTCGATGCGCAGAAGGCTGCGTCTGCCAATCCTGCCGTCGACACAAAAGCGGCCGCGACCTCGACACCTTTAGCGACACCTTCACCGGCGCCTGCGCCTGCATCCGCCCCGGCTCGCCCCAAGCCGCGTGCCACGATCGTCAGTAGCCCGTTCCATCAGCCTCAGCTGGGACTGCGCCAGCAAATGCAACCGGCGCCTGCCACCGCGCAAGTCGAACCACCTCCCGAGCCACCCAAGGCCGCCGATGAACCTGTTGTCGAAGCAGTCATGACAGACCATCCGGAAGTGGAGACCGTTGAGACACAGGAAGCGGCACCCGAGGTGCAGACGGTGGATCTGGAGGCGGTGCGCCAGGAAGCCGAAGCACTGCTGGCGGAACTGCGCGAGCTGATCACACCTGCACCTGCGCCTGCGACGCCCGAGCTGGCACCGATCGCTGTCGAAGCTGGAGTCGACGCCGAAGTCGAAATCGAAGCCACCGAACCGGAGCCGATTGTCGAGGCGTTGCCGATGCCTGAGGCCGCCGTTCCCGAGCCATCGCTGGAAGAGCTGGAGCCATCGCCCGTTGCAGCACCGGCCACCAAGCCGCGCATCGTTCTGCCCGCTGTGGTGGGCAACGTGGTCTCGCGCGCGGCGCCGCAGGCCGCTGCCGTGGCTGCCCCCGTGCCTGCGCCGGCCCCTGTCGTGCCGCGCCATGTGGACTACCGGCTGCCGGGCGTCGCTCTGTTGACGGCCGCTTCCGCCAACACCGAGGCCGTCTCCCCCGAACACCTGGACGAAACCAGCAACCTGATCACCCAGCGCCTGGCCGAGTTCAAGGTGCCGGTGACCGTGGTCGGTGCCTCGGCTGGCCCGGTCATCACGCGTTTTGAGGTCGACCCGGCCATCGGTGTGCGCGGTGCGCAGGTGGTGGGGTTGATGAAGGATCTGGCGCGCGCGCTGGGCGTGACCTCCATCCGCGTGGTTGAAACCATCCCCGGCAAGACCTGCATGGGCCTGGAGCTGCCCAACGCCCGCCGCGAAATGATCCGCCTGTCGGAAGTCGTGAACGCGGCGGATTTCCAGTCGCACGCCTCGCACTTGGTGCTGGCCATGGGCAAGGACATCACCGGCAACCCGGTGGTGACGGACCTGGCACGCGCGCCGCACCTGCTGGTGGCCGGCACGACGGGCTCGGGCAAGTCGGTGGCCGTCAACGCGATGATCCTGTCGATGCTGTACAAGGCTACGCCCGACGACGTGCGCATGATCATGATCGACCCGAAGATGCTGGAGCTTTCGGTGTACGAGGGCATCCCGCATCTGCTGGCGCCGGTCGTGACCGACATGAAGCAGGCCGCGCACGCGCTCAACTGGTGCGTGGGCGAGATGGAGAAGCGCTACCGCCTGATGTCCGCGCTGGGCGTGCGCAACCTGGCCGGCTATAACCAGAAGATCCGCGCCGCCGAGCAGGCCGGCCGCAAGGTGCCGAACCCGTTCTCGCTGACGCCTGAAGCGCCGGAGCCGCTCTCCACGCTGCCGTTGATCGTGGTGGTGATCGACGAGCTGGCTGACCTGATGATGGTGGCTGGCAAGAAGATCGAAGAGCTGATTGCGCGGCTGGCGCAAAAAGCGCGCGCGGCCGGCATCCACCTGATTCTGGCAACCCAGCGGCCGTCGGTGGACGTCATCACCGGCCTGATCAAGGCCAATATCCCGACGCGCGTGGCGTTCCAAGTGTCGTCCAAGATCGACTCGCGCACGATTCTCGACCAGATGGGCGCCGAATCGCTGCTCGGCCAGGGCGACATGCTGTTCCTGCCGCCGGGCACCGGCTATCCGCAGCGCGTGCACGGTGCGTTTGTCGCCGATGAAGAAGTTCACCGCGTGGTCGAGCACTGGAAGCAGTTCGGCGAGCCCGAGTACGACGAAGCCATCCTGGCCGGCGACCCGGGCGAAGCTGCCGCGAGCGGCGACCTGTTCGGTGGCGAAAGCGGCGACGTGGAAGCTGACCCGCTCTACGACGAAGCCGCTGCGTTTGTGCTGAACACGCGTCGCGCTTCGATTTCTTCCGTGCAGCGGCAGCTGCGCATCGGCTACAACCGCGCCGCGCGGCTCATCGAGCAGATGGAAGCCGCAGGGCTGGTGTCGCCGATGGGTCGCAACGGTCAACGCGAAGTGCTGGCCCCGGGCGGTGGCGATTAAGCGCCGCCACCGCATGGAGACAAGCGATGGGCGAGAACCAGGGCAATCTCTTCACTGATGTACCGACCGGTGCTCCCGAAGAGGTCTTCACCGCGCTGCTGGAGCGCCCCGGGCTGAAGATCGAGCGCATCGTCTCCAATGGGCAGGCCAGCCCGCCCAGCTTCTGGTACGACAGTGCCCAGGAAGAATGGGTACTGCTGCTGGAGGGCAGTGCGGCGGTGCAGATTGAGGGCGAAACGGAACCGCGCTTGTTAAGGCGGGGTGCTTGGCTGCACCTGCCCGCGCATTGCCGGCACCGGGTAGCGTGGACTGATACCAGCCGACCGACCGTCTGGCTGGCCGTGCACTACGGCGCTGGCTGAACGGAAACGACTTCCCTGCGCGCTTCCATCAAGCGTGCAGGCTGGCGCCCAGCTTGTCGGGATTGCGCACCAGATGGATGCTGGCCACACGGCCATCTGCCTGCCAGTGCAGTGTGGCGGCAAGCTCCAGGCGGCCGCTGGTGTCGTACAGCAAGTAGCCAGGCTGGCCGTTAATCCGGGCGCGCCGCAGGTCGCCTCCCGGCTCGCGGCGGCGCCAACTCTCGACCAGTCCGCACAGCACCCGGGCGACCGCAGCATTGCCGCGCACCGGACGCGGAATGGCTGCCACGCGACCTCCACCGTCGCTCATCAAGGTGGCCTCGTCACACAGCAGCGCTGCCAGCGCGTCCGGGTCGCCCGCCTGCAGTGACGTCTCAAAGGCCTGCAGCAGCGCATCGACCTGGGTCTGGTCAAGCTCGCAACGTACGTATTCGCGCCGCACATGCCCCCGGGCCCGCGCGGCCAGTTGCCGGCAGGCAGCGGTATCGCGGCCGAGACGCGCCGCCACCTCATCGAAGGGCAACTCAAACACATCGTGCAGCAGGAAGGCGGCGCGCTCGAGCGGTGTCAGGCGCTCAAGCGCAAGCAGGAACGCCGTGGAGACATCCTCGGCATGGGACAGGTGGGCCAGCGGATCGGCACCGCGATGTTCAGTCGCCGCCGCCATGCCGCTCTGCTCAAGCACGGGCTCGGGCAGCCATATGCCGACATAGTGCTCGCGCTGGCGCTGCGCGCTTCGTAGCTGATCGATACAGGCATGGGTGGCCATGCGGGTCAGGTAGGCTGCGGGTTCGTGCAGGCCGACCAAGGGCGTGTCCTGCCATTGCAGCCAGAGCGCCTGCACCAGGTCCTGCGCCTCGCTGCGCGCGCCTAGCATGCGCCACGCCAATGCCAGCAGGCGTGGGCGCTGGTCTTCGAAGATGCGCAGATGCGCGCCCTCGGCTGGCTTGGCATCGGCTTGGGAGCCGCTCATCGGGTGGTCTCCAATCGGTGGCGCGCCGTTTCGCGCCAAGTCGAAAGCAACGCTACCACACGGTCAGGTTGGTCGACGTGCAGGTAATGGCCACTGCCGGCCAACACCTCGGGCGAGACGCCAGCCTCCCGCGCAATGCTCTGCTGGTTGCCCTGCCAGGCGGCGTGCATGGTCTCGTCTTCCAGGCCCGCCGGGAAGTCGCGCATCACCGCGCTGCTGAGTACCACGGTCGGTACCGGCGGCAGGGCCGGCAGTGCACGTGCCTGCTCCAATACGGCATCGAAGCCGGCATTCTCATCTCGCAGGGTTCGGTAGTGGCGCGCAGAAAATGACCAGTCAACCGCGCTGGCACGCTGCGCATCCGGCAGGCGCTGGGCAATGAGCGAGGCCGGCTGGTTAACCAATCGCAGTACCCCCAGCGGCGCCAGCGTATCGCTGAGTGCAAGCAGGCGACCGAGGTCTTTCCGGAAGCGGGCGTAACGATCGGGAGGGAACTGCGCGGCATAGTCGCGCCCGACCGCGTCGATAAAGGCCAGGCCTGCTACATCTGCCGGGTAGGCGCGCGCGTGCATGCCGACCAACAGACCGCCCATCGAGTGACCCGCCAGCAGCCAGGGTGGCGCTTCGCCCGCAGCAAGCAGCGCACGCCGCAAATCGTCGACCGCCTGCATGCCGAGGCGCGGTGCGGGTGCTGCGTCCGACCAGCCATAGCCGGCACGGTCATAGCTGCAGACTCGCCCGCCGGCTGCCAGGCCGTCCTGCACCCAGGCCCAATCCTGTGACCAACCCGCCATGCCGGCTTCGAGCACCAGCGTCGGTGCACCCTGGCCGGTGCAGTACAAATGCAGATGCCGGTCACCAATCAGCACGCGTTGGCCGGGGGCCGTGCGCGCAGTGGCGGCCTCCTGCTGGTACTGCCAAGCGCAGCCGCCTGCGGCAAGCGCGATCAGACTGCCCAGCGTGGCAACGGCGATGCGCAGGCTGGTTGACCACCGGCGCGCAGACGTGGAGGAAGAGTCGAGGAAGAAGGTCATCGGGACAGGCGGATCAGGTTGGTTGACGTGATGCGACCAACCACATGCCTCTGGCCGGCCGCATCTTCGCTTGCCGTGCCACTGGCGACACGACACCCTGATGACGGATTGGCCATCACGAATGTGACATCGACTGACCTGATAGGCGCGACGATGCTCCCGAATACCTCCTCAACCCGTCGCAGTTATGGCGGATAACCGTCGTTCAGTGTTTTCAGGAAAGCCACCACGTCGCGGATCTCTTGGTCGTTCAACGCAGGTTTTTCCCCTGCACGGCGGTTGAACGGCGGGTCCACATCGTCGATGTTGCCGCGCAGGGCGGGGGGCAGATCGTCATAGGCGACGGTCTTGCCGCGGGCATCGCGGCTGTACCACTTCGCGGGTTTCAGGTCGCGCTCCACATAGAAGCGCACCGCATCTTCCAGACTGTGCATCCGCCCGTTGTGGAACCACGCGCCGCGCTTGGCAGTGTTGCGCAGGCTGGGTGTCTTGAACATGCCGCAGTAAGCAGTCTGATGTGCCTGGTCCTGTCGCTTCGGGCCACACAGGCCGAGGTCGTAGTAGGCCGGATCGGCATTGGCGCCAATCTCCGGGTTGCGCGGCACGGCAAGCACGGCGAACTGGTAGTCAGTCAGCAGCGGATGCGAGCCATCAGCCCCCTTGCTGATCAGGTGGCATGACGCGCAGTTGCCCTTGTCGGGGTTGGCGAAGAGCTGGAGGCCACGTTGCTCGGCGGCGCTCAGCGTTCCCTTGCCATCCAGGTATGCGTCGAACTTGCTGTCGTAGCGGTGGAAGCTGGGGTCGTCCAGTTCGAAGCGTTCCAGTGCACGCATGGCGTGGTCGAACGCTTGATCCGGGTTGTCGAATGCGCTGGCGCCGAACGCTGCGCGGAATGCGTCGGCGTAGGGTGCGCGCTTGAGCTTTTCCACCACGGCAGCACGGCTCTCGTTGGCCATCTCGTCCGGGTCGAGCATTGGGCCGGCGGCCTGATCGCGCAGTGAATTGAAGCGGCCATCCCACATCAGGCCGCCGGTGGGCGGGCTGTCGGTTTCGGTCAATCGCTCGGTCAGGCTGGCGGCCTGCACCTTGTGCCAGATCGGTGTCTGGTTGAGCGTATAGGTCAGGTTGGGCGTGGCGCGCTTGCCCTGGCGGTCAAGGTTCGGCCCGCCAAGCTGCACCGCCAGTGCATTGGGCGGCCCGTACCCGTGGGCAGGGTCGTGGCAGCTTGCGCAGGATTGCCGGCCCGACGCCGACAGCGCGCGGTCGAAGAACATCGCTTTGCCCAACTGCGCCAGCGTGGCGGCATCCGGCATACGGACGGCCTGCGCAGTGTTGGCGGAGGGGGCATCTTTCTGTTGGCAACCAGCCAACAGGGCCAGGAGTAGGGCGCCGGCCACCATGCCCAAGCGCTTGGAACGTGCAATGAAGTCTGTCATGGAAACGACAAACCGCCGGAGCGCGAACCCCGGCGGTCATATCTGCGTAGCGGCAAAACCGCCGCAGACCAAAGGTTAGTTAAGGTTGGTGAACACGTCGCTGCCCATCGACTGCAGGCCTTCCTGGCTCGCATAGCCGAGGTAGCCGCCCACCTGGAAGATGTCTTCCAGCGTCTTGAGCAATGCGTAGTGGTTGTATTGCGTGGTCGACACCGTGCCCGGCTTGATGAACGGCGAGAGCAGTACTGCACCCGTGCGGTCGCCACCGTGGCTCTGTGTCACCAGGTTGATGTTGTACGGGTAGTGCGACACCGATGCCGGGAAGCTCTGCGTGATCGGGAACGTCACGTTCGGGCCCGGCTGCTGGTTACAGCAGGTCTGGCCGGTGAAGGTCATGGTGAGCGTGGGCGGCGTGGTGGTCGTATCCATCGTCTGCGACGCATAGGCGCTTTCATCAAAGTTGATGATGAGCAGACCGTCTTGCTGGTACGCCGGCGAAGCCATGATCAGCGGCACCCACTTCTGCAGGAAGGCATCGGCCGACACCAGCCCGCCCGGCGCACCCGTCACGCATGGCGAATCGTGGCCGTCGTTGCACAGGTTGGGCGTGATGAAGGTGAAGTTGGCGGTGGTGTTGATCGACTGCAGATCCGTCGCCAGGCCGTTCAGGTTGACCACATTGGTCGCGCAGTCCGGCGAGTCGATGATCGAGTGGAAGTACGCAAACGGGTTGTGGCGCGTGGCGTACATGTCGGCCGGCGTACCGCCAGCCGTCGCGGCCTGTGCCGACTGCGTCTTGTCCTGCGTGTTCAGCGTCGGGTGGCCGCAGGTGGCGGACTCACGCGTGGGGTCGTTGCCCATGTCTTCCATGTAGCCCTTCCAAGTCAGGCCCACGGCCTTGAGCTGATCAGGCAGGGTCTTGATGGAGGTGGGGTACACGCAGCCCGTGCCGATAGCCTGGCCATGGTCAGCCATGCCCGAGAGGGCGAAGTCCTTGTAGACCTGGCAGTCCATCTGCGTATCCGGCGTAACAGCCTGGCCGCTCAGCATGGCAACGTAGTTGCCCAGGCTTACGTGCGTGGTGCCGTAGTACTGCTGCAGGTGCGCGCCCTGGCTCACCAGCGTTTGCGACAGGTAAGGCGCCTTGGAGTTGGCGGCAAACGTGGTCGCATAGTTCTGGTTTTCCAGCGTGATCACAAACACGTGCTTGATCGACTGGATGGTCTTGGGGGCAGGCGCCGCCGGGGTAGGCGCGGGGACAGCGGCAGTGGTGCTGGTGTTGCCACCATCGCCGGTACCGCATGCCGCAACGAGGAGTGCGGTGGCAACGGCCGCGCATGAGGCCACCAGCCAGCCCGCTCGGGGAAGCTTGAACATCGAGATTGTCCTTATCTTGTGGGTATGGCGCGCCGGCGCTTTGGCTCGGTACGCCGGCGCGCGCCAGATATAAACAAACTTGTATGTTTGTTTTGTGACAAAAACGCCGTGTGCACCCCGTAATAAGCGGTATCACGCGCGGACTTATTTACAATTGCGCCCATGGCCACCCAAGCAGAACGCACCACCGCCACGAGGCAGGCGCTGATCGATGCCTCCACCCAATTGCTGATCGAGCAGGGCTACGCAGCCTTTGGCGAGGCGCGGGTGTGTGAACTCGCCGGCATCAGCCGTGGTTCGCTGCGGCATCAATTTCCAGAAGGGCGATACGACTTGCTTCCTGCGATGGTGGCATCGCTGCTGGATCGGGAGGTGGCGCAGCTGGCGGCGCTGGGGCCGCTATCGGCCAGTGTGCGGATGCACCTGATGTTGCACATGCTGGTGCAGCGGCGCCAGCGGCATACGTCACTGGCGATTCTGGAGGTGTGGATGGCGTCGCGCGGCGACGAGCGGCTGGCCCAGGCCGTCGGGCCCCTGCTGGCGACCGTGCCGGAGCGGCTGTTCGGGCAAGACCCGAATGGCCCGCCGCAACCCGAATTGCTGGCGCTGCGCCTGTTCCTGCATGGCGCAACGCTGCACAGCTTTGCCGCTGATTACAACCGAGATGAGCTGGCCGACGCTGTGCAATGGCTGCTGGCCCAACTCACGCCACCGCCGGAGCTGAAAGTGGTGCTGGCCCGCATCGGTCATGCGGGCGCCGCGCAACGCACGGCTTAGTTGACGCGTCAGCCGCCCGTACGCTGCTTCTGCAGTATCGCCAATTGCTGCGTCAGGTAGTTACTGGTGTTCGTCATGCCGGCAACGACTTTCGACAGCGCGTTGAACTGCGCGTAGTAGAGCGCCTGCTTGGCGTCCAACTGGCGCTGCATCTGCGTCATCTGGTTGGACAGCGACGTCAGCGAGCTGTTGATGGCGTCGGTGGCGTTCTGCACCATGCCTTTGTCGGCCAGCAGGTTGGTCGATACGGTGTGCAGTTGTGCTGCGTAACCACGCTGGACCGTCACGCTGCCACGGTCGCCCAACGCGCCACCCACTACCTGCACGGTCAGGCCGTCGGCTGCAGAGCCGTTGGCGCCGTACAGGTTCTGCCCAGAGCTGGCAGCAGCCACGCCGTTGATGGTGCCTTGCACGTCGCGCCCAGCCGTTGCAGTCGGGCTGCCGCCCAACAGCGACGCCGCGCCATTACCCGACACCGACACAGTTGAAATCGAGCCGTATTGCCGGTCAGTGAAGGTCAGCACGCCGTTGGCATCCGCCGCAATCGACACATCCACCTTGGCCCTCTGCAGGTCAGGCGATGCGTTGATCTGGCTCTGCACCTGAGCAGCCAGGCTCTGCGGCGTATAGCTGCCGGCCGGCACCTTGATGCTGGTGGTGATGCCGCTGAGCGTGACCGACAGGCTGTCGTTCACGCCGCTCTGGATGGTCGTATTGGCCGGCGCCGAGCCCTGGAGCGAACCCTGCGTGGCCAGTTGCGTGACGTTGATGGCGTAGTTGCCCGCCTGCGTGGTCTTGGAGAACGCCGCGACCTTGAGCATCGAGTCCGTTGCCGTGCCGGTGCCCGCAAACAGGGCGGCCACTTGGCCGGGCGATTTTTTGAGGGCCGCGGTGAGCTTGCTGTCGTCGATCGACAGCGTGCCCTCTTTGTCCATCGTCACGCCAATGCTGCCCAGCGATTGGAACGCGCCGTTGCCGATCCCCTGGCCCAGCACGTCCGTTAACTGGTTGATGAGCGCCTTGGTGCTGACATCCCCCGCCAGCGCGCCGTTGTTGGCGGCGTTGGCGGTATCAAACTTGGTCAGCGCGTTGAGCTGGATACGCAGCGCGTTGTAAGCCTTGACGAAGTTCAGCACCGACTGGCTGGCCTGACCCGCATCGTTGCCGACCGTCACTGTTGTGCTGCCGGTCTTGGACAGTGTGAACGACGTGCCATCCACCACATCCGTAAGGGTGTTGGTGGGGCTTTGCACATTGATGCCGTTGACGTTGGCCAGGGCGTTCTGGCCCGTCGCCACTTCGGTCATGTTTTGCGTGCCGGCCGGATCGTGTGACAGCAGCGATTGCAGCGTCGAATCGCCCGACACCGAAATCTTCATCTCCGAATTGGCGCCGCCGGCGGTGGAGGTCAGCACCAGGCGGTACGGATTGCCGCTGCCGTCATTGACGATGCTGGCCGACACGCCCAGGTTGGCCGAGTTGATGGCGTCTCGAATGCCCGACAACGTGTTGTTGGACGCATCGATCTTGATGGAGCCGCCCGCCAGATTGCCGTTCTGCGTGAACGTGGCGCCGGCGTACTTGCCGTTGGTGAAGGTGCCGCCCGATACCGTGCCGAACGAGAACGAAATCGTGGTGGGCGTGCCGCTGCCGACAGGCACCTTATTGGATGCCTGACCCTGCGCGCTCAGCACCTGCGCCTGCGCAAGCTGCGTCACCTTGACGTTGTACGTGCCCGACGGCGCCGTGCTGCCAACGTTGACGTTCAGGATCGACGTGTCGTGCCCGCTGGCCTTCATGCCGCTGAAGGTATCGGCGTTGGTCAGGTTGGCCATCGCCGTCTGAAAGGTCGACAGTGCGCCCTTGAGCGAACCCACGGCGGAAAGCTGAGCCTGGAAGACCTTCTGCTGGTTCTGACGAACCGTCATCCCCTTGCCTTCAGCCTGCATCAGCTTGGTGACCAGGGTGTTGACGTCGATGCTTGTACCGATGCCAGGGATGGAAATCGGTGGGATATAAGTGCTGCTGGTCGTCGCCATGGGTGAGAACGCGCGCGCGCAAACGGTTGTTTCTTCACAATGTGACGGCAGCCAAGCGCACTTCTTTAGGGCCAACCCTGTCTAGGCAGGCTTTTTTAGGCGGGTTTTGTCAGGAAACCGAAAGAATGCGGGGAGGAGGGCGGCCGGGAGGGGAGTGTGGCCGTTCCAAACACTAGGCGAACCAACCCCGCAGTGTGAATAGGCATCAGGGCTGCCGGCGCTTAAAGTGAGACGGTAGACGTTACAACGCTGCACTGATCAAGCGTGTATCCCATCATGCACTTTTCCCACACCGTCGGCGCACAGCGCCATGTGTTCGACGATCTCAAGACGCTGCTGGCCAAGGCCAGCCCGGCGCGCTCGGGCGATTACCTTGCCGGCCTGGCCGCCACCAGCGAGGCCGAACGCATGGCCGCGCGCATGGCCCTGGCCGACGTGCCGCTGTCGACTTTCCTGAATGAAGCGCTCGTGCCTTATGAGCATGACGAGGTCACGCGCCTGATTCTGGACAGCCACAACCTCCAGGCTTTCAAACCCGTCGCGTCACTCACGGTGGGGGAATTCCGCAACTGGCTTCTCCTGCATGAGACCGACAGTGCGGCCCTGGCAAAGGTGGCACCCGGTATTACGCCGGAGATGGCAGCGGCGGTCAGCAAGCTGATGCGCAATCAGGACCTGATTGCGGTGGCCCGCAAGTGCCGTGTGGTCACGCGCTTTCGCAACACCATTGGCTTGCCCGGTCGCTTATCTGTCCGGCTGCAGCCCAATCACCCGACGGATGACCCCAAGGGGATTGCCGCATCGATCATCGATGGGCTGCTCTATGGCTGCGGCGACGCCACCATCGGCATCAACCCAGCCAGCGACAACTTGGGGGCCATCATCTCCCTGCTGCAACTGGTCGATGAGTTGCGCGGGCGCTATGCCATTCCCACGCAATCCTGTGTGCTGACCCACGTAACCAATACGATGCGTGCCATCGCGCAGGGGGCACCGGTGGATCTGGTGTTCCAGTCCATTGCAGGCAGCGAGCAGGCCAACGCGGGGTTTGGCATCAACCTGACGCTGCTGACGGAGGCGCACGACGCTGCGCAGAGCCTGGCACGCGGAACCGTCGGCAACAACGTGATGTACTTCGAAACCGGGCAGGGCAGCGCGCTGTCGGCCAACGCACACCACGGTGTCGACCAGCAGACCATGGAGGCGCGGGCGTACGCGGTGGCGCGGGCGTTCTCGCCGCTGTTGGTCAATACGGTAGTGGGCTTCATCGGCCCGGAGTATCTATATGACGGCAAGCAGATCATCCGTGCCGGGCTGGAAGACCACTTCTGCGGCAAGCTGTTGGGGCTGCCGATGGGTTGCGACGTCTGCTACACCAACCACGCTGAAGCCGACCAGGACGACATGGATACGCTGCTGACGTTGTTTGGCGTGGCGGGCATTCATTTCATCATGGGCGTACCGGGCGCGGACGACATCATGCTGAACTACCAGAGCACGTCGTTTCATGATGCGCTCTACCTGCGCGATACGCTGGGCTTGCGGCCCGCACCGGAGTTCGAGGCCTGGCTGCAAGGCATGGGCATTGTCGACATGGCCGGCCGCCTGCAAGACGCCACCGCACGCCAGCCGCTGCTGCAGCTGGCTCACACGCTGTAAATGCCGCCATGTCGACGCGAAATCTCGTTCAGCTCAACCCTTGGGCGCACTTGCGTGCGTTGACCGATGCGCGCATCGCGCTGGGCCGGGTCGGCAACAGCCAGACCACCGATGCCGTGCTCGCCTTTGGCCTGGCACACGCGCAAGCCCGCGATGCCGTGCACCAGCCACTCGACAGCCCAGCCGTGGCAGCTGCGCTTGCACAAGCGGGCTTCGCCAGCCTGGTCGTGCATAGCGCAGCCGTAGACCGGGCCCAGTATCTGCGCCGGCCCGATCTCGGCCGCCGGCTGAGCGACGCCAGCCGCGCCAGCCTTGCTGCGGCGCGACCAGCCAAACCGTTCGATACCGCTTTCGTGATTGCCGATGGTCTCTCCGCACTCGCCGCACAGAGCCACGGCGTGCTGCTCCTGCGCAGCGTGCGCGAGCGCTTGCCAGCAGACTGGTCGATTGGCCCCGTCGTCATCGCAGAACAGTCCCGCGTGGCGCTGGGTGATGAGATTGGCGAACTGCTGGGTGCACGGCAGGTGGTCATGCTTATCGGCGAACGCCCTGGGCTGAGTTCACCGGACAGCCTCGGGATCTACCTCACGCATGCGCCACGCGTTGGCCGCACGGATGCCGAACGCAACTGCATCTCGAACGTTCGCCCCGCAGGGCTTGGCTATGACCAAGCCGCGGACAAACTCGTCTTTCTGCTCAAAGGGGCCCAAGCGCTTGGCCGTAGTGGCATCGATCTGAAGGACGACACCCCCGTCGCCAATGCCATTGCCGCACCAACCACTGCGCAACTGCAGAAATAGGGCGAATCGGCTTCCGGCCCCAGGCGCAGCGGCCTGGTTTGTTACGACTGGTCAAGCGCAAGGTGTGCTGATAAAGTGACTCGGCCCTGATCCATCGTCGAGCCAGTCAGCGCCGTGCTGGCGGGCGGCGCCGAGACATTGATGCCACGCCGAAACCTGCCCATTCCGACGCGCGTCTTGCTGGCTCCTGCCCTGGCGGGCCTGGGGTTTGCGCTTCAAGGCTGCAGCGCGCATAGCGCGCCTTCGTATCCAATCTTTGGTGCGTATTTTCCGCTCTGGCTGTTGAGCGGGTTGATTGGCGCCGCGGGGGCGCTGATTGCGCATCGGGTTCTGGTCATGACCGGGTGGGCAAGCTGGATACCGCTCCAGCTCTCTGTCTGCGTGGCGATCGGGGTTGTGATTGCCGTGATCGTCTGGCTGTCTGGCTCGGGGCATCTCCTATGAAAATGGCCGGCCTGCACAAACCCGCACTGCGCGGTTACCTGATCGCGCTGGCGATCATCCTGATCGGCGTGGCAGTGGCGGTCTATGCCTACGTCCACACCTCGCGCTACCCCTCCACCGACGACGCGACCATCGACGCCGATGTCGTGCACGTTGCCACGCCGGTGGGCGGTCGCATCGTCAAACTGGCCGTGACCGAGAACCAGCACGTCAAGAAGGGCGACCTGCTGTTTGAAATCGACCCCGTACCGTATCGCCTGACGGTTGCACAGGCCCAAGCCGATCTGGAACTGGCCCAGGCCTCGCTCGATACGCGGCGTCGGTCGCTGATCGGCGAGCGCTCCAAAGCCAGCATTGCGTCTGACCAAAGCAGCCGCGCCGCCTACAACTACGAGCTGGCCTCACGCACCGTCAATCGGCTGGCCCCGCTGGCCGCCCAGGGATACGTCCCCACCCAGCAACTGGACCAAGCGCAGGTGGCGCAGCGTGACGCCGCCATTTCGCTGCAGCAGGCCAACGAGCAGAAGCGCGCCAGCGCGCAGACCATTGGCGACGAGGCCGATGCCATCGCCATGCTGCACGCCCGCGAAGCTGCGCTGGCCCGCGCCCAGCACGCGCTGGAAGACACCGTGGTGCGCGCACCGCACGATGGCTGGGTCACCGGCCTATCCGTGCTGGCAGGCGAGACGGTCGCGCCCAACCAGTCGATCTTCACGCTCATCCACTCCGGCGAGTGGTTTGCCGTCGCCAACTTCCGCGAGACCACGCTCTCCGCCATCCAGGTGGGCGACTGCGCCACGGTGTATTCCATGATCGACCGCAGCCAGGCCATCCACGGCAAGGTGGACGGCATCGGTGCCGGCATTTCCGGTGCGGATCGGGTGAACCTGCCGCGCACGCTACCCATCGTCCAGCCGTCGGTGAACTGGGTGCGGGTGGCGCAGCGCTTCCCGGTGCGCATCCGCCTGGAGGAACCGGCCGACCATCTGGTCCGGGTAGGTGCCAGCGCGATTGTCGAGATCAAGCATGGCGCAGCCTGCCGGTGACATCGCACGCGGGCCGTGGCCTCGCCCCGGCGAGGTGCTGCGGCTGCTGGCGCCCGCGCCGGGCAGGTTGGAAGCCACCACCCGCATCGCCCTGATCTGCGCGCTGACGACGCTGGTCACGAGCATGTACGGCACGCCCTTTGCCGCCATCTCGGCCTACGTGGTGTTCTTCATGATCCGCCCCGACCGCGTGACGAGCATCGTGCTGTCGATCGCCATGTTGCTGCTGGTGACGGTGGTGCTCGGGCTGATCATCGTCATCGCCATCTTCTGTATCGATGAACCGATGTGGCGCGTGGTGTGGATGGTCGTGCTGTCGGTCGGTTTGCTGTTTTTGACGTCGGCCAGCAAGCTCCGCCCGGTCGGGGCCATCCTGGCCATGATTGTCGGGTACGGGCTGGACGAACTTGGGATTGCGCCGGTGGGTGAACTGGCAACGCGGGCGCTGCTCTATGCGTGGCTGATGGTGGCGATTCCGGTTGGGGTGGTGATTGTTGTGAACCTGCTGATGGGGCCCTCACCACGCAAGCTGGCTTGCCAGGCGTTGGCCCGGCGCTTGCGCCTGGCAGCGCAACAGCTGGGCGAGGCGGGCACCGATCCTGCCGAGCTCACCGCGTGCCTGCGCGAAGGCAGCCAGCAAATTGCCACGTGGTTACGTCTGTCGAAGGTAGAGGGGTCGACCTCGGCGACCGACTTGGCGGCGCTGCAGCAGGCGGTGGCATCCACCACGGCCATTTTGATGGCGGTGGACCTGGCAGCCAGCGAACCGCAGGCACGCTTGCCTGAATCAGTTGCCACGCCGATCATCGAAACACTGCACGCCATGGCGCACATGCTGGAGCAGGGCGGCTATCCGGTCGATATCGAGCTGAGGCTGCCCGCTGGCGTTGCGCTGCCGCCGCTGGCAAGTGCGGTGGCGACGGAATTGCAATCCGCCATCGTCCACTTTGCAGTCGTGGACAACGAGCCCGCCGCAGAACCGGCACCGCCCAAAGCGCGTGGTGGCTTCCTCCTGCCAGACGCACGCACCAACCCGGCCCACCTGCGCTACGCCCTGAAGACCACCGCCGCAGCGATGTTCTGCTACCTGCTGTACATGCAGCTCGACTGGTCCGGCATCCACACCTGCTTCATCACGTGCTACGTGGTGTCGCTGAGCAGCGCAGCGGAGACGGTTGAGAAGCTGACACTGCGCATCGCCGGCTGTCTGGTGGGGGCGGCGTTGGGGATTGCGACGATCGTGTGGGTGCTGCCGGCCATGACGTCCGTCACCGAGCTGATGGCGCTGATCTTTGTCGGCATATGGCTGGCGGCGTGGGTCGCGCAGGGCTCGCCGCGTATTGCGTATGCGGGCTTCCAGATCGCTTTTGCCTTTCTGTTGTGCGTGCTGCAGGGCGCGGCGCCGGCATTTGACCTGACCATCGCGCGGGACCGCATCATCGGCGTCCTGCTGGGCAATGTGGTCGTGTACCTGATGTTCACGCGGGTCTGGCCGGTGAGCATTGCCGGACAGGTGGATGCTGCATTGGCGGCACTGCTGCGCCAGTGGGAGACCGTCCTGCGCACCGCACGCACTGCACCAAGGCGCATGCTGGCTGCACAGGCCATGGCGCAACAAGGCGCGCTGGAAGCAAACGTCGCGCTGCTGCGGTATGAACCGACCTGGGTGCGCCCCGAATCGGAATGGATTGCGCAGCGCCGCCGCGCGCTGGTCGAATTGGAAGCGCTCGAAGGCCCGTTGTTCCTGATCGCCGAGCACACGCCCGATGATGCCCCCTCGCAAGCGCGATTGCGCGGTGTGGCCGAGCGTGCCGGCGTGAGCGGGTTTGCGATCGACACTGGAGCCCTCACCACACCCGATACCACGCGTGATGCGCTGTTGGCGTTGGCCGACGAGCGCCTCGCAAGAATCGCGCGGGAGATCCCCGATGCCGTACCGAAGGAGTCGCTGACGCATGCGCCAGCCTGATCTGTTGGCTGTTTTCCTCAGCCTGGCCGTTACCGTCACGGCCGGGTGTGCGACGTCCGCACTGGACATGGCGCCGGATCGCCCCGATCGCCCGTGGCAGCCACGCACGACTGACACTGGCGAGATCATCCCAGGTGCGCGATCACTGCCCACGTCACCGAACGAGGGACGGGGCGGCTACATATTGCCGGCCAACACCGCTGCGGCGGTAATTCCACCTGCAGCCACATTCGACCCCGCACACGCCTACGCGCTGCCCGAGCTGATCGACGTTGCCGAATCGAACAATCCGTTGACGCGCGTTGCATGGAACGATGCCCGTAATGCCGCGCTTTTGGCAGGCATCGCAAAGAGCGCCTATCTGCCGTATCTCTCTGCCACGGCCATGGCTGGGTATCAGACGGGGCATGGCTCATCGTCGACACCGCTGGGTACCGCCAGCACCGATACCACGGTGCACGGAACGGTGTCGGTGCTGTCGCTGCAATGGCTGTTGTTCGACTTTGGCGGTCGCGCCGCGCGTTTGGATGCCGCCGAGCAGCTATCGGTGGTAGCCAACATCGGTTTCACTGCGGTGCATCAGCAAGTGATCTATGACGTGACGGTTGCGTTCTACGCCTATGAAGCGGCACGCGCCCGCACCGTGACAGCTGCGCAAGGGCTGAGCAACGCCGAGGCGATCCTGGTGGCCGCCAAGGCACGCTACAAGCAGGGAATCGGCACCGTGGTCGAAGTCGCGCAGGCCACGCAAAACCGTGCGCAGGCCAACCTGGCGCAAGTGCAGGCGCAGGGGGCAGAGAGCGACCGGTATCTGGCGTTGCTTTCTGCGGTGGGCATCTCGCCGCTGTCGAAGCCGAAGATTGCCGACCTGCCGATCCGCACGCTGAACCCGGCGTTGCGCACCCCGGTCGACCAGATCGTTGCCGATGCCATCGCCCGGCGTCCTGATGTGCTGACTGCCTATGCGGCTGAAAAGGCCAGCCAGTCGCGCATTCAGGCAGCGGAATCGGAGTTCATGCCCAAGGTGTTTGTATCCGCCTCGACGTCGTACAACTCGGGCCGTGCGGCCGTCACGGCTATCCCGCCGGTCGGCCAGCAGGCGCCAACTGTGAACCTCAACGGCACGCGTTATGGCGTGGGGGCCTTTGTGGGCGTGACCATTCCGCTGTATGACGGTGGTTTGCGCTCCGCCGTGTTGGCACAAGCGCGCAACGATGCCGAAAGTGCATCCGCCAAGCGCTTGCGCACGACGCAGGAGGCCGTGCGCCAGATCGTTGCCGGACAAAACACGCTGCAGACCAGCCTGACCTCGCATGAAGCGGCGCAGGCGCTGGTGGCCGCCGCCCAGACGACCTACGACGCAGCGCTGGCGGCATACCGCCACGGCGTCGGGTCGATCACGGACGTGCTGCTGGCACAAAACCAGTTGCTGCTGGCCAAGAACGCCTACGTCGACACCTACAGCGGTGCGCGTACTGCTGCGGCTACGCTGGCGCTCGCCACCGGGGCGATCGGCGCAACGCAGGACACGGCGCCGCGCTGACGGCCTCCATTGCACGGAGACCGTCGCGCGCAGCGTTACACCGTCTCGCCCGTCTTGCGCTGATCGACCTGCTTGCCACGCGCCAACACCGGCACCAGCGCCGCCCCGGTATGGCTGGCCTTGACCTGCGCCAGCGCCTCCGGCCCGCATGCGGCAACAATCGTGCCGCCTTCATCGCCGCCTTCGGGGCCCAGATCGAGAATCCAGTCGGCCTCGGCAATCACGTCAAGATCGTGCTCAATCACGATCACGCTGTGGCCGCCGTCTGCCAGGCGATGCAGCACGCGGATCAGCTTGGCCACGTCGGCCATGTGCAGGCCCACGGTGGGCTCGTCCAGCACGTACAGCGTGTGCGGTGCCTTCTGGCCGCGGCGCGTAATGTCGTCGCGCACCTTGGAGAGTTCAGTGACGAGCTTGATGCGCTGCGCCTCGCCGCCCGACAGCGTGGGCGAGGGCTGCCCCAGCGTGAGGTAACCCAGGCCGACGTCCTTCATCAACTGCAGCGGGTGGGCGATGCTGTTCATCGCACTGAAAAACTCCACCGCTTCGTCGATCTCCATGGTCAGCACTTCGCCGATGTTCTTGCCGCGCCAGGTAACGGCCAGTGTCTCGGGATTGAAGCGCTGGCCGTGGCACACGTCGCAGGCCACCTTCACATCGGGCAGGAAGCTCATGGCGATGGTGCGCACGCCCTGGCCCTCGCAGGCGGGGCAGCGGCCGTCGCCGGTGTTGAACGAGAAGCGCGAGGCAGTGTAGCCGCGTGCGCGGGCTTCCAGCGTGTCGGCAAAGAGCTTGCGGATGGTGTCCCACACGCCGATGTAGGTGGCCGGGCACGAGCGCGGGGTCTTGCCGATCGGGGTCTGGTCGACTTCCAGCACGCGGTCGATCGCTTCCCAGCCGGTCACGCCGTCGCAGCCATGCCAGTCGTGTTTGACATCAAGCTTGCGCGGTGCCTTCGCATCCGGCACCTCTGCCTGCGCGGCCTTGCGTGCACGGCGCGTAGCCGGTGAAGACAGCACAGAACGGCCCACCGCATCCAGCAGATTGGTCATGAGCACGTCGCGCGCCAGCGTCGATTTGCCCGAACCGGAGACGCCCGTAATCGCCACCAGACGCGACAACGGCATCGTAGCCGTGACGTTGCGCAGGTTGTGGAGCTTGGCGCCGTGCACCGTCAGCCATTGCTCGGGCACCGCCTGCGTGCCCGATCCACGATTCGTTGGCGCCACCACTTCACGGCGCGGCTGCAGCGGGTGCTCGATCGGCTGTGCCAGGAAACGCCCCGTCAGCGAATCCGGCTGAGACGCCAGATCCTGCACACCGCCTTGTGCGACGAGCGTGCCGCCACGCTTACCGGCGCCGGGGCCGATGTCGATGATGTGGTCGGCGCGGCGGATGGTATCTTCATCGTGCTCCACCACCACCAGCGTATTGCCCTTGTCGCCAAGCTTGCGCAGGGCGTCGAGCAGGATCTGGTTGTCACGCGGATGTAGGCCGATGGTCGGCTCATCCAGCACGTAGCACACGCCCTGCAGGTTGCTGCCGAGCTGCGCGGCCAGCCGGATACGCTGTGCCTCACCGCCTGACAGGCTGGGTGCGGCGCGGTCCAGGCTCAGGTAGCCCAGGCCGACTTCTTCCAGGAACGACAGGCGGCTGTGGATCTCGGCCACCACATCACGCGCGATATCAGCTTCGCGGCCGACAAGGTCCAGCCCTTCGATCCAGCGGCGCGTCTGGCTCACGGTCCATTGCGCAATGTCGACGATGGGCTTGTCGGAGAACGTCACCGCGCGTGCCGTCGGGTTCAGTCGCGTGCCGTGGCAGTCGGGGCAGGGCAGATCGGTCATGCCGTCCGGATCGACTTCCTCCGAAGGCAGCGTCTGCTCGCGGCCGCGGTCATCACCGCCGAGTACCGTGTCGTCAAACGCAGCGCGTTGCTCGCGCGTGAGCGCCAGGCCCGTACCGACACAGCTCGGGCACCAGCCGTGCTTGCTGTTGTACGAGAACATGCGTGGGTCCAACTCGGGGTAGCTGGTGCCGCAGGTGGAGCATGCGCGTTTGGTGGAGAACACCTTCACGTTGCCCACGTGTGCCGTGCCACCGCTGTGCATGGCGTTTTGCAGGCCATCGAGCGGGGCCAGCACATGCATGATGCCCTTGCCGTATTCCAGCGCCTGTTCCATCAACGTGCGCAGCGCAGCTTCGTTTTCCGGGGAGACCACGATGTCGCCCACCGGCAGCTCCAGCGTGTGCTCGCGGAAGCGGTCCAGACGTGGCCACGGGTCGACCGTCAGGAATTCGCCATCGACGCGTAGGTGCGTATAGCCACGCGCCTTGGCCCATTTGGCCAGGTCGGTGTACACGCCCTTGCGGTTCACCACCAGCGGGGCGAGCAGGCCGATGTGCTCACCACGGTGGTCACGCATGAGCTGGGCGAAGATGGCCTCGGGGCTCTGCGCCGACACAGGCGTGCCATCGTGAATGCAGTGCTGCACGCCCAGCTTCACATACAGCAGGCGCAGGAAGTGCCACACCTCGGACGTGGTCGCCACCGTGCTCTTGCGGCCTCCGCGCGACAGGCGCTGCTCGATCGCCACCGTGGGCGGAATGCCATACACCGCATCCACCTCCGGCCGGCCCGCCGGTTGCACGATCGAACGCGCATAGGCGTTGAGCGATTCGAGATACCGGCGCTGCCCTTCGTGGAACAGGATGTCGAACGCCAGCGTCGATTTGCCCGAACCGGACACCCCCGTCACGACGTTGAACTTGCCGTGCGGGATATCGACGTTCATCGCTTTCAGGTTGTGCTCGTGCGCGTTGACGATGCGCACCACGTTCTCGCCCTGGACTTCCGCCACGGCGGCGCGCTGTGCGCGGCGGGCGGCCAGCGCGCTTTGCAGCGGCACGCCATCATCGGCGGCTTGGGGTTGCCCAATGCTCGCCTCGTACTGCTTGAGCGCAGCGCCCGTATGCGAGGCGGCGCATGCCTTCACCTGCTCGGTCGTGCCGGCGCAGACCAGCAGACCGCCCGCATCGCCGCCCTCGGGGCCGAGGTCGATGATCCAGTCGGCGGCGCGGATCACGTCCAAGTTGTGCTCGATCACGATCAGCGAATGTCCGGCATCGAGCAGCTTGCCGAACGCGCGCATCAACTTGGCGATGTCGTCAAAGTGCAGGCCGGTGGTCGGCTCGTCGAACATGAACAGGCGGCCGGCGTTGGCAGGCACGTCTTGTTTGACGCGTTTGCGTGCAGCGGCTTGAGCCGCTTGCGCAGCTTCGGCCAGGAAGCCCGCGAGTTTCAGGCGCTGCGCTTCGCCACCGGACAACGTCGGCACCGGTTGGCCCAGCTTCACGTATTCCAGACCCACATCGACGATGGGTTGCAGCACGCGCAACACGTCGGCGTCGTTGGCAAACACGGTGGCGGCTTCGCTCACCGTCAGTTCCAGCACATCGGCCACCGACAGCTTGTGCGCGCCGCGTTCCAGCTTCACTTCGAGGATTTCCGCGCGATAGCGCGTGCCGTCGCAATCCGGACAGCGCAGGTAGATGTCGCTGAGGAACTGCATCTCGACGTGCTCGAAGCCCGAGCCGCCGCAGGTCGGGCAGCGCCCATCGCCGGAGTTGAAACTGAATGTGCCAGCCGTGTAGCCGCGTTGCAGCGCCATCGGCACCTTGGCAAACAGCTTGCGGATCTCATCAAACGCGCCCACGTAGCTGGCCGGATTCGAACGCGCGGTCTTGCCGATGGGCGATTGGTCAACAAAGACCACGTCGCTGATCTGGTCCGCACCGCGCAACGCACGAAACGCGCCGGGCGATTCCGTCGCCTTGCCGAAATGGCGCGCCAGGGCAGGGTGGAGTACGTCCTGAATCAGTGTCGACTTGCCGGAGCCGGATACGCCCGTTACGCACACCAGGCGTTGCAGCGGCACTTCGATCGTCACGTCCTGCAGGTTGTGCTGGCTCGCGCCTTCCAGCACGAGACGCGGCGCACCGTTGATAGGGC
>RepKanNP_Acetate_BrdU_F21BDRAFT_1000088_pt1 | contig 46865 bp, 43 predicted proteins | sample RepKananBrdUF21B_FD_10624 | JGI IMG/M metagenome (IMG submission 10624)
GGCGTTCCTGACGCTGGATGAGGGCGACCAACCCAACAAGCCGGCACCCGTACCGGAAGACGCATACGGTGTGGCTTGTCTGTCGGAAGGCGGGCGCATGCTGCTGTTCCAGATCAGCGAGCTGAAAACGCTTGCCAGCGGCGGCCGTGGCGTGATCCTGATGGAGCTGGAGAAGAACGAAACGCTGCTCCAGGCACTGGCCTTCGGTGCAGCCGGCTTCGTGCTCTCGGGCACTGGCCCGCGTGGCGGCAAGGCGGTCGAGCAGACCATGACGACCCGCGCGCAAGAAGCGTACGCCGGTAAGCGCGCACGCAAGGGCAAGACGCTGGAGCCCAAGCTGCGCGAGCCGAAGCTGTCGCTGCCCAAGCCTGCGCCAGAAGCTGCTTGATTCGTCGCCTGAATCAATGACCGACCTGAGCGCCGAGCCTGACAACGACGCTGCGGCCCCCGCAGCAAACGTTCCCTCCTGCAGCAAGCTCTTCACCGAGTTTGCGCGCATGGGGTTGTCAGGCTTCGGCGGCGTGCTGCCATTTGCGCGCGCGGGCATCGTCGACCGCAATGGCTGGCTCACCAACGCTGAGTTTGCTGAACTCCTGAGCCTGGGCCAGGTGCTGCCCGGCCCGAACGTCGTCAACCTCTCGGTGATGCTCGGCTACCGCTACCACGGCGTGCGCGGGGCGGCTGCGGCCATGTCCGGTCTGGTGGTTGTGCCTGCGGTACTGCTGCTGTTGATCGTCATGCTGTACGACCACTTCAGCGCGCTGTCCCTGGTGCAGAACCTGCTCAAGGGCATGGCGGCGGTGGCGGCGGGGCTGGTGCTGTCGACGGCGATCCGGCTGGCGCAAGGGCAGTCGCGCACGTGGCGCGCCATCGGCATTGGCTTAGCGGTGTTCCTGGCGATTGGCGTGCTGCAATGGCCGCTGCTGCCGGTCATGCTGGTGCTGATTCCGCTGGCGCTCGTGCTGGAGTGGAGGGCAACGCGATGACCTACCTCACCACGCTGTTCGACCTGTTCTGGCACTTCCTGACGCTGTCGTTTCTCGCCATTGGTGGGGCCAGCTCAACGCTGCCCGACATGCATCGCTTCCTGGTCGACACGCGACACTACATGACCAGCGAGCAGTTGAGCGCCATGTATGCCATCTCGCAGGCTGCACCGGGGCCGAACGTGCTGTTTGTCGAGCTGTTCGGCTGGCAGTCCGCTGGGTTGGGCGGTGCGATCGTCGCCCTGGTGGGCATCTGCGGGCCGTCCTGCGTGATTGCGGGTGTGATCGCTCGCGTCATGGACCGCGCACCCGATGCGCGCTGGGTCACGCTTATCCGACGTGGCCTCGCGCCGCTGACCATCGGCCTGATGTTCGCAACCGGCTGGGTGCTGACGCGCGGTGCAGATCACAGCATCGGCACCATCGTGCTGACGGTAGCGACGGTGCTGGCCTGCACCTTCACACGTGTGCATCCGCTGTTGCTGGTGGGGCTTGGCGCGCTCGTGGGCGGGCTGGGCTGGGTCTAGCGTCTAAGGGCGGGCGCGATGCATCGGCGCCGCAGGTGATCACAAAGGCGAACTGGGTTCGCCTTTTTTCATGGCGCGTGATCCGAGAAATCAGGTGCGCTGTGCTTCCTATTCTCGAAACCTCGGGAACACCCTAGTGCAACTCGTATTGTATATACAAGAGTATACGAATTATTGCGATGTTGCTTAGATATGGTGGCTATGCTTCGGCGCGCGTGCTGTCGCGTGTCCGAGCCGCGCCGCACTGGCGTCAAGCGGACGAAGATCCGCATGCCGCAGCGGTACGCCCCAAAGGCCACCTTGCTTACCCAGACAGGACAGGAGACAGATTGGAACACCTTCAACGCAACCTGCGCGCGCGGCATATCCGCTTTCTCGCGCTCGGTTCGGCCATCGGCACGGGCCTCTTCTATGGGTCTGCATCGGCCATCCAACTGGCGGGGCCGGCTGTGATCCTGGCGTACATCCTCGGTGGCGCGGCCGTGTACATGGTGATGCGCGCGCTGGGCGAAATGGCGGTGCGCCAGCCCGTCTCCGGCTCGTTCGGGCGCTATGCGCGCGACAACCTCGGGCCGCTCGCCGGTTTCCTCACGGGGTGGACGTACATCCTCGAAATGGTGATCGTCTGTCTGGCAGACGTGACGGCCTTCGGCATCTACATGGGTTTCTGGTTTCCCGATGTGCCGCAGTGGATCTGGGTGCTCGGCATCGTCATGCTGATCTGCGCGCTGAACCTGTGCAACGTCAAGGTGTTCGGCGAGATGGAGTTCTGGCTCGCACTGATCAAGATCGTGGCGATTGGCGCGATGATCGTCGGCGGCATCGCAATCCTGTTCCTCGGCGTACAGATGAACGGCGAGCAGGCGCCCGGCCTGAGCAACCTGTGGGCGCACGGCGGCTTCCTGCCGCACGGTGTAGGTGGCCTCGTCGCCTCGCTTGCGGTGGTGATGTTTGCCTACGGCGGCGTCGAGATCATCGGCATCACCGGTGGTGAAGCGCAGAACCCCGAGAAGGTCATCCCCAAGGCGATCAACGCCGTGCCCGCGCGCATCCTGCTGTTCTATGTGCTGACGATGTGCGTGCTGATGGCGATCTTCCCGTGGACCGGCATCGGTGGCCAGGGCAGCCCGTTCGTGCAGATCTTCTCCGGCCTGGGCATCAAGTCTGCCGCGGCGATCCTCAACCTGATTGTCATCTCGGCAGCCATCTCGGCTATCAACAGCAACATCTTTGGCGCGGGCCGCATGATGTACGGCATGGCCGAGCAGGGCCAGGCGCCGCGCATCTTTGCCGCAACGTCCCGCCACGGTGTGCCCTGGGTGACGGTGCTGACCATGGCCGGCGCGTTGCTGGGCGGCGTGGTCTTGAACTACCTGATTCCCGAGAACGTGTTCCTGATCATCGCGTCCATTGCCACCTTCGCGACGGTGTGGGTGTGGCTGATGATCCTGCTCTCGCAGGTGGCCATGCGCCGCCGCTTGTCGGCCGAGGAAGTGCACGCGCTCAAGTTCAAGGTGCCGCTGTGGCCGGTCGGTCCGGCACTCGCCATCGCCTTCATGATGTTCGTGATCGGTGTGCTGGGCTACATGGAAGACACCCGCGTGGCGCTGTACGTTGGCGCAGGCTGGGTTGCGCTGGTGTCGGCTGCGTGGTACCTCCGCGTCAAGCCGACCGCCACGGGTGCGCTGGCGGAAGAGGCGAGCGGGGTCTGAGCCAGCCAGCCGCCCCAAAAATAATCAATACGGAGACCACACCCATGTCCAACGACACCACCGCCCCGTCGTACGGCAGGACAGCCGGCGCGCCCGCAGCGGCGCACGCGCGTCCTCTGTCACGTCCACGCGCGATTGCCGCCATCACCATCGGCAATGGCCTCGAGTTCTATGACTTCGTGGTCTACAGTTTCTTTGCCACGCTGATCGGCCGGCTGTACTTCCCGGTCGGCAATGCCACGGGCCAGTTGCTGATGTCGTTCGCCACGTTTGGCGTGGGCTTTCTGATGCGGCCGCTCGGCGGCCTGCTGATCGGCATGTACGCCGACCGCGCAGGCCGAAAGCCGGCCGTGGCGCTCACGCTGTGGTTGATGGGCCTGTCGTCGCTGATCTTCGTGGTGACGCCGACGTATGCGCAGATCGGCATCATGGCGCCAGTGCTGGTGGTGCTCGCGCGGCTCGTGCAGGGCTTTGCCATCGGCGGCGAGATGGGTGCCTCGACCGCACTGCTGCTCGAATACGCGGACGACCGTTCGCGCGGCTTCTACACGAGCTGGCAGCCATTCAGCCAGGGGCTGGCCGCGCTGTTCGGCGCGCTGGTGGGCCTGCTGCTGAGCAACGTGCTGGCGCCGGCGCAGCTGGAGTCGTGGGGCTGGCGGGTCGCATTCCTGATCGGCATTCTCGTGATCCCGGTCGGCCTCATCATCCGCCGCCGTCTGGAAGAGACCGCCGCGCCGTCGAGCACGCATGAAGCCGATGCAACGCTGCCGCTGCTGCGCGAACACCGCCGCGCGCTGGTGGCGAGCATCCTGCTGATGATCGGCGTGGCCTCGTCGACGTACATCATCGTCTACTACCTCAGCAATTACGCCGTCAGCGTGCTGCACATGCCGCTGTCGCTGGGCATCTGGGCGGCGTGCGTCGCTTCCGTGGTGCAGGTGCTGCTGTCACCGTTCGCGGGCTGGCTCGCAGATCAGGTCGGACGCCGCAAGGTGGTGCTGTGGTCGCGCGTGGCGCTGCTGGTCATGGTCTATCCGGCGTTCGCACTGATCAACGCCGAGCCCTCGCTCGCGCGGCTGCTGATCGTGGTGGGCTGCCTGTCGGTGCCGATGTCGATGACCTCGCCGGCGTCGATGGTGCTCGTCAGCGAGGTGCTGCCGCAGCGGCTGCGCGCCACCGGACTGTCGATTGCCTACTGCGTTGCCATCGCCATCTTTGGCGGCTTCGCGCAGTTCTTCTCGACCGAGCTGATCCACCTGACCGGCAATGCGAACGCACCCGCGCTGTATGTGATCGGGTGCGGGCTGGTGTCGCTGATCGGCCTGGCGATGGTGCCGGAAACGCTTGGGCGCCGGCTATCGTAAGGCTCAGTCCACCCCGACAAAACCACCGGTCTGGTGCGCCCACAGGCGGGCGTACAGACCGCCGCGTTCCAGCAGTTCGGCGTGCGTGCCGCTCTCGACAATGCGGCCGCCGTCGAGCACCACCAGCCGGTCCATGCGCGCGATGGTCGAGAGCCGGTGCGCAATCGCAATCACCGTCTTGCCTTGCATCAGCGTTTCCAGGCTTTCCTGGATGGCGGCTTCCACTTCTGAATCCAGCGCTGACGTGGCTTCGTCCAGGATCAGGATCGGCGCATCCTTGAGCAGCACACGCGCAATGGCAATGCGCTGGCGCTGGCCGCCCGAGAGCTTCACACCACGCTCGCCGACCAGCGCATCAAAGCCGCGTCGGCCTTGCGCATCCGACAGGTGCGGGATGAACTCATCCGCGCGTGCGCGGCGCACGGCTTCCATCAGTTCCGCTTCGGTGCTGTCGGGTTTGCCGTAGCGCAGGTTGTCGCGAATGGAGCGATGCAGCAGCGACGTATCCTGCGTGACCATGCCGACTTGCGCGCGCAGGCTCTCTTGTGTGACGACGGCAATGTCCTGGCCGTCCACCAGAATGCGGCCGCGCTCCACGTCGTACAGGCGCAGCAGCAGGTTGACCAGCGTCGACTTGCCCGCACCCGACGGGCCGACCAGGCCGATGCGCTCGCCAGGGCGTACGACGAGATCCAGCCCTTCGATCACGCCGCTGCCCTTGCCGTAGTGAAAGCCCACTTGCTCGAAGCGCACTTCGCCGCGTGTGACGTGCAGCGGTTTGGCATCGGGGCGGTCCGTCACCGTGCGCGGCAGGGCGATGGTCTGCATGCCGTCCTGCACCTGCCCGACGTTCTCGAAGATGCCGTTGACCACCCACATGATCCAGCCCGACATGTTGTTGATGCGGATCACCAACCCCGTGGTCAGCGCGATGGTGCCGGCGCTCACGCGGCCCTCACTCCACAGCCACAGCGCGAGTGCCGTCGTGCCCGCAATCAGCAGACCGTTCATGGCAGTAATGGTGAAATCCATACCGCTGATCATGCGGCCCGAGAGGCGCGTCTTGTCGGTCTGCTCGGCCATCGCATCGCGCGCATAGGTTTCTTCGTGCTGCGTGTGCGCGAACAGCTTGAGCGTGGTGATGTTGGTGTAGCCGTCAACAATGCGGCCCATCAGCTTGGAGCGCGACTCCGAGGCGATGACCGAGCGCGCCTTCACGCGCGGCACGAAATAGCTCAGTGCGGCGATGTAGCAGCCGATCCACACCAGCAGCGGCACCACCAGCCACCAGTCCGCCTTGGCAAACAGCACCAGCGCGCTGACCGAGTAGATCAGCACGTGCCAGAGCGCATCCACCGATTGCACGGCCGAATCGCGCAGTGAAAAGCCGGTCTGCATGATGCGCTGGGCAATGCGGCCGGCAAAGTCGTTCTGGAAGAACGTCAGGCTCTGCTTGAGCACGTAGCGGTGGTTCTGCCAGCGGATCAGGTTCGACAGGTTCGGGTTGATGACCTGATGCACCAGCACATCGTGCAGACCAAAGATGACCGGCCGGGCGATCAGTGCGACAAAGGCCATCCACAGCAGTTCGCTGCGATGGCGGGCGAAGAATGCTGCCCCGGGCGTCGTCTGGATCATGTCGACGATGCGGCCGAGGAAGTCGAACAGCGCGACCTCGATCAACGCGCCCAGCAGCCCCACGAGCAGCAGGAGCGCGAACACGCCGCGCACCTCGCGCAGGAAGTAGGCGTAGAAGCGCCAGACGTCGCCCGGAGGCTGGGTGTCGGGCAGGGGACGGAACGGGTCAACGAGCTTTTCCAGGCGGCGCAGCAGCATGTCGGATCGGGAGGAAGGGACCGACGCCCCAGGGCGGGACGTGCGCGGAAGAGCGATCCATCATACGCGCGCGAAAGAACCCTTGCCCGAGCCTGGGCATTCGGGGTGAAGAATGCGGCGTGTTCCAAGTCCATTGGCGGTCTCAGTTGCTGGCGGCGGCACAAAAAAAGCCGCTCGGTTTGAGCGGCTTCTTGTGCTGATAGCGCCGGGTCTTCAATGCACGACCATGTGCGTGAACGGCTCCACGTATGCCTGCAGCGTGATCATCAGCCCCACCAGGAAGGCCAGTGCAATCGAGTGGAAGAACACGTAGCGCAGGATGTCGCCCTCGTGGCCGTACCACTTGGTGGCGGTGGAGGCCACCACGATGGACTGCGCATCGATCATCTTGCCCATCACGCCGCCCGAACTGTTGGCCGCCGCCATCAGCAGCGGCGGCAGGCCGAGTTGCTCGGCGGTGGTCTTTTGCAGGCCGCCGAACAGCACGTTCGATGCCGTGTCCGAACCGGTGAGTGCCACGCCCAGCCAGCCCAGCATCGTGCCGAACAGCGGATACAGCACGCCGGTGTGCGCAAAGGCCAGGCCCAGCGTGGCGTCCAGACCCGAGTAGCGGGTCAGGTACCCAATGCCGAACATCGCGCAGATGGTCAGCAGCGAATAGCGCGTGAGCTTGATGGTGTTCCAGTACTCCTTGAGCATGCGTGGGATCGAATAGCCCATCAGCAGGCCGCCCACGACGGCCGAGACCAGAATGCCCGTACCCGCCATCGACAGCACGTTGAAGAGGAACACCGCGCCTTCCTTTGTTTCCTTGGCGACCACCGGCGGGCCCTTGACCACCATCTTGTCCAGCCCCGGAATCGGGAACTTGAATTGCCAGATGCCGTCGACCAGCGCCTTGAACTGCGGCACGCCCCAGATGAACACGAATACCGTCAGGATCACCCACGGCAGCCACGCTTGCATCCGGCTGATCTTGCCGTCGGTAGCAGTGGTGGCTTCGCGGGCTTCAGCGGCGGCTTCGGGATCGACGCGGGAGTTGTCTTCACGGTTGCGCAGGGCCGTCGACGTCCAGATGGTCTTGGGCTTCCACACTTTCAGGAACAGCGTGAGCGAGCCCATCGACACCAGCGCCGCAATCACATCCACCAGCCACGGGCCATGGAAGTTCGACACCAGGAACTGCGGAATGGCGAACGACACGCCCGCCACCAGGATCGCCGGCCAGATCTGCAGCATGCCGCGGAAGCCCGCAAACGCCCAGATCAGCCAGAACGGCACCAGCACCGAGAAGAACGGCAACTGGCGGCCCACCATGGCCGACAGCTTCAGCAAGTCCAGCCCAGTGACCGAGGCCAGCCCGATGAGCGGCGCACCCAATGCCCCGAAAGCCACCGGCGCGGTGTTGGCGATCAGCGCCAGGCCAGACGCCGCCAGCGGTGAGAAGCCCAGGCCGATCAGGATGGCGCCCGTGACCGCCACCGGCGTGCCGAAGCCCGCTGCGCCTTCAAAGAAGGCGCCAAAGCTGAACGCCACCAGCAGCAGTTGCAGGCGGCGGTCTTCGGTAATGCCCGAGATGGAGCTCTGCAAGACCTTGAATGACCCATTCAAGGTGGTGAGCCGGTGCAGGAAGATGATGTTGAGGACGATCCAGCCGATCGGGAACAGGCCGGAGACGATGCCAAGGCCCGCTGCCTTGCCTGCCATGGCGGCCGGCATGCCAAACACGAACGACGCGATGCCGATGCCGACAATCAGCGCCAGGCCCGCAGCCAGATGGGCCTGCATATGAAAGAAGGCCAGCGAACACAGCAGCACGGCCACCGGTACCCCGGCCGCGATGGTTGACCACACGGCACTGCCGAGCGGGTCATAGACTTGATTCCACATCTTGATCTCCTCCTGTTTCTGGGCGTTTCAGTTCTTGGCGATACCGAACGTCTTCTTGCGGCCGCGTCTGGATAGATCAACGAGGCGAACGCGGATTTTAGGAACAAGCGTGTCGGGGTCTGCGCAATATTCTGTCACTTTCAACCTGAAAAGTATTCATCGGCGCGCGACGCCCGATGTTGTGCGGCTTGGTGCGGTGCGCAGGATTTGCACCGGGTAAATCCGGGTTGTGGAATCATTGCGCCTGCAAAGTTTCATTTGATAACAAATCAGCCCCGATCGATCCTTCCTTCATGGCTTTCCTGACGGCTCTCTCTCTGCGCCGCCTGGCCGTTGCCGGGCTGGTTTTGCTGATCGCATTCTCGCCAGCGGCGCGCGCCCAGACGGCGTCCGACGCCGCATCGACACCCGAGAAAAGCGAATCCACGCGCCCGCGCATCGGCCTTGTGCTGTCGGGCGGCGGGGCGCGCGGCTATGCGCATATCGGCGTGCTGAAAACGCTGGAGCGCATGCGGATTCCCGTGGACGTGATTGCCGCCACCAGCATGGGTGCCGTGGTGGGCGGGCTTTATGCCAGCGGCCTGCGGGCCGATGCGTTGGAGCAGAAGCTCACCCAGGTTGACCTGAGCGACATCGCCTTCGACCGCAACGAGCGCGCCAAGCTGCCCCAATCGCTGCGTGAGGATGATTTTCAGTATCCGATCGGTCTGTCTGCCGGTTATGGCAACGGCAAGCTCAAGCTGCCGGCCGGGCTGGTGCAGGGCAACCGCCTGCTGGCGCTGCTCAAGAACTGGACGGCGCAGTGGCCCGACAACATCAAGTTTTCGCAGTTGCCGATTCCGTTCAAGGCCATGGCAACCGACCTTGCGACGGGTGATCCGGTGATCCTCGATCGCGGCTCGCTGCCGTTGGCGATGCGCGCGAGCATGGCGGTGCCCGGCCTGTTTGCACCGATCGAGGTGGATGGGCGCACGCTGGTCGACGGCGGCCTGGTGGCCAACCTGCCGGTGCAGCTGGCGCGCGACATGGGCGCGGACATCATCATCGCCGTCAACATCGGCTCCGACCTGCAGCGCCCGGAAGACCTGGACTCTCCGGCCGCGGTGACGCAGCAGATGATCACCATCCTGGTCGGCCAGAACGTGCGCGCGCAGAAGGCGCTGTTGCGGGGGCGCGACGTGCTGATCGAACCGCAGCTCAATGAGTTGTCGTTCACCGACTTTGCCAAGGGCCCGCAGGGTGTGGCCCAGGGCGAGAAATCGGCGCGGGGCGTCGAGGCCAAGCTGGCGGCGCTGTCGATCTCGCCGCAGGCTTATGCGGCCTACCGCGCCGCCCACGTGCCGCAGGGCGTGCTGGCGGAGAATGCGCGCATCGATGCCATTGACGTGACCACCAGCGGCCGCGTGCCGGTGGCACGCGTGCGCCAGCTGCTCAAGGTGCGCGAGGGCGACCCTTACAACGCTGAAGAACTCAACCGCGAGCTGTCGGCCCTGGCGACGACCGGCGACTTTGAAACCGTGACGCAGCGTCTGGTGGAAGAGAACGGTGTGCACACGCTCAAGATCGACGCGCACGAGAAATCGTGGGGCAACCAGTTCTTCCTGTTTGGGTTGGGCATGTCGACCAACTTCGATGGGCGCGGCGCGTTCAACATCAACCTTGGCCATCGTTATCCATGGCTTACGCAGAGTGGGTTGGAGTGGCGCAACGACATCGTGCTCGGCAGCAACCGGGCGAGCATCCATACCGAGCTGCGGCAGCCATTGTGGCCGGCACGGGGGTTCTATATCGCGCCCTATGCAGAGTATTCACGCCGCCGCTCGGATCAGTACTTTGACGATCAGCCACCAACCAAAGACGCCAGACCGTTCAACAGTCTCACCATCGAAACGACGCGTGCCGGTGTCGACATGGGCATCCCACTGGGCCGCAAGGGCGAGCTGCGGCTGGGGGTGAACTACGTGAAAAAAACCGCGACCTACAACTACCTGTCGCTGGTGACGGATGACTCCGGCGACATCGTGGATGCGCTCAATCTTCCATCCCTGACGGCCACTCAGCCGGCATTCCGTGCGCAGCTCACACTGGACCAGCTTGACGACGCGCTGTTCCCGCGCAGGGGCTACTACCTGTTCGGCAGCGTGGAAGCAGGCTTCGGCTCGCCCGACAAGAAGTACAACATCGCCCAGGCCAAGGGCCTGTGGGCGACGAGTTATGGGCGCCACACGTTCAACGTTGCGCTGGAAGGAGCGGGGCAGTTCGGCGCAAACAGCCCGACGCAGGAGAACGGCGGTAACAGTGGTAACGGCGCCAATGAGGGTTTCTATCTTGGTGGCTTCCAGCACCTTTCTGCCTATGCGCAGGACCAGTTCAACGGGCAGTACCTGCTGTATGGCCGTCTGACCTATCTGTACGACCTGCGCGTGGATGATCTGCTGGGTTTGCGCGCACCGGTCTTTGGCGCGAGTGCAGAGGCGGGCAACGTCTGGCAGTTGCGCAACAACTTCGGTCGCGGCGGTTACCTGAAGAGTGGCAGCGTGTTCGTCGGCGGTAACAGCCCGATCGGGCCGTTGTACTTCGGTTTTGCACTGGCGCCGCAGGGCGTGTGGAACGTCTACCTGCAGTTGGGGCGCGTGTTCTGACGCCGCTTCACGCAGTGCATGTACGCAGGCGCCTTGGGGAAGTGCCTGCTTCGTAAGGTCTTGATCAGATTGGGAAATCAATCGACCAAGCCGTAGCGGGGCTGCGTGCTAGCCTTCCGCTTCGCTTTTTCAATATCTCGGGCGCGCACGCGCCCAGCCCCCTTTCCCATGATGTTCTCCGTGTTGTCCCAGGGTTCCCGTTCGTTCCGGTGGTTGTTCTGCGTAGGTGTGTTCGGCGCGCTGGTGGCCTGCAGCAAGCACGCTGATGAGGCTGCCAAACCTGCCGGCCCGCCGGAAGTCGAGTTTGCGGTTGCGCAGCGCTCCGATGCGCCACTGGTGACCGAGTTGCCCGGCCGTATCGAGCCGTATCGCACGGCAGAAGTGCGCGCACGCGTCGATGGCATCGTGCTCAAGCGCGCCTATGAAGAAGGGCAGGTGGTCAAGGCGGGCCAGGTGTTGTTCCGCATCGATCCCGCACCGCTCAAGGCGCAGGTGGATGCCGCACAGGGTGCGCTTGCCCGTGCGCAGGCGCAGGCCGCCATTGCCCACGACAAGGCCGCGCGCTACAAGGGCCTGGCTGCCACCCGTGCCGTGAGCGAACTCGAATACGCCGAAGCCCAATCCGCCGAGCGTCAGGCCGCAGCCGATGTGGTTTCCGCCCGTGCCGCGCTGGAGACCGCGCAACTGCGCCTGGGCTATGCCACGGTTACCGCGCCCATTGGTGGCCGCTCGCGCCGCGCGCAGGTGACCGAAGGCGCGCTGGTCAAGGAAGACGCCGCGACGCCGCTCACCACGGTCGAGCAGATCGACCCGATCTACGTTGACTTCGCCCAGCCTGCTGCCGAGGTGCTTGCCTTGCAGCGCGCACTGAAGAAAGGGCAGGCTGCTGCATTGACGGGGCAGGACATTGGCGTGCAAGTGATCCTGAGCGATGGCGTGGCCTACGAGCGCCCGGGCAAGTTGCTGTTCTCCGATCTGGCGGTGGACCGCGCGACGGATAACGTCTCGATGCGGGCCGTGCTGCCCAACCCTGATGGCCTGTTGCTGCCCGGCATGTACGTCCGCGTGAAGCTGTCGCACGCGGTGCAGCAGGGCGCGGTGACGATTCCGAAGGGCGCCTTGCAGCGCGATCGTCATGGCGCGACCGTGTTCGTGGTGAAGGCCGACAACACGCTGGCGGCGCAGCCCGTGGCTGCGCAAACGTTGGCCGGCGATCAGTGGCTCGTGACGAGCGGCCTGACCGGCGGCGAGCGTGTTGCCATCCCCGGCATGCAAACACTGGAAGCCGGCATGGCCGTCAAGCCGGTGCCTGCCACCAAGCACGCCAGTAGCGTCACCGATAGTGCCGCTGACACCAAGCCGACCGAGCGCACCAAAGGCTGACCATGGCACGTTTCTTTATCGACCGCCCGGTCTTTGCCTGGGTGATTGCGCTGGCCATCATCCTGGCCGGCCTGCTTGCGCTGCCGAGCTTGCCGGTGGCCCAGTATCCGAACATCGCGCCGCCCAACGTAAGCATCAACGCCAACTATCCGGGCGCGTCTGCGCGCACGGCGGAGAGCGCTGTCACGGCCATCATCGAGCGCGAGATGAACGGGGCGCCGGGGCTGCTGTACATGTCGTCGTCGTCCGATGCGGCGGGCAACGTGTCGATCAACCTGTCGTTCAAGCAGGGCACCAGCCCCGATCTGGCGGCGGTGGAGGTGCAGAACCGCCTGAAGATCGTCGAGGAACGCCTGCCCGAAGTCGTGCGCCGCAACGGCATCCGCATTGAGAAGGCGGCCGAGAACTACATGATGTATCTGTCGCTGACGGCCGAGCGTGGCCGCTTCGACGGTATCGACCTGGGTGATCTGGCCTCGTCCGACCTCATTCCGCAACTGCGCCGCGTGCCGGGTGTTGGTACCGCACAGTTGTTCGATGCGGAATACGCCATGCGCATCTGGCCCGATGCGGACAAGCTCACCGCGCTCGGCCTCACCGCCGGTGACTTGAGCGATGCCGTGCGCCGTTACAACGCGCGCATCACCGTGGGGGAAATCGGCAGCGGGGCGGTGCCGGGCAGTGCGCCCATCAACGCGAGCATCACCGGTGACGATGGGCTGACCACGCCTGATGCGTTCGGCCAGATTCCGCTGCGTGCCGATGCGCAGGGCCGCATGATGCTGCTGCGCGATGTGGCGCGTGTGGAGCTGGGCGGTAGCGACTACCTGTACCTCTCACGGATGAACGGCAAGCCGGCCACGACCATCGGCATCAAGCTCGCGCCGGGTGCCAACGCGGTGGGTGTGGCCAAGCGCGTGCGTGCAGTGCTGGACGAGGCGCAAGCCCATTTCCCGCCGGGCGTGCGCTACGAAGTGGCGTACGACAGCTCGCGCTTTGTCGGCATCGCCATCGAGCAGGTGGTCAAGACGCTGCTCGAAGCGGTGGTGCTGGTGTTCCTGGTGATGGTGCTGTTCATGCAGAACCTGCGTGCCACGCTCATCCCCACGCTGGTCGTGCCGATTGCGCTGCTGGGCACGTTTGCGGTGATGCTGCCGATGGGCTTTTCCATCAACGTGCTGACGCTGTTTGGCCTCGTGCTCGCCATCGGTATCCTCGTTGACGATGCCATCGTGGTGGTGGAAAACGTTGAGCGCGTCATGCACGAAGAGGGGCTCTCGCCGCGCGATGCCACGGCCAAGGCCATGCGCCAGATCAGCGGGGCCATCGTCGGCATCTCGCTGGTGCTGACGGCGGTGTTCGTGCCGATGGCGTTCTTTGGCGGCGCGGTGGGCAACATCTACCGGCAGTTCTCGTTGTCGCTGGCGGTGTCGATGGTGTTCTCGGCCTTCCTGGCGCTGACGTTGACGCCGGCCTTGTGTGCGACGTTGCTCAAGCCGGTGGAGCCTGGGCACAGCACGGAGCGCAAGGGCTTCTTCGGCGCGTTCAACCGCGGTTTCGGGCGATTGACTGCGCGTTACCAAGGTGGTGTCGCCAAGCTGCTGACGCGTACCGGCCGCGCGCTGATTGTCTATGGCGCGATCATCGGCGTGGTGGTGCTGTTGTTCATGCGCTTACCGACCGCCTTCCTGCCGGAAGAGGACACCGGCGAGTTCATGACTGTCGTCATGCTGCCCACGGGGGCCACGCAGGCACAGACGCTCGACGTGGTGCGCGAGGCCGAGCAGTACTTCATGACCAAGGAGCCGGCTGTTGCATCCACGCTGGCCATCACGGGCTTCAGCCTGTACGGCAACGGGCAGAACGCGGCCATGCTGTTCCTCACGCTCAAGGAGTGGAAGCACCGCAAGGGTGACGACCAGCACGTCGATGCGGTGGTCGCTCGCGCCAATGCCGCGTTCGGCAAGATCAAGGGCGCGATGGTCATGGCGATGAACTCGCCCGCGCTGCCGGAGTTGGGCAGCAAGCCCGGCTTCGATCTGCGTCTGCAAGATCGCGGCGGCGCCGGCTACGAGCGCCTGGCGCAAGCGCGCGACCACGTACTGGCCGCGGCCGCCAAGCATCCGGCACTGTCGGACGTGACCTTTGCCGGCCAGGGTGATGCCCCACAGATCCTGATCGACGTGGACCGCAAGAAGGCGCTGTCGATGGGCGTGTCGATTGACGACATCAATCGCACGCTGGCCGTGATGTTCGGCTCCGACTATGCGGGCGATTTCGTCTACCGCAACCAGGTGCGCCGCGTGATCGTGCAGGCTGACGGCAAGCAGCGCGTGTCGGTCGAACAGCTTGGTCGCATGCACGTGCGCAATGCAGCGGGCACCATGGTGCCGCTGTCTGCCTTCACCACCGCCAAGTGGATCGTCGGGCCGCTCAAGCTGGACCGCTACAACGGCTTCCCGGCCATGTCGATCAGCGGCTCACCCGCACCCGGCCACAGCTCGGGTGAGGCGATGGCCGCCATGGAATCCATCGTGCGCGACCTGCCCGACGGCTTTGGCTATGAGTGGACCGGTCAATCGTTCGAAGAGCGCTTGTCGGGCGCGCAGGCGCCGGCGCTGTTTGCGTTGTCGATCCTGGTGGTGTTTCTGTGTCTGGCGGCGTTGTATGAAAGCTGGTCGATTCCGCTGGCCGTGATGCTGGTCGTGCCGCTGGGCGTGCTCGGTGCGCTGCTGGGTGCCACGCTGCGTTTCCTGCCCAACGACATCTACTTCAAGGTCGGCCTGATCGCCACGATCGGCTTGTCAGCCAAGAACGCGATCCTGATCATCGAAGTCGCCAAGGACCTGGTGGCGCAGGGCATGGGGCTGATTGAGGCGACGCTGGAGGCGGCGCGCCTGCGCTTCCGGCCGATCGTGATGACCTCGCTGGCGTTTGCATTCGGCGTGGTGCCGCTGGCGATGGCAACGGGGGCGGCATCCGCCAGCCAGCGCGCGATCGGTACGGGTGTGCTGGGCGGCATCATCACGGCGACGGTGTTGGCGGTGTTCCTGGTGCCGGTGTTCTTTGTGGTGGTGCGGCGCGTGTTCAAGGGCAGCGAGCGCCAGCGCCGGCTGGATGCGGCGCACGAGCACGAGACGGCCGGGCCGGCGGCCTGACTAGCTCAATCGGCGGCGGCTGTGGCCTTACGCCTGGCGGCCGCCGGGTCGAACTGGAAGAAGCCCAGCAGCTCGGCCGCGACCTGATCACGGTCGTTGTCTACGCAGATCATGTGGTAGCTGTTTTCCAGCACCACGGTGCGGGCATGCGGCAAGTTGGCCTGCAGGGTCTCGGCAGAACGCAGGCTGGTCAGTTCGTCTTCACGGGCGTGGATGATCAGCGTCTCGCAGGGGGTGGTGCGCATGGCTGCATGTGCCTTGGCGCGCAGCCGATCGACTTCGCGAATGCACGTGAGCGGCACCCACGGATAGTGGAAGCTGTCGCCGCGCGCGAGCTTGGCCTTGATGATCCGTCGCAACAGCGGGTTCTTGATGCCGAAGGGCTCGTCTTCTTCCACACGCATGCGCGCGGCCATGCCGGGAATCCGGTACACCGCGTGACGCAGCTCCCGGTACCACGGCGTCGACCAGCCGTCGATGTACATAGGCGTGGCCAGCAGCGCCAGCCTGGCTTGTGGGCGATCCACGCCGTGTCGCACGCGATGCGCCAGCACCAGCGCCAGCAGCGCGCCCATGCACATGCCAGCGATGTGCACCGTTTCATGCTCGGCCAGGAGTTGGTTGTACGTTTGCGCAAGCGTATCGAGCCACGCCTCGGCATGTGTGGCGAGCAGGTCTTCCGGGCGCGTGCCATGGCCGGGCAGGGTGGGGGCGAGCGCCACCGCGCCCGCGTTGCGCAGCGCTTTCTGCAGCACGCCCAGATCGTAGGACGTACCGCCCAGGCCATGGATCAGCAGCACAGCCGTGCTGCCGGGCGCCGGCGTAGTCACAGTGCCGTCTCGACCGACCAGGTACCGGCCACCAGCGCCGTATTGCCCACGGCGTCCGTCAGCGGCCCGCCGGTATCCACCACTGTATGCAACGTGCCGTCGCGTGCGGTCAGGCGCAGCGTTTGCCGGCGTGCGGGCGGGACAGCCTCATCGTCGAATACCGGCGTGCCCAGCCAACGAGCGCTCAAGCCGGCGCGGTCGTCCGGATGCACGAGCTGCAGCACGGTGGAGACCGAAGCCATGGTTTGCGCGTCATGCCCGAAGGCCAGTGTTACGTCGCCGCCCCAGTCGATGCGGCCGCTGGCCGGGTCGATGGTGTAGACGAGCTGGCTGGATGCGGCCAGTGCAAGCTCCACGCGGTTCTGCCAGTGCGCGCTTTGCTCGTGCAGTTGCTCGCGCGTCGTCTTGAGCGCGCTCACAAGCAGCACCAGTAGTGCGGCAACGCCCAGGTACAACTGCGTTTCCAGCAACGATTGGCCGTAGTGGCGATCGAGCACTGCAAACGGGCCATCGCCTTCGGCCGTTTGCGTGAGCGCCACCAGCGCCAGCAGCAGCACCGCCACCGAGCCGCCGCGCCCGCCCCACAGCAGGGCCACCACCACGGCAAAGAACAGCGGGACGTAGGTCAGCGCAAAGCCAATGCCATCGCCAAACTTGTCCGCGCTGTTGCCATCGAAGACCACGTAAGACGACACGGCCAGCGCGATGAAGGCCACCAGACCGAGCAGGAAGTCGGTGCGATCGGTCCCCCCCGAGCGGAATGCGCGAAAGCGCGACCAGGCCGCCAGCACTGGCGTGACAATCAGCACGCCCAGGAAATCCGATGCGCCCCAGACCCGGAAGACGTGTCCGAACGAGCCGCCCTGCGACCACGCAAACCATGCCGCCCCGAACAGCGCGCCGACAATGCCGCTGATCGCGCCCGCCGTTAGCATGGCGCGCAGGAAGTACAACCCTTCAAGCGGCACGCCCATCAGCCGGATCAGCGCCACGGCCAGCGCCGAGCTGCCGACCTCGTCCAGCGCGAAGAGCATCGCGTGCGCCGGATTGGTGTGCTCGATGGCGGCCAGCGCCAGTTGCGCCACGGCAAAAGCGGCACCCAACCCCGGCCATTCGCGGTACGGCCGCAGCATGAAGGCCGCCATGGTCACGCCCGCCGGCAGCCAGATATAGCCCGTCATGTCCACCGGCCCGTTCAGGCGGTGCGACACGATGGCGGCAACCAGATACAGCACGCCCCACAGGATCGTGGCAACGGGGGTGGAAAGTCGGTGGAATCGCATCCGGGTTTCCCTCGGTAAAAACAAAAAACCGCGCCGGCGTTGAGGGCCGTGCGCGGTTGGTGATGCTACCGCAATCAGCTACGGTGTTGGCTTAACGCCAACCCTCGTGCCAGCCATGGTGCGGGTGCCACCATCCCCAGCCGTAGTGCGCGTGATAGCGCCAGGTATAGCCCGGTCCAGGGGCGACAGCCACTGGTGCGACATACACCACACCGGCCGGGGCCACCGTGGGCGGCTCGATTGGTGCGACCACACAACCGGCCAGCGCACTGCTGAGCGCCAACGCGGGCAGCAAAAGGCGGAATCCAACGTGCTTCATCAAGACATCTCCTAGTCATTCCAGGGCGGGCGCCCGGACATGAGGCGCGTCACACGGAATGACGCTTGCGCCTACCGCTCTTGAACGGGAGCCCGGTGGGTGTGGATGACTGGAGGTTTGTAACAGCCTATTAATCGCGGCGATCGGACGACCAGCGCAGGCCGAATGGCAATGTCCGCGGTCCATAGACGAAATGCAGTACGCGACGCGGTCGCCCGCTGGTGACCTTGGAGGAGGCATGCAGCAGAAGTGGGCGCATCAGCAGCACGCCACCGCGATCTGCCAGGCACGTGACCTCGCCAAGTCGGTCGCGTGTGCCCAGCATCTCGGTCTGACTCGCCCGGCCCTGCCGATGAGATCCCGGCACGACGCGCAACGGACCTTCAGCTTGGCCACAGTCGTCCAGGTGTAATCGGACGGCGATCAGGTCTTCCAGCACGTCATGTGGCGGCTGCACGTACAGTTGGCCATGCTTTTCAGACCAACCGGTCAGCGATGGATCGTTCACGCATTCCGCCACAGGAATGCTCAGGTCCTGGTGGATCGCTACCAGCCAGTTCTGCTCGGCGGACTTATTGAAGCCAGTGCATTGCACGGCGACATGCGAAGCAGGGATCAGCGGTGCAAGGGCATGGTGCTGGTGCAGCGTAACCGCCAACTCTGCGCACCAAGGCTGCGAAAGCAGTTCACGCGTGCCTGCGCCGTTGGTTTGCAGCTTGTCGGCTAGACGTTCGCAGGCCGCATTTGCCAATACGTTTGGGACGATGGTGTAGCCGTCAGCCAGAAAATCGCCGGACATCGGTGTGAGTCTGTTCAGACCACCGGCAACGCCAACACTTCCTGCGCCGCGCGCCGATCGCGCAGCTCGGCCATCCAGCGCTCGAGGTGGGGACGCGCCGGGCGCTCGATCGGCAGCCCGAACCAGCGGTGAGCGGCGCAGCCGCAGACGATGTCCGCCATGGTGAAGCGCTGGCCGGCCACATAGGGCTGTTTGGCCAGCACGGTGTCGAGGATGGCGGTGGTGCGCTCGGCAGCCTGGCGCGAGCGCTCGATGCGGGTGGCGTCGCGCTGGTCTTCCGGCGTACGTACGAGCTGCAGGAACGCATCCACCATCGACGGGCTGAATGAGGTGGTCTGCCAATCCATCCAGCGATCGGCGTCTGCGCGCTCGTGCAGTTCAAGCGGGTACAGGTTGCCCGGGCCGTAGCGTGCGGAGAGATAACGCACGATGGCGTTGGACTCCCACAGGACGAAGCGCGTGTCGCTGGAATCGTTCAGGCCGTCTTCGATGACGGGGATCATGCCGTTCGGGTTCATCGCCTTGAATGCCGGCGTGTCAACGCCCCCGAAGGCACCGCCGACGTCGATGCGCTCATGGTCGAGCGATAGCTCGCGCGCGCACCAGACCACTTTCTGTACGTTGACCGAAGAGAGTCTTCCCCAGATCCGCAGCATCGACGACGGCTCCTTTCCTTTCAATAGATGCGTGAGTTCAGTGACGTAATTTAGGCGGCCTTGGGTGTGATTGCCGCAATTTCTGCGCGCATCAACTCACCCAGCACGGCAATGCCTTGTTCAATGCGTTCCGGCGCCACCGTCACGAACGCCAGGCGCAGGGTATTGCGGCGCGGGGCGTTGGCATAGAACGGTGCGCCCGGCACGAAGGCCACGTTGCGCGCGACGGCTTTTTCCAGCAGCGCCATCGTATCGATGCCTTCCGGCACTTCCACCCAGATGAACATGCCGCCTTCCGGGCGATTCCAGTGCACGCCTTGCGGCATGTGGCGCTGGAGCGAATCGAGCATCGCCTCGCACTGCTTGCCATACAGGTTACGGATGCTCGGGATGTGCGTGTCGAGCAGGCCAGTCTTCAGCACCTCGTAGGCCACGCGCTGCGTGAAGCTGGGCGTGTGCAGGTCCGATGCCTGCTTGGCCTGCACGAGTTTGAAGTGGATATGCTCGGGCGCAATGATGTAGCCCAGGCGCATGCCCGGCGCCAGGATCTTCGAGAACGAGCCCATGTAGATCACGCCGTCCGGGTTGAGCGAGCGCAGCGAGGGCAGTTGATCGCCGGTGTAGCTCAGCTCGCCGTACGGATCGTCTTCCACCAGCAGCACGCCGAGTTCCTTGGCGCGGGCCACCAGGGCCTGGCGGCGCTCCAGCGGCAGACGGCGGCCGGTCGGGTTCTGGAAGTTCGGGATGGTGTAGAAGAAGCGCGCGCCAGCGGTCAGCTCGGGCGTGAGCGCTTCGGGCAGCAGGCCCTTGTCGTCGCTGGGCACCGATGCATAGGCCGGCTCGAACAGCGAGAACGATTGCAACGCGCCCAGGTAGCTCGGCGTTTCGACCATCACCTTGCTTTGCGGGTCGATGAAGATCTTGCCCAGCAGGTCCAGCCCCTGCTGCGAGCCCGTCGTGATGAGCACGCGCGATGCGGTGGTGCCATGACGCTGGGCAATCCATTCACGCAGTCCGGACAACCCTTCAGTCGGGCCGTACTGCAACGCGGCCTGCGGGTTGTCTGCAAACATGCGGGCGCACGCCGCCTGAATCGCTTCGACCGGGAAAGTGACCGGGGCGGGCAGGCCGCCGGCAAACGAAATGACCTCAGGACGTTCAGTGATCTTGAGGATTTCCCGGATCGCCGAGCTGGTCAGTTTCTGAGCACGGTTGGAGAAGGTACAGGCGGTGTGGTCCATGGTGTGGTCCTAGTGTTGCGACGCCCACCTCGTGAGCGGGCGCCGTGGGTGGGCAAAGCGAAAAGGATAGCAGGCAACGCCCCCGCCTTGGGTGACAGGAGCGTCGCAATTGGGGTGCTTAAGCGACTTCAGCAATCAGCTCGATTTCGACGCACGCGCCGAACGGAATCTGGGCGACGCCGAAGGCGCTGCGCGCGTGCTTGCCAGCATCGCCAAACACGTCGGCAAACAGCTCCGATGCGCCGTTGGTCACCAGGTGCTGCTCGGTGAACTCCTGCGTGGAATTGACCAAGCTCATGACCTTGACGATGCGCTTGACGCGGCTCAGGTCGCCGCCCAGGTGCGTATTCAGCGTGGCGATCAGGTCGATAGCGATGGCGCGTGCGGCGGCCTTGCCTTCTTCGGTGGTCATGCTGGCACCTAGCTTGCCAACCCACGGCTTGCCGTCCTTCTTGGCGATGTGGCCGGACAGGAAGACCTGGTTGCCGGTTTGCGCGGCCATGACGTAGGCGGCGGCGGGGGCGCCGGCGGCAGGCAGTTCGATACCGAGTTGCTTGAGCTTGGCCTGGGCGTCGTGCGTGGCGGACATGAGGACTCCTTGAGGTGTTGGGTGAATAAATACGGGTGAGGTAACGCTGACAGACGCGCTATCGGCGCACCGACGTCCGCCGGCCGATGCCGACCACGGCAATCACTGCCAGCGCAAACAGCACAGTGGGCGCATCCAGCGATTCGCCCAGCAGCAGCCAGCCGCCGATCAACGTCATGAAAGGTTGCAGCAATTGTATCTGGCCGACCCGCGCAACACCGCCCGCAGCCAGGCCCGAATACCAGAACAGGAAGCCGATGAACATGGAGAAGGCCGACACGTAGGCCAGCCCCACCCAAGCGCGGGCGGACGCATGCGTCAGCGCTTCGGCCTGATGCGTGGACGGCAGCCACGCCAGTGCACCCACCATCGGCAGCAGCACGGGCAGCGAGATGACCAGCGCCCAGGCAATTGTCTGCGTGCCGCCCAACTCGCGCGAGAGCTTGCCGCCCGTTGCATAGCCGAGGGCGCCAGTCACCATGGCGGCGAACAGCAGCCAGTCGGCGCGGTGCAGGGCGCCGGCACCTTGCAGCAGCGCAAATGAGACGACGAGCACGCTGCCCACCACCGCACACAGCCAGAACCCCGTCGATGGCCGTTCACGCCCAAACCACGCGGCAAACACAGCAGTCGCCAGCGGCAGCAGGCCGGTGATGATGGCGCCATGGGCAGCCGGTACATCGCGCATTGCCAGCGAAGAGAACAACGGAAAACCCACCACCACGCCCATCGCCGTGACCGCGAGTTGCCACCACTGGCTGCCATGCGGCCGTTTGGCTGCCGCGAACGCGCCGGTGGCTGCCAGCAGGCCCAGCGCCAGCACACTGGCCAACACCGCGCGCACGAGTGCCACGAAGGTCGCATCCAGCTCGGCCACGGCCATGCGGGTGAACGGCAGCGTCTGGCTGAAGATGGCCACGCCGATGAAGCCGAGCAGCATGCCGCGGCGTTCAGCGTGGTCGGTGTGGTGCATCGGCAGGGCGGCGGACTTGTTCATGGCGCGCGCCCGCTCAATCTGCAAACGCCACTGCCACGCGGCGGTTCTGGCGGCTCTTCTTTTCGATCTTGGTGACGACCACGCGGCCGATCTCGCCGGTGGCGCGCACGTGGGTGCCGCCGCACGGTTGGCGGTCGATGCCGTCGATATGGATGATGCGGATGGCTCCAGCGCCCACGGGCGGCGCAGCGCCGATGGTGCGCACCAGTTCGGGCTGCGCGGCCAGTTCTTCCGGCGTGATCAGGTCGATGCGCACGGGCGTGTTGCGGCCGATGAGTTCGTTCAGTTGCGTGGTGAGCGTGTCGCGGTCGAGCGTCGATTCGGGCAGGTCGAAATCGATGCGGCCGGAATCCGGCGAGATGCCGCAGCCTGTGACTGGCACCGGGATTAGCGAGCCGAGCAGGTGCAGGCACGTGTGCAAGCGCATCAGCCGGTGGCGACGGTCCCAGTCGATGGCGGCGGTGACGGGCGTGCCGGAAGCGAGCAGGGTGAGATCTGCGCCCTCGGCCGGCACGTGCAGCACCGTCTGGCGATCCGGGCTGTAGACGGTGTCGGCAATGGCGATGGTTTGCCCATCGCCGAGGGTGAGCACGCCGGTGTCACCCGCCTGGCCGCCGCTGCGGGCGTAGAACACGGTCTGGTCCAACTCGATGCCTTCCGGATGTACGGCGACGACGGTGGCGTCGCAGGTGACGCGGTAGGCGTCTTCGTCAAAGCGCTTGAGCGTTGGCATGGCGGGGGTCTCCGATTCGCTGGGTGCGGATTTCTGACCTTGATCCTACCGAACTGTGTCTGTACAGTACCTGTACACTTTGTCATGGTGCTTTCTGTACAGTTCTCGGCCCTTCTTTTGCCCACCTCCGTCATGACCGCTTCCTCCCAAATCGTCAGTCTGGATGCCCGGCGCGCCACCGCAAGGCCGGCTGCGGAGCAACTGCCCGACCCCATTCCATCGGCGCAGATGACGCTGGTGGATCAGCTGACCGAATGGGCGCGCATGCGCATCGACGAGCGCGTCTTTCGGGCCGGCATGCGCATGCCGTCGATCCGGCAACTGGCGCAGGAGAAGAGCATTTCGCGCTTCACCGTGGTGGAGGCGTATGAGCGGTTGGTGGCGCAGGGGTATCTGGAGTCGCGTCGCGGCTCGGGCTTCTATGTGAAGGAGCGCCATACGCCGCTGCCGGAAGAGCCGGTCGCGCCGCTGGCGGTTGGGCGCAAGGTGGATGTGGCCTGGCTGCTGCGCAACATGTTTCTTTCGGCCGAGCCGCGCAAGTCGCCCGGGACGGGTTTCTTGCCCAACGGCTGGTTGGATGGCGAGTTGATCGCCAACGCATTGCGCACACTGGGCCGCCAGAACGGCAGCCAGTTTCTGGCGCCGGGTTTGCCGCAGGGCTTCTTGCCGCTGCGCCAGCAGTTGCAGACGCGCCTGGCGGAGCTTGAGATCGGCGCACGGCCCGACCAGATTGTCATGACCTCAGGCATCACCTCATCGCTCGACCTGATCGCGCGCCAGTACGTGCAGCCCGGTGATACGGTGCTGGTGGCCGATCCGGCGTGGTTCCTGATGTTCGGCCGCTTTGCCGCGCAGGGTGCCCAGGTGATCGGTGTGCCGTACACCACCGAGGGGCCGGACCTGGTGGCCCTGGAAGGGCTGGTGCAGGTGCGCCGGCCCAAGCTGCTGATCATCAACTCGATCCTGCACAACCCGACGGGCACGTCGCTCTCGGCGGCCAAGGCGTTCCAGTTGTTGCGGTTGGCCGAGCAGTACGGCTTCCTGATCGTCGAAGACGATATCTATGGGGACCTCGCGCCGCCTGGACACCAAGGCACGCGCCTGGCAAGCCTCGACCAGTTGCGCCGCGTGATCTACCTGAGCAGTTTTTCCAAGACGCTGGCGATCAACCTGCGCGTGGGCTTTATTGCGTGCCATCCGGAGTTGGCCAAGAACCTGACCGATAGCAAGCTGCTGGCGGGTCTGACCACGCCCGAGATCAACGAGCGGGTGCTGTACAGGATCCTCACCGAAGGCCAGTACCGCAAGCATGTCGACCGGGTGCGAGGCCGCCTGGACCGTGCCCGGGATGGCGTTCAGCGCAACCTCGAACGCATGGGCCTGAAGCTGTTTGCCCAGCAGGGCGCGGGCATGTTCCTCTGGGCCGATACCGGGCAGGACACCAACGCCATCGCCCGTGCCGGCCACGAGCAGGGCTACGTGTTTGCGCCGGGGAGCCTGTTTTCGCCGTCGCAGATGCCGTCTACGTGGATGCGCTTCAACATTGCCACCAGCGGTGACCCCGACATGCTCCGCTTCCTGGCCGAACAGCTCGATCGCGGGGCTTGAAAACCGGGCCATCCGCCTTATCTAGCCTCACAAATTCATGCGGGCGCACGCGCAAGGTGTAGCCCGCTTCTCTTTCCACTTTCCAGACTTTTGATGCACACCATGAGCGCACCGCACGAGAAGATGGCTTTCCAGGCAGAAGTGAAACAGCTTCTGCACTTGATGATCCACTCGCTGTACAGCAACAAGGAAATCTTCCTGCGGGAGTTGGTTTCCAATGCGTCGGATGCGGTGGACAAGCTGCGCTTTGAAGGCATCGCCGATCCGTCGCTGCTCGAAGGCGGTGGCGAGCTGGGTATCCGCATCGGTTTCGATGCCGCCGCACGCACCATCACCATTGCCGACAACGGCATCGGCATGAGCCGCGACGAGGCCATCCACAACCTCGGCACCATCGCCCGCTCGGGCACGCGCGAGTTCTTCAGCCAGCTCTCTGGCGATCAGCAAAAAGATGCTGCGCTGATCGGCCAGTTTGGCGTGGGTTTCTACTCCGCTTTCATTGTGGCCGACCGCGTGACGGTGGAATCGCGCCGCGCCGGCGTGGCCGCCAATGAAGGCGTGCGCTGGGAAAGCACCGGCGATGGCGAATTCACCGTCGACACCATCGAGCGTGCCGAGCGCGGCACCACCATCACGCTGCACCTGCGCGAGGGCGAGGACGATTTCCTTTCCGCCTGGCGCATCAAGTCGGTCGTGCAGAAGTATTCGGACCACATCTCCCTGCCGATCCAGATGCGCAAGGAAGCGTGGGACGAAGAGAAGAAGGAGATGGTTGCCCAGGACGAATGGGAAACCATCAACCAGGGCAGCGCCCTGTGGGCCCGCCCGCGCGCCGACGTGACGGACGAGCAGTACATCGCGTTCTACCAGCACATCGCGCACGAAAACGGCAAGCCGCTCGCCTGGACGCACAACCGCGTGGAAGGCCGCAGCGAATACACGCAGTTGCTGTACCTCCCGACCAACGCCCCGTTCGACCTGTGGGATCGCGAGCGCCGCAGCGGCCTGAAGCTGTACGTCAAGCGCGTCTTCATCATGGACGACGCCGAGCAACTGCTGCCGGGCTACCTGCGCTTCGTGAAGGGCGTGATCGATTCGGCCGATCTGCCACTGAACGTGTCGCGTGAAATCCTGCAGGAAAGCCGCGATGTGAAGGCCATCCGCGAGGGCTCGACCAAGCGCGTGCTGGGCATGCTCGAATCGATGGCCGAGTCGGATGACGCCGCCGAGAAGGAGAAGTACGCCACCTTCTGGCAGCACTTCGGCCAGGTGCTCAAGGAAGGCATCGGCGAAGACCACGCCAACAAGGACCGCATCGCCAAGCTGCTGCGCTTCGCTTCCACGCACAACGAAGACAGTGCGCAGACCGTCTCGCTGGCCGACTACATCGGCCGCATGAAGGAAGGCCAGGACAAGATCTACTACGTGACCGCCGAGAACTGGACGGCCGCCAAGTCGAGCCCGCACCTGGAAATCTTCCGCAAGAAGGGCGTGGAAGTGCTGCTGCTGACCGACCGCGTCGACGAGTGGATGCTCTCGTTCCTGCACGACTTCGAAGAGAAGGAACTGGTGTCGGTGGCGCGCGGCGATCTCGACCTAGGCGCCATGGAAGACGAGGCCGAGAAGGCCGAGCACGCCAAGGTGGAAGGCGAGTTCAAGGCACTGGTCGAACGCGCCAAGGCCGTGCTGGGCGACAAGGCCAAGGACGTGCGCATCACGCATCGCCTGACCGATTCGCCGTCGTGCCTGGTCGCAGACGATGGCGATATCAGCGGCACGCTGGCGCGTCTGCTCAAGCAGGCTGGGCAGCAGGCTCCGGAAAGCAAGCCGGTGCTGGAACTGAACCCGACGCATCCGCTGGTGCGCAAGCTGGCGCTGCTGGAAACCATCACCGGCAACGACGCCGATCGCGCCGCGTTTGAAGATCGCCTGCACGTGCTGTTTGATCAGGCACTGCTGGCTGAAGGCGGTTCGTTGACCGACCCGGCGGCTTACGTGCAACGCGTGAACCGTCTGCTGGCCTGATCGGCGATCCGTCCACTGCAGTGACGCTCAAGCGATGCTTTCCGCCCGTGGTCGACGCGCATACCCGCGTGTTGATCCTGGGCAGCCTCCCCGGCGAGGCATCGCTTGCGCAAGCGCAGTACTACGCCTACAAGCACAACCAGTTCTGGCGTCTGGCCGGTGAGGTGATCGGCCAAGATTTGCCGGGCATGGACTACGACGCGCGCCTGCAAGCGCTGCGCGCGCATCGCCTTGGTTTGTGGGATGTCGTGGCCGAGGCCAAGCGAGAAGGCAGCCTCGATAGCAACATCCGCGACCACGCCGGCAACGACCTCGTCGGCCTCATCGCATCATTGCCGGAACTGGCGGTGATTGCCTTCAACGGCGGCACCGCCGCGCGCATCGGCCAGAAAGCGCTCGGTGCGTACGGCGGCAGCCACCACATCCTTACGCTCCCCTCCAGCAGCCCAGCGCATACCTTGTCCTACGCGGAAAAGCTGCGTGCGTGGCAGGCACTGCGGCCCTGGTTGGGTTAAGCCGCGTCTTCCTTCAAGCAGTTGCCTTGCGCTGTTCCACCAGGCGATTCGAGAGCATGCCAGCGCGGTTTCCGCTCCTGCAGTACGCGAGAATCGGCTTGGGCAGTGCATCAACCAACGCGCCAAACGCGTTGACTTCCGCATCACCGATGTGATTCGGCTCGACAGGCAGGTAACGTGTTTCCAGACCCAGTTCGCGCGCGGCTGCGGCGATCTCTTCAAAGTCGGGCTGGTCGATGTCTTCCCCATCGGGGCGGTTGCAGATCACGGAGCGGAACCCCGCATCGCGAATCGCTTTCAGATCCGTCGGCATGATCTGGCGCGAAGCGGCCAATCCATTCGACGCCGTGGCCCGGCATTGCTCGACGGCCCGTTGAAAACAGGCAATTGCAAAGTCGATGTCTTCCTCCGTCGTGAAACGACCGAGGCTGATGCGCACGGTGCGGCCCGCCGCGTCGGCATCCAGACCGATTGCCGTGAGCACGTGGGACGGTGTGCCGGCAGCGGAATTGCACGCAGAGGTCGAAGACACTGCGAGGTCATCACCCAGCATGAACGGGAAGAAGCCGGGCGCATTGACCGTCAAGCTCAGGGTGTGCGGGATGCGTCGTGCTACGTCACCGTTGTGGACCACATCGCCAAGGGCGAGCACTGACGTCTTCAGTCGCTGGCTGAGCGCCGAGATTCGGGCGGTTTCGCTCTCGATCTCTTCGGCCGCCAGTGCGCATGCAACCCCCATGCCGACGATCTGATGTGTCGCCAGCGTGCCCGAGCGCAGGCCGCGCTCATGCCCACCGCCATGCATCTGCGGCGCAATGCGGTCTGCAATATCGCGGCGGACATACAGCGCGCCGATGCCCTTTGGGCCATAGAACTTGTGTGCGGACATCGACAGCATGTCGATCCCGAGCGCGCGCACGTCAATCGGCGTCTTGCCCAGCGCCTGTGCTGCATCGACATGGAACAGCGCGCCCGCAGCGTGCACGATCTGCGCGATCGCACGGATGTCGGTCAGCGTGCCAAGCTCGTTGTTCACCAGCATGAGCGAGACGAGCCCCGTTTCCGGCGTCATCGCGGCGGCTACGGCGTCAGCGGTCATCTCGCCCTGCGCAGTTGGCGAGAGGTACGTCACCGAGACTGCCGATGGGCCGCGTGTCGACAGGTGCGCCATCGTGTCCAGAATGGCCTTGTGCTCGATGCGGCTGGTGATCAGGTGGCGCTTGTCGGTGGCGGTATCCGCGTAGCCCTTCAGGGCGAGGTTGTTGGATTCGGTGGCGCCGGATGTCCAGATGATTTCATCGGCATCTGCGTTAATGAGTGCGGCGACCTGTTCGCGTGCGTGCTCGACCTGGTTCTTCGCGCGTCGCCCGGTCGCGTGTGAGCTCGATGCGGGATTGCCAAATGCACCCTCGATGCCAAGGCAGGCAGTCATCGCGGCGATCACGCGGGGGTCGGCCGGCGTGGTGGCGGCGTAGTCGAGGTAATGCATCGTGTTGCTGTTGCTCATGTCGTTCTCTTGCTGCGGTAGTGGCGAGGAAATGATACGGCGAACGACCCGGAAAAATAATTCAAAATTCCTGCTGGATGCCTATCGATGGGGGAAAATATTTCCTAAAATTGCGGCTATGTAAAAGTATTTTCTCTACAAAAAAATGGATGCCATTGACCGCGAGTTGCTGAGGTTGTTGCAGACCGATGTGACCCTGCCCATAGCGGAGCTCGCGCAACGCGTGAATCTCTCGCAGACGCCGTGCTGGAAGCGGGTGCAACGTCTCAAGGAGACAGGCGTCATCCGGGCGCAGGTGGCGCTGTGCGACGCGCGCAAGCTGGGTGTCGGTACCACGGTGTTCGTTGCGGTGCGAACCGATCAACATACGGAGAAGTGGGCGCAGCGTTTCACGCAGGTGGTGAGTGCGATGCCGGAAGTGGTCGAGGTCTACCGGATGAGCGGCGAAGTCGACTATCTGTTGCGCGTCGCGGTGACGGGCATCGAGGATTACGATCGCGTCTACAAGCAGCTCATCAAGGCGGTGCCGCTGTCCGATGTGAGTTCATCGTTTGCGATGGAGCAGATCAAGTATTCGACCGCGTTACCCGTTCGCGATGGTGGATAAGGTGGTGCGGTCATCAACGCCGCAACGCCGCAATGCCGTAATCCGATCCGGTGCCTTCCGTATGATGGGCGTCTTGCCCGCCAGGCCGGTGCGGCGCCCAAACCATTTCTGTGACTCCCATCATGGCCCGTCTCAAACTCGACCTGCCTGTCGAACAGTTCTGCTATGCAACGCACCTGACTGTGCGCGTCACCGATATCAACTCGGCCAACCATCTTGCCAATGACTCGATGATCTCAATGATCTCTGAGGCGCGGGCGCGCTTTCTTTATGAGTTCGCCAGTGAGGACGTGGAGCAGAAAGGAAGCGGCATTATCGTGACCGACCTCGCCACCATGTACCGCAACGAGGCGCATGCGCGCGATCAACTGCTGTTTGAGGTGGGGGTGATGGACTTCAACAAGTACGGTGGCGACATCATCTTCCGCATCACGCGCCCGGCCGACGATACGCTGATCGCCATGGCCAAGTCGGGCTTCGTGTTCTTCGACTACGTGGACAAGAAGGTGGTGGCGATGCCGGAGGGGTTTGCAGGTCGGTTCCCGAAAGTGAATTGGGTGGAGTAAGGTTCCCGAGCGGGCCGGACAAGGCGACTAGCTGCCGGATTTTTTCGCCAGCGCCGTTTCCAGATCTCTGCGCATTTCGCGGGCGGTTGTTTTTCCGTTGCGGCCGGCGCCCAGCGTTGTGCCGTCGGGTGACAGGAACACCCACGAGGGCGTGGGGTACGCTGCAAAAATCTGGATGATGCCCGCTCGGGTTTGCTGCACACCATTCGGCAGATCAAACACCTCACTCTTTGGACCGCCCTTGGTGTCGAAATAGGCGAGCACGACCGATGACTGATATTGCGCGCGCAAGTCGTTGTCGCTCATTGCGCCTGCGTACAGCCGACTGCACCATGGACAGTCCTCAAAGCCGAACAACACAAAGATCGGCTTGTTGTCTCGTTTGGCAATTTTGATTGCCTCTCCCAAGGGCAAAAACCCCCATTCCTTCGGTGGTGCCGCGTTTGCCATGCTGGACATCAACACCAGCAGAAGTGCGAGCAGGAGTGTGCGCAGAGTCGATGTGTTTGGCATGGCAGCTTTCCGAAGACTGGGTCTCGTGTGCTCCCAATGTACTGGCGAGCGTTGCAGCACGCATCCCCAAAATTGGGGGCAAGCTGGGCCTGTTTGCACCTGGGTTTTTGGTTGGATGGGCTCGGGTGAGCCATTGCGTGCAGCGGTAGAATCGCGCCACAGTTGTTGTGGCTGGCGTTGCCGCAACGCTTCCTGAACTTACGGAGCACTTCCAGATGACAACTCCTTCCATGTACGAATTTCTGGTGCCGACGGCCAACCGCATGCTGGGCAATCTCTCGGCGTTGCTCGACAAGGCGGCTGCCCATGCAGAAGCGAAGAAGTTCGACCCTGCCAATCTCATGACGGCGCGCCTGGCGCCCGACATGCATCCGTTCACGCGTCAGGTGCAGATCGCCTGCGATCAGGCCAAGGGCGCGGCGGCGCGTTTGTCGGGCGCCGAGCCGCCGTCATATCCGGATGTCGAGGCCACCATTCCGGAACTGAAGGCGCGCATCGCCAAGACGCTGGAGTACGTCAACAGTGTCGACCCGGCGGCGTTTGCCGGCAGCGAAGACCGTACGGTCACGCTCAAGTCCCCGAGGGGCGAGCTGCAGTTCAGCGGTATCGACTACCTGCGCGGCTTCATGCTGCCGAATTTCTATTTCCACATCACCATGGCGTATGCGTTGCTGCGCCATAACGGCGTGGAGATCGGCAAGTTCGACTACATTGGGCGCCCTTGAGCGATAGGCTTCTCTGCAAAGACAACGCCGGCCGTCTGATCACAGGCGCCGGCGTTTTGCTTTTCAGGGTCGGGATCTTGATGCCGTGTCTCGACCGGCCCTGCGCTTTCGGGCGCGCCGCTGCGCCAGCAGCCAATGCGTTCGCGCGGGGTCGTTCGACCTGTGGTGCTTGATGCCGCCGGTGACCAGTCGACGCCAATCTCGGTCGTTCGGCGCGGGGTGGTGTGTGCTTCGCGGTGGACGTTTCCTGGCGGCCAGCATTTGCGCGCGCAGCGAGGCTGCCTCGATCTGCGCATAGCTTTCGCTGGCGGCGTCGGCCAGTGTGCATAGCAGGTCGACTTCCTCATCTTTCAGATCATCGCCTGCCCGATGTGGTCCGTAGAGCGCGACTGCGGAAAGATGGCCACTGACGAAAATGGGTACAGCCAGTGCTGGCGTTTGCGCAGCCGAAGCAAGGTCGCTCTCGAACGTGGCGCGGTCTTCAATGCGCAGCGCGGCCCGTGTGCGTTCAAGCTCGATGGCCAGCGGCCCGTTGGTGGCCAGTGCAGGTACGGTTGCGTTGGCGGTGCCGCCGAAGATCGGGGCACTACGAAAGCGTCGGTCGTCTTGGCGGTGCAGGACCTGCGCAGATACAAGGCTCAGGCTGCCGGCCATGTCGTGTGTCAGGAAATGGTCGATCGTTGCCGCGACTGTGGTTGCCTTGATCTGACCAACGAGCGCATGCACCTTTTTTTCTGCGTGATGCAAGCGGCGGAAGAACAGCAGGTCGCACCCGTGGTTCAACTGTTCGTGCAGAAACTCAAAGCCAAGCTGGAAGAAGATCATCGGCAGCGAGAACGAGAGCGCTCGCACGGAGAAGATGGCCTTGAGATCATCCTCGGCAAGCCAGTCGGCGCCAATCAGGAGTGCTTTTAATTCGTCCTCGAGCAAAAGTCCACACGCGCCGAGGGCTGCTCCGAGCAGGAGCCATGTCAATACAAGTGTTGCGCCACGGCTCAATGCAAACTTCACGTCGATCACCCGATGCCGGCGCACGGCGTGCCAGACGGCAATTGCCAGGCTGGCGCTCAGTACGTACAGGATCGCCAACACCCATTCGGGCGGATGAAAATCTTCCCCCAGGATGGTGGTTGCCTCGATCATGTCGGCCAGCAGGAAGGTAATCAGCCCCGGGCCGCCCAACCAGAACACCCAGCGCGTACGTTGACGGTCTTCCGGCGATTGGGCTCGCATGCGCAACGAGAAGATCATCAGGATTGAACATGCGAGCAACGCATCGGCCAGGTACGAGAGCCGTGCTGCGCGCTCCACGGGAAAACCGAAGCTCGCGCCCAGCCCCCACAGATGCACGATCGTGAGCAGCACGCAGACGACGGGCAGAGCGCGCTCGTACTTTTGCCAAGGGCCTTCTGCCGTGTCATGTGGAAAGCGCAGCGAAAACAGGATGAGCCCGACAATGCCAAGCGCGGCGATGATCGACTGAACGATTTCCTGCAGCACCAGGATTGCCGGAAAGCTCTGCAGATATGCAGTGGCAATGAAGTTGGGGCCGGGGTTGAACCACGCGCTATAGAAAAAGAACCCCCACGTCATCAACGTGGGGCGTTGCCAGGTCAGGATAAGCCCCACGGCAATGAAACCGAGGCCGAGCAACTCCTGCAGCGTCAGCATCAATTTCGCTTCGATTGAGGTCGTGGCGGGGCGAGAACGGATCAGGGTCGGTATCGAAGGCGTGTCTTCCGCGCGAGCGCAGCTTTCCGCGGGAATGATGCTGAGGTTCAGGATCTGGTCATGCCGCAGGTACTGCATACCGCCCATGCCGGCGAACACGGCCAGCCGCTCGGGCAGTGGGGTGCGCTGCAGGTCAATGCAGTCATTTCTATGCACCGGCAGATCGGCTACCTCTGGGTTGACCCAGTAGATCTTTCCATCGTTGTTGGCGTAAAAGCCGGGCGTTCCGTACTGGAAACTGTCTACGAGACGGAGCGCATCGGGGATGATCTGCGCCGATGCCCATAGCGCGAGCAGCAGCATCGCCATGCGTTCCCAGGCGCCTGCGGTGCGTCGCAGGGAGTGTGCGCCATGTCCGGTGGCAGAGGAGGTCGACTCGCCAGACCGGTCCGGCTCGGGAACCGCGCTCGTGTGCTGATGGGCGAGGTCTGGTCGTGGCATGGGGCGAGCCGTGATCTTTTTGAGATGACCGGTTCGCTTGATATTAGGGCACGCAGCGGGAAGCCCCCAAGGCTGCGAAACCTGCGTAGGCAAGCTTGGCAACGGCCGAGTGCATTGCCGAAGCCATGTCGGCACCGGTGTCACAGGCGGACGTCGGTGCCGGTGCGTATCAGGAGCTCACCCCAGTTCCGGCATCGTGGCGGCGTAACTGGGCCGTGCACGCATGGCGGCCTGCCCACGCTGGATGTTGGGGCGCGCATCCAGCAGCGCCTTGGTTTCGGGAAACATCTCCAGGTACATCGCGATCGGCGCGAAGAACAGGTCGGCCATCGATACTGTGTTGCCGACGAGGTAGTCGCGCTCGCCATAGGCCTGTTCCAGCGCGTCGAGCTGCGCGACGATTTCAGGCACGGCGGCGTCGATCACCTTGCGATCCGGCTGGCCGTCAGCGCCTTTGGGGAAGACGTACTGCAGCACGTAACGGCGCACCATCGCGTCATACGCATGGCAGTTGATCAGGCTGATCCACTGCTCGTTGCGGGCGCGGGCGGTGGGGCCGGTCTGCGGTATCAAGCTCGGGCCGTCGAAGGCTTCATTGATATAGCTGAGAATGGCCCGCGTTTCGTAGAACTCGATCGGCCCGTCGCTGAATGCCGGTACGCGGCCGAAGGGATTGTGCTCAAGCAGCTCGGGCGTATGCGGGGTGAGTGGGTCGAGCTTGTAGCGCAGGCCTTTTTCCTCAAGCGCCATGCGCACCGTGCGGCAGTAGGTGCTGCGTGGATTGCCGTAGACGGTGAGCGTGCCGGCGCTGCCTTCGGGGTCCAGGTAGTCGCTCAATCGGTTGAAGACGGATTGCCAGCCGCCATTGTGCGAATCGCGCGTGGGCTCGTCGGGGAAGCCGCTATGACGCATGTGCAGACGCGTACCGCCGTCCTGGTCGGTGAGGGTGACTTCAATGAGCGTGCGGGCGCTGGCCGGCAATTCGCCGGATTCCCAGCCCCAGGTGTAGGCGAGAAAGTTGGCGCGGTCGAGCAACTGGTATTCGCCATGTGCCACGTGCTGCTCGCCATCGCGGGCGCCCATGACGATGCGGTATTGGCCGCCGACGCGTGCATCGGCGCTGGCTTCGACCACGCCCATGCCCCGCGGGCAGTGCCAGACCGCCAGCGCAGCCTGATCGGTAAAGGCATCGAACACCCGCTCGCGCGGTGCGCGGATATGGCGGGTCATCTCCAGTTCGAATGTGGCGGCGCGGTCCATGGTGGTCTCCGGGTGTCTGTTGTCAGTCCTTGGTGGATGGGGTGTCCGCGTCTTGGTCTTGCGGCGCAGACGCGGCGTGGGTTTGCTCGACAAACGCGACCAGGCGATCCAGGTTGCCTTCCCAATGCAGGCGGTAGCGCTCCAGCCAGCCGTGCGCGTCGCGCAGGGCGTCGGGGCGCAGGTGGCAGATGCGCCAGCGCGCGTTGATTTCACGTTCGATCAGCCCGGCTTCGGCCAGCACGCGCAGGTGCTTGGAAATGGCCGGAGCGGACATGTCGAACGGGCGGGCGAGCTCACTCACCGGGGCTTCACCTTCCGCCAGGCGCGCAAGAATCGCGCGGCGCGTTGGGTCGGCCAGGGCGGCGAACACGGTGGAGAGGATGTCGTCTGATGTCGGCATGTCTTCATTTAACCAATTGGTTAAATGATTGTCAAGGTCGGTGACATCGGGCTTTGCCCGTACTCGACTCGCAAAGGCTAAGGAGAGGTCACGGCCGCGTGCCCGCGCATCTGTCACAATCGCGCCCGTGGCCGGCGCGGGGGTGCCGGCACATTTCTGTTACCGGGCCTCAACATGCCGTTTCTTGGAATCGGGTTTCACGTCATCGTCGCGCTGTTCTTTGCCGTGCACGTGGTGCGCAGCAACCAGAACATGTACTGGCTGTTCATCCTGTTCGCGTTTCCGCTGCTGGGCAGCGTGGTGTACTTCTTCGCCATCTACCTGCCGGGGATGCGCCACACGCGCGGTGCCCGTGTAGCGAGCCGCGCCGTGACCCAACTGATTGACCCGAACCGTGCTGTGCGCGAGGCACGCAACGATTTCGATCGTGCGCCGACCGTGCAGCACCGCCTGCGCCTGGGCGAAGCACTGCTGGAAGCGGGCGATGCGAAGGAAGCGCGCCAGCATTTCGAGCAGGCTGCCACCGGCCCGTTCGCGGGGGATTCGGCCGTGCTGCTGGGCTTGGCCCGCGCACAGTTCGCCACCGGCGATGCGGCGCTCGCCAAGAGCACCCTGGAGACGCTGTTCGAGGCGCATCGCGTGACGCGCCAGCAGCCTGATCCGACGCTGCTCTACGCCCGCGCGCTGGCTGCCATCAGCGCACCCAACACGCGCGAGGCATTCGAGCAAGCGCTGACCTACGCCAACGATGCCGCCGCCCGCTGCCTGTTCGGCGAATGGCTGCTCACCCAGAACAACGATGCCGACAAGCAACGCGCCCAAACGTTGTTTGACGACATCCTGCGCGACGCCAAGCACTGGACGCGCTACGCCAAAGACCACAACCGTGAATGGCTGCAGCGCGCTGCTGCCGCTCAGTCTTCTTCCCGTTGATCCGCTTTATGACGCTGTTGAAACGTAAATCCATCGAGGCCGTGGCCTCACGCCGTCCGGCCCGCGCCAAGCGCGAAGACCGCCTTGATCGTGTTGACCACGACGATGAACCGAAGCGCATGGCCCCGCGTTTTGCGCCGGTCACGTTCTCTGAACTGGCTGGCGTGCGCTACCTGCACTTCGGCACCGAGTGGGTGCAGGGCGCCATGCGCCTGTCAAAGCCCGATGCCATCGAACTGGAATACGCCCAGCAGATGATGGCGTGGATGCTGTTTCTCGATCCAAACGCGCGTCCGGATTTCCATGTCGTGCAACTCGGCCTGGGCGCTGCGGCGCTGACCAAGTTCTGCCATCGCCAGCTCGCACCCGTGCAGGTGACGGCGGTTGAACTGAATCCGTCGGTCATCGTCGCCGCGCGCAGCATGTTCGGCATGCCGTTCGACGACGCGCGCCTGAGCGTGCTGGAGCAGGACGCCTACGACTGGGTGATGGACGCCAGCCACCACAGCACCGTTGATGCGTTGCAGGTCGATCTGTACGACGCCACTGCACGCGGCCCGGTGCTCGACACGCCCGCGTTCTACAAGGCTTGCCGCCAGGTGCTGCGCTCGCCCGGCGTGATGACCATCAACCTGTTTGGCGATCACACGAGCTTCCCGCGCAACATCGAGCGCATCTGCGATGCGTTTGACAATCGCGTACTCGTCTTCCCCGAAGTGCACGACGGCAATGTGATTGCGTTGGCCTTCAACGGTCCGCCGCTGCAGGTGAGCTGGGAGGCGGTGCAAGAGCGTGCCGCTGCATTGCAGGCCTCACTCAAGCTGCCGACCAAGGGTTGGGCAGAGGGGCTGCGCAATGCCAATGCGGGTCAGGAAGACATGCTGACGATCTGAGCGACGTAGCGATACGCCAATGCAAAACGCCCCGGACTTCCGGGGCGTTTGCTTTTGCGCGGTGGGTGCTCAGGCTGCCTCGCCCATGCCGGGCATCTGGTCGATGAAGCCGGTCACCACGTGCATGCGGTCGCCAACGATCCGCACGAAGTCCGTGCCCTTGACCAGCGCCTGACCGTCCGGCCCGAGCGTCCAGCGGAAACGAATGGTGTCCTGCACCACGTCCACGCCGCCATCGCGCGCAAAGCGGAAACCCGGAAACTTGGCCTGCACACCGGCGATGAGCGCGTCGATGCCGTCGTGGCCCGCGCCCTGCATCAGCGGATCAACGTAGGTGGCGCCTTCGGTCCAGGTCTGGGCGACGAGGGTGCGGCGTTGCGCGGCGTCGGTTGCGTTCCAGGCGGCGATGTAGCGGTCGACCAGCGTGTCGGCGAGGGTTTCGTTGGCGGCGAGTTGCGTGGCGGTCATGGCGTTTCTCCGTACGAGGTTGAGGAGCTTGGCAGCGCGGGGTTTGTCTCCCGTGCTGCATGGCCTCATCTTCGGCGCCGGCGTGGATGGTGTCGATTACGCGGCAGGTAATCACGACATCCACGCCCGGAGAAACGAGAGGGAGAAAGGCGAGGGCGTTACTTGGACAACAACCGCATCGCCGATTCCAGCCCGGCGATGGTCACGGGATACATCCGCGTCTTCACGATCTGGTTGATGACCGAAATCGACTGGCGGTACTCCCACAGGCCCTCCGGCTCGGGGTTGAGCCAGACGAACTTCGGGAACTGTTCAATCAACCGCTTGAGCCACACTGCACCAGCCTCGGCATTGTTGTATTCCACCGAGCCGCCAGCTTGCAGGATCTCGTAGGGGCTCATGGTTGCGTCGCCCACGAAGATCAGCTTGTAGTCGGGCGGGTACTTGCGGATGACGTCCCACGTGGAGAAGCGCTCCGCATGGCGGCGCCGGTTGTTCTTCCACAGATGCTCGTACACGCAGTTGTGGAAGTAGTAGTACTCCAGGTGCTTGAACTCGGTCTTGGCGGCGGAGAAGAGTTCTTCCACGCGCTTGATGTGGTCGTCCATCGAGCCGCCCACGTCCATCAGCATCAGCACCTTGACGTTGTTGTGCCGCTCGGGGCGCATCTTGATGTCGAGCATGCCGGCGTTGGCAGCGGTCGAGTGGATGGTGTCGTCCAAGTCCAGCTCGATGTCAGCCCCGTCCCGCGCGAACTTGCGCAGGCGGCGCAGCGCCACCTTGATGTTGCGCGTGCCGAGTTCGACGGTGTCGTCGTAATCCTTATACGCACGCGCTTCCCACACCTTGACCGCCGTGCGGTTGCCCTTCGATGGTCCGCCGATGCGGATGCCTTCCGGGTTGTAGCCGCCGTGCCCGAACGGCGACGTGCCACCGGTGCCGATCCACTTGCTGCCGCCTTCGTGGCGCTCGTGCTGTTCGCCCAGCAGTTCCTTCAGGCGCTCCATGAGCTTGTCGAGGCCGCCCATGGCTTCGACCTTGGCTTTCTCTTCCGGCGAGAGCTCGCGCTCCAGCTTCTTGATGAGCCAGTCGAGGGGGATGTCCGCGCGCCAGTCGACCGCGCCTTCCACGCCTTTGAAATAGGCGCCGAAGGCCTGGTCAAACTTGTCGAAGTGCTTCTCGTCCTTTACCAGCGTCATGCGCGCCAGGAAGTAGAACTCGTCGAGCGAGGGCGCAATGACCTGCTGCTTGAGCCCCTCGAGCAGCGTCAGGTATTCCTTGACCGAGACCGGCAACTTGGCGTGCCGCAGGGTGAAGAAGAAATCGATGAGCATGTCAGTCTCCTGCTCGGTGGCTTAGTGGGCCAGTTAGTGAGACGCGCCGCTGACGTTCAGCAGAACCACGCCGCCCACCACCATGCCGATGCCCGAGAGCTTGGCCATCGACACCCCCTCCTTGAACAGCAGGATGCCGACGACGGCCGTCAGCACCGTGCCCACGCCCGACCACACCGCATACGTGATGCTCATGTCGATGCGCTTCATGACGATCGCCAGGCCCCAGAAGGCCAAGCCGTAGCAGATGGCCGTGCCGATGATCCACAGCGGCTTGGAAAACCCGTCTGACAGCTTCAGGCACAAGGTGCCGATCACCTCGGAGACGATGGTGCCGGCCAGCAGCAGCCACGGGTTCATCGCGGCTGCTCCAGCTTGTATTGCAGATGGCGTTTCACGGTCAGCCATTCCGATTCGATGATCGAGAACACCACCGTATCGCGGAAGCTGCCGTCCGGCATGCGCTGGTGATTGCGCAGCACGCCGTCCTGCTTGGCTCCCAGGCGGGCGATGGCGGCGCGGCTCTGGTGGTTCATCCAGTGCGTGCGGAACTCCACCGCAATGCAGCGCAGCGTTTCGAACGCGTGCGTCAGCAACAGCAGCTTGCATTCCGTGTTGATGGCGGTGCGCTGGACGGACTTGGCGTACCACGTATGGCCGATTTCCAGCCGACGGTTGGCTTCGTCCACGTTGAAGAGCCGCGTGGCACCAACCACCTTGCCTGGCTGCCCGTCGCGCATTTCGCGCACGACGAACGGCATGGCGCCCAGGCGTTCGCGCATGTCCAGCGCAATGGCCAGCCAGTCGCCAACGTTGTCAGGCGAGGGCACGGAGGTGTACCAGAGCCGCCACAGTTCACCGTCAGCGGCTGCGGCGCGGACTTCCTCTGCGTGCTCAGGGCCAAGCGGTTCCAGCCAGGCGTGCTGGCCGGACAGCGTGACGGGTTCGATCAGGCGCGGCATGGTGCAGCCCCGGTCAGCGGTTGGCGCGGTTCATGAAGACCAGGCGCTCGAACAGGTGCACGTCCTGCTCGTTCTTGAGCAGCGCGCCGTGCAGCGGCGGAATCGCGGCGTTCTTGTCCTGGCTGCGCAGCGATTCCGGCGGAATGTCTTCGGCCAGCAGCAGCTTGAGCCAGTCGATCAACTCGGAGGTCGAGGGCTTCTTCTTCAGCCCTGGCAGGTTGCGCATCTCGTAGAACGCATCCAGCGCGGCCTTGACCAGCGCCGGCTTGATGCCGGGGTAGTGCACGTCGACGATGGCCTGCATCGTCTCCGCATCTGGAAACTTGATGTAGTGGAAGAAGCAGCGGCGCAGGAAGGCGTCGGGCAGCTCCTTCTCGTTGTTCGACGTGATGATGACAAGCGGACGGTGCTTGGCGCGGATGGTCTCGCGCGTCTCGTACACGTAGAACTCCATGCGGTCCAGCTCGCGCAGCAGGTCGTTCGGGAATTCGATGTCGGCCTTGTCGATCTCGTCGATCAGCAGCACGACGGGCTCATCAGCCTCGAACGCCTGCCACAGCACGCCCTTGACGATGTAGTTGCGGATGTCGTGGACTTTGTCGTCGCCCAGTTGCGAATCACGCAGGCGCGAGACGGCGTCGTATTCGTACAGGCCCTGCTGGGCCTTGGTCGTGGACTTCACGTGCCACTGCAGCAGCGGCATGCCCAGGGCGGCGGCCACTTCCTCGGCCAGCATGGTTTTGCCCGTGCCCGGCTCGCCCTTGATCAGCAGCGGGCGCTGCAGCGTCATGGATGCATTGACGGCAAGCTTGAGGTCGTCGGTGGCGACGTACTGTTCGGAGCCTTCAAAACGCGCACGCGGGTTGGATGCGGCAGGCGAGGTGGTGGTGTTCATCGTGCAAGCCTACTGGGCGGTAAAAGAAATCGGAAACGGCCAGTATAAGAGACTTTGGGTGTTTGCTGCCCGGTGCCGCCAGGGCTGTTCTGTCGTGCCATTCCCCGCTGTCAAGTCACGGGACCCCTAACTGGACTGGAAAAAAATCTGTGCGCTACAATGCGCCGGTTTGACGCACCTCAAGACAACCGTCTTATGGCACCTTGCCAGCAGCCGGTGAAGGCGCCCAAAGAGACAGCCGGCTGACGGTCAAGCCAGGCAGGGCGAGCAGGATTCTGAACTCCACGCTTAAGAACGAGATGAAAAAGATCCTCACCATGGCGGCCGTGTTTGGCACATTAGGCGCGCTGGCCGCGTCAGCCTCCGCAGCGGACATCCAGGGCGATGCCGCCGCCGCCCAGAGCAAGGTCGCAATGTGCATCGGCTGCCATGCCATCCCCGACTACAAGACGTCGTTCCCCGAGGTGTACCGCGTGCCCTACCTGGGCGGCCAGAACGCCAAGTACATCGAAAGCGCGCTACACGCGTACCAGAAGGGTGACCGCAAGCACCCGACCATGCGCGCCATTGCCGGTTCGCTGACGGACCAGGACATCGCCAACCTGGCTGCGTACTACGCGCAGCAGACGGCCACCACGCCCAACAACCCCCGGAAGTGACGAGGAAGAACATGAAGAAGATCTCGCTTGGTTTGGGCGCGTTGATCCTGGGTGCTGCCGTGTCGGTACAGGCCGCCGATCTGGAAAAGGGCAAGCAACTGGTGGAGAAGGGCACGTGCGCGGCCTGCCACGGTGCTGGCCTGAACGCCCCGATTTCGCCGGACTACCCGAAGCTGGCTGGCCAGCACGGCGACTACATCTATCACGCACTGCTGGCCTATCAGACCAGCAATAATCCGCTGATGGGCCGCAGCAACGCCATCATGGCGGGCCAGGTCAACAGCAACCCGGCCACCATCGGTGCCGATGGCAAGCCGCGTCCGTTTACCGAGGCGGAGTTGAAGGACATTGCCGCCTACATCGAATCGCTGCCCGGCTCGCTGGTGCTCAAGAAGTAAGCCGGCTCCGGCAGGCAAAGAAAAACCGCTCCTCGGAGCGGTTTTTTATTGGGTGATTGACTCGGGCGTTTAGCGGGCGGTGGCGCGCTTGCGCACGCATTCAATATACACCTCGCCGTCGGGCGGCAGGCCGGTGCGCTGCGCGGTCCAGAGCATCTGGCCAAGGCATTCCATCACCTGATGTTGGGCTTCGTGCGGCGAGTCGAGCCGCTGGGCCAGCGCCTCGTATGCGGCGCGGATGCCGCGCGGCTGGTCCACCGACACCTGTTCGCTGATCGACAGATGCATCGACAGGTGCAGGAACGGGTTGCTCTGGCCGCTTTCGGGCGTGTAGTCACGGGCGAGGGCGTCTTCGCCGGCATCCAGGGTGTCGTGGTACTCGGGATGCAGTTGCATCCAGTCGACCGCCATGGCTTCGAGCGGCGTGAGGATTTCGGCCTGGCGATGCTTGCGCCAGGCGCCGCAAAAGAACTGGCGGACTTCGTCGCGGGAGGGATTGAACATGATTCCACCATTGTACCGGCCTGCCCTAGCGTGTGCCGGACCCTCCAAGCGACGCCAACGCTACAATGGCGACCCGCCCGCAGACGGCAACCCAACGCCGCGCGCCATGAGACAAAGTACTGATTCCACCCTCGCCGCACGCGCGGCCGACAAGCTGCTCGGCGTGCTGCTGATCGCCATTTCCGCCGCGTCGTTCGGGGCAATGGCCATCTTCACCCACTACGCCTACGCGAGCGGCGCCAACGTGGTGGGCTTGCTGATGGTGCGTTTCGTCATCGCAGCCGTGGCACTGATGGTGGTGATGCGCGTGCGGCGTATCGGGATTCCGCAGTGGTCGCGTGTGCTCGGCCTAGCTGCAATGGGGGGGATCGGCTATGCGGGGCAGTCGTTTACGTTTTTCTCGGCATTGAACTACGCGCCGGCCAGCCTGGTGGCGCTGCTGCTGTATCTGTATCCGATGTTCGTGACGGTGCTGGCAGCCGTGTTCCTGCGTGAGCGGCTGACCACGGCGGCGATTGTGGCACTGGTGCTGTGCTCGGTGGGGGCGGGGCTGACGGTGGGCGGCGCGGGGCTGTCGGGTGGCAGCGTGCTTGGCATTGCGCTGGGTGTGGCGTCTGCGGCGATTTACTCGATCTACATCACCGTGGGCGCGCGCGTGACGCATGGGGTGGACCCGCTGGCGTGCACCACGGTCATCTGTACGGCCGCGGGTGTCGTCTACACGGGTATGGCGTTAGCCGGTGCCCCGGCGCACTTGCCGGGTACGGTGGGTGGCTGGGCGGCCGCACTGGCGATTGCCGGGCTGTCGACGGTGGTGGCCATTCTCGCGTTCTTTGCCGGCCTGCAGAAGCTGGGTGCGGCGCAGGCGTCGATGCTCTCCACGCTGGAGCCGGTGGTGACAGTGCTGCTGGCGGCAATGCTGCTGGGTGAGTCGATTGCCCCCATGCAGATGGTCGGCGGGGCGCTGATCCTGGCCGGCGTGCTATGGCTCACGCGTGCTGATGCGAAGCCGACGGGTCACCGTGCGGAAGACATGGCCTAAGGTTTGATCGGCTGCTCAAAATGAAAGCCGCCCGGCCTGGTATGACCCAGGGCCGGGCGGTTTTTCTTTGTACCTTCAGGCGATTACTTCTTCACGCCTTCCGGCAAGCGTTGCAGGCCCTGCACCCGCATCAGCGCCGGACGATTCGCCAACACGCCATCGTAGAACGAGGCCAGGTCACCCTTGAGCGCCGTGCGCGACGCATCGTTCAGATAGATCATGTGGCCCGACGGGTAGTTCTTGATCGTCAGGTTCTTGGCCTTGATGGTCGGATCAAGCGGCATCTGCGCCAGCGTCAACTCGGTCTGGTGGAACGGCGTGACCGCATCGAAGTAGCCGCTGGCTTGCAGCACCTTCAGATCCGGGTTCAGGCTCATCGTCGAGGCCAGGTCGCCGGCGGTGTACAGCGTGTTGCCGCCGCCCTTGTTGGCGCCTGTCGGGTCGATGTGGCTGAAGTCCCAGTTGTTGAACACGGCGTCGTTCAGGTCCACGAACGACGAGGTCGACGTGTACTTGAGCTGGGTGTTCAGGTAACTGTTCCACAGCACCGTATAGGCGCCGCCGATGTTGGAGATCGACGGATCGTTGCTGCCCGAATTCGGCAGAATGAACGGTGCGATGCCCTGGCCCGTGTAGTTCGCGCGGCCGTCGTACTGACCGATCTGGATGCCCGGATTGAGCGTCAGGAAGAACGTGTACGGCGGGTTGTTGTTCTGCGACGGCACGTTGCCCAGCGCAGCCGGGTTGCCGAACGTCTGGATCAGCGAGATTGGATCGGTGCCGATGTACGAACCCATCGTCTGCGCGGCCTGCAGGTTCAAGTTCAGACGCACGTTGACGAGGCCACCGTCTTGCGGGTTGGGCGCTTGCGCGAGCGGCGTGAGCGTGTTGTCCGCATAGTTGCGTGCCTGGACCATGTAGCTGTCGAGATCGGCGGGCGGCGGGTTTACCGTCGTCTTCTTCCAGTACCACGCGTCCGCAGCCAGCGTCGGGAAGATACCGACGGCCGAGAGCGCGTTCGAGTAGTCGAGAATGGACGATTGCAGCGTGATGCCGTTCAGCTCGATGCCGTCTTCATGCAGCACCCACGACACCACCGCACTGCGCGCCGTGCCATACGACTCGCCGAACAGGAACTTGGGTGAGTTCCAGCGGGAGTACTTGGTCAGGTAGCGCTGGATGAATCGGTCGATCGAGTGGGCGTCCTGATCCACACCCCAGAAGTTCTTGTTAACGGCAGGGGAGATGGCGGCCGAATAGCCGGTGCCCACCGGGTTGATGAACACGAGGTCGGAGCGGTCGAGCAGGCTGTCCGGGTTGTCGGGCAGCTTGTACGGCGCCGGCGGCGTGAAATTCGGGAACGACGACTGCAGGCGCTTCGGCCCGAACGAGCCCAGCAGCAGGAAGACCGACGACGAGCCGGGGCCGCCGTTATAGAAGAACGTCACTGGGCGCGGCTTGGACGGGTCCGGATTGTCCTGCGTGTACGCCACGTAGAACATCGACGCATTGGCCTTCGACGTGACGGGGTCGATGGTCGTCAGGTGGCCGGCGGTGGCCGTGTAGGCGATGCTCTTGCCACCAATGCTCACCGTGTGGTGTGTGATGGCGGCGTTTTCGCCTGGGTCGGCGGCGAGGGCGTCATTGGGGCCGGTGCCGTAGACGTTGGGGTCAACGTAGGGCTGATCAGGTGGCGTGGCTGCTGTCACCGGTTGCGTGACCGTCTTGCCGGCATCCACAGCGGTGCCGCTGGGGTTGGCGGTGGCAGAGGAGTCTCCGCCGCCGCAACCCGCCAGCAGCGAGGCAGCGAGCGCTGCCGCGGCAAGCGATGCGCCCACGGCTTTGGGCAAACCTGCAAAATCACTGGTCGATAACCTGGATTTTTTCATGGCGATAAAGGCCTTTTTCAGGATGACGAACGCCATCACTTAAAACGGATGGTTTTAAGTTGGCTCCATATCTGATTTGCGTTTTGTAATCTCTATCCCGCGCAAACCGGATATTCTGATTTCCCGCTTCTTACGGGGAATTTAATTCAATCTATTTTTATTCGGCAAAATAATCCCCTTGAAAACCGGTTGGGTTTCAAAAAATAGGAGCAGCGCCGGAGTCAAGGTGGCAGGGTGTTTGCGCAAAGCCAGTGATGGCAATGCGAAAACGTTAGCGCGAATGCATCCGCGCACTTTGGTTAAATCAAAGTGCGAATCCGGTTCGCTCAGCCTGCTGGTGATTCAATGACGAACGAAAAAGTAGTTCGTAAGGAAACCGTTGTAAAGGCCTGTTTTATGGAGTGTGCAATCTACTGGTAAAAATGACATGCGCTTTGAATGGCGCGTCGCAAGAAAAGTGATTAAATACAATGCAGGCATGTCGTTTCTGCATGCTGGTGCGTGTTGACCGTCAAGGGGTTGATGCATTCCTGCGCTGAGACCCGGCCGGCGCAACGTGGCGGGCCGCATTACAATGCGCTCCTTGACTCTTTTCAGGAGCACACTGCAATGCCCATGCTTGAACCGTCCGTGCTGGACCAACTGTTCCACGAAGCCCGCACCCACAACGTGTGGCTGGACAAGCCGGTCGACGATGAACTGCTGAACACGCTGTACGAGACCGTCAAGTACGGCCCGACCGCCGCCAACAGCACGCCGGCCCGCTTCGTGTTCGTGAAGAGCGCGGCTGCCAAGGAGCGCTTGCTTCCGTGCATGTCGGCCGGCAACCAGGAAAAGACCCGCCAGGCACCCGTGGCCGTGATCGTCGCGTACGACACGCAATTCCACGAGCAACTGCCCAAGCTGTTCCCGCATATCGATGCGCGTTCGTGGTACGTGGGTGATCAGGCCAAGATCAACGCAGCCGCGTTGATGAACAGCTCGCTGCAGGGCGGCTACCTGGTGATCGCCGCGCGCGCGCTGGGTCTGGATTGCGGCCCGATGGCTGGCTTTGATGCCAACAAGGTCAACGAGACCTTCTTCCCCGATGGCCAGTGGAAGGTCAACTTCATCATGAACATCGGCTACGGCGACGTGGAGAAGCTGCACCCGCGCAACCCGCGCCTGTCGTTTGAAGAGGCCTGCAAGATCATCTGATCGACAGCCGATCGCGCAAAGAGAAACGGGGACTCGCATTCGAAACTGCGGTCCCCGTTTTTTATTCCTTCGGCGCCGGCGTCTTCGGCCTGAACTCGCACAGTGGCTCGATCGCGCAGTGCCAGCACTCGGGCTTGCGCGCCTTGCACACGTAGCGCCCATGCAGGATCAGCCAGTGGTGGGCATCCTGGCGAAACTCCTCCGGCACCACTTTCAGCAGCTTCAGTTCCACTTCCAGCACGTTCTTGCCCGGCGCCAGCCCGGTGCGGTTGGCTACGCGGAAGATGTGCGTGTCCACCGCAATCGTCGGCTCGCCGAAGGCCGTGTTCATCACCACATTGGCGGTCTTGCGGCCCACGCCCGGCAGGCTTTCCAGGGCGGCGCGATCACGCGGCACCTGGCCGCCGTACTGGTCGAGCAGGATGCGGCACGTCTGGAGGATGTGCTTGCCCTTGGTGCGGTACAGCCCGATGGTCTTGATGTATTCGGTCAGTCCTTCCTCGCCCAGCGCCAGCATCTTGGCCGGCGTATCCGCCACTGGAAACAGCTTGCGCGTGGCCTTGTTCACGCCCACGTCAGTGGCCTGCGCAGAGAGCAGGACAGCAATCAGCAGCTCAAACGGCGAGGTGTATTCCAGCTCGGTCGTCGGTGTGGGGTTGTTCTCGCGCAGGGTCTCGAAGATGGCGTGGCGCTTGGCGGGATTCATCGTCGGGGCAGGGCGTTTAAGGTTGGTCTGCGTCGGGGTTGGCGCCGTGCTCGATCTGGTCGGCGATGCGCTTGCGGCGGGCTTCGGCTTCGTCAATCTGGGCTTGCACGTCTGCCGACACATCGGTGACGTTGCGCGGACC
>RepKanNP_Acetate_BrdU_F21BDRAFT_1000090_pt1 | contig 46770 bp, 44 predicted proteins | sample RepKananBrdUF21B_FD_10624 | JGI IMG/M metagenome (IMG submission 10624)
GCCGGTCAAGCCGGCTGGCGAAGCGCGTCCGGCAGCAGCCAAGAAGCCGGCAGTTCCGGCACCTGCGGCTGCACCGGCACCGGGTTCGCCGGCTGGTGATAAGAAGGGCGGCCGTGGCAAGTCGGGCTGGCAAGACGACAACCGTGGTGGCAAGCGTGGTGGTCTGAAGACCCGCGGCGACACCGGCGGTGGTGCAGACGGCTGGCGCTCCGGCTCCAAGGGCGGCCGCAACCGTCATGGCGACGACAACCGCAATGCATTCCAGGCACCGACTGAGCCGGTCGTGCGTGAAGTGCACATCCCGGAAACCATCTCTGTGGCCGATCTGGCGCACAAGATGTCGGTCAAGGCTGCTGAAGTCATCAAGCAGATGATGAAGCTTGGCCAGATGGTCACGATCAACCAGGTGCTGGACCAAGAGACCGCGATGATCGTGGTCGAAGAAATGGGCCACCAGGCGGTCGCGGCCAAGCTGGACGATCCGGAAGCGCTGCTGGTTGGGGACGTGCAGGAGCAAACCAACGCCGAAGCCGAAACCCGTCCGCCGGTTGTGACCGTCATGGGTCACGTTGACCACGGCAAGACTTCGCTGCTGGACTACATCCGTCGCGCCAAGGTTGCGGCGGGCGAAGCCGGCGGTATTACGCAGCACATCGGCGCTTACCACGTCGAAACCGATCGCGGCGTCATCACCTTCCTGGACACCCCGGGTCACGAGGCCTTTACGGCCATGCGTGCACGCGGTGCCAAGGCGACCGACATCGTGATTCTGGTGGTGGCTGCCGACGATGGTGTCATGCCGCAGACGAAGGAAGCCATCGCCCATGCGAAGGCGGCTGGCGTGCCCATCGTGGTGGCGATCACCAAGGTCGACAAGCCTGAAGCCAATCCGGACCGCGTCAAGCAGGAACTGGTGGCTGAGAGCGTGATCCCGGAAGAGTACGGCGGTGATGTGCCGTTCGTGCCAGTGTCCGCCAAGACGGGCGCAGGCATCGACAGCCTGCTGGAAAACGTGCTGCTGCAGGCTGAAGTGCTGGAACTGAAGGCGCCGATCAACGCGCCGGCCAAGGGTCTGGTGGTGGAAGCTCAGCTCGACAAGGGTAAGGGTCCGATCGCGACGGTGCTGGTGCAGAGCGGCACGCTCAAGCGCGGCGACGTGGTGCTTGCGGGCACGGCCTACGGTCGTGTGCGCGCCATGCTGGACGAAAACGGCAAGTTGGCCAAGGAAGCCGGCCCGTCGATCCCGGTGGAAATCCAGGGTCTTTCGGAAGTGCCGGGTGCGGGCGAAGAAGTGCTGGTACTGCCGGACGAGCGCAAGGCGCGCGAAATCGCACTGTTCCGCCAGGGCAAGTTCCGCGATGTGAAGCTGGCACGTCAGCAAGCGGCCAAGCTGGAAAACATGCTGGAGCAGATGAGCGAAGGCGACGTGAAGTCGTTGCCGCTGATCATCAAGGCCGACGTGCAGGGCTCGCAAGAAGCACTGGTGCAGTCGCTGAAGAAACTGTCGACCGACGAAGTGCGTGTGCAGGTTGTGCACGCCGCCGTGGGTGGTATCACCGAGTCGGACGTCAACCTGGCAACTGCGTCGAAGGCCGTCATCATTGGCTTCAACACGCGGGCTGATGCCGGCGCGCGCAAGCTGGCCGAGCACCACGGTATCGACATCCGCTACTACAACATCATCTATGACGCAGTGGATGAGGTGAAGGCGGCGATGTCGGGCATGCTGTCGCCGGAAAAGCGCGAAGAGACCACGGGTACCGTCGAGGTGCGCCAGGTCTTCCACGTGCCGAAGGTTGGTGCAGTGGCTGGTTGTATGGTGCTGGATGGCTTCGTCAAACGGAACTCGCTGGTGCGTGTGCTGCGCGACAACGTGGTCATCTTCTCGGGCGAGCTGGATTCGCTCAAGCGCTTCAAGGACGATGTGAAGGAAGTGAAGCAAGGCTTCGAATGCGGCCTGTCGATCAAGAACTTCAACGACGTCAAGGAAGGCGATCACCTCGAGATCTACGAGATCACCGAGGTGGCACGTACGCTGTAATGCGTGGGCCGGACGCTACGGTGTCCGGCTCGACTTTGCGACGGTGGCCCGGGCGCGTCCCGCGCCACCGTTTTGTCTTTTTGGCGCTGCCAGCGCATGCTGGCGGCGTCGTATGGGGAACACGCTATGCCGAAGAAATCGGGATCGGCCGCCGGCCGTAACCTGCGCATTGCTGACCAGATCCAGCGCGATCTGGCCGAACTGATCCAGCGCGAGATCAAGAACCCGGCGATGGGGTTGGTGACGCTGCAATCCGTGACGCTCACGCCGGACTACGCACACGCCAAGATCTACTTCACGGTGCTGGGTGCCGAGGCGGAAGTTGCCGCTGCCATCCTGAACGAGAAAGCAGGCTACCTGCACTCGTTGCTGTTCAAGCGCTTGCATATCCACACCGTGCCGACGCTGCATTTCCACTTTGACGGCTCGCTCGAGCGCGGGATTGAGATGTCTCGCCTGATCGACGAAGCTAACGCCACGCGCGCCAAAGACGACTGACGATGGCCGAGCAACACGCGCCCAAGCCTCAGAAGCCGCCGCGCCGCGATGTGCACGGCGTGCTGCTGCTGGATAAGCCGATCGGCTGGTCGAGCAACGATGCGCTGATGCGCACCAAGCGTCTGCTGTGGGCAAAGAAGGCCGGCCATACCGGCACGCTGGATCCACTGGCGACCGGTCTGCTGCCGCTGTGCTTTGGCGAGGCGACCAAATTCTCACAGGACTTGCTCGACGCGGACAAGACGTACGAGACGGTTGTGCGTTTGGGCATCAAGACGAGTACCGCAGACGCTGAAGGCGAGGTGCTGAGCGAGCGGCCGGTATCGGTCACGCCCGAGCAATTGCAGGCTGCCGTCGCGCGCTTTGTCGGCGAGATCGACCAGGTGCCGCCGATGCATTCCGCCCTGAAGAAAGACGGCAAGCCGCTGTATGAGTACGCGCGTGCTGGGCAAACCGTGGAGCGCGCTGCACGACGCGTGACGATTCGCTCCATCGATGTGCTGGCGACGGATCTGGAATCTGCGGCACCAACCGTCACGCTGCGTGTGGCATGCAGCAAGGGCACGTACATCCGCACGCTGGGCGAGGATCTTGGCGAGATGCTGGGCTGTGGTGCACACCTGATCGCGCTGCGTCGTACGCAAGTCGGCAACTTGAAGTTGGAGGCAGCGGTCACGCTCGAGGCCGTGGAAGCCGCGCCGGAGGAGCACCGTGCAGCGCTGCTCGCACCGGTTGATGCGCTGCTGCAAACGCTGCCGCGCGTGGAACTGGATGCCGAAGACAGCCGCCGTTTCCTGCATGGACAGCGCCTGGCGCTCCGATTGGCGTTGCCGAACGCTGAGCAGGTTCGTGTCTACGGTGTACGCGGTGATGTCGTCACCTCGTTGCTCGGCGTGGCAGTTTGGCGCGAAGGGGCCCTGAGGCCCGAGCGCCTCGTTCACCTCTGAGCTGTTCTGTTCGACGGACAACAAAAAGCCACGCGTTGCTGCGTGGCTTTTTGTTTGAGCGACGTTTCCGTCAGTGCGCGCCAGCCGCTGCCTCCGCGCCACCGGCCGACTTTGCCGGCTTGGTCAGCCAGATAAAGCCGATCAGCCCGATGAACAGTACCGCCGAAATCCAGAAGATATCGTTGGCACCAAGCATTGCGGCCTGCTGCGTGATCGTGCGCTCGATCACGCCGTTGGCTTGCAGGTTGGGCATGCCCAGCTGCGTGTACTGGTTGATCGACGACGTGTAGGCCGGGTTGTACGCATTCGCATGCTCGACCAGTTGTGCGTGGTGCAGCGCAGAGCGGTTGTCCCAGATTGTGGTCGAGATCGACGCACCGATACCACCGAACATGATCCGCACGAAGTTCGACAGGCCCGATGCCGCCGGAATCCGCTCGGGCGACAGGCCCGACAAGATGATCGACGTGAGCGGAATGAAGAACATCGCCATGGCTGCGCCCTGGATAAGCGTCGGGATCAGCAGTGTCCTCGTGTCGATCTGCGTGGTGAAGTGCGAGCGCATCCAGAACACCAGCGCGAACGTCAGGAACGCCGTTGTCGCTACCCAGCGCGCATCCATCTTCGGCAGGTTCTTACCGATGACAGGCGAGAGGATGATGGCGAAGATGCCCACTGGCGCCATGATCAGGCCCGCGTCGGTGGCGGTGTAGCCCACGATGGTTTGCAGCCACAGCGGCAGGATCACCAGGTTGCCGAAGAACAGCCCGTACGCCACCGAGATGGCGACCACCCCGGCACTGAAGTTGCGCCCCTTGAACAGCGTCAGATCCACCACCGGGTGGTCTTCGGTCAGCTCCCAGATCAGGAAGAAGGCGAAGCCCACGATGGCGACGACGGTCAGCACAACGATCTCAGTCGAGTTGAACCAGTCGAGTTCCTTGCCGCGGTCCAGCATCAACTGCAGCGAGCCGACCCAGAGTACGAGCAACGCCAGACCGATCTTGTCGATAGGCAACGCACGTGTAGGCGATTCACGATCCTTGTAGATGGCCCAGGTTGCATACGCAGCCCCGATGCCCACCGGGATGTTGATGTAGAAGATCCACGGCCAGCTCATGTTGTCGGAGATCCAGCCACCAAGGATGGGCCCCATCACTGGCGCGACGAGCGTGGTCATGCCCCATAACGCCAGCGCCATGGAGCTCTTGGCGGGTGGATACGTCGACAGCAGCAGCGCCTGCGACAGCGGAATCATCGGGCCGGCCACTGCGCCCTGGATGATCCGCGCGGTAATCAGCATGCCCATGTTGGGCGCCAGCCCGCACGCCCACGACGACAGCACGAACAGGATGATCGACGTGATGAACAGGCGCACCTGTCCGAAACGTTGCGTCAGCCAACCCGTGAGCGGCACCGAGATGGCGTTGGCCACCGCAAACGAGGTAATGACCCACGTGCCCTGGTTCGGCGCCACGCCCAGGTCGCCCGAAATGGCCGGGATCGACACGTTGGCAATGGACGAATCCAGCACGTTCATAAAGGTAGCCAGCGACAGCGCCACTGTACCGATCGCCAGTTTGGCGCCGGTCAGTGGTTGTGGCGGCTTGGGCGCGGCAGTTGCCATGCTTGATGCCCTCTTTAGACCTTGGGTGCGGGTTGCGATGCGCGCGGTGCGGAGGCGGCTGCCGGTGCGGTGACAGGGGCAGGCGCATTGGGCGCGCCACGGCCGCTATTGGTGGCGATGATGCTGGCGATGACCTGGTCAGCATCCTTGCCGGCTTGGTCGTACACATTGGTTTCCAGCGGCGACGCTGCCGGCGTGGAGGCCAGACTCTGACCGCCTTCGTTATGAATATCGACCTTGGCGATCATCGACAGGCCCACGCGCAGCGGGTGATCCTTCAGCTCCTTCGGGTCGAGCGACACGCGCACCGGCAGGCGTTGCACCACCTTGATCCAGTTGCCCGTGGCGTTCTGTGCCGGCAGCAGCGAGAACGCCGAGCCCGTACCGGCCGAGAAGCCAACCACCTTGCCGTGGTACGTCACGCTGCTGCCATACACGTCGGCTTCCAGCTCAACCGGCTGGCCCACGCGCATGTGGCGCACCTGCACCTCCTTGAAGTTGGCGTCAACCCAGAGCTGGTCCAGCGGCACGATGGCCATCAGCGGCGTGCCCGGGGCAACGCGCTGGCCAACCTGCACCGAGCGCTTGGCCACATAGCCCGTTACCGTTGCCGGCAGGCTCGTACGTGCGTAGGCCAGATAGGCTTCACGCACCTTGGCGGCGGCCTGTAGCACGTTCGGGTGACGCTCCAGCGTGGTCTGCTCGGTCAGCACGCGGTTGCCTTGCAGTTGTTCCTTGGCGGTTTCAACGGCGGCTTCGGCAGCTTGCAGAGCGGTTTGCGCGTGCGAAATTTCTTCCTGCGACACGGCACCCGTGCCAGCGATCTGCTTGCGGCGTGCGAGGTCGTCCTTCGCCTTGGCGAGATCCGACTGGCGCTGCGCCAGTGCAGACGAATACGCGCTGGTATTCGAGTACAACGTGCGCACTTGACGCACGGTCTGCGCGAGCGCGGCCTCGGACTGTTCCAGCGCGACGCGCGCGTCGGCACGATCCAGTTCGATCAGCGGTTGGCCCGAGGTCACGAGCTGCGTGTCGTCAGCGCGGATGGCCACCACGGTGCCCGCCACCTGCGGCGTCACCTGAACCACGTTGCCTTGCACGTACGCATCGTCGGTGGATTCGAACCAGCGGCCATACAGGCCCCAGTAGAGGCCATAACCGACGCCGGCGACCACCAGTGCGGCGGCCAGCGTGGTCAGCATGCGCTTGCGTTTTCCGTTGCCATTGCCGTTGGGCGCCGCGGTCGGGGCTGCGGGAGCGGGGGCAGCGGACGGGGCGGCTTGGGGCTTGTTGTCACTCATGATGTTGGCTCGAAAGAATGCGTTGGAACGGTTGGTTCAATTCAAATCAGCTATGAGACGGGGCTTGTTGGGCAGCCTCGCCGGTCGTTGTGTCGGGTGCCGAGTGTGTTGGCTTGGCGCCGGGCAGTTCTTCTGCCGTATAGCCGCCGCCGAGCGCCTTGATCAGCGCCATCTGCACATCCAGGCGACGTGCCTGCAGGTCGGTCGCGAGCTTGCGTTGCTGCAGCACCGTCGTCTCGGCATTCAGCACGGTGAGCTGCGTACCGAGGCCCGCGCCATAACGCGTGCGGGCCAGGCTGTACGAGCGCTCGGCTTCTGTCAGGGCAGTGCGCTGGATGGCGATCTGCGTATCGATGCTGTGCAGCGCGGTGATCTGGTCTGCCGTGTCGTGCAGGGCTTCGGTCAGCGTCTGGTTGTAGCTGGCAACGGCTGCGTCATAGTTGGCGTACTTGCCGCGCAGGTTGGCGCGCAGCTTGCCGCCCTGGAAGATCGGCAGCTTCAGTGCCGGGCCGATGCCAAGCTGGCGTGAATTGCCCAGCAGCAGGTTCTCCGGAAGGATCGACGCCACACCCAGGAAGGCGGTCAGGCTGATATCCGGCAGGAACTCCGCCTTGGCCACGTCGATATCCTTCGATGCGGCCTCGACACGCCAGCGCGCGGCCACGAGGTCCGGGCGGCGGCCGATCAGGTCGATCGTCAGATTGTTCGGCAGCTTGGGCGTGCCTTGTGCCAGCAGCGTTGGGCGGGTGATCGACAGGCCGCGGTCCGGGCCCTTGCCGAGCAGCGCGGCCAACTGGTTGCGCGCCAGGGCAATCTGCTCGTCGACTTGTTCCAGCTCGGTTTGCGCTGCGGCCACATTGGCGCGCGCCTGCGTGGTCTCGACCTGCGTATCCAGACCAGCACGCACGCGCTGGCTTGCGAGGTTGGTCAAGTCCTTGCGTTGGTCGATGGCTCGCTGGGCCACGTCGCGCTGGGCATACAGCGCGGCGAGCTTGGCGTAGGTGCGCGCCACGGTAGTGGAGAGCATTAACCGGGCGGCCTGGCTTTCGGCCTCGATTGCCTTGTCGTCAGACAGCGCGGCTTCCAGTGCGGAGCGGTTCTTGCCCCAGAAGTCCAGGTCGTAGCTCACGCCCAGCTGGATCTTCGATTCAGTGAACCAGTTGCCGCCCAGCGGGGTGCCTTCAAACAGGTCATACGAGGAAAGGCGCTGGCGCGTCATCTCCGCATCCAGGCCTACGCTCGGGTACAGGTTGCCGCGTACGACATCCGCCATCGCGCGCGACGCCCGCACGCGGGCAAAGGCGACCTGCAGGTTGGGGTTGTCCTTGATCGCCTCGTCGACAAGCGCATGCAGTTGCGGATCGTTGAACTGGTCGACCCAGTTCATCGTCGGCCACTGGCCCCCCTGCGAGGGCAGCGTTTGCGCGCTGGCCAACTGCCCCGGTTGGGTCAGCGTCTGCGTGCTGTGCGAGTTGCCGAGGTTGGCGCAGCCTGCCAGTGCGGCCAGCGCAATGGCGGAAAGCGCCACACCCAGGCGTGCCGGCCATTGCGCCCGGGGGTAGCCCGTGCGGCGGCTGGGGCCAAGTGCCTGGGAGGCGGAGTTCAAGGCGTTCATGTTGTTTGAGGTGTCAGGCGATCGGGAGAGCGAAAAACGTTTGCTGCAATTCAGGCGGGTCGGCGTTAGTGATCGGCGGGGCGCAGACGGTTGCCTTCGGTAGCGGCGCCGTTGTCGAGGATGCGCTTGAGAAGACCGCGCAGCGTATCGACGTCGGCGTGCGAAAAGCCGGCAAAGAAGCGATTCAGCACATGGGTATAGATGGCGGGCATGCGGTCGGCCAGTTCACGGCCGGCAACGGTCAATTCCAGGTGTACGACGCGGCGGTCGGATTCACTGCGCACGCGCTCGATCAGGCCGCGCTTTTCCATGCGGCTCAGCATGCGGGTGAGCGAGCCGATGTCGGTGTTCAGTTCGCGGCCGAGGTCGGTTGCCGTCTGGCAGCGGCCGTTGGCGAGCAGCACCAGGCAGCTGGCCTGGGAATGTGTCACGTCCATTTGCGCGACTTCCTGCTCGATCGCCATGGACAGCGCCGTCTTGGCGCGTCCGACGAGGTAGCCCACGCTTTCGCACATGCGGTAGTCCTCCACCCGGAACAGGGCTCCGGTGGCTGCAACTTCGGTGGTGGGTCTTGTCTGTTCGGACATCTTATGTATGCACAATCATTGTCCGGACAAATATACGAATCTGCGCAGCAAACAGCAAGGTGCTGAATGTGTGATTCCAGTTTTAGAAATAATGCGTGATCCATGAGCCGCTTGCGCGACATCCCTTCATAGATTCGTCAGAGCGCGTCATGTCTTGCGCATCGCAGCATGCTAGAATGTCAGGTTATTCCGCGAGCTGTTTTTGAGCTCGTGTCACGTCTTTTCGAGTTCACATCCCATGCGCGCGCTTCGCAACATCGCCATCATTGCCCACGTTGACCACGGCAAAACCACCCTGGTCGACCAGCTCCTCCGTCAAGCCGGTACGTTCCGCGAGAACGAGCAGCTCACCGAGCGCGTGATGGATTCGAATGACATCGAAAAAGAGCGCGGCATCACCATCCTGGCCAAGAACTGCGCGGTCGAGTACAACGGCACGCACATCAACATCGTCGACACGCCGGGGCACGCCGACTTCGGCGGTGAAGTGGAGCGTGTGCTGTCGATGGTTGACGGCGTGCTGCTGCTGGTGGATGCCCAAGAAGGCCCGATGCCGCAGACGCGCTTTGTGACACGCAAGGCGTTGGCCCTGGGCCTGAAGCCGATCGTCGTGGTCAACAAGGTGGATCGCCCGGGTGCACGTCCGGACTGGGTGATCAACGAGACCTTCGAACTGTTCGATAAGCTGGGTGCCACTGACGAGCAGCTCGACTTCCCGATCGTGTATGCCTCGGGCCTGAACGGCTATGCCGGCCTGACCGACGATGTGCGCAGCGGCGATATGAAGCCGCTGTTCGATACCATTCTCGAGAAGGTGCCGCAGCGTGACGATGACCCGAACGGCCCGCTCCAGCTGCAGATCATCTCGCTGGATTACTCGAGCTACGTCGGCAAGATCGGCGTGGGTCGTATCACGCGTGGCCGTGTGCGTCCGCTGCAGGACGTGGTGGTCAAGTTCGGCCCGGAAGGCGCGCCGATCAAGGGCCGAGTCAACCAGGTCCTGAAGTTCCGCGGTCTGGAGCGCGAGATCGTGCCCGAAGCGGAAGCCGGCGACATCGTGCTGATCAACGGTATTGAAGAACTGGGCATCGGCTGCACCGTGTGCGCGCCGGACGCTCAGGACGCGCTGCCGATGCTGAAGGTGGACGAGCCGACGCTGACGATGAACTTCTGCGTCAACACCTCGCCGCTGGCTGGCCGTGAAGGCAAGTTCGTGACGAGCCGCCAGCTGCGCGACCGTCTGGACCGCGAGCTGAAGTCCAACGTGGCACTGCGCGTGAAGGACACCGGCGACGACACGATCTTCGAAGTGTCGGGCCGTGGCGAACTGCACCTGACGATTCTGGTGGAAAACATGCGCCGCGAAGGCTACGAGCTGGCCGTGTCGCGCCCGCGCGTGGTGTTCAAGGAAATCGACGGCGTGAAGCACGAGCCGTTCGAGCGCCTGACCGTGGACGTGGAAGACGGCCACCAGGGCGGCGTGATGGAAGAGCTGGGCCGCCGCAAGGGCGAACTGCTCGACATGGCATCGGACGGCAAGGGCCGTACGCGCCTGGAATACCGCATCCCGGCCCGTGGCCTGATCGGCTTCCAGGGCGAATTCCTGACGCTGACGCGCGGCACCGGCCTGATCAGCCACATCTTCGACGACTACTCCCCGGTCAAGGAAGGCGACCTGGGCGAGCGCCACAACGGCGTGCTGATCTCGCAGGACGACGGCGCTGCCGTGGCCTACGCACTGTGGAAGCTGCAGGATCGCGGCCGCATGTTCGTGTCGCCGGGCGATGCGCTGTACGAAGGCATGATCATCGGCATCCACAGCCGCGACAACGACCTGGTCGTCAACCCGATCAAGGGCAAGCAGCTGACCAACGTGCGTGCGTCGGGTACTGACGAAGCCGTGCGCCTGGTGCCGCCGATCCAGATGTCGCTCGAATACGCGGTGGAATTCATCGCCGACGACGAACTGGTGGAAGTTACGCCGAAGAGCATCCGCCTGCGCAAGCGTCACTTGAAGGAACACGAGCGCAAGCGCGCATCGCGTGAAGAAGCGGTCTGATCGCCAGTCGATCTGCCAACAAAAACGCCCCGAGGTTTCGGGGCGTTTTGTTTTGATGCGTTGTGCTCAGGAAGGTGAGCCAATGCTGCTCGGTTCTGCCGTTGCGGCCGAACGCGGGCTGCGCCACTCGGGTGGCTTCCACAGATAGCGGATGTCCCGATCGCGAAACACATCGGTCCACATATCGCGCCATTCATGAAAGGTGAGGGTGATCGGGTTGTGCGTGTGGACTTGCCGCGTGATGCCGAAGGTGGGCGCTTCTTCCTCGGGCACGAAACTGCCGAATATGCGATCCCAGATGGTTAGCACGCCGGCGTAGTTGCGGTCGATGTACTGCGGGTTCTTGGCGTGGTGCACACGATGTACGGACGGTGTGTTCACGTATTGCCCGAGCCAGCGCCAGAAGCCCGCGTAGCGCGAATCCAGCGCGCCCAGCCGCGTATGTACAAAGAACTGGAACGCCAGGTTCAGGCCCACGGCCAGGATCACCCAATCCGGCGTAAAGCCGATCCACGCCAGCGGAATCCAGAACAGCCACATCCCTGAGATGGGGTAGGTGAGGCTCTGCCGGAACGCGGTCGAGAAATTCATGCCCTCCGACGAGTGATGCGTCACGTGCGACGCCCACATCCAGCGCACGCGGTGGCTGGCGCGGTGGAAGAAGTAGTACAGAAAGTCCTGCAACAGCAAGAGCAGGGCGAACGACCACCATGTCTCAGGCACTGCGCGCAGGCCATGGCTGTACGTCCACGAATACACGGTCTTGATCATCAGCCACAGGAAAAACGCGTCCGATGCCTGGTGCATGAGCGCGAGGCAGGCGTTTGAAACGGTGTCCTTCAGGCTGTAGATGGACGGATCGCGTTTGCGCCAATACCAGGCCTCTGCGCCGATGGTCAGCAGGAAGACCGGTGCGAAGGCCAGCAGGATCAGGCCCGGGTCGAAACTGGACGCGCCGGCGGCGCCATTGGCAGGATTCATCTGATTGTTGTGATGTGTGTTGTCTCCAATTCGCAGATATACGCCCAACACCCGTGTCGCGAAAGGGGGCGGGCTAGAGCCCTTCCTCGCTTAAGAAGCGCGTCGTGTACAGTGCGACCCGTTATTCGTACAACAACACTCGAGAGACATGGAATCCACTGCATTGACCGCGCCCCAGGCCGAAGTCCAACCCAACGTGATCGCCGAGGTACGCGGCGGCATCGGCTGGCTGACGCTGAACCGGCCGCAAGCGCTGAACGCGCTGTCGCTGGAGATGATCCGCGCGATGTCGCATGCGCTGCTGGCCTGGCAGCACGATCCGGAAGTCCACGCCGTCATCCTGCGCGGTGAGGGCGGCAAGGCCCTGTGCGCGGGTGGCGACATCCGCTTCTTCCACCGCGCCGCCACGGCGGGTGAGCACACGCAGCTCGTTACCTTCTTCACCGAGGAATACCGCCTCAACCACCTGATCTTCCAATACGCCAAGCCCTATATCGCCCTGATGGACGGCGTCGTGATGGGTGGCGGCATGGGGATCTCGCAAGGTGCGTCGCTGCGCGTGGTGACCGAGCGTACGAAAATGGCCATGCCCGAGACCAACATCGGCCTGTTCCCGGATGTGGGCGGCGGCTGGTTCCTGGCGCGCGTGCCGGGCCATGTGGGCGAATACCTGGGCGTGACCGGGCAGATGATCGAGGCAGCGGATGCGCTGTCAGTTGGCCTGGCCGATTGCCATGTCACGACTGAGGCGCTATCCACCGTTGTGCAGCGTTTGCGCGAAGGTACCTGGCAGAGCGCCGAGCAGATCGCCGCGTGCTTCACCGAAGCCGCAACGGTGCCAGACGCCGCCAAAGCGATCGTGATCCCGCACCGCGCCGCGATCGATGCGTGTTTCAGCCAAGCCACCATCCCCGCAATTCTGGCCAATCTGGCCGGCAGCACTGACGCCGAGTGGGCCGCGCAGACCGCTGCGCACATGGCCAAGCGCTCGCCGCTGATGATGGCCGTGACGCTGGAGTTGATCCGCCGCGGCCGTCACACCACGCTGGCCGATGAACTGTGCCGCGAGCTGGACATGATGACGCACGTGTTTGCTGAGGGCGATGGCATCGAAGGCATTCGCGCCCTGGCCGTCGACAAGGATCACTCACCCAAGTGGAAGCACGCGAGCATTGACACCGTGCGTGACGACGAAGTGGCCGCGTTCTTTGTCTCGCCGTGGCGCCGCGAGCAGCATCCGCTGCTGGGGTTGTCGGACTAGAACCGGTAAACTGCGCGCTTGAATTGAACCGTTGATTTTGCTGTGACTGCTGAACGCCCTACGCCGAACCCGCGCCGCCTGTCCGTTGCCCCCATGATGGATTGGACGGATAGGCATTGCCGCTACTTCCACCGCCAGATCAGCCACCATACCTGGCTCTACACGGAAATGGTGACGACGGGCGCGCTGCTGCACGGCGACGTGCCGCGTCACCTCGATTTCGATGAAGTCGAACACCCCGTCGCACTGCAACTGGGCGGCAGCGAGCCCGACGATCTGGCCAAGGCCGCGCGCCTCGGCGAGCAGTGGGGTTACAAAGAGATCAACCTCAATTGCGGCTGCCCATCCGAGCGCGTGCAGCGTGGCGCGTTCGGCGCGTGCCTGATGGCTGAACCGAAGCTGGTGGCGGAGGGTGTCAAGGCGATGCGCGACGCCGTGTCGATTCCAGTCACGGTCAAGCACCGCATCGGCATCGACGCCATCGAAACCTACGATTTCGTACGCGATTTCGTCGGCACTATCGCCGCGGCCGGTTGCGAGACCTTCATCGTCCACGCGCGCAACGCCATCCTGAAGGGTTTGAGCCCGAAGGAAAACCGCGAGATTCCGCCGCTGCGCTACGAGGTGGTCTACCAGCTCAAGCGTGATTTCCCGCATCTGGAGATCCTGCTCAATGGCGGCGTGCAGACGCTGGAGCAGATCGACACGCATCTGACGCACGTCGACGGCGTGATGATCGGCCGCGAGGCGTATCACCACCCGCACCTGATGGCCGCGTTTGACGCGCGCTACTATGATGCCGGCACGCCGGCCCTCACGCGCGCCGAGGTGGAGGACGCAATGATTGCCTACGTCGGACGCTGGGTGGAGCGTGGTGGTTACGCCGGCGCGGCGGTGCGGCACATGCTGGGGCTGTATCGTGGCGTGGCGGGTGCGCGCGGCTGGCGACGCGTGTTGTCGGACTCCAAGGCGCTGGCTCGCGTTAAGACGTTGGCGGATGCCCATGCGCTGTTTGATGAGGCGCGGGCACACCTGCGGCGTGGCGAAGAATCTGGCGAGGAGGCGGTCGCGGCATAAATTGCGCCACCCCCTAGTCACGCCGGAAGAATGTTTGTATAATCTCGTTTTTCGTCGGGCAGCAATCAGTTTAAGCTGTTCGTACAACGGTGGCCGTAGCTCAGTTGGTAGAGTCCCAGATTGTGATTCTGGTTGTCGTGGGTTCGAATCCCATCGGTCACCCCAAAAGTTTCAGTAAAAAAGCCCGCTTCTTGCGGGCTTTTTTGCGTTCAGGCGTCTGCCACGATGGTTCCCTGGTGGTACACGACCTTCCAGCCATCCATCGTGCGTCGCCAAAGTGTTGATCGGCGTGTGGTGCGATTCGATTGCACCAGCGTGTAGGTCAGCAGATAGTTATCCGGTGCGATTTCCTGGCAGCGGAAGTCGCGCGTTTGCCAGAAATCCTCCCCGATGTGCCCATGCCGGGCATCCAGCACGCCGAGCACATAGCTGCGGCTATAGCGTTGGCCCGAAGCACCGACTTCCCAGAAATCCTCCGTTGTCATGCGCTCGAAATCTTCTCGGCGGGTGCCGAATTCCGGCCTGTGGAAGATGGGCTCGCGCCGGCGCAAATCTTCCAGCACGTTGAGTAGAGCGGGAGCAGTGTCCAGAGACGGTTCCATGCGGCAAGCCTCCTGGGAAAGGCTCAAGCATACCGCGCAGCCCGCGTGGCTTCGCATTTTGCGCGCTGCACAATGCGTGGCTCGCGCTTCGCCCCTATGATGGCGCCTTCGTCCTTTCCGGAAACTGTTTCGATGCAACGTCCTGCCCGTATTGGCTTGTCCGTCCTGACCATCGCGCTGTCCCTGACGCTGGGTGCCGGTGCCTTCGCTGCTACGCTTCAGAAGCCGCAGCTCGACGCGCTGCTCGCCGCTGAGCAATCCAAGGCATCGGCTGACCTGAACAGCTTCCTCGCCGCTGCCGCCAAGGCAGACCCGCAAGTCGCGGGCAGTGTGGCTGCGTACCAGAAAAAGGCGCCGCTCACGGGCGACGACCTCATCAACATCGGCCGCCTGCTCGGCGTGTATAACCGTCTGCACAACCAGCAGGCCGTGATCGGCTCGATCGAGAAGATGGTCGCGCTGCCCACGGTGCGCGACGACAAGATTCCGCAGCACGAAAACCCCGCCATCGTGGCGTTCGGCAAGCTGGTCGAGGGCATGGCGCGCGACTTCGGCCTGAAATTCCGCAACGTCGACAACCGTGTGTTCGAAGTCACGCTGCCCGGCACCGGCTCGGACGAGTTCGGCATCCTGACGCACGCCGACGTCGTGCCCGCCAAGGCTGAAGAATGGGTGCTCAGCGATGGCACCAAACTCGATCCGTTCAAGGTCACGCGAGTGGGCACGTTGCTGTACGGCCGTGGCACGATCGACGACAAGGGCTCGATTGCCGCCGCGCTGTACGCCATGAAAACGGTCAAAGACAGCGGCGTGCCGCTCGCGCGCACGATCCGCCTGATGATCGAGACCACCGAAGAAACCGGCGGCGACGGCATGAAGTACTACCGCGAGCGCACGCAGCTGCCCGCGTACAACATCGTGCTCGACAGCAAGTACCCAGCCGTCGTGGCCGAGAAGGGCTCGGGCGCACTGAAGGTGTTCTTCCCCGCGCAGGCTGGGGTGGGCGATTCGGCACGTACGGCGATCGTTTCGATGAGCGGAGCGGCATCGGCCAGCTCCATCCCGCAGACGGCCACGGCCACACTCAAGGGCGGCGACTTGGGCGTGGCTGCCGCCGCGCTCGAAGCCAAGCGCGACGCATTCGTGAGCAGCCTCGCGGCGCAGGGCAAGTTCTCGATCGACATCACGCGCAATGCCGACAGCATCGTCGTGAAGGTTACTGGTACCTCGGCGCACGGCTCGCGCCCGGAAGAGGGCGTGAATCCGCTACCGCGCCTGGCGCTGTTCCTGCGCGCGGCGGATCTGGGCCTGGCCGACAATGCCTACGCTCATGCCGTGCGCTACCTGACCGACCTCTACGGCACCGACTATCTCGGCAACACCATCGGCGTTGCCTACAAGGACGACTTCATGGGCCCGCTCACCATCTCGCCGACCGTGATCGGTGACAAGAATGGCCGCGTAGAGGTGACCGCTAACGTGCGCATGCCGCGCGGCAAAACGCCTGACGCGTTGCGTGGCGAGATCGCTGGCAAGATCAATGCGTGGGCCAACACCAACCATATCGCCCTGGAGATCAACCACGACCAGGGCAACTGGATGGCGCGCGATCCGAAGGGGGCTTGGTTGTCGACGCTGCTCAACATCTACGGTGACACGACAGGTCTGGACGCCAAGCCTGTGCCGACTGCCGGCAGCACCACCGCCAAGCTGATGCCGAACGCGATCAACTTTGGCCCCGCCATGCCAGGCAAGAAGTACACCGCGCACAACGCCAACGAGTACAAGGAAGTACCGGATCTCGACCTGGATATGCAGATGTTTACCGAAATGCTGGTGCGCATCGGCAACCTGCCGTCGATGCAATAAACGATCGCACGATCGCCATGAAGATCATCCGCGCCAAGTCGTTCACCGCAGAGCGTGCCTGGGGCGCACTCGACATCGCCAATATGAGCGGCATCACGACGCGCTTGCATTGGACTGACCAGCCTTATCGCTGGCACGTGAACGATGGTGAGGAGATCTTCGTGGTGCTCGACGGTACCGTCGATATGCACTATCGAGAGGCTGGCGCGGAGAAGGTTGCGGTGCTCGAGCCGGGTGACATCTTCTTTGCGGACATTGGCTGCGAGCACGTGGCGCATCCACGCGGCGCGGCGCGGATTCTCGTGGTGGAGAAAGCTGGCAGCGTGTAGATGCGATGCCGGATGGCGGGTTGCGGCGCAAAAAAAAGCCCGCAATCTGCGGGCTTCGAATTCAGCGATCTCAATTGCCCCTGAGGGCATTAGCAATAGTACTGTCACGTACGCCAAACAAAATCCGGGTAAACGTCTGTTTTGCTGGCGGAACATCTGCGAATGTGCCGCTGCAGCAACTTGCGTGCAAAAAAACAGCCCGCTCAAATGGCGGGCCGAAAATCAGTTGAAGAAAGCCCTGTCCTCAGGGCACGGCAAGTGTATGAAATCAGTTGCGGCGGCAGCATTGGGGAATGCCCTGATCGGCCGTCGCAGCGTGATTCCTGCCTCTCTATCATCTTCAGCAGCCTTCGGCGCCCGCCGTTCGAGAGGCCGCCGGAATCGCATCCAACATGCGGCAGATGGCGGCCATGCTGCCGACCATCGTGCGGCGTTGTTCCCCCTGGTAGATACGCACGCCTTGGGTTTGGCGGAAGGGCACCGGATGCACCGGGCGGCGTTGGGAAGACATCGATCCGAGTCGCATGGCAGACCTCGTGGGTTCGGGTGGAAAGCGAGCGGCAAGACTCCGCCCTGGCGAGCCGGTGGCTCACCTCCAGGTTGAATCAAACAGCGAAGAAATTCGGCGCCGATCTGCGCCAGAGATTTACGGAGCAGCAGGCCGGATCAGACCGACGGCCAAGCCCTCCAGGTGAAACTCATCGCGATCCAGGTCAACGTGGATCGGTTCGAAATCGGGGTTTTCAGCGATCAGTTCGACGTGACGTCCCTTGCGCTGGAAGCGTTTGACCGTGACGTCGTCGCCCAGTCGTGCAACGACGATCTTGCCGTTGGTAGCTTCGGTCGCGCGCTGCACGGCCAGCAGGTCGCCGTCCAGAATGCCTGCGTCGCGCATGCTCATGCCGCGCACCTTCAGCAGGAAGTCCGGTTGGGCTGAGAATAGTGACGAATCGACCTGGTATTGCCGATCAATATGCTCGGCGGCCAGGATCGGGCTGCCGGCAGCCACACGGCCCACCAGCGGTAAGGTCAATTGCATCAACCCCATCGATGGCAGCGAAAACTGGTGTTGGCTCGCATCAGCGCCCATTGCGCGCAGCCGGATGCCACGGGAGGCGCCTGGCGTCAGCTCGATCACGCCCTTGCGCGCCAGCGCCCGCAGGTGTTCTTCAGCAGCATTGGGCGACGAGAAGCCAAACTCCGCAGCAATCTCGGCGCGGGTGGGCGGAAAGCCGGTGCGCTGGATCGTCTGGCGGATCAGGTCGTAGATCTGCTGCTGGCGGGGGGTGAGGGTGGCCATTGGCGTACTGTATATTTGAACAGGTGCTGTGATTTTATACAGTGACGCGGGAAGCGCAAGTGATTTCGTTGCGGCGTGTTGCGCGGGTGCGCCGCAGCCTCTGACCCAAGTCAAAACCTGTGCGGCTGGTTAGAAGCTTATGCGCAATCCATACAGGCGCGGCTAAGGGGAATCGCATAAAATCAAGGCCTTGACCGCATTTTGCACCGCCACATAGCCCGATTGAGCCTCGTTGGGCTGGCCAAACGTCACCATGTCCGCATTCAATCAAGAGACCGTTCTGAGCGTCCATCACTGGAACGACTCCCTGTTCAGCTTCAAGACCACGCGCGACCAAGCGCTGCGCTTTCATAACGGCCACTTCGTCATGATTGGCTTGGAAGTCGAGGGCAAGCCGCTGATGCGTGCCTACAGCATTGCCAGCCCGAACTACGAAGAGCATCTGGAGTTCTTCAGCATCAAGGTTCAGAACGGCCCGCTCACTTCGCGCCTGCAGCACCTGAAAGTGGGTGACAAGCTGCTGGTGAGCAAGAAGCCGGTCGGCACGCTCGTGCTGGATGACCTGCTGCCGGGCAAGAACCTCTACCTGTTCGGTACCGGCACCGGCCTGGCACCGTTCATGAGCATCATCCAGGACCCGGATACCTACGAGCGCTTCGAAAAGGTCGTGCTGCTGCACGGCGTGCGCCAGGTGAGCGAGTTGGCCTATGCCGACTTCATCACCAGCGAGTTGCCGAACAACGAATTCTTTGGCGACCAGGTGCGCGAGAAGCTGATCTACTACCCGACCGTCACGCGCGAGCCGTTCCGCAACATGGGCCGCCTGACCGATCTCGTGGACAACGGCAAGCTGTCTGCTGACATCGGGCTGCCGCCGCTGGACCCGGCGGTCGATCGCGCCATGATCTGTGGCAGCCCGGCCATGCTGGATGACACCTGCAAGCTGCTCGATGCGCGTGGTTTCAAGATTTCGCCGCGCATGGGTGAGGCCGGTGACTATGTGATCGAGCGCGCTTTCGTCGAGAAATAAGCGACGCGGCTTTTCCTGCAAACGCCGGCCTGTGTGCCGGCGTTTTGCTTTGGTGCTCGCCCAAGGGCAATCCCGCGTCGGCAAAGGCGGGGCGCGCGGATACAATGCGCGCCTTGCCCACCACGCATGTCTGCAACGATGTCCTTGCCTACCATTGCCATCCTCGCCACCGGCGGCACGATCGCCGGGTCTGCTGATGATGCCGGCTCCGCCGCCCGCTACCGAGCCGGCGCTGTGCCCATTGATCAATTGCTTGCGGCCAGCAAGCTTGGTTTGGAGCGCATTGCCAATGTGCGTGCCGAGCAGGTCGCGCAGATCGATAGCAAGGACCTGACCTTTGACGTGTGGGAGAAGCTGGTTGCGCGTGTCCATCACTGGATCGATGTTGAGCGCGTGGATGGCGTGGTTATCACGCACGGTACGGATACGCTCGAAGAGACGGCCATGCTGCTGCACCTGACGCAGCAGACCGATACGCCCATCGTCATGACGGCGGCGATGCGGCCGTCGACGTCGTTGTCGGCCGATGGTCCGCTGAATTTGCTGAACGCGGTGCGGCTGGCGGCCAGTCCGGCCTCGCGCGGGCGTGGTGTGTTGGTGGCGCTCAATCAGCGCGTGCATGCGGCGCGTGATGTCCAGAAGGGGCACACCTACGCGGTAGAGGCATTTATTTCGCCGGATAGTGGTCCGGTGGGTTTCGTACTCGACACGCAGGTGCAGTTCACGCGCACGACCCAGCGCCCGGCTTCGACCGATGTGCTGCCGATGCCGCAGGCGGGGCAATGGCCGTGGGTGGAGGTGCTGGCGAGCTATGCGCAGCCGGATGCGCGACTGGTCGATACGCTGGTCGCAGCCGGTGTGAAGGGGCTCGTGATTGCGGCCACCGGCGCGGGCTCTATCCACACGAATCTCGAGGCTGCACTGGAGCGCGCCAGCCGGCAAGGCGTGTTTGTGCTGCGTTCGACACGTACTGGCGCGGGCGTCGTGCCGACGCAACCCACCGGGCAGGGCTGGGCCTCGACGGGCACGCTCAATCCGTATAAGGCGCGTGTGCTGCTGATGCTCCTTCTCGCGGCCGGGCGTGCTCAGGCAGAAACTGTCTCCCTGCAGCAAGTCATTGATCGGTATTGAAAAAATCGCCAAAGCCTGCGTATAATGGCAGGCTAACCAACCTTGCTGCACCGGAGTGTGACGCCCGGGCGGCTTAATCCACAAGGAGCGTCAATGCGTCATTACGAAATCGTATTCATCGTCCATCCGGACCAGAGCGAGCAAGTGCCTGCAATGATCGAGCGCTACAAGAGCACGGTCACAAGCCAAGGCGGTCAGGTGCATCGCGTCGAGGACTGGGGCCGTCGTCAACTGGCCTACATGATCCAGAAGCTGGCCAAGGCTCACTACGTGTGCATGAACATCGAATGCGGCAAGGAAACCCTGGCCGAGCTCGAGCACGCGTTCAAGTTCAACGACGCTGTGCTGCGTCACCTCATCGTTCAGACCAAGAAGGCTGAAACGGCTCCGTCGCCGATGATGAAGGAAGTGGCACGCGAAGAGGCCAAGAAGGCCGCCGCTCAAACCGAACAGGCCGCCTAATGCCGCGCGGTGCGGCGCAAGTTTAACTACGCACCGCGAGCATGAACGGAAACCCTGGGGAAAGCGCCATCAACCGCCTGCAGCTCGTCGCCACACTGGTCGAGCGCGAGGTGATGCGATACACCCCAGCCGGCGTGCCCATCGTCAATTGTCTGCTGACCTACAGTGGGCAGGCGATGGAAGCGCAGACAGCGCGACAGGTCGAGTTTTCGATCGAAGCGCTGGGCGCCGGCAAGATGGCCTCCGTTCTGGACCGCATCGCACCGGGCACTGTCCTGGATTGCGTCGGATTCCTGGCTCGCAAGCACCGCAGCAGCAAGACATTGGTCTTTCACATCTCCGGATGTAACGTATTCGTAAAGGATTGAATCATGGCATTCATGAACAAGAAGCAGCGCGACGCGAAGAACAAGAAGCGCTTCACGCAGCAAAACCCGCTGTTCAAGCGTAAGAAGTTCTGCCGCTTCACCGTGGCAGGCGTTGAGCAAATCGACTACAAGGATGTCGATCTGCTCAAGGACTTCATCGGCGAAAACGGCAAGATCACTCCGGCCCGCCTGACCGGTACGCGCGCGATCTATCAGCGCCAGCTCGATACGGCCATCAAGCGTGCGCGTTTCCTCGCGCTGATGCCGTACACCGATCAGCACAAGAAGTAATCGGCGCGGATAAGGAGAACAAACGATGCAAGTCATTCTGCTGGAAAAAGTCATCAACCTGGGTAACCTGGGCGACGTGGTGCGTGTGAAGGACGGTTACGCCCGTAACTTCCTGATCCCGCAAAAGCAAGCACGCCGTGCTACGGCTTCGGCAATCAAAGAATTCGAAGCACGCCGCGCTGAGCTGGAAAAGCTGGCCGCTGAGAAGCTGGCTGCTGCACAAGCCGAAGGCGAGAAGCTGAACGGCCTGACGCTGCAACTGTCGCAAAAGGCAGGTGTGGACGGTCGCCTGTTCGGTTCCGTTACCAACCACGACATCGCTGACGCACTGGTTGCACAAGGCTTCAAGGTCGAGAAGGCGCAAGTGCGTCTGCCGAACGGCCCGCTGAAGACCACGGGCGATCACCCGGTCGTCGTGTCGCTGCACACCGATGTGGCAGTCGACGTGAACGTGTCGGTGCAAGGCGAGACCGTCTAAGCACGTACGCTACACCTCGCGGCGCCCGGGTGACCGGCTGGCGCGAGTCAAGAAGGCAGGGACGAAAGTCTCTGCCTTTTTTTGTTGTCCTTTGTGTCAGGGGTTCAGATTGAAGACCGAGCAGCGCCGCTATAATCCCGCCATGAACGCGCCCTCCGATCCCCAGCTCGATTCCCTCAAGGTGCCCCCACATTCCATCGAGGCCGAACAATCGGTGCTCGGCGGGCTGCTGCTGGACAACGCTGCCTGGGATCGTATTGCCGACTTCATCAACGAAGGCGATTTTTATCGCTACGACCACCGGCTGATTTTCCATCACATCGGCAAGTTGATCTCACAGGCCAAGCCGGCTGACGTGATCACCGTGTATGAGCAATTGCAGGTCGTCGGCAAGGCGGAAGAGGTGGGTGGCCTGGCCTACCTGAACGCGCTGGCGCAGAACACGCCGAGCGCGGCCAACATCCGACGCTATGCCGAGATCGTTCGTGACCGTGGTGTGCTGCGCCAACTGGTGACGATTGCCGACGAAATCTCTGCCGGCGCCTTCAACCCGCAGGGCCGCGATGTGCGCCAACTGTTGGATGAAGCCGAATCCAAGGTGTTCGCGATCGCCGAAGAGGGCGCGCGCGGGCAGAAGGGTTTCCTGGAAATCCAACCGCTGCTGACGCAGGTGGTCGAGCGGATCGACGAGCTGTATCACCGCGACAACCAGAGCGACATCACGGGCGTGCCGACGGGTTTCGTCGACCTTGACCGCATGACCAGCGGTATGCAGGGCGGGGATCTGATCATCGTGGCCGGCCGTCCGTCGATGGGTAAGACGGCGTTCTCGCTCAACATCGGTGAACACGTGGCCGTGGAGCAGGGGCTGCCAGTAGCAGTGTTCTCGATGGAAATGGCGGGCACGCAGCTCGCCATGCGTATGTTGGGTTCGGTCGGTCGGCTGGATCAGCACCGACTGCGTACGGGGCGTCTGCTCGATGAGGATTGGCCGCGCCTGACGCACGCCATCCAGAAGATGAATGACGCACAGCTCTTCATCGACGAAACACCCGCGCTGAATCCGATGGAACTGCGTGCACGCTCGCGCCGTCTGGCGCGGCAGTGCGGGCAGCTCGGCCTGATCGTCATCGACTACTTGCAGCTGATGTCAGGCTCAGGCAACGGCGAGAACCGTGCGACCGAAATCTCGGAAATCTCGCGTTCGCTGAAGGGCTTGGCGAAGGAACTCAACTGCCCAGTGATCGCGCTGTCGCAGTTGAACCGAAGCCTGGAACAGCGCCCGAACAAGCGCCCCGTGATGTCGGACTTGCGGGAATCCGGCGCTATCGAACAGGATGCCGACGTGATCCTGTTCATCTATCGCGATCAGGTCTATAACCCGGATTCACCAGACAAGGGTACGGCCGAAATCATCATCGGTAAGCAGCGTAACGGGCCGATTGGTACGGTTCGTCTCACGTTCCTGGGTGAATACACGAAGTTCGATAACTTCACCGGTGGCAATGCTTTCTTCGACAACGATACGTAATCTGTTTTTCTTGTCGGTCTGCCACAACGTGCCACGCATGATGGGCGCTCGGTTCCGGTAAAATATTGCGTTTTGATGACAGCGCCCGCGGTGATCCCGTCCGGCGCTGTTTTTACGACGTCTGCATTCCTCCGTTTTCAAGGATCATCATGTTCGGTCGCTTCATGCCCACCGAAGGCAAGTTTTTCGAATACTTCAACCAGCACGCCGAGTGCGCCGTCAAGGCGGCCCATGCGCTCAAGGAGCTGGTCAATGACTTGCCCAATGCCGAAATGCATGCGCGCAACGTGCAAAACTTCGAGAAGAAGGCGGACCGCATCACGCATGACACGATCGAGCTGCTGCACAAGACCTTCATCACGCCGCTGGATCGCGACGAGATCCACAAGCTGATCACGACGATGGACGACATCCTCGACCTGATGGAGGACGTGTCGCTCACCATCTCGCTGTATGACGTGACCAACGTGACCGACGAATCGCGCCAGCTGGCCACCATCTGCGTGTCCTGCTGCGAGGAAGTCCGCAAGGCCGTGGCGTTGCTCAGCGACATGAACAATGGCCGCCAGATCCTGACCATTGCGCAGGAAATCGACCGCCTCGAATCGGAAGCCGACCGCGTGATGCGTGCCGCCATGGCAAAGCTGTTCCGCACTGAGAACGACATCAAGCTGTTGATCAAGCTCAAGGCCATCTACGAGCAACTGGAGAGCGTTACGGACCGTTGCGAGGATGTCGCCAACATCATCGAAGGCATCGTGCTCGAAAACGCCTGACGAGACGACGCCTCATGCATACGCTTCAGATCAGTCTTTGGGTGGTCGTCCTGCTGGTGGGATTGGCCATCGTGTTCGACTTCATGAACGGCTTTCACGATGCGGCCAACTCCATCGCTACGGTGGTGTCGACCGGCGTGCTCAAACCGCAGCAGGCAGTGGCGATGGCCGCCGCCTGCAACGTGATCGCCATTTTCATCTTCCATCTCAAGGTGGCAACCACGGTGGGGCGGGACACGATCGATCCGTCGATCGTCGACCACTACGTCATCTTCGGGGCGCTGGTGGGCGCCATCGCGTGGAACATCATCACGTGGTACTACGGCATTCCGTCTAGCTCATCGCACGCGTTGATCGGCGGTTTGATCGGCGCGGCGGTGGCCAAGTCCGGCACAGGCTCGCTGGTGGCGAGCGGTCTGCTCAAGACTGTTGCCTTCATCCTGATTTCGCCGCTGCTGGGCTTTATTCTCGGGTCGATCCTGATGGTGGCGGTGTCGTGGTTGTTCTTCCGAACGCCGCCATCCAAGGTGGACCGGTGGTTCCGGCGGCTGCAACTGCTGTCGGCGTCGCTCTATAGCCTGGGCCATGGCGGCAACGACGCGCAGAAGACCATCGGCATCATCTGGATGCTGCTGATCGCGGGTGGTTATGCGTCGGCCACGGCTGCAGAGCCGCCGGTGTGGGTCATCGTCTGCTGCTATGTGGCGATCGGCATGGGCACGCTGATGGGCGGCTGGCGCATCGTGCGCACCATGGGGCAGAAGATCACCAAGCTCAAGCCGGTGGGCGGTTTCTGCGCAGAAACTGGTGGTGCGCTGACGCTGTTCCTCGCGTCGGCCCTGGGGGTGCCTGTGTCGACCACGCACACGATCACCGGCGCCATCGTCGGTGTAGGCTCGGCGCAGAAGGCATCGGCCGTACGCTGGGGTGTCGCCGGCAATATCGTCTGGGCGTGGGTTTTGACGATTCCCGCTTCCGCGTTCATGGCGGCGATTGCTTGGTGGATCGGCCGGCACGTGCTGTAAATCGATTGCCAACGCGTAAAGCGAAACGCCCACCAAATTGGTGGGCGTTTTGTTTTGGACGTGCCGGCGCGCTATTGCGTGGCGAAGCGGGCGATGGGATCGTCGTCCACAGGTACGGTGTTGGACGGTGTGCTGCGTGCGCGGGCGAGGGCGCCCAGCGGGTCGTCGTCGATCATCCGTGCTGGTGCGGCAGGTGCTGCCGGGATCGGCGTGACTGCAGGCGCAGGGGCATCCGGCAGATTGCCGACCGCCACCACGCGGCGTGCACCCATGTAGCGGCTCGCCCAGTAGGACTTGGTCATGTCCTCCAGACGGACCGTGCCGCCGGTAGCCGGTGCATGCACAAACCGATTCTGGCCAACGTAGATGCCGACGTGCGAGTTCGGCTGGCCCGTGGTGTTGAAGAAAACGAGGTCGCCCGAGGCCACGTCGCGGCGTTCCAGCGAGGTACCGCGACGGCCCATCTCGGCAGCGGTACGGGGCAGATTGACCGAGGCGGCGCGCTGCACGACGTAGCGCACGAGTCCGCTGCAATCGAAGCCGGTGTCGGGCGTATTGCCGCCGTAGCGGTAAGGCGTACCGACCAGCGCCATCGCTTCAATGGAGATCTCCTCCAGCCCTGCGCTCGGATCGTTGACCGTGGCGCCGCGTGTGCGCAGTCCGGTGGTATCGCGCGAGGCGGTGGAGCGGGTAGGCGTCGATGAACAGGCGGACAGCAGGCATGCCAGCGCCAGCAGGGCAGCGCCTGCCAGTCGGGTGTTGCCATGAGGAGAACTGTGCCGCGTCAGCATGCGCCATCAGGAAAGTCCGGATAGCTCGCATGCTATGCGTTCGGCGCCCCAAATGCCAAATTCGGGCCGACGCAGGCCACGCGGCGTGTTGGTGAGGCGCAACGCCAAGCGGGGTGCGGGTCTGCAGAATTTCCTCCCATGGCGTCGCGGTTTTCGGGCGGGTGTTACCAGCGCAACTGCACGTTACGCGTACTGCCAGTCTGCACCGTGACGCGCTTGGTGGTGCCCTGGTAGCTGGCGATGACGTTATAGCTGGCGGGCGGTGCCTTGATCAGGCAGCGCGGGCCATCGGCGCGGAAGCTGGCGACTTCCTTCCCGTGTCGGGTGATTTGAACGTGAACGTCGGCGAGGTATTCGCCGCTCGGCCCCTGCGTAAACAACAGAGACAAGTTGTAGTTGCGTGCTTCGGCGTTCAAGGCCTGTTGTTCATCCTGGGCAACGCCACCACAGACGTAGCTGATCTGACCGGCGGTCTGCGGCGTGAGGTTCTTGCCCTGCGCGGTGGACGCGCTGGCAGACAACAGCATTGCCAGCGCGACCCAGGGTAGTGTCGAGCGCGTGCGGAACTGCGGATTTCGCTGCATGAACATCGTCGAGCCTCCTGTAGGTGAATGAACGGCAAGGACTATGCAGCAAGAAAAAGGCCGCGCAATTGCACGGCCTTGTGGCACAACAGTTGGCGACGGGCGAACCCGTCGCTGTATGGCGGTTACAGCACGTCCGACGCGTGATCTGCGAGTCGCGAACGCTCGCCGCGCGCCAGCGTAATGTGACCGCTGTGGCTCCAGCCCTTGAAGCGATCCACCACGTACGTCAAGCCGGACGAACCTTCCGTCAGGTACGGCGTGTCGATCTGCGCGATGTTCCCCAGGCAGATGATCTTGGTGCCCGGGCCCGCGCGCGTAACCAACGTCTTCATCTGCTTGGGCGTCAGGTTCTGTGCCTCGTCGATGATGAGGAACTTGTTGACGAAGGTGCGGCCGCGCATGAAGTTCATGCTCTTGACCTTGATGCGCGAGCGGATCAGCTCTTGCGTGGCAGCGCGGCCCCATTCACCGGCGTTGTCGTCGGACTTCTGCAGGACTTCGAGGTTGTCATCGAAGGCGCCCATCCACGGCTGCATCTTCTCTTCTTCCGTGCCAGGCAGGAAGCCGATGTCTTCACCCACAGGCACCGTGGCGCGCGTGATGATGATCTCGTTGTAGAGCTTCTGGTCCAGCACCTGTTCCAGGCCTGCAGCCAGCGCCAGCAGCGTCTTGCCCGTGCCGGCCGAGCCCAGCAGCGTGACGAAATCCACCTCAGGGTGCATCAACAGGTTCAGCGCGAAGTTCTGCTCGCGGTTGCGCGCGGTCACGCCCCAGACGTTGTTCTTCTGGTGCGTGTAGTCCTTGAGCGTCTGCAGCACGGCGGTTTTGCCGTTCAGCTCCTTGACCTGCGCGTACAGCGGCAGGCTGCCGTCATTCGGCTCCAAGAAGACGAACTGGTTGACCAGGAACGACGGCACCAGCGGGCCTGACAGGCGATAGAACGTCGTACCCGTCTTCGGGTCCTGCCAGCTCTCGATGTTCTTGCCGTGCTTTTGCCAGAAATCGGCGGGCAGGGCCATCACACCGCTGTAGAGCAGGTCGGTGTCTTCCAGCACACGGTCGTTGAAATAGTCCTCTGCTGGCAGGCCGAGCGCGCGCGCCTTGATCCGCATGTTGATGTCTTTCGACACCAGCACGACGTTGCGATCCGGGCGCTGCTGCTGCAGCGCGGCCACCACGCCCAGGATCTGATTGTCGGCTTTGCCCTGCGGCAGGCCGTCGGGCAGCTTGATGTCGTTCAGGCGCGTCTGGAAGAACAGACGGCCTTGCGCATCGCGGTTACCCAGTTTTTCGAGCGGCAGGCCTTCGTCCATCACGCCGTCGGTGCCGGCAACCAACTGGTCAAGCGTGCGGCTGACCGTGCGTGCGTTGCGCGCGACTTCGCTCATGCCCTTCTTGTGGTTGTCCAATTCCTCCAACGTCATCATCGGCAGATAGACGTCGTGTTCTTCAAAGCGGAAGAGCGACGACGGATCATGCATCAGCACGTTGGTATCGAGCACAAACAGCTTGGTCGGGCCCTCGTCGCGACGGGCGCGGCGGCGGGCAGCGGTTTCGGTCGACTTGTCGGTGGTGGGCACCTTGTCGACGGTCTTGGTAGCGACGGTCGGACGCTGGCGGGCGTCTTCCTTGGCCATCGGCGAAGCTTCGCCTGAACGGGCCCGGGCCGTGCTGCCGGTCGCACGTTTCGGTTGTGCACGGCCGGTTTCGGACAGCGCCTCGCGCTCCAGCGCGGGTACCGGTTTTCGAGGTTCCTGACCCGCCTTGGGCTTTCCGGCTTTGCCGAAAGGCTTGAATTCAGCCGGGTCTAGCAATTGGGCTGGCTGGGTGGGCATGGTCGGCAGCGGCATGCTTAGATTACCTCTCTGGAGGGAACAACGACGAAACACCGCGCCCGCTCATGGCGGGGCGATGCTGGTGGAAAACATGTGGGAACGGGCCGCCGCGGCGCTCACAGGTGCGCATGAACGACAGCCACAAAAAAGCCGCCATGACCTGCGAGAGGTGGGGCGGCCTAGGTGGGTACCACGAGCGCCACAGCAAGTTGCACGATTCGGACGTTCTGCCCAGCCTTGCTGCTGGGGAAAACGCCGATGCGGTATCAGGCCAACTTGGCCGCCGGTACCGTCGTGGGCAATCGGAATGGCATCCGGATTTCGTACTCATCGGTTCCGACTGTATCGGAAGCGTTTGTGATTTGCAATCTGTCACATGTGACGTGTGGTGTCGCGTTGCGGCCACGCGAAACTGGCACAAAAGCAAGCGCCGTTGTGCCCCGCGCGGCGCTTTGGTGACTCATGGGTGACAAGCGCGATTACAGCGCGCGCACTGCCGCCAGAACATCATCCACATGGTTGGGCACCTTCACGCCGCGCCATTCTTTGCGCAACACGCCTTTGGCATCGACCAGGAACGTGCTGCGCTCGATGCCGCGCACATCCTTGCCATACATCTTCTTCATCTTGATGGTGTCGAAGAGATTGCAGACGGCTTCGTCGGTGTCGGAGATCAGCTCGAAGGGCATCTCCAGCTTGGCCTTGAAGTTCTCGTGCGACTTCAGGCTGTCACGCGAGATGCCGAACACGACGGCGCCGGCCGCTTCAAAGGCGTCGTACTGGTCACGGAAATTCATTGCCTCGGTGGTACAGCCGGGCGTGTTGTCCTTCGGATAGAAATACAGCACGACGATCTTGCCATGCTGCGACGCCGGCGAGAACGTGACGCCGCTGGTGGCCGGCGCGGAGAAATCGGGAAGAGGCTTGTCGAGGGTGACGGGCATGGTGTGTTCCGGAAAACCGCGGGGGAGAGACAGGAAACTCGTGGACGGGCAAGGCTGAAACACGGCGCCCGCCGCCGAACCGGAGCCCAGAGCAATCAGGCCGGCTGAACGATCAGGCTGCCGCTGCGGCCGGCAACTTCGCCCCACGTGACGGGCTGCACGGGCAGGGTGCTGCGATCGAGCGTCGCGTAGTAGTCGCCCATCGATGCCAGCCGATGGCCTTGCGCACGCCAGCCTTGCAGCAACTCGCGGAAGATCGGGGCGAGTTTCTGCCCTTCAAGCTCCGCATGCAAGGTAAACACTTGGTCGCGATCGGATTCGGTCATCTTCAGGATGTGCCGGGCGACGGTTTCTGTCGTCAGGTCATCCACACCGATGAGTTCATCCAGCGTCGGAAGCGTGGTCGGCAATTGGACGTGGTTCAGTGCCTGACCGTCAACGCTTGGGATGTACGGATGCGTGCCGCGGCCGTCTGAAGCGTAGGCCATGCTCCAGGCGTCGATCTGGCGGAAGGCGTGGTCGTTCATCTGCCAACCAGCGGCGCCGTGTGTGACCGGCGCATGACCGAAGATCTCGGCAAAGCGCTTGTGTGAGGCGCCCATCTGGCGGGCCGTCCAGGCGGCATCGCGCTCGCGGACGTTGTCTTGCCAGAGCACGTGGTCCCACGTGTGGATGCCGGTCTCGAAACCTGCCTCGGCAATCGCACGCATCTCTGCGGCAGCCTTGCGGCCGATGTCGGGGCCGGGCAGCAGCACGCCGTACATCAGCGTGCGCAAGCCGTAGTGCTCGACCACGGACGTGCGGGAAACCTTTTTCAGGAAGCCGGGGCGGAATGCCCGGCGCAGCGCCCAGCCGGTGTGATCCGGGCCAAGGCTGAAGAGGAAGGTCGCGCCTGCCTCGTGCTCACGAAGCATGCGCGAGAGATTGGGCACGCCTTCGCGGGTGCCGCGCAGGGTGTCGACGTCGATCTTGAGGACGATGAGGGCCATGAACCTGCGCGGGGTGGTGCTTTGCTGTTGCTTACTTGTTGCCGTTGCCTTCTTCGACCAGGCTGCGGGCGTCGGCCACGTGCATGCGATACGCTTCGAAGATGTTCGCCAGCGCGTCCTGCATCGTGGTGGTCGGCTTCCAGCCGAGTTCGTCCATGGTGTTGGCGATCTTCGGCACGCGGTTCTGCACGTCCTGGTAGCCGTTGCCGTAGTAGGCGCCGGAGGTCGTTTCCACCAGTTGGACTTGCTTAGCGGTGTCCTTGTACTCGTCGATCTTGGCGGCTTGCTCCAGCATCATGTTGGCCAGCTCGCGCACCGAGTAGTTGTTCGACGGGTTGCCGATGTTGTAGATCTTGCCCGAAGCCACGCCATCCTTGTTGGCGATGATGCGCACCAGCGCGTCAATGCCGTCATCGATGTACGTGAAGGCGCGCTTTTGGCTGCCGCCGTCGACGAGCTTGATGTTCTCGCCGCGCACGATGTGGCCGAGGAACTGCGTCACGACGCGCGACGAACCTTCCTTCGGGGTATAGATCGAGTCCAGGCCCGGGCCGATCCAGTTGAACGGGCGGAACAGCGTGAAGTTCAGGCCTTCCATGCCGTAGCCCCAGATCACGCGGTCCATCAGCTGCTTGGAGCACGCGTAGATCCAACGCGGCTTGTTGATCGGGCCGTAGACCAGCGACGAAGCTTCCGGATCGAATTCCGAATCGGTGCACATGCCGTAGACCTCGGAGGTCGACGGGAAGACCAGGTGCTTCTTGTACTTGGCGGCCGAACGCACGATCGGCAGGTTGGCTTCAAAGTCCAGCTCGAACACGCGCAGCGGGTCTTTGACGTACGTCGACGGCGTGGCGATGGCCACCAGCGGCAGGATCACGTCGCATTTCTTCACGTGATACTCAACCCACTCCTTGTTGATGGTGATGTCACCTTCGAAGAAGTGCATGCGCGGGTGGTTGACCAGGTCGCCCAGACGCTCGGTCTGCATGTCCATGCCATAGACCTCCCAGTCGGTGGTCTCCAGGATGCGCTTGGACAGGTGGTGGCCGATGAAGCCGTTGACGCCGAGGATCAGTACTTTTTTCATGAAGGCAAACTCAAGATCAGGAGATGGCAAGCTGGCTGGCGAGCTGCTGTGCGGTCACGACGGACGTGCCGCCGGCAGCATTGGGATCGACGCGCCAGAGCTCGTGGATGGCAATGGCTCCCCCATCGCCGCACACGCCGAACGTCGCATTATCCACGACGTGCAAGCCCGGGGGCAAATTCGTGAAGGTTTGATGTGCCAGACGGGCGCGGGCGACGATATAGCGCTCGCTGCCGGCGTCTGTAAATGCACCAGGGTAGGGCGGTGCGACGGCACGGATCAGGTTGTAGACCTGCTGGGCAGGCTTTGACCAGTCGATACGGCCGTCTTCGGGCTTGCGGCCGCCGAAGTAGCTGCCGTTGGCGAGCACGTTCGGGTGCTGCGGAATCTGTCCGGCAATCATCGCGGGCAGTGCACGCCACAAGGTTTGTTCAGCGGCCACGGTGGCCTTCTCGAACACTTCGTGTGACGTATCGTCCGGCAGGATCGGCACGATGGTCTGGTCGACGATGTAGCCGGCATCCGGTTTTTCGACCATCTCATGCAGGGTGGCGCCGGTTTCGGTCTCGCCGTGCAGGACGGCCCAGTTGATCGGCACGCGGCCACGGTACTTCGGCAGGAGCGATCCATGCATGTTGAACGCGCCAAACTTGGCGAGGTTCAACAGCGACATCGGGATCATGTGCCGGTAGTAGAACGAAAAGATGAAGTCCGGCGCGATGGCGGCGATGCGGGCGCGCAGGTCTTCACCGTTCGCGTTCTCCGGCGTGATGAACGGAATGCCCAGTTCCTGTGCTGTGGCGCGCACGCTGCCAAACCAGATGTTCTCGGCGGCGTTGTCTTCGTGCGTGACGACGAGTTCGACCTGGATGCCGCGCGCCGCCAGCACGCGCAGGCAGCGCACGCCGACGTTGTGATACGCAAAGACGACAGCACGGCGCTTGATGTCCGAACTCATGCAACACCCCGCTGCGAATTGTTCTTCAGGTCAGCCGGGCCGGCTTCGTGCAGATGGGGCGTGTCTTCCAGCACGCCTTGCACCAGATAGCGCGGACGCTCACGCACCTGTTGATAGATGCGGCCGATGTACTCGCCCAAGAGGCCAATGCCAAACAGCAGCACGCCCATCAGGAAGAACGTGATGGCAAACAGCGTGAATACGCCCTGAACTTCCGCGCCAAGCACGAAGCGGCGAATCACCAGCAGGATGAACAGGATGGCCGAGGCCAGCGACAGCAGCATGCCGATCGCCGAGAACCATTGCAGCGGCACCACCGAGAAGCCCGTCACCAGGTCGAAATTCAGGCGCACCAGCTTGTACAGCGAGTACTTCGATTCGCCTGCGAAGCGTTCTTCGTGGTCGACTTCGATTTCGGTCGGGTTCTTGCTGAAGGTGTAGGCCAGTGCCGGGATGAAGGTGTTGACTTCGCGGCAGCGGTTGATGGTATCGACGATGGTCCGGTTGTAGGCGCGCAGCATGCAGCCCTGGTCGGTCATCTTGATGTGCGTGATGCGCTCGCGCAGCGAGTTCATGGCGCGCGATGCGGTGCGGCGGAACCAGCTGTCCTGCCGGGCGCGACGGATGGTGCCGACGTAGTCGTAGCCTTCGTCGAGCTTGGCTATCAGGCGGCCGATTTCTTCCGGCGGGTTCTGCAGGTCGGCATCAAGTGTGACGACGCGTTCGCCGCGCGCATGCTCGAAGCCGGCCAGGATGGCCATGTGCTGACCATAGTTGCCATTGAACAGCACGACGCGCGTGCTGTCCGGGCGTGCGCGGAACTGCTCGGCCAGCATGGCGGCGGAGCGGTCGCGGCTGCCGTCGTTGACGAACACGACCTCGTACGAAATGCCGAGCGCATCGAGTGCGGGATACAGTCGCGCAAACAGCGCGGCGAGCCCGTCTTCTTCGTTGTAGACAGGAATGACGACCGAGAGAGCGGGTGTCTTCATTATTGGCTTATTGGTACTGGGCGCAAAGTTGGCGGACCGCGCTGACCACGCGATCCACGTCAGAATCTTCCATGCCGGCGAACATCGGCAGCGTGACAATAGCGCGGCCGATGCGTTCTGCCACTGGGAACATACCCGGCTTCCAGCCGAGTTCGCGATAGAGCTTGAACAGATGGATGGGCGGATAGTGCACGCCCGCGCCGATGCCCAGCGCCTTCAGGCCGGCCATGAACCCGGCGCGGTCCACCTTCAGGCGATCCAGTGGCAGCACGATCTGGAACATGTGCCAGTTGGTGGCCGTGAAATCTTCCACCGGCAGCTCGACGCCGAACGATTCGATGTCGGCCGCGCGCATGGCGGCAAAGTAGCGGCGCGCGAGTGCGGCGCGGCGTGCGGTCACGGCTTCAAGCTGCGCGAACTGGCCCAGGCCGATGGCCGCATTGACGTCCGTCAGGTTGAACTTGCCGCCGACCAGGTCGACTTCCATGCCGTCGAAGCCGGTGCGCACGACGCCTTGCAGGCGGTACTTCTCGGCCAGCACGGCTTCTTCGGGCGTGTTCAGCACGAGCGCGCCGCCTTCGATGGTGGTGATGTTCTTGTTGGCCTGGAAGCTGAAGCTGACCAGATCGCCAATCTCACCGATGCGCTTGTCGCCCCAGCGCGAGCCGATGGCCTGCGCGGCGTCTTCCACCACGCGCAGCTTGTGGCGGCGGGCGATGTCGTACAGGCGATCCATATTGACAGGCAAGCCGGACAGGTAGACCGGAATGATCGCTTTCGTGCGCGGCGTGATGGCGGCTTCGACCTTGTCCAGATCGATGTTGCGCGTGACCGGGTCAATATCGACGAAGACCGGCTTGGCGCCAACCGTCAGCACCACGTTGGACGTGGCCACCCACGAGATCGGCGTGGTGATGACCTCATCGCCAGGGCCGATGCCCGCGATGCGCAGCGCGACTTCCATCGTGGCCGTACCGTTGGCGAACGTGCGCACGATGCGCCCGCCGAAGTATTCCGACAGCGCGGCTTCGAACGCGGCAACCTTCGGGCCCGAGGTGATCCAGCCAGAGCGCAGCACATCAGCCACCGCGGCGATGGTCGCCTCGTCAATGGTCGGGCGCACGAAGGGCAGGAACGGTTGTTCAGCGGTGGCGTTGGTTTGCGTCATTGTGGCAAATGCGGACGTAAATAGGATGAGGAGGCCAAGCCGCTCATGAGCGGGCTAGCACGAGCACACCGACGAGGATGATGGCGATGCCGACCAGTCGCTGGATCGACAACACTTCGCCAAACAGATACCACGCCAGGAAGGCATTGACCACGTAGCCCAGCGAGAGCATTGGATACGCAATGGTCACATCCACGCGCGACAGGCCGAGGATCCACACCACCACGGAAATCACGTAGCACGACAGGCCGCCGATGATGGGCAACTGCGTTGCAAGCTTGATGCCGATCGGCACGATGTTTTCGGCCGAGAACGCAAAGCGGCCAATGTTGTTGACGCCTGCCTTGAGCAGTAGCTGGGCGCAGGCATTGAGCATGACGCCTGTCAGGATCAGCCCGAAAGTGACCAGATTCATGTGTTGTTTTGATGTTTTACCAACTGCGGCGGCTTCCCCGCGACTCTACCGCCGGGGCGCATGTTACGACAATTCCGCTTGCACGCCCCTTTCGGCGGGGCCGAATGATGACAAGCGGGTGGCACCTAGTTGCGCCGCACGATCACGCGGCGGGCATCTCGGGCGATCACAATCATCGGTACGCCCTGGGCTGACAAGCGGTCATACGTACCCGGCCCCATCATGGCGACGGCCTGGCCGCCTTCCTTCCAGTGGGTCACGAAGGCCTCGGTGGTCGGAATCCACTTGGTGGGCTCTTGCTCGATGCCGAAGGCCAGTTCATCGGGCTGCTGCACCATCGTGGTTGGCGTGCCGAGGTAAAACGGCATTGTATGGTCCAGTCGCTCCACCGCATAGAACGGTACGCCGGGCTTCAGCCACGGTTTGACGGCAGGTACGAGATCGATACCCGACATCGAACGCCCGAATGCCTCGTGGCCGAGCAGGGCGACCGTAAACGTCAGGAACCACGCACAGGCGAACGCAACGAGACTCTCAAAGCGCCTGTCTGCAAAGCGCAGCGCCAGCCACGTAAAAACGGCGCCTGCAGCGAAGGCCACCGCCAGGAACACCCCAAAACGCGAAAACACGGCATTCGGGTACATGTCCGACGACATTGTTGCCACATAGCCGCTCGCCGCCAGACCGACCACGGCCAACGCCAGGAAGACCTTGAGTTGCCAGCGCCAAGCGCGCTCGCTGGTCGTTTCCAGCGCCAGCGCAGCCAGAACCGCCAGCGCCGGGATGATCGGGAAGATATAGCCCGGCAGCTTGGAGTCGGAAATGCTGAAAAACGCGAAGATCAGGATGGCCCACAAACCGAGCATGAGCGTTGGTCGGAAGCCATTGGTAGCAGTTTCAGTGCGAGCGAAGGAGAGGCGTGCCGCGCCCGGCAGTTGCGCAAGCCACGGCAGGAAGCCCGCCAGCAGCAGCGGCACGAAATACCAAAGCGGCGCGTTGCGGTTGTGCACGGTCGAGGTGAAGCGCTGGAAGTGCTCGTGCACGAAGAAGAACCACGCAAACTCCGGGTTGCGCGCAGAAATCAGCGCGAACCACGGTGCACCCACCGCAAAGAAGACGATCAGCCCCGTCATCAGGTGCAGCCGTTTCCACAATGCCCAGTCACGCGCGACGAGTGTGTAGACCACCAGCACGAAGCCCGGCAGCACAACACCGATCAGGCCCTTGCTCAGTACAGCCAGTGCCATCGACGCCCAGCAGACCCACATCCAGTTGCGTTGCTGGCTGCGCGTGGCATCCGGATGCTGTGCCAGCAGCAGCGCCGCCAGTGCCATCGTCATGCAGCCGGCCACGCCCATATCGAGCGAATTGAAATGTGCACCCACATTCCACATCGGCGCACTCACCAGGACCAGCCCGGTGATAACGGCGGTTCGTTTGCCCCACCAGCGCGCTGCCGCCAGCATCGTGAAAACGAGGCCGGCGATGCCCGACAACGCCGTGAACAGCCGTGCCTGCCAGTCGCCAACGCCAAACAGCGTGTAGGCGAGCGCCGTGCCCCACATCTGCAGCGGTGGCTTCTCGAAATACTTCAGGGCGTTGTAGCGGATGGTCACCCAGTCGCCCGTGGTGAACATCTCGCGGGCGATCTCGGCGTAGCGGCCTTCGTCGGTGGGGATCAGGTGGCGGTAGCCCAGTGTGCCCAGCCAGACAGCCAGAAAGGCGGCGGCCAGCAGCCACAGGGAGGCATTGCGCCAGGGCAGGGCAGGCGCGTTGGCAGAGCGGTCGATCGGCATGCAGTCAGGCGCGTTCGATCAGCAATGCGGCCGCCGCTTTGCGGCCTTCCAGCATCAGGATGTTGTAGGTGCGGCCCGCGGCCTGCAGGTCCATTGCTTCCACGCCGATGCGCTTCTCGGTGAGCGGCGCGGTCAGGCGCGGGTGCGGAAAGCGCAGTTTGTTACCGGTGCCGAATACGACCACCTCCGCACCCAGTTCCAGCAGGCGGGCGAAGTGCTCGGGCGTGAGGTCTTCAAAGCGCGCGACATCCCACGGTATGACCGCACCTTCGGGCATGACGAGCACCGAATGCTCGTAGCGCACCTTGTTGATTTCGATATAGCCGTCGCCATAGGCGGTGACGGTATTGAGAACGGTGGTTGGATCGGAGGAATGGAGCTTCAAGGCGGAATCCCATCAGGCGCATTGGCTGCGGCGCACACAGCAGCAGAGCGCTAGGTTTCAGACTGCCGGGGCGATCTCGCTGCGTTGCAAAAATGCCCGCCGAAGTCTGTCATAATGGGCTAAATTATATCTTTTTCTCTCCTTTGCCCGCCGCGCCCGACGCCACGAACGACCGGCGACGCCCGGCAAGGAAGAGCGCAGCGCTTGCCGCGCAAGTGGCGCCACCCTCGCCGCCTTGCTGCATTACAAAATCATCCGCAATCCAAGCCCGCTCGACATCGCCCGTGAAAACGATCCAGAAATCCGCCAAGCTCAATAACGTCTGCTATGACATTCGCGGCCCCGTGCTCGAGAAGGCCAAGCAGATGGAAGAAGACGGCCATAAGATCATCAAGCTGAACATCGGCAACCTAGCCCCGTTCGGCTTTGATGCCCCGGAAGAGATTCAGCTGGACATGATCCGCAACCTGCCGAACTCGGCCGGTTATTCGGATTCCAAGGGCATTTTCGCGGCGCGCAAGGCGGTGATGCACTACACGCAAGAGCAGGGCATCAAGAACGTCACGCTGGATGACATCTACCTGGGCAATGGCGCATCGGAGCTGATTTCGCTGGCGACCAACGCGCTGCTCGATCAGGGCGACGAGCTGCTCCTGCCGGCGCCCGACTACCCGCTGTGGACCGCGGTGACCAGCCTTTCGGGCGGCACGCCAGTGCATTACTACTGCGATGAGTCCAACGGCTGGATGCCGGACCTGGACGACATCCGCGCCAAGATCACGCCGAACACCAAGGGCATCGTCGTCATCAACCCGAACAACCCGACGGGCGCGTTGTATTCCGATGATCTGCTGCGCGGCATCATTGCGATTGCGCGCGAGCACGGCCTGGTGATCTTCGCCGACGAGGTGTACGACAAGGTCCTGTTTGACGACAACAAGCACACGGCTCTCGGCTCGCTGTCGGAAGATGTGCTGACCATCACGTTCAACAGCCTGTCGAAGAGCTATCGCTCGTGCGGTTACCGCGCGGGCTGGATGGTCGTCTCCGGCGACAAGCGCCCGGCCAAGGACTACATCGAAGGCCTGAACATGCTGTCGTCGATGCGCCTGTGTGCCAACGTGCCGGGGCAATGGGCGATCCAGACTGCGCTGGGCGGCTATCAGAGCATTAAAGACCTCGTGGCGCCGGGCGGCCGCATGCGTCGTCAGCGCGACCTGGCGCACGAGCTGATTACTGCGATCCCGGGTGTGACCTGCGTGAAGCCCAAGGCTGCGCTGTACATGTTCCCGCGCCTCGATCCGGCCGTGTACCCGATCGAAGACGATCAGCAATTCATCCGCCAACTGCTGGAAGAGGAGCGTGTGCTGCTGGTGCAGGGCACGGGCTTCAACTGGCACTCGCCGGACCACTTCCGCATCGTCTTCCTGCCGCACGAAGACGACCTTCGTGAAGCGATTGGCCGAATTTCGCGCTTCCTGGAGCGGTACCGTCAGCGTCACGGTACTGGAATCCGGGCCGCCTGAGTCGGCAATTCGCTCGGTCATCCGTCAGACATGTTGTTCGCGGGGCAGACCGAAGTGTCTGCCCTGTCCGTTTTTTGCTTTCCGTTTTTACGATACGTCCCATGAATCCCATCAAGATCGGCCTGCTCGGGCTCGGTACCGTCGGTGGCGGTACCCTCAAGGTTCTGCAACGGAACCAGGAAGAAATCCGTCGTCGCGCTGGGCGCGGTATTGAGGTCGCCATGATTGCTGTGCGCAACCTCGAGAAGGCACGTGCCATCGTGCAGGAAGCCGGGGCGACCGTGCCCGTGGTGAACGATCCGTTTGCGATCGTGGATTCGCCCGAGATCGATATCGTCGTAGAACTGATCGGCGGCTATGACCTGACGCGCGAACTGGTGCTGCGCGCCATCGCCAACGGCAAGCACGTCGTCACCGCCAACAAGGCGCTGCTGGCCGTGCACGGCAACGAGATCTTCAAGGCTGCCCAGGACAAGGGCGTGATGGTGGCGTTCGAGGCCGCAGTGGCCGGTGGCATCCCCATCATCAAGGCGCTGCGCGAGGGCCTGACGGCCAACCGCATCGAGTGGATCGCCGGCATCATCAACGGCACCACGAACTTCATCCTGTCGGAGATGCGTGACAAGGGCCTGGACTTCGACACGGTGCTGAAGGAAGCCCAGCGCCTGGGGTATGCCGAGGCCGATCCGACGTTCGACATCGAAGGCTTCGACGCCGCACACAAGCTCACGCTCATGAGCGCGATCGCTTTTGGTGTGCCGGTGCAGTTCGAGCGCGCGTATGTGGAAGGCATCACCAAGCTGGAAGCCGTCGATATCCGCTACGCCGAAGAACTCGGCTACCGCATCAAGCTGCTGGGCATCACGCGTCGCGCTGAAGCGGGCATCGAGCTGCGCGTACATCCGACGCTGGTGCCGACCAAACGCCTGATCGCGAACGTGGAAGGTGCGATGAACGCCGTGGTCGTCAACGGTGACGCCGTGGGCCCGACGCTGTACTACGGCAAGGGCGCCGGTGCCGAGCCGACCGCCTCGGCCGTCGTCGCCGATCTGGTGGACGTGACCCGCCTGCACACGGCTGACCCGGAACACCGCGTGCCGCATCTGGCGTTTCAGCCCGACGCGCTGTCCGACACGCCGGTGCTGCCGATCGACGAAGTGCGTTCGAGCTACTACCTGCGCATCCGCGTGGCCGATCAGACGGGCGTGCTAGCCGACATCACGCAGATCCTGGCCAAAACCGGTATCTCGATCGACGCGATGCTGCAGAAGGAATCGCGCGAGGGCGAGCCGCAGCCGCAGACCGACATCATCATGCTGACGCACACGGCCGTTGAGAAACACGTGAACGGTGCCATTGCCGCCATCGAAGCGCTGCCGACCGTGCTGTCGAAGGTCAAGCGCATCCGCATGGAAGAGTTGAACTGAGGTCATGAGCATGCAATACCGATCGACCCGCGGCCACGCAGAGCCGCAGAGTTTTTCCCGCATCCTGCTGGGCGGCTTGGCGCCGGACGGCGGCCTGTACCTGCCCGAGCAGTACCCGCAAGTCAGCGTTGAAGAACTGACCCGCTGGCGCGATCTGCCATATGCCGACCTCGCGTTCGAGATCCTGCGCAAGTTCGCCACCGACATTCCGGAAGACGATCTGCGCGCGCTGACCCGCCGCACGTACACGGCCGAGGTCTACAGCAACGCGCGCGCCGGAGACAACACCGCCGACATCACGCCGCTGCACAAGCTGGGCGATGAAGGTGGCACGTCGCTGTCGCTGCTGTGCCTGTCCAACGGCCCGACGCTGGCGTTCAAGGACATGGCGATGCAGCTGCTGGGCAACCTGTTCGAATACGCACTCGACCGCGAGCACGCCGAGTTGAACATCCTGGGCGCCACCTCCGGCGACACCGGCAGCGCCGCCGAATACGCCATGCGCGGCAAGCGCGGCGTGCGCGTGTTTATGCTGAGCCCGCACCGCAAGATGAGCGCGTTCCAGACCGCGCAGATGTTCAGCCTGCAAGACAAGAACATCTTCAACATCGCCATCGAAGGCGTGTTCGATGATGCGCAGGACATCGTCAAGGCCGTGTCGAACGACCACGAGTACAAGGCCCGCCAGAAGATCGGCACGGTCAACTCGATCAACTGGGCGCGCGTTGTGGCGCAGGTTGTCTACTACTTCAAGGGCTACCTGCTGGCCGCCCCGAAGATTGGCGACAAGGTCTCGTTCTGCGTGCCGTCGGGCAACTTCGGCAACGTCTGCGCGGGTCACATCGCGCGCATGATGGGTTTGCCGATCGACAAGCTGGTCGTTGCGACCAACGAGAACGACGTGCTCGACGAGTTCTTCCGCACCGGCACGTACCGCGTGCGTTCGGCCGCGCAGACGTACCACACGTCCAGCCCGAGCATGGACATCAGCAAGGCATCGAACTTCGAGCGCTTCGTGTTCGACCTGCTGGGCCGTGACCCGGCGCGCCTCGCGCAGCTGTTCCGCGACGTGGACGAGAAGGGCGGTTTCTCGATGACCGGCAAGCCGGAATTCGATCGCATCGCCGAGTTCGGTTTTCTCTCGGGCCGCAGCTCGCATGAGGACCGCGTCAACACGATCCGCGACGTGTTTGCCACTTACGGCACGATGATCGACACCCACACCGCCGACGGCGTGAAGGTGGCGCGCGAGAACCTGACGCCAGGCGTGCCGATGGTGGTGCTGGAAACGGCGTTGCCGGCCAAGTTCGGCGACACCATCCGTGAGGCGCTGGACCGCGAGCCGGAGCGCCCGGCCGGCTACGCTGACATTGAATCGCTGCCGCAGCGCTTCGAAGTCATGCCTGCGGATGCCGACCGCATCAAGGGCTACATCGCCCAGCACACGGGCCTGTAAATCCATGGCAGCGGTGCCGGATGACGTAGCCGAGGCAGCCTTCACGCGCTGCCTGCACGACATCCGTGCCTGCCGCGAGTGCAAGGGCGCGCTGGCGCACGAACCTCGCCCGGTCGTGGTGGCGGATCGCCGCGCGCGCCTGCTGATCGTCGGGCAAGCCCCTGGACGTATCGTCCATGAAACCGGCATCCCCTGGAATGATCGCTCGGGCGATCGCTTGCGCCAGTGGCTGCAAATCTCGTACGCCGATTTTTACGCCGACAAGCGCATCGCTGTGGTGCCAATGGGGTTCTGCTTTCCCGGCACCGGCGCGAATGGCGATTTGCCGCCGCGTCCGGAATGCGCGCCCAAATGGCATCGGCCCTTGCTGACGGCCATGCCGGAGGTCAGGCTGGCGTTGCTGGTCGGTACCTATGCCCAGCGCCACTATCTCGACGTTCCGCGTGATTGGTCGCTCACCGATGTGGTCCGCAATGGCCCTGTTCAGGATGGAGACGGCCGCGTGCTGTTCCCGCTGCCGCACCCGAGCCCGCGCAACCTGGCCTGGTTCAAGCACAACCCGTGGTTTGACGAGCACATCGTGCCCGCGATGCGGACGGCGCTGGCAGACGCATTCGCTTGATACGCCGGCGCTGATGGATGGCGGCCGCCTGGAACCGATACAATCGAAATCTTCCTTTCGATTTCGTTCCATCATTCCCGCATGTCTGCCAACGATGCTCCCGCCGTCAAACCGTCCCTGCTGACGCTCGAAGCGGCGCTGTCGCAATTGCTCGCCGCTGCACGCGTTCTGCATGACACCGAAACCGTGCCGACGCTGCACGCCAACGGCCGCATCCTCGCGCAAGCCGTGCACAGCAGCCTCAACGTACCGCCGGCAGACAATACGTCGATGGACGGCTACGCCGTGCGCGCAGCCGATATCACTGTGCCGGGCACGCGCCTGAAGGTGGCGCAGCGCATTCCTGCGGGTCACGTCGGCCAGCCGTTGAATGCGGGCGAAGCGGCGCGCATTTTCACTGGCGCGATGATTCCGCCGGGCGCTGATGCGGTCGTCATGCAGGAGCAATGCAAGGCTGATCCGGATACGGGCACCGTCGTCATTGACCATGTGCCGGAATCGGGCGAGTGGATTCGCCGCGCGGGCGAGGACATCGCCGACGGTGCCGAAATCCTGCCGCGCGGCGCGCGCCTCGGTGCACAGCAACTGGGCCTGGCCGCATCCGTCGGCTGCGCCAACCTGCAGGTTGTGCGCCGCCCGCGCGTGGCCGTGTTCTTTACCGGCGACGAGCTCGCCATGCCCGGCGAACCGCTCAAGCCCGGCGCCATCTACAACTCCAACCGCTTCACGCTGCGCGCGCTGCTCGAAAACCTCGGTTGCGACATCACCGATTTCGGCATCGTGCCTGACACACTGCAGGCCACGCGCGAGACGCTGCGCGAAGCTGCTGAAGCGCACGACCTGATCATCACGTCGGGCGGCGTCTCGGTGGGCGAGGAAGACCACATCAAGCCCGCCGTGGAAGCTGAAGGGCGCCTGAACATGTGGCAGATCGCCATCAAGCCGGGCAAGCCGCTGGCTTTTGGCGAGGTGCGCCGGCCTGAAGGCATGGTGGGTGGGCCAACCGCGTTCTTCATTGGTTTGCCGGGCAATCCGGTATCGAGCTTCGTGACCTTCCTGCTGTTCGTGCGGCCGTTCATCCTGCGCCTGCAGGGTGTGGCCGACGTGGCGCCCAAACGCATCCCGATGCGCGCCGACTTTGCGCTGCCCAAGGGCGATCGCCGCAACGAGTTTCTGCGCGCGCGCATCAACGCCAACGGCGGGTTGGATCTGTTCCCGAACCAGAGCTCCGGCGTGCTGACCTCCACCGTGTGGGGTGATGGTCTGATCGACAACCCGCCCAACCAGCCGATCGCGCAGGGCGACGTTGTGAGCTTCCTGCCGTTCGCGGGTCTGGTGTAAGGAGCGATGGCCATGCAGATCGAGCTTCGTTTCTTTGCCAGCGTGCGTGAGCAACTGGGGACCTCGCATGAGGCGGCGACCGTGCCGGACACCTTGCGCACAGCGGGTGACGTGCGCCGCTGGCTGATGGCGCGTGGCCCGGTATGGGCCGAGGTCTTGGCTGAAGGCCGTGCCCTGCGCATGGCGGTGGACCACCAGATCGTGCCTGCCGATACCGCGATTCACGAAGGCTGCGAAGTCGCATTCTTCCCGCCCGTCACTGGCGGCTGAGCGGAGGAGAGCGACCATGACCGTTCGTGTGCAGGAAGCCGACTTCGACCTCGGTGCTGAGATTGCCGCGCTACGCGCCGGCCGCCCGAGCATCGGTGCGGTGGCCAGCTTTATCGGTACCGTGCGCGACATTAACGACGGCTCCGGTGTGTCGGAGATGGAGTTGGAGCACTATCCCGGCATGACCGAGAAGGCGCTCGCCAACATCGTGAGCGCAGCCATGCAGCGCTGGGAGCTGATCGACGCACTGGTCATCCACCGCGTTGGCAAACTCAAGCCGGAAGACCAGATCGTGCTGGTGGCGGTGGCCTCCAAGCATCGCGGTGAGTCCTTTGCCGCGTGCGAGTTCATCATGGATTACCTCAAGAGCGAAGCGCCGTTCTGGAAGAAGGAACAGACGCCAGAGGGTGCCCGCTGGGTCGATGCACGCGTGACCGACGACAAAGCGCTCGCCCGCTGGGGCGTCACCACCAGCAACGCGGCCGGTGCTTCCACCGCAGCCGGCACACCGGCGCAACCCAACGACTACGAATAACAAGGACGCGGCCGCATGAGCGGAATGGGTTTTCTGGCAGTCGGGGTGGGCGCTGCGCTAGGGGCCTGGTTGCGCTGGGGGTTCGCCGTGTTGTGGAATGCGATCAATCCGGCCTTGCCGTACGGTACGCTGGCGGCCAATCTGGTGGGGGGCTACCTGATTGGCGTGGCGGTCGGTTTTTTCGATACGCATGCGGGGCTGCCGCCGGAGTGGCGCTTGCTGGTCATTACCGGGTTCCTGGGCGGCCTGACGACGTTCTCAACGTTTTCCAGCGAGGTCGTCGCCAATATTCTGGCCGGCGACTACGTCATCGGTGCACTGCACATCGTGGCGCATCTGGGCGGTTCGCTCTTCCTCACGATGCTAGGTCTCTGGACGGTGCGTACGTTCAGTTAATCGGCGTCGTTCGCATGGGCAGTATGAATCACATTACATGCGGCGCACAGGCTGCGGTGCGACGATCCTGAGCCCCGTGCTCACCCTCGGCAAGACGATTCCCGCGCACTTGGGGCTGCGGCGCGACCGGCAGGCGCGCCGCCGTTTGCGCTGGCGCAAATCTGCATGAAAACCGGCGATTGCGTGCTTGAAATGCCACCGAAGCTCCCTATCTTTCGGAACAAGTGAATAATTTCCGCAAGGGGTTTTTAATGCGTTTGGACAAACTGACCACCCGCTTCCAGGAAGCGCTGGCCGACGCGCAGAGCCTGGCGCTGGGCAACGACAATCCGTATATCGAACCGATCCACCTGCTGCTGGCGATGCTCCGCCAGCCGGATGGGGCCACCAAGAACCTGCTGGCCCGCGCGGGCGTCAACACGGGTGCGCTGGATACGGCGCTGGACCGTGCCATCAAGCACCTGCCGCAGGTGCAGGGTGGCGAACAGGTGCAGGTCGGCCGTGACCTGGGCAGCCTGCTGCAGCAAACCGAGAAGGAAGGCATCAAGCGTGGTGACCAATTCATCGCCAGCGAGCTGTTCCTGCTGGCCGCCGCTGACGACAAGGGCGAGGCCGGCCGCATCGCACGCGAACATGGCCTGGCGCGCAAAGCGCTCGAATCGGCCATCGACGCCGTACGCGGCGGTCAGACCGTCGGCAGTGCCGAGGCTGAAAGCCAGCGTGAAGCGCTCAAGAAGTACACCATTGACCTGACCGAGCGTGCCCGTAGCGGCAAGCTCGACCCGGTTATCGGCCGTGACGACGAAATCCGCCGTGCCATCCAGATCCTGCAGCGCCGTACCAAGAACAACCCGGTGCTGATCGGTGAGCCGGGTGTGGGCAAGACCGCCATTGTTGAGGGGCTGGCACAGCGCATCGTCAATGAAGAAGTGCCGGAAAGCCTGAAGGGCAAGCGCGTGCTGGTGCTGGACATGGCGGGCCTGTTGGCCGGTGCCAAGTACCGCGGCGAGTTCGAGGAACGCCTGAAGGCCGTGCTGAACGACATCGCCAAGGAAGAGGGCCAGACCATCCTCTTCATTGACGAGATCCACACCATGGTGGGCGCGGGCAAGGCCGAAGGTGCGATGGATGCCGGCAACATGCTCAAGCCCGCGCTGGCGCGCGGTGAGCTGCATTGCATCGGCGCGACCACGCTGGATGAGTACCGCAAGTACATCGAGAAGGATGCTGCGCTTGAGCGCCGCTTCCAGAAGGTGCTCGTGGATGAGCCGAGCGTGGAGGCGACCATCGCCATCCTGCGTGGCCTGCAGGAGAAGTACGAACTGCACCACGGCGTGGAGATTACCGACCCGGCAATCGTGGCGGCGGCGGAACTCAGCCACCGCTACATCACCGACCGCTTCTTGCCGGACAAGGCCATCGACCTGATCGACGAAGCGGCCGCGCGCATCAAGATGGAAATCGACTCGAAGCCCGAGGTGATGGACAAACTGGATCGTCGCCTGATCCAGCTCAAGATCGAGCGCGAAGCGGTGAAGAAGGAAACCGACGAAGCCTCGCAAAAGCGCCTGGAGCTGATCGAGCAGGAGATCGAACGCCTGCAGAAGGAATACGCCGATCTGGATGAAATCTGGAAGGCCGAGAAGGGTGCAGCGCAAGGCACAGCTGTGCTCAAGGAAGAGATCGACAAGATCAAACTTGAGATTGCCAAGCTGCAACGCGAAGGCAAGTTCGACAAGGTGGCCGAGTTGCAATACGGCAAGCTGCCCGAGTTGGAGGGCAAGCTGAAGGCCGCGACCGACGCGGAGACCGCTGGCCAGAAGCAGCCGAACAAGCTGCTGCGCACGCAGGTGGGTGCCGAAGAAATTGCCGAAGTCGTCAGCCGCGCCACGGGCATCCCCGTGTCGAAGATGATGACCGGCGAGCGCGAGAAGCTGCTCAAGATGGAAGACCGCCTGCACGAGCGCGTGGTCGGCCAGGACGAGGCTGTGCGCCTGGTGTCCGACGCCATCCGCCGCTCGCGCGCCGGTATCTCGGACGAGAACAAGCCCTATGGCTCGT
>RepKanNP_Acetate_BrdU_F21BDRAFT_1000091_pt1 | contig 46394 bp, 40 predicted proteins | sample RepKananBrdUF21B_FD_10624 | JGI IMG/M metagenome (IMG submission 10624)
GCCGGCATGGCGCGGCCTCGCTCACCCGCCCCCCCGCCTCTCCAACCTTACAACGCGACCGGCATTGGCTTGTTTCATTCAATACGAATCATTATCATTTGCGTTCTTGATTCCACTGAAATCTGTCATGCACGGTGTTGCCCTCCTGCTCGGGTTGCTGGCCGCAGGCTGCCTGTACGCGGCGTCGCCTAATCAGGCGCTGCTCGCGCCCGGTTCGCTTGCGCGTGGCCGCGTGCTCTGCGCGGCCGCACTGGTGATGGCGGCAATTGCCGTGGTGCTGTGGAACGACGTGCTCGGCTGGGCCGGCGCGACCATCGGTGTGTTGCTGGTGGTAGCAGGTGGCCTCTCGCTGTGGCCAATGGCCGGTGCGTGGGTACAGCAACGTCGCCAGGCGGCGGAGGTACGGCCGTGACCGGCATGGGCACCAAGTGGCTGGCCGGTGTGGTACTCGGCCTGCCGTTGTCGATTGCGCTGTGCACGCTGGCGATCCTGTGGCTGCCGGGCGGCTGGGAGAGCGGCCTGATCGGCGCGCTGCTCGTCTGCCTGCCGCTGTGGGTGGTCTTCATCAGCGCAAGCGTGCTGTTCTCGACCAGCGTTCACGCGTGGGTCGTGTTCGGCACGGCCAATCTCCTGTCATTTGGCGTGCTCTGGCTGCCGCGCCTGCTGCACCCCTGACCATGAAATCCGCCACTCTCCGTCTGTATCAGACGCTGCATACCTGGGTCGGCCTGATGGCTGGCTGGGCACTGTTCATTGCGTTCTTTGCCGGTGCGCTCACGGTATTCCATGAGGAGCTGCACGCGTGGCAAAACCCGCTGCGGGCCGAACACGCTGCCGTTGCCACCACGCCTGCCGACGTCGACCACTTCGTGAACACGCTCGTGCGCACGCACCCGGCAGCGGCCGCCAGCGCCTACGTGATCCTCCCCAACGAAGGCGAGCCCGAGTTTTCCGCCTACTGGCAGAACAACAAGGGCGATTGGCAGACCACCACCGGCAGCAAGCTCACCGCCGGCAAGACCACGCCAAAGGACCTGTCGCTCGAACCCTCCAAGGGGGAGCTGGCCAACTTCCTGAACCGGCTGCACTACTCGCTGGGGCTGGAAGATGTGGGCATGTACTTTATGGGCGCGATCTCGGTGCTGTATGGCGTGGCGCTCATCTCGGGCGTGCTGCTGCACCTGCCGCGCCTGAAGAAGGACCTGCTGGCCGTGCGCCCCGGGCGCAACCTCAAGCGTTTCTGGATGGACGTGCACAACGTGCTCGGCCTGTTCAGCCTGCCGTTCCACCTGATCTTTGCGATGACCGCGCCGGTGCTGTGCCTGAGCGTGGTGCTGATGACGGTGTTCAACAGCGTGGCGCTCAACGGCAAGCTGTTTGATGCTGTACCGCGCGTCACCACGGCGGCCGGTACGGTGGTGGCTGCCAATCGATCGGCATCGATGTTGTCGGCTGAGGAGCTGCTGGCCCGCGCACGCGAAACCGCCGGCCCCAACTTCACCGTCAAGTCGATCCACTACCAGCACATTGGAGATGCCAACGCCGTGGCAGAAGTGCGCGGCAGCAGCACGCGCGCGGTGGGCGACTACGGCTCCGTCGCCATTCACGCCGCCGCCGGCCAGCCCAACAGCGGCCAGCTCGTCAGCAACCAGACACCCGATGCACGCGACACCAATCACGGCATCTTCAGCCTCGTCTACGGCCTGCACTTCGGCACCTATGGGGACATCGTCCTGCGCCTGGCGTACCTGGTGATGGGTATTGCCGGCGCGTTCGTCTTCTATTCGGGCAACCTGCTGTGGATCGAATCGCGCCGCAAACAACGCAAACTCGATCAGCCACGCGTGCACCAGTTGCTGGCGCGCGCCACAGTGGGCGTATGCATCGGCTGTTGCGTGGGGGTGATGGCGATGTTCCCGGCGGCGCTGCTGTGGCCAGAGCGTTCAACGGGCGTGACGTACTACACGGTGTTCTTCGCAGCGATTGCGTGGGCGCTGGTACGACCGCCTGCACGCGGTGCGGTTGAGCTGCTGAGCGCCGCAGCCATTGCAGCGGTGCTGGTGCCCATCACCAATGCCGTCGTGACTGGCGACCACCTGCTGCGCACGATCGCGCGTGGCGAATGGAACGTGGCCGGTTTCGACCTGGGCGCGCTGGTGCTGGCGTGCGGCTTTGTCGCCCTCGCCCGTGCCACGCTGCGCCGGGCGCGCCAGGGTGCGCCTGATTCTGTCTGGGCGATGCCTGCACGCAAGGTAGACGCCAACAACGCACCTGCCGCACGCGCCGGCAACGGCCTGCATCCAAGCGTGGCCAAAGAGCCCTAACGCCAGGCTCACCTCAAAAAAACGACAACCACCCGCACGTTCCCGCGCCCGCCGTTCAACGGGGCGCGTGGACACGCGCTCGCCTTTTTCAATGACAACGCTGTTCAGGGGAGCATCACATGCCAGCCGCCGTTTCACGCCGATCCACCTTTCGTTGCCGCACACGCGCCGCACGCCTACGTGTCACGCCATTGGCGCCGCACCTGACAAGGAGGCTCGCGTGGATGCTCGCGGCCATGAGTGCGGGCGCACCCGCCTGGGCGCAGCAGACCTCGGCCCAGGTCGACCTGCCCGCCACGCAGGTCTCCGCCGGCAAAGCGGCTGCGTACGGTGCCAAGCAGGCCAGCACCGGTGCCCTGGGTGACAAGCCCCTGCTCGACACGCCGTTCTCCATCAACGTCGTCACGCAGGAGCTGATCCAGAACCGCCAGGCGCAGACGATTGGCGAGGTGTTCAAGGGTGACCCATCCGTGACCGCCAACAACGACGGCTACATTGGCGAGGCATCGAATATCACCATCCGCGGCCTGCAGCTCGACTTGCTGGAGGGCTACAAGATCGACGGCATGGCCGTGCCCAACTGGGGCAGCGATGTGCCGCTGGAACACTTCGAGCGCGTGGAACTCCTCAAGGGTCTGTCGGGTTTCATGTACGGCTTCGGCACGCCGGGCGGCATTGCCAACTTCGTCACCAAGCGCCCGACCAACACCTTTGGCGGCAGCGCCACGTTCGGCTATACCAGCGGCGGCACGCTCAAGGAATCGATCGACTTGGGCGGCCGCTTTGGCCCCACCAAGGCGCTGGGTGCACGGCTTGGCGTGGTGCATGAAGAAGGCAACACCTTTGTCGACGGCGGCCATATCAAGCGCGACTCGGCATCACTCGCGCTCGATGCGCGCATCACGCCGAATCTGCAATGGTCGTTCGATGGCTTGTACATGCAGCGCAACGTGCAGGGCGCGTACTACGGCATCATCCCCGGGCAGGACTTTGGCGTACCGGTGAGCGAGTTCGTGCGTACACCGCGCGCCATCGACGGCAGCCAGCGCGTGGCCTCGCGCGGTTCGTACTACGAGACCGAGATCAAGACCGTCGGCACCGAACTGAACTGGGCAGCCGCACCCGACTGGAACGTGCGCGCGTCATACCGCTACACGCAGCAGAACCGCGGCAACGCCGACAGCGCCATCCAGCTGACCGACAACGCCGGCACCTTCAGCGAGTTGCAGTACGGCTCGTACCAGCGCTATGCGTACAGCCAAGCCCAGGTGATGGCAAATGGCCGCGTGCGCACCGGGTCGATCGAGCATGAACTGGTGTTCGGCACATCGTGGCAAAGCCTGACGCAGGCCAATACCGGCTTCGCCTCCACCTTCCTGGGCACGGGCAATCTGTACAACCCATCGGCGTTTGTGTCGTCGGGTGCGCCGTTGATGCGGGTGCCGTCATCCGAGGGGATGTACCGCACGTCGAAGATCGACCAGACCTCGGTCTTCGCCAGCGATACAGTCAAGTTCAACCAACAGTGGTCGGTGTTGGGCGGCCTGCGCTACACGCGCTTCAGCCAGACCGGCTACACGCCGAGCGGTGACGTGTCGGCCAAGTACAGCCGCGAGCCGATCACGCCCACGCTGGCGCTGATGTTCAAACCCGTGCAACCGATGACGCTGTATGCGAGCTATGTGGAATCGCTCGAAGCCGGTGCCAGCGCACCCCTCACAGCAGCCAATGCGGGTACCGTGTTCGGCCCGCTCAAAAGCAAGCAAGTCGAGGTGGGCGCCAAGGCGGAGTTACACGACTGGACCCTGGGTGCGGCGCTGTTCCAGGTGCAACGTGGCCTGGCATACCTGCGCCCGGACAACGTCTATACGCAAGACGGCATGACGCGCTACCGCGGCCTGGAGTTGAGCGCACGCGGCAAGATCGCGCGTGACTGGACTCTGCTTGGTGGAGTGTTGTTCATGAACTCGGAGAACACGGAATCCGATGCCTCGGTGCTTGGCAAGCGCGCCTACGGATCGCCACGGTACAAGGCCACGGCGTATGTCGAATACGCGGTGCCGGCCATGCCCGGGCTGGTGCTGTCGGCCGGTGGCCAGTACGTCGGCAACTCGGCGCTGGAGGCCAACAACAGCAATATCGTGCCGGGGTATCACACGTTTGATGCGGGTGCACGCTACAGCACCAAGGTGGGCGGCAAGGCCGTCACGTTCCGCTTCAACATCGACAACCTGACCAACGAGAAATACTGGCTGCCGAGCTGGGGGTTCATCCTCGCGCAAGGGGCGCCGCGCACGTTCCGGGCCAGCGCCACGATCAACTTTTGAGCATAGCGGCCTCCGCCGGGGGAGATTTCGCTCTCCCGGGGCCTATATCTTTGGCCCCGGGTGCCGATACAGACGAAGTCCACCGGCCGCGATACGGCCGGCGCTCCTCATCGCTCGTCCGTTGATCTCGTGAAACTCCCTCGTACGTTTGCACTCCTTGCCCCACTGGCCCTGGGCGCAACCCCCACCGTGCCGGTGGCCGCAACCCGCACCAACCTGACCATCAACCTTGCGGTGGCCGATAGCTGCATGATCAACAGCCAACCACCCGCCGCTGTCAGCGTGCAATGCCTGGGCGCGTCGCCCAGCCGCATATCGCGCGGCGCTGCCATACCGGCTCTACCGGCGCAAGTCGAAGATGCGGCGATCTCAGCACACCAACAGATTGTGACTGTGGAATTTTGATAATCAGTGGGAAGCGGACCTCTCTTTGACTATGTTGAAACGATCACCTTTCAACAACAAGCCGAGCCCGCGACGTCACTGTCGATGCATGTGCTGCCGCACGCATCATCGGGCCATCTTCCGAGGAGAGCCCGATGCGTGGCAACCGCTCATCAACATCCCGCCTGTTCCGCCTCCACCCCCGGTTGATCGTGCTGGCCGGCCTGCTGGCTGCCCCCGGGTGGCTGAGCGCCGCTACCCAAACGACCACCTTCACGGTCACGCTCACGCTGCAGAACAACTGCCTGATCAGCGCCAACCCGCTGAACTTCGGCACCCAGGGCGTGCTCAGCGCCAACGTGGACCAAACCACCAGCCTGAGTGTCACATGCAGCACCGCCGCACCTTACAACGTGGGGCTGGATGCGGGCACCACCACAGGTTCAACCGTCGCCGCACGCCTGCTGGCGGGCAGCGGTGGTGCCACCGTGGGTTTCCAGCTCTACAGTGACAGCGCCCACACCCAGGTCTGGGGCAACACCATCGGCACCAACACGGTCACCGGCACCGGTACCGGCACTGCGCAAACCCTGACGGTCTACGGCCGTGTGCCACAGCAGAGCACGCCAGCTGCCGGCACCTATACCTCCACCATCACCGCCACCATCACGTTCTGAGTTTGCTCGGCCTTGGGGTTGCCTCGCATGCGGCGCATCGCAACGTCACGGCGTTGCGATGCCGACACGTGCGCTGGGTCTGGGTAGCGAGCCTTGCCGTGCTGATTGCAGCGCTCGCGCCATTCGCCGCGCACGCGGCTGCGCTGCAGATCTCACCCATCCGTCTTGACCTGCCGCCAGGCCAGATGGCGGCCGTCATCATGCTGCACAACCGCGGCACGCAACCACTCAACGCGCAGGTACGCGTGTTCCGATGGACGCAGGATGCCGATGGCGATCATCTTGAGCCTGCCGCGACACTGGTCGCCAGCCCGCCCATCGTGCAGATTCCGGCCAGCGGCGAACAGGTTGTGCGTGTGGTGTTGACGCAGCCGCCTGCTGCCGGCGCGGGTGAACAGGCCTACCGCCTGCTGATCGACGAACTACCGGATCGTCGCCCGCAAACGCTGACCGGCGTGACGATGCAGTTGCGTTACTCGGTGCCAGTGTTCGTCAATGCAACTGCGGATGCGCCGCCCAAGCTGACGGCCACATTGCGCCAAGACGGCGGCAAGGCCGTGCTGGTGGTGCGCAACATCGACAGGTACCACGCACAGCTCTCGGCCGTCTCCATCGAATGGAGCGACGGCACGCGCAACGAGATCACTCCGGGCCTACTCGGCTATGCGCTGGCCGGCGCCACACGCACCTGGCCCATCGCGAATGCCGGCACAGCAACTGCCACACCGCAGCGACTGCGGTCGCAGATCAATGGCGTTGCGGTTGAGATTCCGCTTGCCCGTGCCGACTGATGTGCAACGCGGGCACGACCTGCCGCCGCGTACTTGCCGTGGGTTGCGGCTTGGCGTTGGCCGTGTCCGCCACCGCGCAGGAGCATCTCAGCGCTGGCACCGATGCACCCGCCCTGCTCGCTGCCACACGCCCTGACGGCCCACTGCCCGCCGCCGGCCTGGGCGACATCTATCTGGAGGCCATCATCAACGGCACGTCCACGCAGATCATCGCGCGCTTCCGCCTGCATGATGGACGGCTGTCCACCACCGCCGATGAACTGCGCGCGATCGGCATCCGCGTGGATGATCTGCAACCCAACGCGAACGGTCTGATCGCGCTCGACGGCATCCCCGGTCTGCGCTATGTGTATGACGTGCGCACCCAGCAGGCGCAATTCGCGTTGGACGACGCGCGCCGCGTACCCAACATGCTCAGTTATCAGACGCAACGCCGCGTGGCAGCCACCAGCGGCACGGGCCTCGTGCTCAACTACGACGCCTACCTGCAGCCCACCACGCTCGGCCCCGGCGGCCCGAGCCTGGGCCTGTTCAGCGAGCAGCGTGTCTTCCACCCGGGCGGCGTGTTCGCCAACAGCGGCGTTGCCGTGTTCGGCTCCAGCGCACACCGTTACACCCGGCTCGACACGAGTTGGTCGCACTCCGATGCCGACAGGCTCACGACGCTCGCCGTGGGCGACACCGTGACGTCATCACTCAGTTGGAGCCGTGCCGTCCGGCTGGGCGGCATGCAGTGGCGACGCAACTTCGCACTGCGCCCCGACCTGGTGACGTACCCACTGCCCGCGCTTGGCGGCAGCGCGGCCGTGCCCACGGCGGTCGATCTCTATGTGAACAACGTGCGGCAGTTCACGGGGCAGGTGGGCAGCGGGCCGTTCGTGCTGAATAACGCGCCGGCCATCACGGGCGCCGGGCAGGCGGTGATCGTGGTCAAGGATGCGCTCGGGCGTGACGTGGTGACATCGGTGCCGCTGTACATCGACACGCGGCTGCTTGCTGCGGGGCTGCTCGACTACGCCGTAGAGCTGGGCTTCCTGCGCAACAACTATGGCGTGCGCTCGTTCGACTATGCATCGAGCCCCGCGCTGAGCACTTCCACGCGCTATGGCCTCACCAGCAGCCTCACGCTTGAAGGTCATGCAGAAGCCACGCGCAGCGTCGCCAATGCCGGCGGAGGTGCGCTTGTGCGACTGGGCCAGGGCGGCGTGCTGTCTGGCGCGGCCGCGTACTCGCAAGGCGATGGCCGGAACGGCGCACAGGGCACCATCGGCTATCAGTACCGCACGCCCATCTTCAACGTTGACGTGCAAGGCATGCGCAGCTTCGGCACGTACCGCGACTTGGCAAGCGCTGCAGGTGCGCCGTTTCTACGCTCGCTGTTGCGCACCACGGTGTCGGTGCCGGCAGGCCGCTCGGGCAGCGTGGCGGCCAGCTACATCGGTGTGTCCGACCCAGTGACGGGCAGGTCGCGTATCGTATCGCTGTCGTACAGCACGCAGGTCGGGCGCGATTTCTCGCTCAGCGCCAGTGCCTATCAAGACCTCGCAGACAGCCGCGCGCGCGGTGTGCTGATGACGCTCACCATGGCGCTGGGCAACGACACCAGCACGGCCGTTGGCGTGGGCACCGACCGTGGCCACACCTCGGCCACCGTCAGCGCCATCCGCACGCCGGAATACGGCGGTGGCTTCGGTTGGCAGCTGCAAGCCAACCAGACCGGGTCGGACCGCCGCTCCCTGGCGCAACTGAACTACCGCAGCCGCTACGGCGATGCCTTTGTCGCCGCGCAGGAGGTCAACGGCCAGACCAGCACAGCAGTGGACCTGACCGGCTCGGTTGTTGTCATGGATGGCGACGTGCTGCCGGGCAGACGCATCAACGACGGATTTGCGCTGGTCTCAACCGAAGGCATCCCCAACGTGCCGGTGACCTTCGAGAACCGCCTGATGGGCCGCACGAATGCGGGTGGCCACTTGCTCGTACCGGACCTCGTCTCATACGAAAACAACCGCGTGGCGATCGATCCGCTCGTACTGCCCATCAACGCCAAGCTCGATACCAGCACCATGACGATTGCCCCGGCTGACCGCTCTGGTGTGCTGGCACGCTTTCGAATCGAAACCTTTCGCGGCGCGCAACTTCGCCTGGTCGATGCGCAGGACCAACCACTGCCGGCCGGCAGTACCGCCACACTCGTGCGAAATAGCCAGCGCTACCCGATCGGCTATGACGGCCTGGCCTTCATCGACACGCTGGATACGGAGAACACCGTACGCGTGGATGACGTGAGCCCGCCTTGCGTCGTGCAGTTCACCTACCCCGCTGATGCTGGCGCGCTGCCGACGTTCGGCCCGCTGCGCTGCGTGCCTCAACCACAGCGTGGCGCGCCATGAGCCGACGCTGGCTGCGCACCTGTCTGCTGATGCTGGCCGCGCTGCTGCCGGCGTATGCACACGCACAGTCGTGCTCCGTCACCACGGCCAGCATCAACTTCGGCAACATCAGCCCCGTGCAGGGCAGCAACACCGATGTCACCACCACGCTCACCGTCAACTGCAACGGCTTTCCGCTGCTCCAGGGCTCCGCACGCGCGTGCCTGAATCTGGGCACGGGCAGTGGCGGGACAAGCATCACGCCACGCGTATTGAGTTTCGGCAGCAACCAACTGCAGTACAACGTGTACACAGACAGCGGGCGCAGCACCGTCTGGGGTGGGCGCACGACCCCTTCCACACCGGCGCTGACAGTGGATGTACCGCTGGGCCTGCTCGGCGCGGGCTCCGCCACCGTTACGGTGTATGGCCGCGTCACTGGCGGACAAACCACACTGCCTGCCGGCACCTACACGCAGAGCTTCTCTGGCGCCAGCGCGACCACCTATTCGCTGTTCAACCCCGGCACCACGACGTGCGCGAGCATCACCACCAACCCGACCACGTTTTCGTTCTCTGCCACCGCCAGCCTGATCAGCGACTGCATCATCAGCGCAACGAATCTGAACTTCGGCACAGCCGGCCTGCTCAACGCGGCCGTCACCGCCAGCAGCGCCATCACACTCAACTGCACGAACCAGTCGCCGTGGACGTTGTCGCTGTCCGCCGGCGGGGGCAGCGGCGCGACGGTCGCCAACCGGTTGCTGACGCGCACGGGCGGCACCCAAACCGTGGGCTACGGGCTCTACACAACCAGTGCGTTCACCGCCGTGTGGGGGGATGGCACGGCCGGAACCTCAACGGTGGCCGGCATCGGGAGCGGGGCATCGCAGGTATCGACGGTATATGGGCGCGTACCCGTACAGGTGACACCGCAGGCCGGGGTTTATAACGACACAATCATCGTGACGGTGACGTACTGAGCCAGGCACGGTGCATGGATCCAGTTGGACTAAGCCCGCGTCACACAACAAGAATAAGTTGCATATCTAACTATAACCGCCTACCATCCAACTCACCATGTTTGACCACTGCCTTTACTTCAACACCTCCGCATTGGCCCGCAAGCTCGAACGCGTCTGGGCAGATGCCTTCGCGCCCTTCGACCTGACGCCTCCGCAAGGCTTCATGTTGAGAGCGATCGTCGACCGTCCCGGCATGCTGCAAAGCGAGCTATCGGAAGCGATGTCCGTCACGCGCCCGACGGCCACGCGCGCGCTGGACGGCCTGGAAGCCAAAGGCCTGATCGAGCGCCGCAAGACAGAAGCCGACGGCCGCGAGACCGCGATCTTCCCGACGCCGGAGGCCATGAAGATTGGTGCGGCTCTGAATGATGCGAGTGGCGCCGTCACCGCCCGCCTCAAGCGCGTGCTGGGCAGTGCGGAGTTCACCGATACGGTGTCGAAAATCCGGGGTGTGCGCTCGACCCTGACCTGAGCGCATTTTTTTGGCTCTTATAGTTGCATTGCTAACTAATAAAGGAAGCTATCATGCCGATCCTCAACGTCAAAGTCAGTGCCCAACGTTCTGCGGAGATGACGCAGAAAATTTCCACCACGCTGCTGGAACTCACCTCCCGCATCCTCGGCAAAGACCCCAAGGTCACGGCCATCGCCATCGATTACGTCGACCCCGCGGATTGGATCGTTGGCGGGCAAACGCTCGCGGCGCAAGGCAAGCACAGCGTCTATTTCGACATCAAGGTGACGGACGAAACCAACACCAAAGCGGAGAAGGCGCAGTACATCGCCGAGGCGTTCGAGGCCTTTGCAGCGCTGCTCGGCAATCTGCACGAAGAGTCCTATATCTATGTACAGGACGTTCGCGCCGCAGCGTATGGCTATGGCGGCAAGACCCAGGAGTATCGCTTCCAGCACGCGTAACGCACACGATGTGCTGGCAGCGCCGCCCCAACCACAAAACAACCAGGTGTGATCATGAACCGCATGAGTGCTTTTTTCGCGGCCAGCTGGCTGGCCGCCGCGTTGCTGTATTTCGGCCAACATTCACTGGCGTTAACCGCGTTGGCAGGTGTTGTTCTGCTCGCCGGTTACGACCTGTTCCGTCCGTGATGCACTCAGTTGTTGCTACCACGTTGTTGCGCCCGATAACGCAGCGGGCTGCTGCCGTAGCCCGTTGCAAACGCACGGCTGAGCGCACTGACGCTGCCAAAACCACATTCATCCGCAATGTGATCAAGCGGCTGCCTGCCGGTGCGCAACAGGAACGCCGCCAACTCCAGCCTTAACGCCGCCACGTAGCGCCGCAGGTTGCTGCCGGTGGCGGCGGCAAAACGGCGTGTCAGGGTCCGCTCACTCATTGCCGCCTGGGCGGCCAGCTCTGCCAGCGCCGGGGGCGCTGCCAACTCCCGTTCCACGATCTCTTGAATGGCCAGCACGGCCGCATCGCCGTGGCGCTTGAACTGCGCTGTCCACACGGCCATGTGCTCGTATGACGGCAGCGACTGTGTGAGCGCCGTGCGCAGCAGGCGCCGCGAGGCACCTGCTCCTCGGCAGTGATCGATCACATAGGCGCACGCATCCACCGCCGGGTTGATGCCGCTCACCGTGATGAGGCGGCCATCCACCACCAGTGGCTTGTCCGGCGTGTAGTGCACATCGGGAAAGTGCCGAGCAAACCACGCCCGCTCACTCGCCAGCCCAGTCGCGCGGCGACCATCGAGCAGGCCTGCCTTGGCGAACAGCGGCGCGGCATTCAAGCCCACGACCAGCGCGCCCGCGTCGTATTGCGCGCGCAACCAATCGGCAAATTGCGACTCCTCCCCCTCCAGCATCGCCTGCGGCGCGAACTGGCCAGGCACGATCACCACGTCGTGCAGGCCGGCCGTGCGCAACGCACCACTCGCCGGCACGGCCATGTCGGCAAAGCTGATGGCGGGTTGCCCGTCTGCTGAGAGCAGATCGATCTCGAACAGCCGGCTGCCCATCACGTCCACGCTGCGCGCCTGCATGGTGCCGGCCACCAGCAGCATCTCCTGCGTGAGAAACACATAGCCCGCGAACAGGCGTGGCGGCAACAGGATGGCGATGCGGGCGCGCTCAGGGCGCTCAAGTCGACGCGGGCGTTTGGAGACTGTTTTCGGCTGGCGCTTCATATCAATAACGTGGCGACCCAGATCAACCGGAATTGTGCGGGTCTTGCTGAAATACGGCAACCATCCGCCCCTCCTCCGGAGCCCTCATGATTGCCCGCACGCTGTTCGATGCTGAACACGACACCTTTCGCGAATCCGTCCGCCGCTTTATCGAGGCGGAAGTCCTGCCCCACCACGAGCGCTGGGAAGACCAGGGCTACGTCGACCGCGCCATCTGGGAGCAAGCCGCTGCCGCGGGCTACCACTGCGCCAGCATGCCCGAGGCCTACGGTGGCGCCGGGGCCGACATTCGCTACAGCACGGTGCTGATGGAGGAGATCGCCCGCGCGGGTGCCACGGGCCTGGGCTTTGGCTTGCACTCGGAAATCGTCGCGCCCTACCTGCTGCACTACGGCAGCGAGGCGCTCAAGCAGCACTACCTGCCCAAGCTGGCGAGCGCAGAGATGATTGGCGCGATTGCCATGACCGAGCCCGGTGCCGGCTCCGACCTGCAGGGCGTGCGCACCACCGCGACACGTAGCAGCGACGGTGATCACTACGTGCTCAACGGCTCGAAAATCTTCATCACCAACGGCTGGCATGCCGACGTGGTGATCGTCGTGGCGCGCACCACGCCCGAGGGCGGCGCCAAAGGCACGAGCCTGTTCGTGGTGGATACGTCCATGGACGGCTTCAGCAAGGGCAAGCGCCTGAAGAAAGTCGGCATGAAGGCGCAGGACACGGCCGAGCTGTTTTTCGACAACGTACGCGTGCCCGCCGCCAACCTGCTGGGCGAGGAGCATCGCGGCTTTGGCTACCTGATGCAGGAGTTGCCGTGGGAGCGGCTGCAGATCGCCATCAGCGCCATCGCCTCGGCCGAAGGTGCGCTCGACTGGACGCTGCGCTACGTGCGCGAGCGCCAGGCCTTCGGCAAATCCATCCTCGACTTCCAGACCGCCCGCCATGCGCTGGCGGAGTTGAAAACCGAAGTGCAGATCGGCCGCGTGTTTGTCGACCAATGCATTGCGTTGAAGCTGGCCGGCAAGCTCGATGCCGCCACCGCATCGATGGCCAAGTACTGGACCACCGACCTGCAGTTCAAGGTGATGGACCGCTGCGTACAACTGCACGGCGGCTACGGCTACATGTGGGAATACCCCATCGCCCGCGCGTGGGCCGACTCGCGCGTGCAGCAGATCTACGGCGGCACCAACGAGATCATGAAAGAGCTGATCGCCCGCACCCTTTGACGAGTACGACACCAAGGACCGAACCCGATGGAAGCCTATATCTACGACGCCGTACGCACGCCGCGCGGCAAGGGCAAGAAGGATGGCAGCCTGCACGGCGTGACGCCGCTGCGCCTGGCCGCAACCGCACTGCGCGCCATCCGTGATCGCAACCAGCTCGACACCGCGCTGGTGGATGACGTGGTGCTTGGCTGCGTCGAGCCCGTAGGCGAACAAGGCGCTTGCATCGGCCGCGTGGCGGTGCTCGCCGCCGGCTATGCCGAAACGACCGCTGGTGTACAGATCAACCGCTTCTGCGCTTCCGGCCTGGAGGCCTGCAACATGGCCGCCGCGCAGGTAATGGCTGGGCAGAGCGACTTCGCCATCGGCGGCGGCGTGGAGAGTATGTCGCGCGTGCCGATGGGCGCCAGCGGCGGCGCATGGCCAGTCGACCCGGCCGCAGCGATTCCGCTGTACTTCGTGCCCCAGGGCGTGTCAGCCGACACCATCGCCACCCAGTCTGGCTACAGCCGCCGCGATGTCGACGCCTACGCTGCCGAGAGCCATCGCCGCGCACATGCTGCGGCCACGGCAGGCCGATTCACCGGCTCCATCGTGCCGGTGCGCGACCAGAACGGCCTCACCATCCTCGACCGCGACGAGATGATCCGCCCGCAGACCACGGTGGACACGCTCGCGCAGCTCAAGCCGTCGTTTGCGGAACTCGGCGAGCAATACGGCTTTGACGCCGTGATCCGCCAGCGTTATCCGGAACTGGAACGCATCGAACACGTGCACCACGCCGGCAACAGTTCGGGCATCGTCGATGGCGCCGCCGCCGTGCTGATCGGCAGTCGCGAGGCCGGCCAGCGCGCAGGTCTCAAACCGCGTGCGCGCATCCGCAGCTTTGCGAGCATCGGCTCGGAGCCGTCGATCATGTTGACGGGCCCCTCTTACGCCGCCGAGAAAGCACTCAAGCGCGCCGGCATGTCTACATCGGACATCGACCTGTATGAACTGAACGAAGCCTTCGCCTCTGTGGTGCTGCGCTTCATGGAGGTCATGGCCGTACCGCACGACAAGATCAACGTGAACGGCGGCGCGATTGCGATGGGCCATCCGCTGGGCGCAACGGGCGCCATGATCCTCGGCACGCTGCTCGACGAGTTGGAGCGCCGTGGCGCCAGCACGGGCCTCGCCACGCTGTGCGTGGGTGCGGGCATGGGCACCGCCACCATCATCGAACGCATCTAAGGGAGCGCCGACATGATCGACATCACCATCGACGCCGACGGCATCGCCACGCTCTCGTGGAACCAGCCGGGCCGCGCACAGAACGTACTCAACGGCGAGACTTGCGCCGCCTTCTTCACCGCCATCGACCAGGTGGTGGCGGACGCCAGCGTCAAAGGCATCCTCATCACCTCCGCCAAGCCGGACTTCATTGCCGGCGGCGACCTTGAATGGCTGCAGGCCAGCGACGACGCGGCCACACTGTTCGATCGCACGTGCGAACTGCACCGCGCGCTGCGCAAGCTGGAAACCTGCGGCAAACCGGTGGCAGCTGCGCTGCCCGGCTCCACGCTGGGCGGTGGGTTGGAGATTGCACTCGCCTGCCACTACCGAGTGGCCGCCGACAACGCACGTGCGCGTTTCGGCTTGCCGGAAGTCACGCTGGGCCTGCTGCCGGGCGGTGGCGGCACGCAGCGGCTGCCGCGCTTGATTGGTGTGCAGAAGGCGCTACCGATGCTGCTGGAAGGCAAGCGCATCAAGGCCGCAGAGGCACTCAAGCTCGGCATCGTTGATGCGGTGGTCAATGCGGGGGAAGAAGCCGACGCTGCGCGCACGTGGCTGTTGGGTCATGTGCAAACTGAGGGCCAAACCCGCGCGCAGCAACCGTGGGACACCAAAGGCTACAAGGTGCCCGGTGGCGGCATCTCCAGCCCCGCCGTGCAGCAGATCTTCACGGCTGCCAACGCCATGCTGCGGCAGAAGACCTACGGCAACTACCCGGCGGCGGCCAGCATCCTGTCATGCGTGTACGAAGGGCTCATCACCGATCTGGATACGGGCCTGAAGACGGAGGCGCGCTACTTCGTGCAAGCCGTGCTCTCGCCCGAGGCACGCGCGATGATCCGCACCCTCTTCTTCAGCCTGAACGCCGCCAACAAGCTGGCCGCACGCCCTGCCGATGTGCCGGTGCGCCGCTACGCCAAGGTGGGTGTGCTGGGCGCCGGCATGATGGGCGCCGGCATTGCGTACGTCACGGCCAAGGCGGGGCTGCCGGTCGTACTGCTCGACAGCACGCAGGAAGCCGCCGAACGCGGCAAGGACTACTCGCGCAAGCTGGTCGAGAAACAGGTACAGCGCGGCCGTCTGCATGCGGAGCAGGCCGAAGCGCTGCTCGCACGCATCAAGCCCACTACGCGCTATGCCGATCTGGACGGCGCCGAACTCGTCATCGAAGCCGTGTTCGAGCAGCGCGACATCAAGGCCGATGTCACACGCCAGGCCGAGGCCGTGCTGTCGCCGGATGCCATCTTCGCGTCCAACACGTCCACGCTGCCGATCACCGGGCTGGCGGAGGCCAGCAGCCGGCCGGGCAACTTCATCGGCCTGCACTTCTTCTCGCCGGTCGACAAGATGCCGCTGGTGGAGGTGATCGTCGGGCGGCAGACCTCGCAGACCACGCTGGCGCAGGCGCTCGACTATGTGCGCACGATCGGCATGACGCCCATCGTCGTCAACGACAGCCGGGGTTTCTACACGAGCCGCGTGTTCTCGACCTACGTGCTCGAAGGGCTGGCCATGCTGGCCGAGGGTGTGGCCCCTGCCCTCATCGAGAACGCCGGGGTACAAGCGGGCATGCCGGTCGGGCCGCTGGCGCTCATCGACGAGGTGTCGAGCGAGCTGATCCACAAGGTCAACCAGCAGACCCGCGCAGACCTGGGCGTCGCCTACATCGAGCGCCCCGGTGAAGCCGTGGCCGAGCGCATGGTGGCGCTGGGCCGCATCGGCCGCAAGGCGGGACAGGGCTTCTACGACTATCCGGAGGGTGGCAAGAAGACGCTGTGGCCGGGGCTGGCGACAGAGTACCCGAAGGCCGCCACGCAGCCCGACGTGCAGACGCTGGTCGATCGGCTCGTCACCGTGCAGGCGGTGGAAACTGCCCGCTGCCTGGACGAACGCGTGGTGACCGACCCGCGCGATGCCGATGTGGGTGCATTGCTCGGCTGGGGCTTCCCGGCATTCCGGGGCGGGCCGGTATCGCACATCCACCGCGTGGGTGTAGGCGCGTTCGTTGCACTGTGCGACCAGTTGGCCGACAAGCATGGCCGCCGCTTTACGCCGCCCGCGTTGTTGCGCGACATGGCCGCGCGGCAGGCTGCGTTCTACGAGCGCTGATCCACACGACGACAAAACAGGAGCCGCGCGATGTCCGTCCTGCACGTGATCGACAAGGCCGAGCTGAAGGCGTTGACCACGCCGTCAGACTGGCGCGCATGGTGGGTCACGGCGGTCAACTTTGCGTTGATTGCCGCGGCATTTGCATTGCCCGCCGTGTGGCCGCATCCGCTTGCGTGGGGGGTGGCGTCCATCGTGCTGGCAGGGCGCGCGCTGGGGCTGGGCATCCTCACGCATGACACGGCGCATCTGGCGTTCTTCCGTTCGCGGCGCATGAACGAATGGGCGGGTACGTGGCTGTTCGGTGGCCTGCCCAACGTGCCGTACCGGGCGTATCGCAAAGGGCATCTGGAACATCACCGCACCGCCGGCACGGCCAATGACCCCGATCTGGCCTTCGTGCACGGCTACCCGGCCACGCGGGCGAGCCTCGCGCGCAAGCTGCTGCGGGACGTGTCGGGCATCAACGGCGTGAAGAACCTCGTCTATCAGGTGCAGACGTTCCATTGGAAGACCACCGCACCCTTCCTCGTCTCGCATGGCGTGCTGTTCGGCACGCTGTGGGCGCTGGGCGTGCCGCAGGTCTACGCCTGCTGGTGGATCGGCATGGTGTTCGTGTTTCCACTGCTGGTGCGCGTGCGGGTGATGAGCGAGCACGGCGGCGTGCCCGACCACCTCTCGCGCGACCCACGCGAGAACACCGGCACCACGCTGGCTGGGCCGCTCGGGCGGTTGCTGATCGGCCCGAACCGGGTGAACTTTCACGTTGAACATCACCTGGCTGCGAGCGTGCCGTCTTACCAGCTGCCTGCCCTGCACCGGCTGCTGACACAGCGCGGCTACTACGCACATGCCCGCTGTGTCGCGCCCTCGTACTGGGCTGTGATTCGCAGGTGCATGGCGGCCTATACCTCAGACAGGGTAGACCCCACACCCGCGGCCAACCTCCCACGCGCCCGGGCGCGCGGCATGCTCGACAACATGCGCTGAACCGCCAGCGCACCGCGTTGCACCCAAACACCAAACTCAAGGCGCGCATGTCCTGGCAAACGATTGCGCTGTTCTAGCCCCCCTCCTACCGTTTGGCTTAAGACACAGATGATCTGCTCCGATATAGAGTGATGTGCATGGAGTTGCCGAAACCCCGGGCCGCAAAACGTCCCCCAGAGACGACTGGCCCCGGAGACAAATGGATGAGCTCACCCTGGAGTGGGGATGGCCACGGCGCAATCGAAGGCTTCAGATGGCACGACGTCAGAACGGCGAAGGCGGCCGGGGAGACCCACTGGGCTGCGCTGGCTGCTGTCGCCGCTCAACCTCGGGGTGGCGGCATGCCTGGTCTTCATCTGGTGGTTCACGTTCCACCAGCTCACGAAGGAGCATGACCGGCTGATCCGCGACGCAGAAGCGCGCACCGAAGTCGAAGCGCAGGCCTTTGGCGAGTACTCGCTCGGCAGCGCGCGACGCGTGTCGGAATTCCTGCTCGACCTGCGCGCCAGCTGGCTGGCTGGCCGCGAGGTGTTCGAACAGGTCATCCACGAACGGCAGGAAGTCGTGCGCGACCTGACCTTCCAGGTGGCCGTCATCGATGAGAACGGCATGCTGGTCTACTCCAGCATCGGCCCCGTCACCGACCGCGTTGACCTGAGCCAGCGCGAGCACTTTCGCGTGCACAAGGCATCGGGCGGACGCGACACGCTGTTCATCAGTGACCCGGTCCAGGGCAAGGTCTCGAAAAAGTGGTCCATCCAGTTCACGCGGCCCATCCTCAAGGCTGGGCGCTTTGCAGGCGTGGTGGTGGTGTCGGTCAGCCCGGAGCAGTTCGCAGGCTTTGCCAACACGCTCACCGTGGGCAAGGATGGCGTGGCCACCATCATCAAGGACTCGGGCCTGATCATCGCCCGAGTACCCAACCCGACCGTCGGCATGGAGAAGCCGCCGCGCAAGCGCCAGTTCAACCAACCGGGTGCGCCGGAAACGGGCAGCTACCGCGTGGTCTCGGGCACCGACGGCATCGAGCGCATCATCGGCTATCACCATGTGCCCGAGATCGGGCTCTACTTCCTGGTTGGTGAGTCAGTGGCATCGGTGCTGGAGCCGTTCGAGACGTACCGGCACACTGCGGTGGTGGGGGGCATTGCCTCGACCTTGCTGATCGGGCTGCTGTATCTCACCCTGCGTCGGCAAATGGCTGAGCGCAAGCGACACCTGGAAGAGATGCGCATGGCCTCGCTCGTCTATGCGTCCAGCAGCGAAGCGATGATGGTGACGACGCTCGACGGCGAGGTGGTCGACATCAACCCAGCCTTTACCGTCACGACGGGCTACAGCGCACAGGAGTTCAAGGGCCAGTCCAGCGATGCCATCCGCTCCGAATGCAACGAAGGCGCCGTCGTCGATGCCATGCGCTCGGCCGTTGCCGACAAGGGCACGTGGAGCGGCGAATACCTGATCCGCCGCAAGGACGGCAGCGAGTTCCCCGCCTTGCTGACCATCGACACGTTTGCCGGCAGCGCGCTGGGCGAACCACGCCGCGTTGCGCTCATTCACGACATGACCGAGAAGAAGCGCGCAGAAGAGGTCATCTGGCGGCAGGCCAACTTCGACGCGCTCACCGATCTGCCCAACCGGCACCTGTTCTACGACCGTCTGCGCCGGGAGATTGCGCGGGCCCGCCAGTCGCACTCGCAAGTCGCGCTGCTGTTCATTGATCTGGACCGCTTCAAGGAGGTCAATGACACCCTTGGCCACGACCAGGGCGACATCCTGCTCAAGGAGATCGCGCGCCGCATCTCGGCCATCGTGCGCGGTACCGATACGGTCGCGCGGCTGGGCGGCGACGAGTTCACCATCATCCTGCCGGACCTGTCCGATGCTGGCGCCGCGGCGCCCATCATCCGGGCCCTGCTGGCGCGGATCGCGTCACCGCTGCGGCTTGGCCAGGAAAGCGTGGAGGTGTCGGCCAGCATTGGGCTGGCGCTGTACCCGCGCGATGCGGACAGCGCGGAAACGTTGCTGGTGCGCGCCGATCAGGCGATGTTCGCCGCCAAGAGCGCCGGGCGCAATCAATGGGCCGTCTTCACACCGGCATTGCAGCGGGCGGAACAGGAGCGATTGCGCATCACGAGCGACCTGCGCGTGGCGCTCCAGCAAGACCAGCTCGCGGTGCACTACCAGCCCATCGTCGACATGCAGACCGGCAAGGTACGCAAGGCGGAGGCGCTGATCCGCTGGACACACCCCGCGCGCGGCGAGATCGATCCGGCAGATTTCATTCCGGTGGCGGAGGACTCGGGCCTGATCGTCGAGATCGGCAAGTGGGTGTTGAACCAGGCGCTGGACCAGCTCATGCACTGGCACGCCACGCTCGACAACGCGCTGCAGGTGTCCGTCAACAAATCGCCGATAGAGTTTCGCGTCAACGCCACGGGAGATCAGTCCTGGCCCAAGGTGGTGATGCGCAGGGGCATTCCACCGCACAGCCTGGTTGTCGAGATCACGGAAGGCTCTTTGATGGCCGACAACGCCGATGTGGTCGAGCACCTCAATGACTTCCGTCGCGCCGGCATTGACATTGCGCTCGACGACTTCGGCACCGGGTACTCCTCGCTGTCGTACCTCAAGCGCTTCGATATCGACTACATCAAGATTGACCAGTCATTCGTGCGCAGCCTGGCGCATGACGCGAAAGACATCGCGCTGTGCAGCGCCATCGTCAGCATGGCACACGCACTGCGCATCAAAGTCATTGCCGAAGGCATCGAGACCGAGGAGCAGCGCGCCATCCTCATGGCCGCCGGATGCGACTACGGGCAAGGCCACCTCTTCTGCCCGCCGGTGCCGCCGGCAGCGTTCGAAGCCTTTGTGCTCGAACGGCAGCTCGCCGAAACCTAGACGCTGCGGCCGGCACCCTCGCCGGTGCCGATCACCGTGCGGTTCTTGCCTTCGTGCTTGGCCTGGTACAGCGCCAGGTCGGCGGCTTCGATCAGCGTGGTGGTCGGCACATCGTGCACCGGGTTGACCATCGCGCCACCCACGCTCACTGTCACGTATGCACCCGTGGACGAATGCACGTGCGGCACCTGCAGCGCCTCGATTGCGCTCCGGATTTTTTCAGCCAGTACCGTCAGCCCCTCTGCGCTGGTGCCGGGCAACACGACGGCAAACTCCTCGCCGCCAAAACGCGCGGCCAGATCGCCGGGTCGGCCCAGACACGCTTCCACCGTGCTGCCGATGCGCTTGAGCACCTCGTCGCCCGCAACGTGGCCGTAGGTGTCGTTGTAGAGCTTGAAGTTGTCGACGTCGATCATCAGGAACGACAGCGTCGTGCCTTCGCGTGCACCGCGTCGCCACTCGGCGCCCAGATACTCGTCGAGATAGCGGCGGTTGGCCAGGCCCGTCAGGCCGTCGGAGTTGGTCAGGCGGCGCAGCTCCAGGTTGGCTTCCAGCAACTGCTGCTGCGACTGGCGCAGCGCGCGGTAGGCCTCATCGCGCTGCAGCAGGTTGACGTACGAACGCGAGTGGTAACGGATGCGCGCGAGCAACTCGATGCGGTCCGGCAGCTTGACGAGATAGTCATTGGCACCCGCTGCAAACGCGGCACTCTTGATGACCGGCTCTTCCTTGGTGGACAGCACGATGATGGGCACATCGCGCAGTACCGGGTTGGCGCGGTAGTCGCGCACCAGCGTCAGGCCGTCGGTGCCCGGCATCACCAGGTCTTGCAGGATGACGGTGGGCCGCGTCTGAATGGCGGCGATCATTGCCTCGTCCGAACGCGCGCAGTAGTGGAAGTCGAGGCGCTCTTCGCCGGCCAGCGCCTGGCGCACGGCCTCGGCCACGATGGCCTGGTCGTCCACCAGCAGCACCATCACCGGTACGTCGGCAGCCGCCGGCGTATGCAGCAGGGCACGCGCCGCCTCCAGTGTGGCTTCCGCCACAGGGATGGGCTTGTCTTCCGGGCCATCCAAGCTGTCTGGGCCGCCTGGACTGTCGTGTGGTTGGTTGGTCATGTGATGCTCCCCGTTTTTGGTTATGTGTGGTCGATCATGGCCCGTGCCGCGTTCATTTGCGCACGAGCACCGTGAGTTCATCGGCAATGCGGCCGAGCGGCAGGATGGCGCGTGCCGCATCCAAGGCCGCCGCTGCCTTGGGCATGCCGTACACTGCGCTGGTCGCCTCGTCCTGCGCGATGGTGTGATAGCCCTTGGCACGCATCGCCTTCAGGCCGATGGCACCGTCGCGCCCCATGCCCGTGAGCAACACGCCAATGGCGGTGCCCTGCCAGTGTTCGACCAGACTGTGAAAGAACACATCCACAGACGGCCGATATGGCGTGGCGGCCGGCTCTCGTGTGTAGCCGAAGGTGCCGCCGGGCAGCGCGTGCATGTGGTCATTCGTGGCCGCCAGCAGCACCTCGCCGGCACGCGGGCGATCTCCCTCGACGGCCACGCGCACCTTCAATGCAGTCTGGCCATCCAGCCATTCGGCCATGCCGGCGGCAAACGCCTGGTCCACGTGCTGAACCACGGCAATGCTGGCCGGAAACTCCACCGGCAGCTTGCCCAGCACCGCAGCCAGCGCAGTGGGGCCACCCGCAGAAGCACCGATCGCGACCAAGGGCACCGCACCGCCGCGTACAGGCGCAATGGCGCGCGGCTTGGGCATGACGGGTTTTTCCAGCAGGCGGCCAATCTGGTCGATCTTGGTCAGCAGTGGGTGGTTGCACTCGACATCGGTGCCGCTGGTCAATGTGGGGGTATCAACGGCATCCAGTGCCCCCGCGCCCATCGCTTCGTACACGCGCCAGGCGTTGGCACCCACGCTGCTGGTGACCACCAGGATCGCGCACGGATGGCTCGATGCCATGATGCGGCGGGTGGCCTCCACGCCGTCAAAGCGCGGCATGATCAGATCCATCAGCACCACGTCGGGCGGCTGCGCGGCGCAAAAATCCACCGCCTGCGCGCCGTCGGTCGCCACCCACAGCACGCGGTGCTCGGGCCGGCGCGCAATCGTGCGGCGCATGGCTTCCACCGCCAGCGGCATATCGTTGACGATGCCGATGTTCATGTCCGCGCCTCTCCAATCAGGTCTCGCACTGCGTCGAGCAGTGCTTCATCGTGGAAACTGCCCTTGGCGAGGTAGTAATCGGCGCCGGCTTCCAGCCCGCGGCGGCGATCCTCCTCCCGATCCTTGTAAGACACGACCATCACCGGCAGTGACTTGAGCACCGCATCGCGCTTGATGAGTGTGACCAGCTCGATACCGTCCATGCGTGGCATGTCGATGTCGGTGACGACGAGGTCGAACTGGGCACCACGCAGGGCGTTCCAGCCGTCCATACCGTCCACGGCCACGGTAACGACGTAGCCGCGCTTCTCCAGCAGCTTGCGCTCCAGCTCGCGCACCGTGAGCGAATCGTCCACCACCAGCACATGCTTGCGGTGCTGCACGGCCACACCCTGCCCGCGCTGCACTTTGTCGAGCTGGCCACCACGCACCAGCTTGTCGACCGAGCGCAGCAGATCATCCACGTCGACGATCAGCACGGCGTCGCCGTTCTCCATCAGCGCCCCGGCGGCAATGTCGCGCACCTTGCCCAGCCGTGCATCCAGCGGCTGCACGACCAGCATGCGCTCGCCCAGGAAGCGGTCGACGGCAATGCCGTAGGTCTCTGCCCCTTCGCCAATGACGACCACTGGCACGCTGTCGCGCGCCTCACCCGGTGGCTGCGTGCCGAGCAACTGGTGCGCGGTCACCAACCCCACCGGGCGGCCATCGAAGCGGAAATGCTGCTGCCCTTCGAGCATGTCGATCTCGGTACGGGCCAGCTCCAGCGTGCGCCGCACGTAGGCCAGCGGAAACGCATACGCCTCGCCGCCCACATCCACCAGCAGGCTGCGGATGACCGACAGCGTGAGCGGCAACTGCAGCATGAAGCGCGTGCCGCGGCCGGGCTCGGTCTGAATGCGCACCGTGCCGCGCACCGCCTTGACCATCTCGTGCACAGCATCGAGCCCGACACCACGGCCAGACAAGTCCGTCACCTGCTCGCGCATCGAGAAGCCCGGCAGCAGCAGGAAGTCGAGCAGTTCATGGTCCGACAGGCGGCTGGCGGTATCGGCATCGGACAAACCGCGCCGCACCACCGCTGCGCGCACGGCTTCCAGATCGATGCCCGCGCCGTCATCCGCCACGGTAATCAACAGCTTGCCAGCACTGTGGCGCGCCTCCAGCGTAATGCTGGCCTCGGCGGGCTTGCCCTGTGCCTCGCGGGCTTCCGGTGTTTCCACGCCGTGGTCGATAGCGTTGCGCAGCAGGTGGCCCAATGGGGCATCCAGCATGTCGAGAATGTCGCGATCGACCTGGGTGGCTTCACCGACGATGGCAAAGCGCACGCGCTTGGCCAACGACCGCGCCAGGTCACGCACCACGCGCGGGTACGCGTGCGTGGCATCGCCAAAGGGGCGCATGCGGCATTGCAGGGCTTCGTCATACAGCTGCTGTGCGAGGTGCGTGCTGCGGCGGTCGAAGCGGTCGAGATCGTCGATGTGCTCGCCCAGCGTCTGCTGCATGTGGCCGAGCATCTGGCGCACGTCGTTGAGCGCGGCATGCATGTCGGCATCGGCATGCGGGTCCAGCCGCTCGACCAGGGTTTCGTACAGCGTATCGAGCGCCAGCGTGGCCGAGCGGTGGCTGCGCTTGACGCGCAGCATCGACTCACCAAACGGCTTGAGCCAGCGTGATTCCACCAGCGATTCTCCCGACAGGCTCAGCAGCCGGTCGAGGTTGTCGGCGCGCACACGCAGCATGCGCTGCCCGTCGTGGAAACCTCGGCGCGTTGCGCCGATGGGCGCACGATGTGGCGCCGGCGTAATGGGCTCGGGCGGTAATTCGGGTTGCGGTTCCGGCAGCGCGGCCGGCGCCGGGGCAGACAACGCCGCCACCTCGGCGTTCAGCAGGGCCATCGCGGCCTTCAGCGTGGCGTCTTCGGCGGCCTGCTCGGGGTCGGCAAACGTTGTAGTGGCAGGCTCGGCTTCAGCGCCATCGGCGGCAGAGAACGCAGCGAGCACGGCGTCGATCTCCGCGCGCGGCACTTGCCCAACGGTGGCGGGCTGGCCGACACGCAGCAGCAGATCCGTCCCGCGCAGCAGTACATCGATATGCGCGGCCGTCAGCACCAGTGTGCCGCGCTGCGCGGCCACGAACCATTCCTCCATGCGGTGCGCAACGTCCACACCGTCCTGCAGGCCGATGATGCGCGCCGCCCCCTTGAGCGAGTGCGCAGCACGCATGCAGGCTTCCAGCGCGGCAGCGTCGGTGGGGGCGCGTTCCAGCGTCAGCAGGCCGGTGGACAGCACGCGCGTTTGCGTCTGCGCCTCTTCGTGGAACAGCGCGAGCAGCGATTGGCGGCCCAGATCGTCATCCATGCTCATCGCAGGCTCCGGGCAATCGAATCGAACAGGCGATCGGCATCGAGCAGGCCGATGGTGGTTTCGCGCCAGGCCAGCACGCCGCGTGCGTGCGCCGTGGCGGCGGCGGTCAAGGTGGACGGCACCGGCAGCAAGGCAGACGCCGGAAAGCGCAGCACACCCTCCACCTCGTCCACCGGGAAGACGGCCGGCTCATCCTGGTACGCGGCCACCAGCAGGCGCGCGTAGCCATTGCGGCTCGCGTGCTTGCCACTGCGCGACAAGTCCAGGCCCAGCAGCTCGCCCAGCGACACCGCCACCGTCAGCGCCCCACGAATGTTGACCAGCCCCAGCACCACCCGATTGCGCCGATGCGGCAGCGAATGGATGGCGCGTGGCTCGTCGATCTGACGCAGTGCGGTGGCCGGCAGCGCCAGCCATTCGTCGGCAATGCGGAAGACGAGCACGGCCAGTTCTGCATCGGCCTGGTCTTGCGCACGCAGTGGCGCAGCGTTGCGATGGGCCCGCGCGGCAGCCTCCAGATCGTCCTGGCTGAGCGCGCGGTCGAGTAGCGCGGCGGCACCTTGTTCAAAGACGGGGCAGTTCAGGCAGCGCGTGTACGTTGGCAACTGCGGGCAGGACTGATCACCGCGGGTGCCGATGCGGTTCCAGCAGTCATCAACGAGCGTGGTGACGCCCGCGTGGTCATGGACGGCGTGCGCCATGCGTTCCTCGTGAGTACTGCGGTGGTTCGGATGGTGCAGAGGGTCCGGAAGGCGCCCTGCCCTGGCGCGCCAAGGCCCGCTCTGCACGCAGCATGAGCTGGCGTGCGCCGACCGTGTCGCCGGCCACGTCCAGCAACGCAGCCAGGTGGGTCAGGGCTTCGTAGTGCGCCGGTTCCAGGTACAGCGCCTTGCGGTAGAAATCACCCGCATCGGTGTGGCGGCCACGTGCATCGGCAATCAGGCCGAGCAGGTAGAACGTATCGGCTTCGGGCGCCCGCAGGTTGGCGATCTCCAGCGCCACGTGCTCGGCTTCATCAAAGCGGCCGGCGTCGGCCAGCCGGCGTGCCTCCGCCAAGGTGGGCGGCTCGGGCAGCAGGGCGTCCAGAACGGGGATGGCCGGTACGGCCAAGGTCGCAGGCCGTGCCGAAAACGCGGGAGCCGGCTTGGCGGCAGGCACGCGCGCCGCCACCGGGCGCACGGGCACGGTCGGCAGCGTAATGCCTGGCAAACCCACCGGCGCCGCAGCGGGCTTCTCGGGTGGCAGCGGCAAGCGGAACGGTAGCGGTGTCCGCACACGCTTCTCACCCGCAGGCGTGCGCTGGAAGGCAAACGCCAACGGAATGCGCGCGGAACTCATGGCGTGGCGCATCATCAGGCCCGTCTCCGCCGGGCCAACGAAGATCATGCCGTCGTCCGCCAGTTGTGAATCGAGCCGGCGGATCGCCTGGTCCTGCGCATCGCGGTGGAAGTAGATCAGCACGTTGCGGCAGAAGATGAAGTCGTAGCGCCGATCCTTGGTCAATGCATCAGCCGGTGCATCAGAAAGATTGGCCTGCGCAAAGCGCACCAGCCCGCGCACAGCGTCGTTCAACTGCCAGCCGCCTTCGGCCTCGGTGAAATGGCGTTCGCGGAAGTTAAGCGGATGGCCGCGAAACGCGTTGCGCCCGTAGACCGAGCGCTTGGCCACTTCAAGCGCGCGTGCACTGATGTCGATCGCGTCGATGGTGAAGCGTGCGGGGTCGATGCCCGCGTCGAGCAGCGCCATCGCCGCGGAATAGGGTTCCTCGCCCGTCGAGCACGGCGCGCTCAGGATGCGCAGCACACGCGTGGGCTCGCGCACGAGCTTCTCACCGGCCAGGCGGGCGAGCGTGACAAAGGCTTCGCGGTCTCGGAAGAACCACGTTTCGGGCACCACCAGCGCTTCGATCAGCGCCTGGCGCTCTTCGGGCGAGGTATTCAGGCGCAGCCAGTACGCGTCGAGCGCCGCAGCATCCACCGTGTTCGGTGCACCACGCGCAGCCAGCATGGCGCGGGTCCGGTCGAGCACCACGCGCTCCAGCGTGTTCGTACCGAGCGAAGGTGCATCAATGCCCGTCTCGTGCGAGAGCCAGGCTTCAAAACGGGGGTCAACGGCCACCATGACGATCATCAGGCCGGCTGTGTGGCTGCGGCTACGGCGGCCGGAAACAGCAGCGCACGCGCCTGCGCATCGAGCATCGCCTGGGCATCGACACGCTGCACGAGGCCCTCTTCCAGGCTGGCGACGGGCCCGAGCCAACGCGCGTTGGGCATGGCGATGCCGCTGTCGGCAAAACGCGCCGCATCAATGCGGCGCGTGTGGGTGGCGTGTTCGACGATCAGACCGAGCAGTGGTGCATCGCCACCGCGGGTGTCTGCCTCGTACTGCACCAGCACCAGGCGGGTGGAGCGCAGCGGCCGCGCCGCGCGGCCAAGCGCAAGCTGCGGCACGTCAATCACCGGCACCGGCGTGCCATGCCGCTCGATCAGCCCGGCCACCCACGCGGGCGCGCCGGGAATCGCCTTGGGTGCGGCCAGCGGCAGCACTTCGGCAATCTGCGCCACATCGAGCGCATAGCGGTCGCCATCGAGTTCAAACAGGAGGTAAAGCATGGCGATTCTCGCTACAGCAAAAAACTCCGGCAGGCGTCAGGCTTCGATCTTGAAACGCGACACGCCGGTACGAAGCTGGTTGGCCACCAGCGTCAGATCATCAATCGCCTGCGACGACTGGCGCAGCGATTCCGCCGTCTGCTGCGCGGCCTCCGACAACTGCGACAGCGCCTGCGTGATCTGCTCGGCACCGGTGGCCTGCGTCTGCATGCCTTCGTTCACCATCTGGAAGCGCGGCGCCAGCGTCTGCACTTCGGTAATGATCTGCGAGAGCTGCGTGCCGACCTGCTGCACATCGCGCATGCCGCGCCGCACTTCTTCCGAGAACTTGTCCATGCCCATCACACCGGCGGACACGGCGGATTGGATCTCCTTCACGGTCTGCTCGATGTCGTAGGTGGCCACGGCCGTCTGGTCTGCCAGGCGACGGATCTCGGTGGCGACCACCGCAAAGCCGCGGCCGTATTCGCCGGCCTTCTCGGCCTCGATGGCGGCATTGAGCGACAACAGGTTGGTCTGGTCCGCCACCTTGGTGATGGTCGACACCACCTGGTTGATGTTGGTCGCCTTCTCGTTGAGGATCGCCAGCTTGGCGTTGACCGAACCCGCCGCTTCCATCACGCCGCGCATGGTGTCTTCCATGCGGGTGAGGCCGCTCTGGCTGGCCCCGGCCAGCGTGGCCGACTGCTCGGCCACGGTCGACACCTCGTTCATGGTGCGCAGCAAGTCGCGCGAAGTGGCGAAGATCTCGCGCGAAGTCGCGCCGATCTCGGTGGTGGTGGCAGCTGTCTCGGCAGCGGTGGCCTGCTGCTCCTTGGAGGTGGCGGCAATCTCGGCCACCGAGGTCGTCACCTGCAGCGACGACTTCTGCGCTTGCGACACCAGGCTCGCCAGCTCTTCGGCCATGCGGTTGAAGCCTTCTTCCAGCGTGCCGAATTCATCGCTGCGGTGCAGGTCCAGCCGACCAGACAGATTGCCGGTGCGCATGTTGTCGTGCACCTGCACCAGCCGCGCCATCGGCACGGTAATCGCCTTGTGCAGGACGTAGCCGAGCACCAGCGCCGCCAGCAGCACCAAGCCCAACGCCACGGCCAGCGTCACCTCGGCGCCTTGCACGGAGACGCGGATCTGCCGTGCCGATTCATCGGCCACCTTGCGGTTGTCGGAGACCAGCCCGTCGGCGAGCACCGTGGCTTCCTCCCAGAGTGCGGTGCCACGCACGGTAGCCGCCTGTGCGGCGGGCTTGGAGGTGCGCGCCAGTTGCATGGCCTCGTTGAACATCGGCAGGTACTTGTCAACGACTGCGCGATAGGCGCGGAAGCGCTGGCGGTCGTCTTCGCGGAAGATCGTGGCCTCGTAGGCAGCCGAGTGCTGGTCGAGCTCGCGCACGCTCTGGGCGGCGCGCTCAAGATCACGGTTGGCGGTTGCAGCGTCGGCGTCGACAAACAGGGCACGTTCGAGCGTTGCATGGCTGTTGCGCGTGGCTCCACGCAGCGCCGTCGCCAGATACAGCCCCGGCACGGAGTCGCGCTCCAGGCTCACGGCTTCTTCATCAATCACGCGCAGGCGGTCGTAAGACACCACCGCCATGACGACCATCAATACGAACAGCACACCAAAGCTGAAGACGATGCGGTTGCCGAGTGAGAACCGGCCGCCGCGAAGCATGCTTGCCAGGGTTGCGTTGCTGATGCGGGGCGTCGCAGAAACCATGTTTAAACCTATCAAACAGATACCGGGAAGACATGGAAGCGGCTCGCAGAGCACACCTCACAAAACTGAGTTGAATGGTAAAGGAACGTATCGGCCACCGGAACCGAAACCTTTGCGATCGGACACAAATTCGGGTAAGTCCTTGCCAGGACAGCCGTCGGCAACATTGCAGTCATTCGGCACGGTGCGGCAAAAGTGCACACTGTGGGCGCGCGTTGCGCCGAGGCACACGCGCGAAAGAAACGCCGGTTTCAACCACCGCGCACGGCACGCGCAAACGCTTGCACTACGTCAGCAGAGGCATCGGTGATGGCCCAGTAGCCCATGCCGGCACTGCGCCAGACCATCAACTGATAACCGCGTTCCGTGCGCAGGGCGGGCTCGGCGTCGCCGCCGGCCTCGGGGCGCACATACAGATCAACCGGATGCTGCGCAGACCGATACACCAGCACCGCCACCGGGCGGCCGTCGATGTAATCCAGCCGCCCGCCGATGAGCGGGAAGCCGCGCGTGGCGAGGTCCGTGACCGGCGGCGCGTAGTCGATCCGGCCGTTGAACCAGGGCTTGACCGTGTGGCGATCCGACGACAGCACATCGGTCTCACGTGCGCCCAGCAGCGCCCGCACATGGCTGGCGGTGATGTCGTGCGCAGTGAGCGCAGCAGCATCAGGCCGGCCGACCAGCACCCCCACGCCAAGCGCCACGGCTGCCAGCGCACCCGCCGCCACGCCGAGGCCCCGGGTTGGCGTAATCAGCCATCCGGCCAGACGCTGCCAGACGGATTCGGCCCGACGCGGCGCGCGGGCAGGCACAGGTGGCGGTGTATGCCGCGCACCGGCTTTGGCCTGCGCTTCAACCTGCACAGCGTGCAGCACGCGCTCGCTCAAGCCTGCGGGCGCTTTCATGTACAGCGCAGGCGCGCGCAGCCCCTGGCGCAGCGCCCGCACCACGGTGTCGTGGCGCGTGGCAACGTCCGTGCAGGCCGCGCAGGTGCCCAGATGCGTTTCCATGCGCAGGCTGTCGGCCGCACCGAGTTCGCCATCGGCGCGTGCGGCCAGCAAAGCGCGGATGTCGTCACAGTTCATGGCGGGCCTCCTTGGTACTGGTTCCCGTGCCGCCCGATGCACGGATCGGCGTGACATTGGTGCGCGGTGGCGCGGTGTCTTCGGTCAACAGGCGCGCGAGCTGCTGCCGCGCACGCGCCAGCCGCGACATGACCGTGCCGATGGGCGCATCGACCACGGCGGCAATGTCGCGGTACGGCAGGTCTTCCAGCTCACGCAGTACAAGCACCTCGCGATACGGCACCGGCAATTGCGCCAGCGCGGCATGCACCCGGCGCACATCGTCGATACGGGCGAGCAGCGCGGCCGGGTCCACACCGTAGCTGGCGCCATCGTCATCAGCCTGGGCCTGGCTGGCGGCGGCCTCGTCATTCCACGGTTGGGCGGGCGCCTGCTTGCGGCGCGCGCATTCCGAGAACCACGTGTTGCGCACGATCGCCAGCAGCCAGGGGCGACCATCGCCGCCCCGGAATCCGCCAAACAGCCGGAACGCGCGCAGGCAGGCTTCCTGGACGATGTCGTCGGCGTCCTGCGTATCGCCCGAGAGCCAGCGCGCCAGGTTGTAGGCCGCATCGACATGCGGCAGCACCGCCTGGGCGAAGCGCTGGGCGTCGGTGGGCAAATCGAGCGTGGGGTCTGACAGGTCGGACATGGCGGCCTGATAGCGGTTGACGAACGTACTACCGGGGTGCAATCCAGTTTATTCCCGCCGAAAGAAATTTCGTTGAAAACGCGCGTTTTGTGGAATACGCGCCCACGCCGGCCGGTATGACAGACAGGACCGGCGCGCCATCTCTCTTCATTGTTCTCCATTGCGCTGGATCAACGACCGAATCAGCAACCCAACGCAGGGGACACCCCATGAGCAAACAACCCGGACGACGCCAGTTTCTGCAACTGGCCGCGGTCGGCGGTCTGGTGTATGCCTCCGGCCTGCCCGGCTGGCAGGCAATGGCCGCCACCACGCGCGCAGTAGGCGGCAAGCAGGAAGACTTCTATTTCGTGCAGCTATCGGACTGCCACTGGGGCTTCAAGGGCGCGCCCAACCCCGACGCGCGCGGCACGCTGCCCAAGGCGATTGCCGCCGTGAACGCGCTGTCGCCCGCCCCTGATTTCGTTGTCTTTACAGGTGACCTCACCCACATCAGCGACGACCCTGACGAGCGCCGCAGGCGGCTGACAGAGTTCCGCGATATCGCTGCCAAGCTCACGGTACCGGTGGTGCATTACATGCCGGGTGAGCACGACGCCTCGCTCGACAATGGCGCCGCTTACATTGAATTGTTCGGTCGCACGCATTATTCGTTCGACCACAAGGGCGTGCACTTCATCGCCATCGACAACGTGTCGGACCCATCCGCACGCGTGGGCGAGGCGCAGCTTGCCTGGCTGGCCGCAGACATCCGCTCGGTGCCAGAGCACACGCCCGTCGTGGTGTTCACGCACCGCCCGCTGTTTGATCTGTACCCGCAGTGGGACTGGGCCACGCGCGACGGTCAGCAGGTGATTGATCTGCTGACGCCGCACCCGAACGTGACCGTCTTCTACGGCCACATCCACCAGGAACACCACCACATGACCGGGCACATCGCGCACCACTCGGCGCGCTCGCTGATGTTCCCGCTGCCTGCGCCACCCGCACCGGGCTCGCAAGCCAAACGCAACCCGATCCCGTGGGATACCGCCGCGCCGTATCGCGGCCTGGGCTGGCGCAGCATCACCGAACACGGCAAGCAGGATGCTGCCACCTGGGCGCTGGCCGAACAACCGATCCAGGCCAGCAGCGAGACCAACGCCACCACCAAGACCCCGGAGACCACCTGACATGCGCCCCACCCTTGCACACAACCCCAAACGGCGTCTGGCGCTGCGTCAGTTCACCGTACTCGCCGCTGGTGCCGCACTCGCCTGCGTTGCGCATGGCGAAGGCCCGCAGGTGATCCGCGTGCACGCGCGCAAGTTCACCTTCACGCCCGACAAGATCACGCTCAAACGCGGCGTACCCGTGGTGTTCGAGTTGACCGGGCAGGACATCCTGATGGGCTTTGCGATTCCGGATTTCAACGTGCGGGCGGATGTGGTGCCGGGGCAGACGGTGCGCCTGGCACTCACGCCCGACAAGACCGGCACGTTCGATTTCCTGTGCGACATCTTCTGCGGCTCGGGGCATGAGACGATGAATGGGACGTTGACGGTGACATAAGGCAAGCGCAACTCGTACCAAAGAAAACGCCCTGAAATGTCAGGGCGTTTTCTTTGGTGGTTCGGCGTCTAAGTCGACTCTGTGCCCCGAACCTCGTTCACCACCTCGGCCTCGACTTCCGGATTGGGTTCACCATCCCTGGTGGCAATCAACCCCTTCGGCGTCAGTGCGATGAGGGGCAAGATCAGCGCGTACACCACAGTTGTCGCAATCACGCAGTACGTGAATCCGTACGTTGGACTGCTGCTGTAGATGCGTGAGCCAAGCAAATCACCTGCACGCGCAGAGAGTGCGAGCACACCATCCACCAGCATCATCAGCGTGCCTTGCAGCCCTGGCGGACAAGACCGCATGGCGAGATCAAAGTACGCTGCCGTGGCGACACCGCCCATCAGCCCGATCGGTGCCGCCAGCACCAGCGCAAGATCGGCCGAGTGAATGAAGGCCAGCGGAACCATCTGCGGCACGGCGACGATCGTTCCCCACCACAGCAGCTTGTTTAGCGCCACACGCTTGCACAGCACGCCATACAGCAAGAAGGTCGGGATGAACGCAGCGGCGAAGATGCCGTTGTAGTACGAGTACACGGAATCCGATGCATGCAGCGCGTTGGTCAGATAGAACTGCAGCGGTGTGGCCGCGCCCGGTGCGAAATTCCACAGGAAGCAGATCAGCACCGCTGGATAGACAGCCCGATGCCTCACCAGCCGCCTGACGTTCCCAACGAAATCCGCCGCCTTGGCCTGCGGCCTTGCATAGGTGTGGCCGAAAACGGAAGCGGGCTTCCATCGCCCCAGCATGGCCACCACCAACATGAGCGCCGCCGCCAGGAAGAAGGCCTGCTTCGGAGCAAGATGATCGGAGATGTACCCGGAGGCGAACGCACTCGCGACAACCGGTAGCGTGCCAACGCAATTCAACAGCACGCTCAGGCGCCCAGACATGCGTTGTTCCTGGCCCACCAGCGCGATCAACCCTTGGTAGGCCGCCGCGACAAACCGGGACGACAACATCGCCAGCAACATCCCGACAAGCAGTGCCGGGTAGGAGAGACCCGACAACGCCATCCCGACGAGTGCCAGCGCGGTGACAGGCGCGAACATCAGGAAGAAGCCGCGATCCCGCAATCCCAGCGGGTTCCATTGGTCGCGCACAAGACCGAACGCGAACGCCAGGTACACCGGGATGCCCGTCACCAGCCGGAACATCGAGATCTGCGTCGCCGTGGCATGCAACTGGTTCTTGAGCAGGTACGACGTCTGGATATCCACCAGATAGCCGGCCGGTGAAGCCAGTGCGATGAACAGCGTCAGGCAGCCGAAGTACAGCAGCGTCTGGTCACTGCCCTTGGCACTTTGGCGACCCCACCCCGTGGACAAGCGCGCAAGTCGTAGAGCGTGCCGGCAATGGGCGACCGCTTTTAACAGGCCAGATGATTTCGTTGCCACGGCACGCACCCTGTGGGTGACGACTTGATAGCAGCATGCGCCGTGCAAGCGCCGAGGGTCAACGCAACTCATTCGAAGAGACGAGGCCACCCGACCGGAAATCAGCCATAAGAGGTCAACAACCGCATGCTAGGATCACCTTACCCTTGGCAGCCGCCCCCTTCCGCCATGACGACCATCTACGCGACCCTCGGCGTGCAGCCCGACGCGACCCTGGATGAAATCAAGCAGGCCTATCGCCGTGCCGCAATGAAGTGGCACCCCGACCGCAACCCTGGCCGCGAGGCCGAGGCCTATGCGGCGTTCCAGGAGATCCGCGAGGCCTACGCCATCCTCTCCGACGCCGAGCAACGCCGGGTCTACGACGAAGTCTTCGCGCAAGAGATGCAGCGCTGGCAGGCCGAGCACGAGGCGCAGGAAGCCGAGGAGCGCGCAGCGCAACGCGAGCGTGAACGCATTGCGCAGGAACACTACGAAAAGATGGTCGCCATTGCGATGCGCTTTGCTGACGATGGTCACAACCGGGACGTGCTCTTCGGTGTGCTGCTCGGCCGGGACTGCGAGGCAGAACTGGCGGCGCGCATTGCGGATAGCGTGTGGGCGATGCAGGAAGCGCGGCGGGCGAGTGTGGCTGCGGCTGCGGCGCCGGACAGCGAGGCAGCCCCGACGCCTGATGAAGCACTGGGTTCAAAGACTGATGCGCCGACGACGCACTCGCGGCACCCCGGCACTTTTGAATCGTTCTGGCAGGGGCTGTTTGGCTTGCGCCCGTAGGTGCCGATTGGCCTGCCCGCTAACTGCGGAGGATTGGACGCAAGGCCGTCTCGCCCCGCAAGCAAGATCACCAAAGCCGTGCTGATGGTGCCCGGCAACGCCGTCGTCATGGGCCAAACGTTTGCAGATTGCCATGTGTCGAGGTGCCCGGTTCATTGCGGCGCTGGGCCACATGGGTAACAAACGCACGCGCCTGGCGACCATTAAAGGATTCATGTGGGCTGCCGATGAACAGATTGCCTCTGTTGCGGTTAATCAGCTTATTCGTCGTCATGCCCAACTATCCGCATTCTGGCTGTCGCATGGGCTTCCCGATCTGCCCGGCGTGGCGGGCGCTGCTGGCGCACGCCATCATCTGCAGGTAATCCATGCTCAGCAATATCGAGCCCCCCAATCGACGGGCCGCCGCGAGAAGTCTCCCCTGCCTCGCGAGCCCAACCGGCGCATACCAAACCCGAAAGCGAGCGTGATGTGCGACAAAGTCACTTTGCCCGGCTGCTATCCGGTCTGATCGGTTTGCTGGTTCTGTGCGGTTGCCACCAGCAAGATGCCCCCATTACCAGTTCGCCCCCGCCGCACCGAACCAGCATTACGGCATTGATCTGGGCACCGGACTGGCCCGAGCAGATGCTTCAGATCGCTGCCGAGTTCAGCAAGCTCAATCCCGATGTGCAGGTGGACGTTCAGTTCATGATCGGCAATTCGGTCGAAGAGAACATCAAACCCCGTGTTGCTGCCGGCACGCTGCCCGATCTGTTGAGCGTCAATCCCAATGCCTATTCGGCCGAACTGGCCGATCAGCGTGTCCTTGCCGATGTCAGCCAGACATCGGCCTGGGCGAACATGCTCGCCCCGCTCAAGCGGGACTGGACCAGCCGCGACGGCAAAGGGTTCGGCATCTCGGGCGGCGTCGCAACGACGATGATCTACTACAACCGCGAGATGTTCGAAAAAGCGGGTGTCGACAAGCTGCCAACGAATTTCGACGAGTTCCTGCGCGTGTGCGCGCAGCTCAAACGCGCAGGATTCACGCCCCTGATGTTGAATGGCGCATTCCCGAACATGCTCGGAAACGGACCGTTTGCCTCGGGCTTCGCCAACAACGTGGTCGCGCACGAGCCAAACTGGAAAAACAAGATGGCCGAGGGCACGCTGGATCTCGGCACCCCCGAGGTCGCCGATATCTTCGCCAGGATGGCGCTGCTGCCGGAACGCGGCTACGTGCAGGCGTCGTTCATGGCAACCGGCTACGACGACGGCATGCGTCTTTTCAAGGAAGGCAAGGTGGCGATGGCTTTCCAGGGCAGCTGGGCGGCGGGCCTGCTGCTGCATGGCAATCGCTTTGCGGTCGGCGTGTTCATCCCGCCATGGAACAAGCGCGGCGAGCAGGTGGTACCCGTGCTGGGCAGTGAGACAGGCTTTGCCGTATGCGAGACGCCCAACAAGGCGGCTGCAATGCGCTTTCTGGAATTCATCGCCGGCAAAGGCTTCCCGATTCTGCAGAGAAAGCGCCACAACATCTCTCCATTCCAGCAAGACGCGGAAACGACTGTCAGTGACCCGGAAATCGTCGACTATACGAATACGGCCAGCCGCTATCTGGTCACTGCCAGCCCGTACTATTCGACGCTGCCGTCAAACACACTCGAGTCACTGCACGGGTTGATGCAGGACGTGTTGCTCAAGAAGATGTCGCCCAGGCAAGCGGCGAAGCGACTCGATGAATCGGTCAAGAATGAAGCGAAGATGCACTACAAATGAACTCGATCCCACGGTTGCTGCAGCGCGCTTTCGACTACCTCTCACAGGACCTGCTTCGCCGCGTTGAGATTCGCCACCGGTTGGTTGCCGCGTTCATCCTGCTGTCTCTGCTGCCGATCTTCATTTCGGCCAGCATTTCGTATGTGAACTCGATCGCGGCGATCAAGGAGAACGCGGAGATATTCTCGAAGGAGGTGGTCAAGCAAGTCTCGAGAAACATCGAGTTGCGCATGCGGCAGATCGAGACGGAAAGCAACTTGCTGGTGCTCTCCAATCGGGTTCAAGGCGCGCTTGCCAGGGCTGCGAGCGGCCACGGCAAGGAACAAAGCGAGGCACGCCAGGACATGGCGCGGCTGCTCCTCGAGCATTACGGATCGGTGGATTTCATCAACCAGAAGTATCTGCTCGACAAGAACAACCGGATTCTGGACACACAGGCCGCCACGCAATTGACCCAGGGTGTGACACGCCTCGTCTCGCGCGCTCAGGACGCGCATGGGCACACGTACTGGGGCAGCTACGACAACGGTGTCGGACAGCAAAACCTCGGGGTGGTGCGCGCCATCATCGACAAGAACAGCAACCAGCAGCTCGGCAATCTGGTGCTGATCGTCCGCCCGGCATACTTCTCGACCATCTTCAACGACGTCGCCACGGGCAGCGGTACGCAAATCTACATTCTCGATGCGAGTAACGAGGTCATCATCCGGCCCGCCGACGCATCGAATGACACCGGCGCCCTACCCGAACCCGGCCTGCTCGAAAACATCGCGCGCAACGCGACATCGGGCGAGGCGCAAAGCTTCGTTGCGGTCGAGGGAAAGCGCGGAGGACGTTATTTGGCTGCGTACGCCAAAATCCCCGGCACGACCTGGTTCGTGGTGAGCACCATTGCGGAGAAAAAACTGACGGCCGAGGCACAAGCGGTGCGAAACCAGATCGCGCTGGTTGGCATCTCGGGGGTTCTGCTGTCGATCTTCCTTGCTTACTTCATCTCGCACAGCATTTCTGCACCGCTCAGGGAGCTGGTGCGCAAGGTGCACGATACCGGCGACGATGCCGGCGCCGAGGTAGACGAAGAAAAGCACGTAGAAACCGGGGCCCGCGCCAAGGACGAACTGAGCAGGCTCGCGCAGCGCTTCGAGAGAATGCGCGAAGCGATCAAGCAGAAGATCCAGAAGATCAACGAGATCAATGCCTCGCTCGAGCAAACCGTTGTCGAACGCACGGCAGAGCTCGTCACGCGGGAGCGGGAGTCGCGCACGCTGATCGAGAACTCGCCCGATACCATTGCCCGCTATGACCGCGAGTTGCGCCGCATTTACGCCAACCCTGCGTTCTGTGCCGCGGCGGGATGCAGCCTCACGGAAGCGCTTGGCAAGCGGCCCTCGGAACTCCCCGGCGGCGACAACGCGCGCGTCTACGAAAAAATCATCAGCGATGTCATTGCAAGCGGAACCAGCACGCAATTCGAACTGAGATGGGCCGGCAAGGATGGGCGCGAACAATGCTCGCACGTCCGCCTCACGCCCGAGACCGACCACACCGGCCATGTGCATTCCGTGTTGGCGATCGGTCGTGATCTCTCCGACCGGATGGCGTTTGAGGCAACCATCTGGAAACAGGCCAACTTCGATGCACTGACGGGCCTGCCGAATCGCCAGATGTTCCATGAGCGCCTTGCTCAGGAAGCCAGTCAGCCAGGCCGCTTCGGGCGGCGCATGGCGTTGATGCTGATCGATCTCGACCGCTTCAAGGAGGTCAACGACTCGCTCGGCCACGACAGGGGAGATACGTTGCTGATCGAGGCCGGCAAGCGCATCGGTTCGTGCGTGCGCCAATCGGATACGGTCGCCCGTCTAGGCGGCGATGAGTTCACCGTCATCCTGCCCAATCTGGATGACACGGAGAGCGTTGAACGGATCGCCAGGACCATCATCGGCAAGTTGGCCGAGCCATTCACGCTGGGCACGGAAGAAGCCTTCATTTCTGCCAGCGTTGGCGTGACGTTTTACCCCGACGACTCCCACGATCTTGATGTGCTGTTCAAGAACGCCGATCAAGCCATGTATGCGGCCAAGAACGCCGGGCGCAATCGCTTCAGTTACTTCAAGCCCGATATGCAGGTGGAGGCAGAAAAGCGCCTGCGGCTCACCAGCGATTTGCGCGCCGCGCTGCCCAGTGACCAGTTTCAGGTCTACTACCAGCCCATCGTCGACCTCGCCACGGGCGAGGTTTGCAAAGCCGAGGCGCTGATCCGCTGGCTGCACCCAGAGCGCGGTACGATCAACCCGCACGATTTCATTTCCGTGGCGGAAGACACGGGCCTCATCGTTCCCATCGGCGATTGGGTGTTCAAGCAGGCGGTGCAACAGGCGCGGCAATGGCGCGATCAATTCCATCCGTCGTTCCAGATCAGCGTCAACATGTCTCCAGTCCAGATGCGCCAGGATGCCCAACTGTGCGCGCGATGGTCCGACTTCCTTGCGCGCGAAGGCTTGCCGGTGCAGAGCGTGATGGTGGAAATCACGGAGGGGCTGCTATTGCAGGCCGAATCGCGGACGGACGAGGCGCTGCGGACGTTGCGCAGCGCGGGCATCGGGATCTCGATCGACGACTTCGGGACCGGTTACTCGTCGCTTGCTTACCTCAAGCGCTTTGACATTGACTACCTGAAGATCGATCGCTCATTCGTCCACAACCTGAGCTTTGACGAAGACAACCAGGCGCTGTGCGAGGCCATGGTCGTCCTCGCGCACAAACTGGGGCTCAAAGTCATTGCCGAGGGTGTGGAGACCGCCGAGCAGCGGGATTTTCTCAAGGCAGTCGATTGCGATTTTGCGCAGGGCTTTTTTTATTCGACGCCGGTTCTGCCGCATGAATTCGAACGGCGGGTATGGCCCATGAGCGAAAAACGCGCCGCTGATGCTCCAGCATGAAAGCGCATGAAGGACTAAGACGCCCTGACCCGCTCAGGGCGTTTTCATTTGCAGTTGTGCCTATTGGCGTTCAACCGCTTCCAGTGCATCCCATGTCTCTGGGTTCAACTGGCACCCTTCCAGCGCTAGCAATACGTACGCGCCAATGGCATCAAGAAACACTGACCACAACCTACCGTTGACAACCCAAACCCAATCCCCCAAGCTCCCCACCATGCTTCGCCACACCTCCCGCCTCGCGTCGATTATTCGCACCATTCCAAAAATGGTGGGTTAGCGCGCGTCAGCCGGTAGCAAACGAACCCGCCCCCGAGGCGGGTTTTTTGTGCCCGCCTCCTGAACCCTCCCCTCTCAGGAGCTTGTCATGACGCTGCAATCGCAAACGCCCGGCGCCGCATCCACCCAGGCCACGCTGCATCTGGTGTGCGGCAAGATCGGCGCCGGAAAATCAACGTTGACGCAACGGCTGGCCGACGCGCCCGCAACGGTGTTGCTGAGTGAAGACAGCTGGCTCGCGCATCTGTATCCGGGTGAGATCACAAGCGTGGCCGACTACGCCCGCAGCGCACGCCGCTTGCGTGGCGCATTGACTGAGCACCTTTGCGCACTGCTTGGCGCTGGGCTCTCTGTTGTGCTGGATTTCCCTGCCAATACACTGACTAGCCGCGCGTGGATGCGCGAAGTCTTCGAGCGCGCCGGTGTCGCGCACCAACTGCATTACCTGGACGTGCCCGATGCGGTCTGCAAGCAGCGTCTGCACGATCGCAATGCCGCAGGTGCCCACCCGTTCGCGCCGACAGATGCAGAGTTCGAAGAGATCACGCGCTACTTCGTTGCGCCCACAGCGGAAGAAGGCTTCCACGTGGTGCGGCACACGTGATCATCGTTATCGCGTGCCCAACAACCGACACTCCGCCGACAACGCCAACAGATTCGGATCGCGCTCCCGATTGCGCTGCATCACCAACACGATGTGTTGACTGATCGCATACCGCGCCGCCAGCGGAATCAGCTGCACCTTGGGGCTGAAATCCGCCACGCGGCGCGGCAACAGCGCATAACCAATGCCGCCGCTCACCAGGTTCATGAGCGAGAAGATGTCGCCCACGCGCAGCGCGATCTGCGGTGCAAAGCCGGCCTTGTCGAAGGCGGCCATGAAATCGTGGTACGTGGCGAAGTCATCGCCGAGCGCGACGAACTTCTCGCTGCGCACGGCCTGCAGGTCGATCTCCGCCGATGACGCGTACGGCGAGCCCAGCGGCGCGGCAAACAGGATCTCGTCGTCGAACATCGGCACGGTCAGCAGATCGGGGTTGCGCAGCGGTTCGCCCAGCGCAATGACGATGGCGTCGAGCTGGCCGTCTTCCAGCTTGGCGAGCAGGCTGCGGTTTGAACCCAGCGTCAGCTCGATGTCGAGCGCCGAGCGGCGCGTCTTCAGGCCGGCAAAGATGCGCGGCAGCGTGCCGACCGTCATGGAATACAGGCCGCCAATCTTCAGCGTCGTCGACGAGAACCCCGCCGCCTCGCGCGTGCGGCGCACCCCCGCTTCGCACTCGGCCAGGATGCGCTCCACATGTTCGGCGAACACGTAGGCGGTGGACAGCGGGATCAGCTTGCGGCCGTCGCGCTTGAAGAGCGGGCAGCGCAGGCCCTCTTCCAATGAATGCAGCGCGCGGTGCACGCTCACCGTGCTCTGCCCGAGCGCCTCTGACACGCGCGCCATGTTTCCCAGTGTCATGAAGGACTGGAAGACCTCCAGCTTCTTCAATGTGATGTCTTCATCAATTGCCATGGTTCTGTCTCCGCCGGGCATGGGCTTGTTGCGCCGCACTTTGCCGTGATTTGCCCATTGTTTCATTAACTTCAAGTTAATGAAACCGCGCCAAGGTTGATTGAAGTGCGCAGCCTTCCGGCATACGGTACAGCCCATCGAGTCCACGGTTGGAGCTGTCCACTCATGCAAGCGATGTCCAACAATCCGGCCAACGCCGCCATCCCGCCCCAGTGGCGCAAGCGGCGCGACGAGAAGGAACGCCGCCTGGCTGCGGCCCGCCGCATCGCCAACGGCAAGGTCATCCCCACCGGCGATATCGTCGCTGCGCTCGAAGCGCTGCTCGCCCCCGGTGACCGTGTCGTGCTGGAGGGCAACAACCAGAAGCAGGCGGACTTCCTGTCGCGCTCGCTGGCCAAGGTGAGCCCCGAGCGCCTGCACGATCTGCACATGATCATGCCGAGCGTGAGCCGTGCAGAACACCTGGATATTTTCGAAGCCGGCATCGCCCACAAGCTCGACTTCTCGTTTGCCGGGCCCCAGAGCCTGCGCATCAGCCAGTTGCTGGCAGACGGGCTGCTGGAGGTGGGCGCGATCCACACCTACATCGAGCTCTATGCGCGGCTGGTGGTGGACCTGATCCCCAACGTGTCGCTAGTGGCCGGCTTCAAGGCCGACCGCCAGGGCAACATCTACACCGGCCCCAGCACCGAAGACACGCCCGCACTGGTCGAGCCCGCCGCGTTCTCGGATGGCATCGTCATCGTGCAGGTCAACGAGATCGTCGATGACCCGGCGGATTTGCCGCGCGTCGACATTCCCGGCTCGTGGGTCGACTTCATCGTGCAGGCCGACAAGCCGTTCTATATCGAGCCGCTGTTCACGCGCGACCCGCGCCTCATCAAACCCGTGCACGTGCTGATGGCGATGATGGCCATTCGCGGCATCTACCAGCGGCACAACGTGCAGTCGCTCAACCACGGCATCGGCTTCAACACCGCCGCCATCGAGCTGATCCTGCCGACGTACGGTGAACGCCTGGGCCTCAAGGGCAAGATCTGCCGCAACTGGACGCTCAACCCGCACCCGACGCTGATCCCCGCCATTGAATCTGGATGGGTGGAAAGCGTGCATTGCTTCGGCACCGAACTCGGCATGGAGCGCTACGTGGCCGCACGCCCCGACGTGTTCTTCACCGGCCGTGATGGCTCGCTGCGTTCGAACCGCATGCTGTGCCAGTTGGCGGGGCAATACGCGGTGGACCTGTTCATCGGCGCGACGCTGCAGGTGGATGGCGATGGGCATTCGTCCACCGTCACGCGCGGCCGCCTGGCGGGCTTTGGTGGTGCCCCCAACATGGGCCACGACCCGCGCGGCCGCCGTCATGCCACGCCCGCGTGGCTCGACATGACCGAGCCGGTGACGATGTTGGAGCGCGGCAAGAAGCTCGTCGTGCAGATGGTGGAAACGTTCCAGGAAGGCGGCAAACCGACCTTCGTCGATACGCTCGATGCCGTGTCCGTCGCCAAGCAAAGCGGCATGCCGCTCGCGCCCATCATGATCTACGGCGACGACGTCACCCACCTGCTGACCGAAGACGGCATCGCGTACCTCTACAAGGCACGTTCGCTGGAAGAGCGGCGCGCGATGATCGCGGCCGTCGCGGGCGTCACGTCCATCGGCCTGCGCCACGATCCATCGCAGACCGAACAGATGCGCCGCGACGGCCTGATCGCCCTGCCCGAAGACCTCGACGTACGCCGCAGCGATGCCAGCCGCGAGCTGCTCGCCGCCAAGAGCATCGCCGACCTGGTCGAATGGTCTGGCGGCCTGTACGACCCGCCTGCACGCTTCCGGAGCTGGTAATGGAAAAGTCCCTGAACCGGCCTCTGCCGGCCAGCCCGAAAGCGCGTGCGAAGCGATTGGCCGCGCTGGTGGAATCCGCGCTCATCGACGAGGTCACGCTGTCGCCCAAACCTGGTCTCGTGGACGTGCGTGGCAACGGCGCGCATCACGATCTCGACTGGACGCTGATGGTGCACTCGGCCCAAACCCTGCGCCCTGCGTTTGAAGCCATGGCGTTGGCTGGCGCGCAAATTGACTCGCCGCTGGCGCTGCGCGAGCGCATCGGCCGTCTGGGCCGCGAAGGCGAAACGGCCATGCTCGATGCCACCGGTGGCATCAACACGCACCGTGGCGCCATCTGGGCGCTCGGTCTGTTGGTAACAGCCTCCGCACAAGCGCCGCATGCGTTAGGTGCAGCCGCTGTTGCGAGCCGTGCAGCACGCCTTGCCAACATCCCCGATCGCTTTGCGCCCGTCTCGACCGGCCACAAGGGCGAGCGTGCTTGCAACGACTACGGCGTCGGTGGTGCCAAGGGACAGGCCTGCGCCGGCTTCCCCCATGTGATCAAGATTGCGCTGCCCGCGTTGCATCGGGCTCGCGCAGCGGGCATCCGCGAAGACCATGCATGCGTCGACGCATTGCTCGCCGTCATGGCCACGCTGGACGACACCTGCGTGCTCGCACGCGGCGGCGCGAATGCATTGCGCGTCGTGCAAACCGGCGCGGCGATGGTGCGCGCCGAGGGCGGCCTCGCAACGCCGCAAGGTCGCCACGCGTTCCGCCTGCTCGAACAAGACATGCTGGCACTGCACGTGTCGCCCGGTGGCGCGGCCGATCTGTTGGCCGCCACGCTGTTCCTCGACCGCCTGCCCGCCAGCGCGCACGCAGTGTCCGATCTCGAATCCGCTCATCAGGAAACCGAACATGGAGCATCTTGATTTCCAATTCGCCGGCGGCGCACCCGCTGCCCGGCGCGCGTATGCCGGCGTGGTCGGCTCGGGCGACCTGGAAGTGCTGCTCACCCCGGGCAACGCCGGCCAGATCGACGTGACCATCACCACCTCGGTCAACGGCATGCAGGCGACGTGGCAGGCGCAGCTTGCGCGCGTGTTCGGCTCGCATCCATGGCCTGCTGCCAAGATCACCATCAACGACTTCGGCGCGACACCGGCCGTGGTGCGGTTGCGGCTCGAGCAGGCGCTTGAAGCGCTTGCCCCAGCGTAAGGAGAAGCCATGTCACGCAACCCGATTGAACGCGACAGCTTTATCGAACGCGATGCGCGCCGTCGTGCCATCGCCCTGCTCGACCCCGGCACCTTCCGCGAGTTGCTCGATCCATTTGAGCAATTGACATCTCCGTGGCTGCCGCGCCAGGGCATCGTCACACAGGCCGACGATGGCGTGGTCGTGGCGCGCGGCACGCTGGGTGGACAGCCCGCCGTGGTGCTCGCCATTGAAGGCGCCTTCCAGGGCGGCAGCATGGGCGAGGTGTCCGGCGCCAAGATCGCCGGCGCACTGGAATTGGCGGCGGAAGACAACCGCAACGGCATTCCCACCCGCGCCGTGATCGTCTTCGAGACGGGCGGCGTGCGACTGCAGGAAGCCAACCTTGGCCTCGCGGCCATCGCTGAAATCCATGCAGGCATCCGCGCGCTGCGTGAGTACGGCCCGGTGATCGGCATCACCGCAGGCGTGGTCGGCTGCTTTGGCGGCATGAGCATCGCAGCGGGCATGTGCAGCTACCTGCTGATGACGCGCGAAGCACGCCTGGGCCTCAACGGTCCGCAAGTGATCGAACAGGAAGCCGGCATTGAGGAATACGACTCGCGCGACCGCCCCTTCATCTGGAGCCTGACCGGCGGCGAGCAACGCGCCGCCACCGGCCTGGCCGATGCCTGCGTCGAAGACGACGCCGTCAGCATCCGCGCGCAAGTCATCGAATGGCTGCGTGCCGGTGCACCCAAGCACCAGCGCAGTGAGCGGATCGACCACTACCTCGAACGTCTCTCTGCCGTCGACACCACGCGCCAGGCCACCGCTGAAGATGTGCGCACGCTCTACGCAAAGGACCCAGCATGAACCAGACTCCACTCTCCGCCCGCGGCGCGACCTGGTTGCGTGCGCTGACCAACAGCACACCCGCTGCGGGTTACGGCAGCACTGTGCAAGTCGTGGATGCCACCCTCGGTGATCGACCGGCCCGCTACATCGCCGTCGTGCCCGATGCAGAAAACCGCTTCCCCCGCGCACGCAATGGTGAAGTCGGCCTCGTGGAAGGCTGGCAACTCGCCCGCGCGGTGCGCGATGTCATGGCCGAAGACGCCGGACAAGAGAAGAAACGCGCCATCGTCGCGGTCATTGATGTCGCCAGCCAAGCCTATGGGCGCCGAGAGGAAGCCTATGGCATCCACCTCGCACTGGCCGCCGCCGCCGATGCGTATGCCGCAGCACGCTTGGCTGGCCACCCGGTGATCGGCCTGATCGTCGGGCGTGCCATGTCTGGCGCACTGCTAGCACACGGCTATCAGGCCAACCGCCTGCTCGCCCTCGACGATGCCGAGGTGATGGTGCACGCGATGGGTAAAGCTGCTGCCGCGCGCGTGACGCTGCGCTCCGTGGCCGACCTGGAACGCCTCGCGCAGGAAATTCCGCCCATGGCCCACGACATCGCCAGCTTTGCGTCGCTCGGGTTGCTGTGGAAATTGCTGAAGGTCAAATCGGCCAACGCGCCCGATGCAGGCGACGTCGACACCGTGCAAACCGCACTCGCCGCAGCGTTGGCCGACATTGCGGCGGACCCATCGCGCGGGCTGGAAAGCCGCCTCGGCGCGCCGCTGCGCCAAGCCTCGTCGCAAGTGCGCGAACGCCTGCGCGCGCAATGGAACGCACACGCAGAGGAGGCGTAGCCCACGGAGAAATGCCATCTGGGCACCAAGCCACGCACCAGACGGTGTGGCCGTCCCCTGCCCTAGATGGCGCCTTGAATTTCTGTTGCAGGGAGGAAAAAGAAGGGAGGCCTGTCTGAGCGAAGCGAGTTTGCCTCCCTTCCCTCCCTGCAACAGAAATTCAAGGAGGGGGTCGCCATCTCGGGCGCGCCTTTCTTTGCTTACTTTCTTTGGCAAGACAAAGAAAGTGAGTCAGCCCCGGCAGGGGATGAAACAAG
>RepKanNP_Acetate_BrdU_F21BDRAFT_1000093_pt1 | contig 46246 bp, 40 predicted proteins | sample RepKananBrdUF21B_FD_10624 | JGI IMG/M metagenome (IMG submission 10624)
GACCACGCCCGACAGCGAGGCGGTGTTCTACTTCCCGGGCTGCGGCTCGGAGCGGCTGTTCTCGCAGGTGGGGCTGGCCACGCAGGCGATGCTGTGGCACGCCGGCGTGCAGACCGTGCTGCCGCCGGGCTACCTGTGCTGCAGTTATCCCCAGCGTGGCTCGGGCCAGTACGACAAGGCCGAGAAGATCGTCACCGACAACCGCGTGCTGTTCCACCGCGTGGCCAACACGCTCAACTACCTCGACATCAAGACGGTGGTGGTGAGCTGCGGCACATGCTACGACCAGCTTGCCGGCTATGAATTCGACAAGATCTTCCCGGGCTGCCGCATCATCGACATCCACGAATTCCTGCTGGAAAAGGGCGTGAAGATCGACGGCGTGCAGGGTACGCGCTACATGTACCACGACCCCTGCCACACCCCGATCAAGACCATGGACCCGACCAAGCTGGTCAACCAGCTCATGGGTGGCAACCTGGGTGCTGACGGCCAGACCCGCGCAATCGAGAAGAACGATCGCTGCTGCGGTGAATCAGGCACGCTGGCGGTCTCGCGCCCGGACATCTCCACGCAGGTCCGCTTCCGCAAGGAAGAGGAGATGAAGAAGGGCGCCGACAAGCTGCGTGCCGATGGCCAGAGCGGCCAGGCATTCGACGGCGACGTGAAGATCCTCACGAGCTGCCCGGCCTGCCTGCAAGGCCTGTCGCGCTACACCGAAGATGTCTCGGTGCAGGCTGACTACATCGTGGTCGAGATGGCGCGTCACGTGCTGGGCGAGAGCTGGCTGCAGGACTACGTCGCTCAGGCCAACGCCGGCGGCATCGAACGGGTGCTGGTGTGACGACGGGCGAGCGGTCACCGGGCTGCGCGCTGTGTGAGACCGACGGTGGTGAGCCTGTCTGGCGCAATGCCCGGGCGCGCGTCGTGCTGGTCGAGCACGCGCGCTTCCCAGGGTTCTGCCGCGTGATCTGGAACGACCATGTGGCAGAGCAGACCGACCTGTCGGACGCTGATCGCCACTGGTTGATGGAAGTGGTCACGCGTGTAGAGCGTGTGCTGCGCGCCGAACTGGCGCCGGACAAGATCAACCTCGCCAGCTTCGGCAACTTCGTGCCGCATCTGCACTGGCACGTCATTCCGCGCTACCGGTGGGACACGCATTTCCCCGAAGCCGTGTGGGGTCCCGCCCAGCGTGAGCCGGATGCCGAGCGCATGGCTGAGGTGACGGCCAAACTGGCGGCGCTATCCTACGCACTGCAATCGGCGCTCGCCGACGTTTGAGTCGTCGGCGCCAACCGCTTGTAACGCATCGGCACGCCCTGCGCGGAACCCCCGTGGCGCGTCGTCCGTCTCATTCTCTTTCTGCTGCGTCAAAGCCATCGCCATGACGACACCGCGCACTGCCGCCACGCCTGATTCCCACAAAGACTCCATTGCCGAGCTGAATGTTCACCACGGCCGGCTGAATCTGTCCGAGACGTGGCAACTCATCAAGCCATTCTGGGTGTCCGAGGTCCGCTACAAGGCCTGGGGGCTCTTGGCGCTGGTCGTGGCGCTCAGCCTGTTCGTGGTCTACATGAACGTGCTGTACACCGACTGGAACCGGCTCTTCTATAACGCGCTGGAACAGAAGGACAAGACCGAGTTCTGGCACCAGCTCGGGCGTTTTTCGTGGATTGCTGCGCTGATCATCATCGCGTCCGTGCTGCGGCAGTACTACACGATGATGCTGCGCATGCGCTGGCGGACATGGATCACCGGCAGTTTCGTCGACAGTTGGCTCGGCAAGCAGGCGTTCTACCGCCTGGAGCAGACGCACACCGCCGACAACCCCGACCAGCGGATTGCCGACGACCTGCGCAATTTCACTGATGCCACGCTTACGCTGGCGCTGGGTTTTCTCAATGCGGCGGTCACGCTGGTGTCGTTCTTCGGGATTCTGTGGGCGGTGTCGGGGCCGCTGGCGTTTGCGCTGGGCGGGCATGACTTCATCATCCCCGGATACATGGTGTGGTTCGCGCTGCTGTACTCGGTGCTGGGCTCGGTCATCATCCACTTCGTCGGGAGGCCGCTGATCGGGCTGTCGTTCCAGCAGGAGCGCTACGAAGCGTATTTCCGTTTCCTGCTCGTGCGCGTGCGCGAGAACAGCGAAAGCATCGCCCTGTACCGTGGCGAGCCTACCGAAAAGGCGATCCTGCGCGGCCGCTTCGAGCGCATCCGTGCCAACTGGGATCAGCTGATGGACTACACGCGGCGCCTGAATTTCGCCAGCTCCGGCTATGGGCAGTTCGCCATCATCTTTCCGTTCCTGGTTTCTGCGCCGCGTTACTTCGGCGGCACGCTCACGCTGGGCGGCATGATGCAGGTGGCAACCGCGTTCGGGCAGGTGCAGGGTGCGATGTCGTGGTTCGTCGACAACTACAGCACGCTGGTGAGCTGGAAGGCCTCCACCAACCGTCTGATCGAATTCCAGCGTGCCATGCGCGCCGCCGAGCGCGAAGAAGAACACCGCGCGGGCATCCAGGACATCGAAGTCGAGACCGCCGCCGTGCCTGCCATCGAGGCACGCGGTCTGGCGCTGAATCTGCCCAACCACACGCCTGAAGACATGTTGGTCGAACCCTTCGATATGACGCTCGTGCGCGGTGAGCGCGTGCTCGTCAACGGTCCGTCGGGTTGCGGCAAGAGCACACTGGTGCGCGCCGTGGCCGGCATCTGGCCGTACGGCAATGGCCAGATCAAGATCCCGGAAGACGCAAGCGTGCTGTTCCTCCCGCAGCGCAGTTACTTGCCGTCCGGCACGCTGGCGGATGCGCTGTCGTACCCCAAGCTCGCAACCGAGTACACCGCCGAGCGCCTTTCGCAGGTGCTGATCGCCTGCCGCCTGCCGGCACTGGTCGATCTGCTCGATGAGGTCAGCAACTGGAGCCTGCGTCTTTCGCCCGGCGAGCAGCAACGCCTGGCCTTTGCGCGCGCCTTGTTGCAGCGCCCCGACTACCTCTTCCTTGATGAGGCCACCAGCGCACTCGATGAAGATACCGAGGCGTTCATGTACAGCTTGATGCTCGAATCGATGCCGGATGTGACCATCGTCAGCGTGGCGCACCGCAGCACCGTGGCACGCTTCCACCATCGCCGCCTGCGCTATATCCCCGAGGGCGATCCGTTGACTGCGGTAAGCTATCGGGTGGTGGAAGAGCCTGCGCACATGGCGTTGGCGGCTTCCTGAAACACAATCACAGAGACGTTTTTCATGGCAGGACTTTCCGCCGACACCCCGCACCCGACCGGCATTACCGTGCACACGCAATCGCGCGTGCTGGAGATCGCCTTTGCCGATGGCAAACAGTTCCGCCTGCCGTTCGAATACCTGCGCGTGCTGTCGCCGTCGGCTGAAGTGCAGGGGCATGGGCCGGGGCAGGAAGTGCTGCAGACCGGCAAGCGCGAGGTGGGCATCACCGGTGTGGAGCCGGTCGGCAACTACGCGATCCGGCCGTTGTTCTCCGATGGCCACGATTCCGGCATCTTCGATTGGGCCTACCTGTACCGTCTCGGCGCTGAACACGACGCGCTGTGGCAGGCCTATCTCGACCGGCTGGCCGCCGCCGGCCTTGACCGCGACGCCCCGATGGCCGCCAACGCCGGCCATGCCTGTGGCCACAGCCACTGACTCCCGATTCACATCGCGGCGCATACGCGCCCGAACGCAACCCAATTCGCATTTCTTTCTGTCATGAGCCAAACCCACTTCGGATTCGAGAAGGTCGACGAGCGCGAGAAGGCCGGCAAGGTCGCCGGCGTGTTCCATTCCGTCGCCAGCAAGTACGACGTGATGAACGACCTGATGTCCGGTGGACTGCACCGCGTCTGGAAGATGTTCACCATCGCCCAGGCAGCCGTGCGTCCGGGCTACAAGGTGCTTGATATCGCGGGCGGCACGGGTGATCTGGCCAAGGCCTTCGCGCGCCAGGCCGGCCCCACCGGCGAGGTATGGCTGACCGACATCAACGAGTCGATGCTGCGCGTCGGCCGCGACCGCCTGCTCGATGCGGGTGTGCTCACGCCCAATTGCCTGTGCGACGCCGAGCACATTCCCTTTCCAGATGCTTACTTCGACGTAGTGACAGTGGCATTCGGCTTGCGCAACATGACGCACAAGGATCGCGCGCTTGCCGAGATGCGCCGTGTCGTCAAACCGGGCGGCAAGGTGATGGTGCTGGAGTTCTCCAAGGTGTGGCAGCCGCTGGAGAAGGCCTACGACGTGTATTCATTCAAGGTGCTGCCGTGGTTGGGCAGCAAGGTGGCCGGCGATCCTGAGAGCTACCGCTACCTGGCCGAGTCCATCCGCATGCACCCCGATCAGGAAACGCTCAAGCAGATGATGGAACAGGCCGGGTTGGACTCGGTCGAATACTTCAACCTGACGGCGGGTGTCGTGGCCCTGCACGTCGGTCGTCGCCTCTGATTGGTGGTTTATCCGATCCAGCAGATGGGCGATGCAGCGTACTGCGACGATATGCCACGACGGTACACATTGAATTTCGGCGTTGACGTCATCATCTAATGGCGTCACTGCCATTGGAGAGAAGACAGCGATGAGTTTGCACTGGGGTGGAAAATTGATGGTCGGCGCGATGGTTGCGACGATCGCACTGGGCACGGCATTCGACGCTGACGCCAAACGCATGGGCGGCAGCCGCAGCGTTGGCAAGCAATCGTCCTCCGTGACGCAACGTCAGCAAACGCCGCCGACCACGCCGTCGCCGACGCAGCAGGCCGCTCCGGCCGCGCAGCCGTCACCGGCAGCACCGGCTCCGGGCGCACCGGCCGCGAAGCCTGGTCGTAACTGGGGCGGCATGCTGGGTGGCCTGGCCGCTGGCCTGGGGATCGGCTATCTGCTTTCGAAGTTTGGTCTGGGCGCTGGATTGGCCTCGTTGCTGTCGAACCTGATCCTGATCGCCATCGTCGCTTTTGTGGTGATGTGGATCATCCGCAAGGTGCGCGGCAGCCGTCCGCAAGGTCCGGCCTACGCTACGGGTGGTCCGTCGTTTGGCGGTGACCGCGAGCCGTACGCGCCGCAACCCGCTGCGCCGGCTCCGCAGGCTTCCGCCTCGTCGTTTAACACTGGCAGCAGCAATACGTCGGGTTTGGGTGCGGGCGCACCGACGGCCGCGCAATCGTGGAGCCTGGGTGGTCCGGCTGCACCGGCCGCTGTCAACGCACAACCCGCAGTAGCCGCGCAGCAGCAGCCATGGGGTGTGCCGGCTGACTTCGACACGCAGGCCTTCCTGCGCAACGCCAAGGTCTACTTCATCCGCCTGCAGGCCGCATGGGATGCTGGCAACCTGAACGACATCCGCGAATTCACCACGCCGGAGATGTTTGCCGAGATCAAGATGGACCTGGCCGACCGTGGCGCCACGCCCAACAAGACCGATGTGGTGTCGGTTGAGGCGGAGATGCTCGGCATCGAGACGCAGGCCGGCGAATACCTGGCGAGCGTGCGCTTCTCGGGCATGATCCGCGAGGAGGCCAACGCGCCGGCACAGCCGTTTGCGGAGGTGTGGAACCTGTCCAAGCCGACGCAAGGCAGCGGTGGCTGGGTGTTGGCAGGTATCCAACAATTGCAGTGATGCGGTAACAGTTGAAGCGGCGCAAAACGACCGTTTCAACATTCCCCGTAAAATAGGGCCCGACCGTCCGGTTCGGGCCCTTTTTGTTGCCCGCCGGCTAGCCCGCTTCTGGCCGCTTTTGCGCACCTTTGCCGCATGTCTTCGACAGCCACCTCGTCCTCGTTTCCCTTCATGCTGATGCAGCCATTGCTGCTCGCGCTCAATCATCTGCTGCGCCAGGAACCCTGGGCACAGGAGACGCTGCGGCCGTTCGCGGGCCGCGTCGCGCGCTTTGATCTGGCCCCCGTCTCGGTAACGCTGCAGGTGGACGCAGCGGGTCTTGTGATGGCACCTGAGGCTGGTGTGGCGCCCGCCGTGACCGTAGTTGTGCCGCTCGCTGCGGCTGCCAGCGACTACGCTACGGGCGGACAGGCCGCCGTACTCAAACACGTGCGTATCGAGGGCGAGGCCGAGTTCGCCAACGTACTGTCGACGTTGCTGCGCAACCTGCGCTGGGACGCGGCGGAAGATCTCTCGCGCGTGTTTGGCGATGTGATCGCGCAGCGCATGGTGAGCGGGGCGCAGGCCGCACGCACGGAAGCGACGCGCGTCAGCCGCTCGCTGGCGGAGGCGGTGGCTTCCTACCTGACCGATGAACAACCCACGCTGGTGCGCCACGCACGCCTCGCGCAGTTTGCTGCCGATGTGGCCGCGCTGCGCGATGCGGAGGCGCGCTTGACCAAGCGTCTGGAGCGGCTAGAGAAGCAGCGGCCCGCAATCTCGACGGCGCGCGCGGGTGAATCGGCATGACGCGCTTCTTCCGGCTGGGCAAGATCGTCTTCGTCATCCTGTACTACGGGCTGGATCAGCTCGCGCTGTCGGGTTTCAAGAGCCGGCGTATTCGCGCGCTGGTGTGGCTGCTAACACTGGGCCGCAAACCCAAGCGCCCGCGCGGTGAGCGTCTGCGGCTGGCGCTCGAGCAGCTTGGGCCCATCTTCGTGAAGTTCGGTCAGGTGTTGTCGACCCGGCGTGATCTGCTGCCGCCTGATGTGGCGGACGAACTCGCCAAACTGCAGGACCGTGTGCCCCCGTTTGACCCGAAGGTGGCGGCAACGATTGTCGAGAAATCGTTGGGCAAGCCGCTGTCGGCGCTGTTCCATCGCTTTGACCATCACCCGGTGGCGAGCGCGTCGATTGCGCAGGTGCACTTCGCGACGTTGCGCGGCGGCCCGGACGACGGCCGCGAGGTGGCGGTCAAGGTACTCCGCCCGGGCATGCTGCCCGTGATCGACAGCGATCTCGCGCTCATGCGTGATCTGGCCAAGTGGATGGAAAAGCTCTGGGCCGACGCCAAGCGCCTGAAGCCGCGTGAGGTGGTCGCCGAGTTCGACAAGTACCTGCACGACGAGCTCGATCTGATGCGCGAGGCGGCCAACGCCAGCCAACTGCGTCGCAACTTTGCCAAGTCGGATCTACTGCTGGTGCCCGAGGTGTTCTGGGACTGGTGTACCTCCGACGTGTTCGTCATGGAACGCATGCACGGCATGCGCATCTCGCATACCGAAGAGCTGCGTGCGGCGGGTGTCGACATGCACAAGCTCGCGCGCGACGGCGTGGAGATCTTCTTTACGCAGGTCTTCCGCGATGGCTTCTTCCACGCCGACATGCACCCCGGCAACATCCTCGTGAGCGTGGCGCCCGAAACGCTGGGCCGCTACATCGCGCTGGATTTCGGCATCGTCGGGGCGCTGTCGGAATTCGACAAGAACTACCTTGCGCAGAACTTCCTGGCGTTCTTCCAGCGCGACTATCACCGCGTGGCGGTGCTCCATATCGAGTCCGGCTGGGCGCCGGAAGAGACGCGCGTGGAAGAACTCGAAGGCGCCATCCGTGCCTGTTGCGAGCCGTATTTCGACCGGCCGCTGGGCGAGATCTCGCTGGGCCTGGTGCTGATGCGCCTGTTCCAGACCTCGCGCCGTTTCAACGTGGAAGTGCAGCCGCAACTGGTGCTGCTGCAGAAGACGCTGCTGAACGTGGAAGGCCTGGGCCGCCAGCTCGATCCGGATCTGGATCTGTGGAAGACCGCCAAGCCGTTCCTCGAGCGCTGGATGCATGAGCAGATCGGCTGGCGCGGCTTCGTCGAGCGTCTGAAAGTCGAGGCGCCGCAATGGGCCAACAAGCTGCCGGACCTGCCGCGCCTGGTGCACCAGATTTTGGACCGTCACGCGAGCAACAAAGGCAACGCCCAGACAGAAGCGCTGACCGCGTTGCTTGCCGAGCAACGGCGCACCAACCGGCTGCTTTCCGCCGCGCTGCTGTTCATCGGCGGGTTCGCCGTCGGCATCATCGCCACCCATGTGCTGGCATGGCTGGCCCGTCATTGACTGATTGCCCGTTGCTGCCATGGCCGAGCCACCCGTCTTCCAATCCCGTGACGCCGCCGATCCTGCTTTCTGGGACGAGCGCTTCAGCCGCGATCACACGCCCTGGGATGCACACGGTGTGCCGGCCGCCTTCCGGCAATTCCTTGAAGCGCAGTCTGCGCCACTTTCCACGCTGATCCCAGGTTGCGGTAACGCCTACGAGGCCGGTTGGCTGGCCGAGCGCGGCTGGCCTGTGACGGCGATCGACTTTGCGCCGCGTGCGGTCAGTTCGGCCAAGGCCGTGCTGGGCCCGTATGCCGACGTGGTCGAACTGGCAGATTTCTTCCGCTTTGCGCCGCATCGGCCAGTGGAGTGGATTTACGAGCGCGCATTCCTGTGCGCGATGCCGCGCCGGCTGTGGCCGGATTACGCCACGCAGGTTGCGAAGCTGTTGCCGCCGGGCGGACTGCTGGCAGGCTTCTTTGCCGTGGTGGAGGGCCGGGACGCCCTGCCCAAGGGCCCGCCGTTCGAGACGACCCAGGCCGAACTGGACGCGCTGCTGTCGCCGGCTTTCGAGCGCGTCAGCGATATGCCGATCGCCGAGGCTGATTCGATCCCGGTGTTTGCCGGCCGCGAGCGCTGGCAGATCTGGCGCCGCAGGGCCGATTGATCCTGACTGCGGCCAGTGTTGGTGCGAAGCAACATTGGACGCAGTCAACAAAAAGCCTACGGACGCCCGTTGCGGGTCGTTGCGCAAAAAAGTGGCAAACGGGGTGGTATTCGTGGTCGCACCGATGCCCCGTCGCGCAGTCCCATCGCTATAATCCCGCCACTTCGCCCGGCGCCCGGCTTGGCCGCCAACGTGATTTCCTGCAATTCTTCCGCGCTGCCATGCTGATCTGGTTTGTCATTATTTACTGGGTGATTTCGGTCGGGATCGGCCTGTGGGCTGCGCTGCGTGTGCGCGATGCGGCCGATTTTGCGGTGGCCGGCCGCAGCCTGCCGTTCTACGTCGTGACCGCCACGGTGTTTGCCACCTGGTTCGGCTCCGAGGCGGTGCTCGGTATTCCCGCAGAGTTTCTCAAGGACGGCCTGCATGGTGTGGTGGCCGATCCGTTTGGTTCGTCCCTGTGCCTGATCCTGGTGGGCTTGTTCTTCGCCAAGCCGCTGTACCGGATGAACCTGCTCACCATTGGTGACTTCTACCGCAACCGCTTTGGCCGCGTGGCCGAAACGCTGACCACCCTGTGCATCGTCGTGTCGTACCTGGGCTGGGTGGCAGCGCAGATCAAGGCGCTGGGGCTGGTGTTCTATACCGTGTCGGATGGCGCCGTTTCGCAAGACATGGGCATGATGATCGGCGCGGGCAGCGTGCTGGTCTACACGCTGTTCGGCGGCATGTGGTCGGTGGCGGTGACGGACTTCATCCAGATGATCATCATCGTGATCGGCATGCTGTACATCGGCTGGGAGGTCTCGGGCCAGGCCGGCGGCGTGGGCACGGTGGTGGCGCACGCGGCGGCTTCGGGCAAGTTCTCGTTCTGGCCGGCGTTCAACCCGATCGAGATCATCGGCTTTGTGACGGCCTGGATCACCATGATGCTCGGCTCGATTCCGCAGCAGGACGTGTTCCAGCGCGTGACTTCATCGCGTACTGAACGCATCGCTGGCACGGCTTCGGTGCTGGGTGGCGTGCTGTACTTCATGTTCGCGTTCGTGCCGATGTTCCTGGCGTATTCCGCCACGCTGATCGATCCGGAGATGGTCGCCAAGTACATCAACACCGATTCGCAGATGATCCTGCCCAATCTCGTGCTGCAGCATGCGCCGGTCTTTGCGCAGGTGATGTTCTTCGGTGCCCTGCTGTCGGCCATCAAGAGCTGCGCCAGCGCGACGCTGTTGGCACCGTCCGTGACCTTTGCCGAGAACGTGTTGCGCCCGCTGCTGCCGAACATGGACGACAAGCGCTTCCTGCGCGTGATGCAGGCGGTGGTGTTGACCTTCACGGTGCTGGTGACGCTGTTTGCGCTGAACTCGCACCTGTCGATCTTCCACATGGTCGAGAGCGCCTACAAGGTGACGCTGGTGGCTGCCTTTGTGCCGCTGGCTTTTGGCCTGTTCTGGAAACGCGCGACCAAGCAGGGTGGTCTGCTGGCCATCATCCTGGGCCTGGCAGCGTGGATCTGGTGTGAGGTGTTCCTGCCGGATGCGGTGCTTCCGCCACAATTGGTTGGCCTGCTGGCCAGCCTGGGCGCGATGATCGTGGGCTCGCTCGGGCCGCAGTGGATCGAGAATCGCGCGCCGACCACCAAGGCCGCCACGCAAGCCTGACCTAGCGCTGCCGGGCAAGGGGCGATGAAATGCGTGGTGTGCCACATTGTGGCGTGCCACCATCGCCCATGCTGCAACCTCGCGCAACCGCGGTCAGGAATCCCACTGAAAGGGTTTATAATTCAAGGCTTTGCGCGCCCGTGCTTGTCTGATGGACTTGCAACCGGCGCAGTTGCCCCAATATTTCGCGAGCCTGTGCGCTTTTCTGCGCTGGAAATGCGGTGGGCGCAGGCATTTCAATCGTTTTCTCGAATTTCGTTTGTTCCAGGGTGAGGACACCATGCCGATCTATGCTTATCGATGCGACGCCTGCGGCCACGCCAAAGATGTGCTGCAGAAGATGAGCGACGCGCCGCTGACGGATTGCCCCGCATGCGGCGCGCCGGCGTTCAAGAAACAGCTCACTGCTGCCGGCTTCCAACTCAAGGGTTCGGGCTGGTATGTGACGGACTTCCGTGGTGGCTCGGGCGGTACGTCCGCAGCTGGCACGGCAGCCAAGACGGATGCCGCAGCCCCGGCCGCTGGCGCCGCCGCAGCCGCACCGTCCGCTTCGTCCGACAGCGCTTCGTCCACCAGCAGCGCCGCTCCGGCCACCTCCGGCGGTTGCGGCACGTCGTGTGCGTGCCACTGATCGCATCGCTTACGCCTCGGCCCATCGCCCCATGAAACAGAAAACCAGCGCACTCAAGACATGGTTCCTGACCGGTCTTCTGGTGCTCGTCCCGCTTGCGATCACGCTGTGGGTGCTGTCGCTCATCATCGGCACGATGGACCAGAGCCTGGCGCTGCTGCCGTCGGCCTGGCAGCCTGATCGCCTGCTCGGCGTGAAGATCCCTGGCCTGGGCGCGATCCTGACGCTGCTGTTCATCCTGATCGTGGGGGTGCTTGCGCACAACTTCATCGGCCAGAAGCTGGTGACGTGGTGGGAAGCCGTGCTGGGCCGCATTCCCGTGGTCGGTCCGATCTATTCGAGCGTCAAGCAGGTGTCGGACACGCTGCTGTCGTCCAGCGGCAATGCATTCCGCAAGGCGCTGCTGGTGCAGTACCCGCGCGAGGGCTCGTGGACGATCGCCTTCCTGACCGGCCGCCCCGGCGGTGACGTCGAGAACCACCTGCAGGGCGAGTATGTGAGTGTGTACGTGCCGACCACGCCCAACCCGACGTCAGGCTTTTTCCTGATGATGCCCAAGGCCGACACCATCGAGCTGGACATGACGGTGGACGCGGCACTCAAGTACATCGTGTCGATGGGGGTGGTGGCGCCCGAAACGCTGCCGCGCCGTACGGACCCGTCCGATGGCACGCCACATACGGAGGACCGGTCGCCGGCAGCAGGGTTGCATGACCTGCCGCGCGACCCTTCGAATCCGAATGCGCTGCCCGATGCTGGCGGCGCCGTATCAGCGCCTTAAGTCAATGCAATTGGCCGGTAGCGCGCACTGATCCCGCCGGCCCTCTCGATCAACTTTCTCGCGCGACGCCCTGTTGGCGGCGCGCTTCGCGGAAAACCACAACATGCAAATGCGTACTCAATACTGCGGTCAGGTCACCGAACAACTGCTCGGCCAGAGCGTCACGCTGTCGGGCTGGGCCCATCGTCGTCGTGACCACGGTGGCGTGATCTTCATCGACCTGCGTGACCGTGAAGGCCTGGTGCAGGTCGTGTGCGACCCGGACCGCCCGGAGATGTTCAAGGTGGCAGAAGGCGTGCGCAACGAGTTCTGCCTGCAGGTGAAGGGCCTCGTGCGCGCCCGCCCGGAAGGCACCACCAACGCCAACCTCGCCAGCGGCAAGGTTGAAGTGCTGTGCCAGGAGCTGACGGTGCTCAACGCCTCCGTCACGCCGCCGTTCCAGCTGGACGACGACAACCTGTCGGAAACCACGCGCCTGACGCACCGCGTGCTGGACCTGCGCCGCCCGCAGATGCAATACAACCTGCGCCTGCGCTACAAGGTGGCGATGGAAGTGCGCAAGTACCTGGACGACAAGGGCTTCATCGACATCGAAACGCCGATGCTGACCAAGAGCACGCCCGAAGGCGCACGCGATTACCTGGTGCCCTCGCGTGTGAACGCCGGCCAGTTCTTCGCGCTGCCGCAATCGCCGCAGCTCTTCAAGCAGATGCTGATGGTGTCGGGCTTCGACCGCTACTACCAGATCACCAAGTGCTTCCGCGACGAAGACCTGCGCGCTGACCGCCAGCCCGAATTCACCCAGATCGACTGCGAAACGTCGTTCCTGACCGAGCAGGAAATCCGCGACCTGTTTGAAGAGATGATCCGCACGGTGTTCAAGAACACCATGTCGGTTGAGTTGGATGCCAAGTTCCCGGTGATGGAGTTCCGCGAGGCGATGGCCCGCTTCGGCTCCGACAAGCCTGACCTGCGCGTGAAGCTGGAATTTACCGAGCTGACCGACGCGATGAAGGATGTCGACTTCAAGGTGTTCTCGGCGGCGGCCAACGCTGAAGGCGGCCGCGTGGTGGCCCTTCGCGTGCCGGGCGGTGCAGCTCTGTCGCGTGGCGATATCGACGCCTACGGCAAGTTTGTCGAGATCTACGGCGCCAAGGGCCTGGCCTGGATCAAGGTCAACGAAGTGGCCAAGGGCCGCGACGGCCTGCAATCGCCGATCGTGAAGAACCTGCACGACGCGGCCATCGCCGAGATCCTCAAGCGCAGCGCTGCGCAGGATGGCGACATCCTGTTCTTCGGCGCCGACCGCGCCAAGGTGGTGAACGACGCGATGGGCGCGCTGCGCCTGAAGATCGGTCACTCCGACTTCGCCAAGAGCACCGGCCTGTTTGAAGACGTGTGGAAGCCGCTGTGGGTGGTGGACTTCCCGATGTTCGAGTACGACGAGGAAGACGCCCGCTGGGTGGCCATGCACCACCCGTTCACGAGCCCGAAGGATGAGCACCTGGAGTATCTGGAAACCGATCCGGGCAAGTGCATCGCCAAGGCCTACGACATGGTGCTCAACGGCTGGGAAATCGGCGGCGGCTCGGTGCGGATCTATCGCGAGGAGGTGCAGAGCAAGGTGTTCCGCGCCCTGAAGATCAACGACGAAGAAGCGCGTGCCAAGTTCGGCTTCCTGCTGGACGCCCTGCAGTACGGCGCGCCTCCGCACGGCGGCATCGCTTTCGGTCTGGACCGCGTTGTCACGATGATGGCCGGTGCGGATTCGATCCGCGACGTGATCGCCTTCCCGAAGACGCAGCGCGCGCAGGATCTGCTCACGCAGGCGCCGAGCCCGGTCGACGAGAAACAATTGCGCGAATTGCACATTCGTCTGCGCGCTGCCGAGGCAAAGGTGGCTGCACCGAACGCTGCGACGACGGCCTGACATCCCGCCGCTCAAGGCTGCACAACAAGCCGCGCCGACCCGTAAGGGCGGCGCGGTTTGTTTTTGGACGCTCGCTTCGTGCAGGAGCAGCGCTTGCGGCACAAGATCCCCTGGATGCACCGCAGGCACCGGCTTATCCGTTGCCACTCATTGCGCAGCTTGATTGCCGGGGCACCGCGGCGTTGCCCGGTGATTGCGAACATCGCTATCGGCTCCATCTGGCTGCGGTAAGCTATCGAACTGCGGTGCGCTCATGCCGCCCGCCGTTATCCGCTGCCAAACCGCCATGCCGCACAAGATTCCTGTCTCCGTTCTCGTTGTTATTCACACACCTGATCTTCATGTGCTGGTGATGGAACGGGCGGATCACCCGGGCTTCTGGCAATCCGTCACTGGCAGTTGCGATGCCCTGGATGAGCCCCTGGCCGAAACTGCCCGCCGCGAGGTGCAGGAAGAAACCGGCATCGATACGGGCCGGCATCACCTGATCGACTGGGGCCACCAGATCGAGTATGAGATCTACCCGCGCTGGCGCCACCGCTACGCACCGGGCGTCACACGCAACACCGAGCACTGGTTCGGCTTGCTGGTGAGCGGCAAGGTGCCGGTGCGATTGTCGCCACGCGAGCACCTCCAGGCCGAATGGCTGCCCTATGAAGAAGCCGCTGCGCGTTGCTTCTCACGCAGCAACGGCGAGGCCATCCTGCAACTGCCTGAGCGTCTGGCGGCCTACACGGCCTGCCAGGCCGCCACAGCAAAGGACCAGGCCTGACATGCTCCGCTTGCGCGTCGCCACCTACAACATCCACAAGGGCGTGACGGGGATTGCGCGTCGCGTGCGCGTGCATGATGTGCGGCAGGGCTTGCACACGATGGACGCCGACATCGTCTTCCTGCAGGAAGTGCAGGATCGCAACGACCGGCTGGTCGCCTCTGAGCTGTTCGACCCGAGCTATACGCAACTGCGCTATCTGGCGACTGACGTGTACCCGCACACGGTCTACGGCCGCAACGCCGTGTACGAGCACGGGCACCACGGCAACGCCATTCTTTCGCGCTTTCCGATCCTGCTGTCGGAGAACCTGGATATTTCCGATCATCGCTTCGAGCAGCGCGGCTTGCTGCATGCGGTCACGGACCTCGGCTTCGGCGAGGTGCATCTCTTGTGCGCGCACTTCGGCCTGTTTGCGCGCAGCCGGCAACGGCAGGCGGAAGCGTTGATCGACCGCGTGCGCGCGGTGGTGCCGAAAGACGCGCCGCTCGTGGTGGCCGGTGATTTCAACGACTGGAACAACCGGCTCGACCGCTACATTTGCCAGGCGCTGGGTGCGACCGAAGTTGCCGACAAGGCTGCCGATGCGCGCCCCGTGCGTACCTTCCCGAGCCATCTGCCGTGGCTGCGGCTCGATCGCATCTACGTGCGCGGGTTCGACATTGAACGTGCACATGCGCTGACGGGGCGTGAGTGGGCGCAGCGCTCCGACCACGTGCCCCTACTGGCGGAACTGGCGCGCCCATGAGGGTCGTGCGCGATGCGGGTCCGCTGCGCTCTGAGTGGCGGCGGGGCAAGCCCCTGCCGGGCAACGACGTCGACCTCCTGTGCGGCGGCGCAGAATTCTTCCCCGCGCTGATCGCCGCCATTGATGGTGCGCAACATCGCGTCGCGCTCGAAACCTACATCTACACCAACGACGACGTCGCACGCAGCGTGACCGAAGCACTGGCGCGCGCCGCACAGCGTGGCGTGGAAGTTCACCTGACGGTCGACGGTTTCGGCACCGGCGCATTGCCTGCCGACATCGCCACAATCCTCGACACCGCCGGCGTGGACTGGCGCGTGTATCGCCCCGTGCGCGGCTTCGCATTGCAGCGCCGCTACCTGCGCCGCCTGCACCGCAAGATCGCCGTCATCGACGATGAGATCGCCTTCGTCGGTGGCATCAACATCATCGATGACCTGAATCACGCACCGCTGCATGACGCCACGCTGGGCGCGCGCTACGACTTTGCGGTATGCGTGCGCGGGCCGCTGGTTGCGCAGATCGTGCTCACGGTCGATCGGCTCTGGTGGCAGATGGGGGTGCGCTCCGGCGTGCGCGAGGTGGGTGTGACTGGCGTGGCGGCTGAGTTTCCGGTGATGACCGATACGCCCCGTCCGCGCGCTCGTGGTGAATTCGGCGGAGAGTCTGGCGCCGAAAGCGCGCGCGCGCCGGGCAGCGCACCCGGCAACGTTTTGGCCTCGTTGGTGTTGCGCGACAACGTGCGCAACCGGCGTGCGATCGAGCGCGAATATCTGCGGGCGCTCGGTACGGCGCGGCGCGAGGTGATCATCGCCAATGCGTATTTTCTGCCGGGCGTGCGCTTCATGCGTGCGCTGGCGGCATGCCGGCGGCGTGGCGTGCGTGTGCGCATGCTGTTACAGGGGCGTGTTGAGTATCCGTTGCAGCATTTCGCAACGCGCTCGCTGTATCACATGCTGCTGCGCGACGGCGTGGAGATCCACGAGTACACCGCGAGCTTCCTGCACGCAAAAGTGGCAGTTGTTGATGAGCGCTGGGCCACGGTCGGCTCCAGCAATATTGACCCGTTCAGCTTGCTGCTGGCGCGTGAGGCCAACGTTGTCGCGTGGGATGCGGAGGTCGCCAGCGAGTTGCGCACCGTACTGGAAGACGCCATCACACATCACGCGCGCCCGGTGCTCGCAGACACCCACGCTGCGCGCCGCTGGTGGTGGCGCTTGGCAGACTGGTGCGCATACCGGGTCGTGCGTCTGGGCGTGGTCATCAGCGGACAGGCGGCACAGTATTAGCGGCACGGTCACTTAGAAGAAGCGTGTAGAAAACAAAACAAGGACGGAGGAGACATGCAGGTCATCACAGCAGACGAAGCCGCTCGGTTGGTGCAGCCCGGATGGACGGTGGCGTGTGCCGGGTTTGTCGGCGCGGGTCACGCGGAGGCCGTCACGCATGCGCTGGAGCGCCGTTTTCTGGCGACTGGCGAGCCGCGCGATCTCACGCTGGTCTACTCGGCCGGTCAGGGCGATCGCGCCACGCGCGGCGTCAACCACTTCGGCAATCCCGGCATGACACGCTGCGTGGTGGGCGGGCATTGGCGCTCGGCAACGCGCTTGGCAGATCTAGCGCTCGCCGAGCAGTGCGATGCATTCAACCTGCCGCAAGGGGTACTCACGCATCTGTATCGCGCCATCGCGGGCGGCAAGCCGGGCGTGCTCACTAAGATTGGCCTGCACACCTTCGTCGACCCGCGTACCGAACTCGACGCGCGCTACCACGGCGGCGCCATCAATGCGCGTGCCAAGGCGGCGCGAGCGGCGGGCACCGCATCGTGGGTCGAGTACGAGCGCTTTCGCGGCGAGGACTATCTGTTCTACCCCAGCTTCCCGCTGCACTGCGTCTTCTTGCGCGGCACGGCCGCCGACCCGCGCGGCAACATCAGCACGCACGAAGAGGCCTTCCATCACGAACTGCTGGCCATGGCACAAGCTGCGCGCGCATCGGGCGGCATCGTCATCGCCCAGGTGCGGCGACTGGTGGATCGGCACGACAACCTGCAGGCGATTCACGTGCCCGGCATCCTCGTCGACTACGTGGTCGTCGCAGAGGATGAGGCCGAGCATCAGATGACCTTTGGCGAGGCGTTCAACCCGACCTATATCCGCCCGTGGCAAGGCGAGGCGATTCAGTTGAAGGAAGATGCGCTCGAAGCGAGTGAGGCCCTGGAGGCCAACCTGCATGGTGCACTCGATGCCCGCACATTGGTGCAACGCCGCGCCGTGCTCGAACTGATGGCGCAGCAACCGCGCGTGGTGAACTTGGGCGTGGGCATGCCGGCCGCCGTGGGCGCGCTGGCCGAGCAGGAGGGCGCACGTGGTTTCACGCTTACGGTGGAGGCTGGCCCGATCGGCGGTACGCCGGCAGACGGGTTGAGCTTCGGCGCATCCGCGTATCCGGAAGCGGTGGTCGACCAGCCCGCGCAGTTCGATTTCTACGAAGGCGGCGGCATCGACCTCGCCATCCTCGGCCTGGCGGAACTGGACGGCGCTGGCAACGTCAACGTGAGCCTGTTCGGCGAGGGTGGCGACACCATCGTTGCGGGCGTGGGCGGCTTCATCAACATCACGCAGAGCGCACGCTCGGTCGTATTCATGGGCACGCTCACGGCTGGCGGCCTTCAGGTCGAAGCCGACGGCGGCAAACTGCGCATCGTGCGCGAAGGGCGCCTCAAGAAGATCGTGCCGGCTGTCTCGCACCTCACCTTCAATGGCGACTATGCCGCGCGTTCCGGCATTCCCGTGCGCTATGTGACCGAGCGCGCCGTCTTCGAGATGCGCGACGACGGCCAAGGCGGCCGACGCCTCACGCTCACCGAAATCGCCCCCGGCATCGATTTGCAGCGCGACGTGCTCGACCAGTGCGCCGCAGAGGTTGCCGTGGCACCAGATCTGCGCGAAATGGACGCCCGCATCTTCCGGCGCGGCCGCATGTGTGCGGGCACCGCACCGGCCTGATTTCGCTCCGTTTTATTTACTGACGGGTAGCACTAGAAAATCGGTCGATCATGCTGCGCCGCACTGGTTTTATGGGTGCGGCGCACACCCCGCAAATGCTTTTATTAAAAGGATTTGCGGGAATCTTGCTGCACAGCAGAGGGCTCCATTGTGGCGCTTTCATTTAGATGCGGCTTTCTAATAAAACACTTGCTGCCATACAGGCCCCTGTAAATAATTGAACGACCGTTCGATTTTGGGCTAGAGTGTTTCCGCAGGCTGGTTTACAGTCCTGCCCGGCACGCGAAAGGCGCCTTGCAAAGCGCTGATTTTCATGTGTGTCGTGCCCCAGAAAAGAACGGAGAGAAATCATCATGCGTCACCCGACCGCTCGTCTTGAATCGAATCACGCAGCAGCCACGCCGATGCGCAAGGGCGAGCTGACGCGTGCAGCGATTCTCGATGCCGCGCTGGAACTGGCCTCGCGCGACGGACTGGAAGGGTTGACGATCGGTGTGCTCGCGGAGCGCATGCAGATGAGCAAGAGCGGGGTGTTCGCGCACTTCGGCTCGCGTGAGGATCTGCAGGTGGAAGTGGTTCGCGAGTATCACAAACGGTTCGAGCAGGAAGTCTTCTACCCGAGCTTGACGGAACCGCGCGGTCTGCCGCGCCTGTGGAGCATGGTGCGACGCTGGATGGAGCGCCGCATTCAGGAAGTGACCACGGGCTGCATCTACATCAGCGGCGCGGTGGAGTACGACGACCGAGCGGAGAGCCCGGTGCGCGACGAACTCGTCAAGAGCGTGACGATCTGGCGGGCGGCACTGGCCCGCGCGATCGCACAGGCAAAGGAAGAAGGCCACCTGCGTGCAGAAGCGGACCCGCAGTTGATGCTCTTCGAGATGTACAGCCTGGAACTGGGCTTGCACCACGATGCGCGTTTCCTGCGGTTGCCGAACAGCGCCGAGCTGGCCATGGTGGCGCTTAACAAACTCATTCAGTCTTACCGAACCTGACGCGCTCGATTTACACCCAGCACACCTAGCCGGGGCGCGCAGTACACACCAAGGAGTTGCAAGATGGGTCAATACACCGCACCGCTGCGTGACATGCAGTTTGTTCTCCACGAGCTTCTCGGCGTGGAGGACCACCTGAAGCAGATGCCGCAGCACGCGGAGATCGATGCCGACACCATCAATCAGGTGATCGAAGAAGCCGGCAAGTTCTGCTCCGAAGTCATCTTCCCGCTCAACCAATCGGGCGACCGCGAAGGCTGCACGTACCACGGCGACGGTGTGGTGACCGCACCCAAAGGTTTCAAAGAGGCGTATCAGCAGTACGTCGAGGCCGGCTGGCCCGCACTGGGCTGCGATCCGGAATACGGCGGCCAGGGCTTGCCCATCCTGATCAACAACGCGTTGTACGAGATGCTGAACTCGGCCAACCAGGCCTGGACGATGTATCCCGGCCTGTCGCATGGCGCGTACGAAGCCCTGCATGCACACGGCACCGACGAGCTCAAGCAGCGCTATCTGCCGAAGCTGGTGTCGGGCGTGTGGACCGGCACGATGTGTCTGACCGAGCCGCACTGTGGCACCGACCTCGGCATCCTGCGCACCAAGGCCGAACCGCTGGCCGATGGCTCGTATGCCATCACCGGCACGAAGATCTTCATTTCGGCAGGCGAGCACGACCTGGCTGAAAACATCATCCACTTGGTGCTGGCACGTCTGCCTGACGCACCGAGCGGCACTAAGGGCATCTCGCTGTTTGTGGTGCCGAAGTTCATCCCCGATGCCAGCGGCAACCCGGGCGAGCGCAACACTGTGGCCTGCGGTGCCATCGAGCACAAGATGGGCATTCACGGTAACGCCACCTGCGTGATCAACCTGGATGGCGCGAAAGGCTGGATGGTCGGCGAACCGAACAAGGGCCTGAACGCCATGTTCGTGATGATGAACGCCGCCCGCCTGGGCGTCGGCATGCAGAGCCTGGGCCTGACCGAAGTCGCGTACCAGAACTCCGCTGCCTACGCCAAGGAACGCCTGCAGATGCGCAGCCTGTCGGGCCCGAAGGCACCGGACAAGCCGGCTGACCCGATCATCGTGCACCCGGACGTGCGCCGCATGCTGCTGACCCAGCGCGCCTTTGCCGAAGGTGGCCGCGCATTCAGCTACTGGATCGCTCTGCAGATCGACCGCGAGCTGTCGCACGAGGACGAATCCGTGCGCAAGGACGCCGCTGACCTCGTCGCACTGCTGACCCCGATCGCCAAGGCGTTCCTGAGCGACAACGCCTTCATCTCCACCAACGAAGGCATGCAAGTGTTTGGCGGCCACGGCTACATCGCCGAGTGGGGCATGGAGCAGTACGTGCGCGATGCCCGCATCAACATGATCTACGAAGGCACGAACACCGTGCAGTCGCTGGACCTGCTGGGCCGCAAGATCCTGGGCGACATGGGCGCTAAGATGAAGAAGTTCGGCAAGCTGGTGCAGGACTTTGTGGAAGCCGAAGGCACCAACGAAGCCATGCAGGAGTTCATCAACCCGCTGGCTGACATCGGTGACAAGGTCCAGAAGCTGACCATGGAAATCGGCATGAAGGCCATGGCCAACCCGGACGAAGTGGGCGCCGCTGCTGTGCCGTACCTGCGTGTGGTCGGCCACCTGGTGTTCTCGTACTTCTGGGCCCGCATGGCCAAGATCGCGCTGGAAAAGCAAGACAGCGGCGATACGTTCTACAAGGTCAAGCTGGCAACGGCGCGCTTCTACTTTGCCAAGCTGCTGCCCGAAACGGCTTCGCAGATCCGCATGGCCCGTGCCGGCGGTGCGACGCTGATGGCACTCGAAGCCGATCTGTTCTAAGGAAACCTGCCCACGATCCTACTGCGCGGTCCGATCTTGGCGCTGCGATGCTCGCCGTACTCATGTACGGCTGCGCTTCTCCCGCCAACCTCGAACCGCTCGCTACGGATCGTGAACAGGTTTCAACGCCTCTTTCTGTTGCTCCCGCGTGTGCGGGGGTGACGACTCCTCTTCTTTCCGCGAGGACACCATGACCCGCACTGAACTCTCCACCAGCGCGCAGCCGCAGGCCGGCCAGCGAGCAAACTTTCTCGTCCGACGCGTCGCTGTGCTGGGCGCTGGCGTGATGGGCGCGCAGATTGCCGCGCACCTGATCAACGCCAAGGTTCCCGTCACGCTGTTCGATCTTCCTGCCAAGGAAGGCCCGAAGAGCGGCATCGCGCTCAAGGCGATTGAAAACCTGAAGAAGCTGTCGCCGGCGCCGCTGGGCATCAAGGACGACGCCAACCTGATCCAGGCCGCCAACTACGAAGACGACATCGAGAAACTGCGCGATTGCGACCTCGTGATCGAAGCCATTGCCGAGCGCATGGACTGGAAGCACGACCTGTACAAGAAGGTCGCGCCGCATATCGCACCGCATGCGATCTTCGCGTCGAATACGTCGGGCCTGTCGATCACCGAACTGTCGGATGGGTTTGACGCCGAGCTGAAGTCGCGTTTTTGCGGCGTGCACTTTTTCAACCCGCCGCGTTACATGCACCTGGTCGAGCTGATTCCGACCGCGCACACGCGTGGCGACATCCTCGACAAGCTGGAAACGTTCCTGACCTCCGCGCTCGGCAAGGGCGTGGTGCGCGCGAAGGACACGCCCAACTTTATCGCCAACCGCGTCGGCATCTTCTCGATCCTGGCGGTGTTTGCGGAATCGGCCAAGTACGGCATTCCGTTCGACGTGGTGGATGACCTGACGGGCTCGAAGCTGGGCCGCGCCAAGTCGGCGACGTTCCGCACGGCGGACGTGGTGGGCCTGGACACCATGGCGCACGTCATCAAGACGATGCAGGACAACCTGAAGGACGATCCGTTTGCCCCGGTCTACGCCACGCCGCCCGTGCTGGCCAAGCTGGTGGAAGCGGGTGCCCTGGGCCAGAAGACCGGCACCGGCTTCTACAAAAAGGAAGGCAAGGACATCAAGGTGCTGGACCCGCAAAGCGGCCAGTACGGCCCGAGCGGCAAGAAGGCCGATGAGCTGGTCGTTCGTATCCTGAAGAAGGAACCCGCCGAGCGTCTGAAGCTGCTGCGTGAATCGACCAACCCGCAAGCGCAGTTCCTGTGGGCCGTCTTCCGCGACGTGTTCCACTACATCGCTGTCTACCTGGAGCAGATTGCGGATTCGGCGGCGGAAGTCGACCTGGCCATCCGCTGGGGCTTCGGCTGGAACAGCGGCCCGTTCGAAGACTGGCAAGAAGCCGGCTGGAAGCAGGTGGCCGAGTGGGTGAAGGAAGACATCGAAGCTGGCAAGGCGCTGTCGAATGCAGCCCTGCCGCAGTGGGTGTTCTCCGGCCCGGTGGCGGACAACGGCGGCGTGCATTCGGCACAAGGTTCGTGGTCGGCCAATCAGAACGCTTTCCTGTCGCGCAGCACGCTGCCGGTGTACGGCCGCCAGGTGTTCCGCGCACCGATCAAGGGCGCGACCACCGTCAACCCGCTCACGTATGGCAAGACCATCGAAGAGACCGATGCCGTGCGCATCTGGGTGGACGATGCAGCAGGTCAGGACGATGTGCTGATCATCTCGTTCAAGAGCAAGATGAACACGATCGGACCGAGCGTTATCGACGGTCTGACGCGTGCGGTGGATCTGGCCGAAGCCGGTTATAAGGGTCTGGTGGTGTGGCAGCCGACGTCGCTCAAGCTGGGCGCGCCGGGTGGTCCCTTCTCCGCGGGTGCGAATCTGGAAGAGGCGATGCCGGCCTTCATGATGGGCGGTGCCAAAGGTATCGAGCCGTTCGTCAAGAAATTCCAGGACGGCATGATGCGCGTGAAGTACGCCGGCGTGCCGGTCGTTTCGGCTGCGTCGGGTATTGCACTGGGTGGCGGCTGCGAGCTGATGCTGCACTCGGCCAAGCGTGTGGCTGCGCTGGAAACCTACATGGGTCTGGTGGAAGTGGGCGTGGGCCTGGTGCCGGCGGGTGGTGGCCTGAAAGAAGCTGCGCTGGCCGCTGCCAAGGCTGCGCAGGCTGCTGGCAGCACGAACATCCTGCAATTCCTGACCAACCGCTTCCAGGCGGCGGCCATGGCCAAGGTGTCGTCTTCCGCGCTGGACGCGCAGAAGATCGGCTACCTGCAGCCGACCGACACCATTGTCTTCAACGTGCACGAACTGCTGCACGTGGCGCGCAACGAAGTGCGTGCGCTGTCCGATTCGGGCTATCGTGCGCCGCTGCGTCCGGTGGGCATTCCGGTGGCGGGCCGTTCGGGCATCGCCACCATCAAGGCGTCGTTGGTGAACATGCGTGACGGCGGCTTCATCTCGCAGCACGATTTCACGATCGCCGCGCGCATCGCCGAAGCCGTGTGCGGCGGCGATGTGGAAGCCGGTGCACTGGTGGACGAAGAATGGCTGCTGGCGCTGGAGCGCAAGGCCTTCGTCGATCTGCTCGGCAGCGCCAAGACTCAGGAACGCATCATGGGCATGCTGCAGACCGGCAAGCCGGTGCGTAACTAATCGCGCGACGACGACAGAGAACAGGAGTTTCATCATGACCAAGCAACTGCAAGACGCCTACATCGTCGCCGCGACGCGTTCCCCGATCGGCAAGGCGCCCAAGGGCACGCTCAAGAACCTGCGCCCGGACGACCTGCTGGCGACCATCCTCAAGAGCGCTGTCGCCCAGGTACCGAACCTGGACCCGGCGCTGATCGAAGACGCCATCGTTGGCTGCGCGATTCCTGAAGCGCAGCAGGGCCTGAACGTGGCGCGTATCGGCGCGCTGCTGGCTGGCCTGCCGAATACCGTCGGTGGCGTGACCGTCAACCGTTTCTGCGCCTCGGGCCTGACCGCCGTGGCCATGGCGGCCGACCGCATCCGCGTGGGCGAATCCGACGTGATGATCGCCGCCGGTGTCGAATCGATGAGCATGGTGCCGATGATGGGCAACTCGCCGTCGATGTCGCCGGACATCTTCACGCGCGACGAAAACATCGGTATCGCTTACGGCATGGGCCTGACGGCTGAGAAGGTCGCCCAGCAATGGAAGATCTCGCGCGAGGCGCAGGATGCCTTCTCGCTGCTGTCGCACCAGAAGGCGCTGGCCGCGCAACAAGCCGGCGAGTTCAAGGACGAGATCACTCCGATCGAGATCATCGAGAAGTTCCCGAACCTGGGGACGGGTGCGATCGACCTGAAGACGCGCACGCTGTCGCTGGACGAAGGCCCACGTGCCGATACGTCGCTCGAAGGGCTGGGCAAGCTGCGCGCCGTGTTCGCCAACAAGGGCAGTGTGACCGCCGGTAACAGCTCGCAGACGTCGGACGGCTCGGGTGCGCTGATCCTGGTGTCGGAAAAGATCCTCAAGCAGTTCAACCTGGTGCCGCTGGCGCGCTTCGTGTCGTTTGCAGTGCGCGGTGTGCCGCCGGAGATCATGGGCATCGGCCCGAAGGAAGCGATTCCTGCGGCGCTGAAGGCGGGCGGTCTGACGCAAGATCAACTCGACTGGATCGAGCTGAACGAAGCGTTTGCTGCACAGTCGCTGGCCGTGATTCAGGACCTGGGGCTGGACACCAGCAAGATCAACCCGCTGGGCGGTGCGATCGCGTTGGGCCACCCGCTGGGCGCCACGGGTGCCGTTCGCGCGGCCACCGTTGTGCACGGCCTGCGCCGTCGCAACCTGAAGTACGGCATGGTGACGATGTGCGTCGGCACCGGCATGGGCGCTGCAGGCATTTTCGAACGCATGTGACCCCACGTGAGGGGGAGGGCTCAGGCTGCTTTTTAGGGCCTTCCCCTGCTTGATATCGCCCGTCTCACCACGCATAGTTGCGCAGGCGCGCACAGCACTACAAAACAAGCGCGCCGAAGAATGCGGCCCACGCCAGTGGGCACGCGACAGAAGCGGAGCCACGATTCCGCGACAGAGGAGACACACCACCGGGTCACCGGCGGTGCACCAAGAGGAGGGCGCGCGATGGGCAACATCAGCGACACAATCGTGTTGACCGACGCGGCATGCGATATGCCGCGCTCGATGATCGATCAACTGGGGCTAGGCGTGGTGCCGTTCCGCATTCGTGCGGGCGAGCAGTTTGTGGAAGACCGCCGTGATGAGGCTGCGCTGCCGCAGCTCTACCGCAAGTACCTCGTCGACAAGCAGGACCACTACGCTGAGTCGATCCCGCTGCTCGAACGCGAGATTGAGGACTACCTGCTCAAGCACGTGGTCACGCAGCACGACCGCGCTTTGCTGCTGACGATTGCCAGCTCACGCAGCCACTTTTACAGCCATGCCACTGGCGCGGTCGTGGGCACCACGGCCAAGAGCTTCAAGCCGCGCAAGGATGCCGGCCGCTCGGGCTTGTTCGAGCTGACGGTGGTGGACACCGGCGCCATCGGCCCCGGCCAGGCGCTGATGGTGCACGAGGCCGCCCGCATGCTGCGCGAAGGCGCCGAGGTGCGTGACGTGGTCAACGTGATCGAGAACCGCCTGCGTGATGCCTCGCACGTCTACCTCGTGCCCGATGAGCTGCTGTACATGTACACCCGCGCCAAGCAAAAGGGCGAGAAGAGCATCACCTGGGGTCGCTACATGATGGGCACGGCGTTCAATGTGCGCCCGCTCATCCACATGCATCGTGGTGAGACCGAAGCCATCGCCAAGGTGCGCGGCTCTGACGAAGGGATTCGCCGCCTGCTCGCGCACACCGAAATCATGATCGCCGAAGAGCGTCTGGCCACGCCCGTGGTGGCGATCACGTATTCCGGTTCGCTCGACACCGTGCGCCGCATGGAGCCGGTGCAAGCGTTGATGCGAACCGCACAGGATCATGGCGTGGAAGTGCTGCTCGCGCCGATGAGCCTGACTGTGGCGTTGAACGTGGGGGCCAACGCGTTCTCCGTCGGTTATCTATCTGATTCCCCTGTGCCGATCTAGCGGCGCAGGTTTTACTTGGAGTTTTCATGTCGATTCGTACCGAGACCGCAGACGGCGTCCTGACGCTGACCTTCGACCGTCTGGACCGCAAGAACGCCATCACCGCCGCGATGTACCAGACGCTGGCGGATGCACTGGTGGCCGCCGAGACCGATCCCGCCATCCGCGTGATCGTGCTGGCGGGCCATGAAAGCGTCTTCACGGCCGGCAACGATCTTGAAGACTTCATGAAGAACCCGCCCAAGGACGAAAACGCCCCGGTGCACCAGTTCCTGAAGGCGATCAGCACGGCCACCAAGCCGTTGATCGCCTCGGTGAGCGGCGCGGCCGTGGGCGTGGGCACGACCATGCTGCTGCATTGTGACCTCGTGTATGCATCCGAGACGGCCAAGCTGTCGATGCCGTTCGCGCAACTGGGGCTGTGCCCGGAAGCCGCATCGAGCCTGCTGCTGCCGCAACTGGCGGGCTACCATCGCGCCGCTGACAAGTTGCTCTTCGGTGAGCCGTTCGATGCGAACGAGGCGCGCGAGTTGGGTCTGGTGAATCGCGTGTTGCCCGCCGGCGAACTGGATGCCTTCGTGCGCACGCAGGCGCGCAAGCTGACGCTGCTGCCGCCTGCATCGCTACGCGCGACCAAGCGGCTGATGAAGGAGGGTGCGACCCCGCAGATCGCAGAGCGCATGTCGGTGGAAGGCAAGCAGTTTGGCGAGATGCTGCGTGCGCCGGAAGCCCGTGAAGCCTTCACCGCGTTCTTTGAGAAGCGCCGTCCGGACTTCTCCAAGTTCAACTGAGCGCGTCGCTTGTGCGCAAAAGAAAACCCGGCATAGGCCGGGTTTTTCATTGAGCGGTGCCGAATCACTACTCCGGCAGCACGCGCGGCTTGCGTGTCTCGTCCGTGGCGACGTAGGTAAGCGTTGCTTCCGTCACCTTGACGGTGGCATGGCGGCCGTTGGTGCCCATGCGCTGCGCATAGACCTCGACATCCACGGTGATGGAGGTGCGGCCGGTCTTGACCACCTCGGCATAGAAGCTCACGAGGTCGCCCACGTACACGGGCTGCTTGAAGACGAACGAGTTGACGGCAATCGTGGCCACGCGCCCGTTGGCGCGCACCACCGCCGGAATCGACCCGGCAATGTCGACCTGCGACATGATCCAGCCGCCGAACACGTCGCCGTGCACGTTGGCGTCGGACGGCATCGGCATGACGCGCACGGCGGGTTGCTTGCCGGCGGGCAGCTTGACGATCTCAGTGGAGGCTTGGGTGTCGGACATGATGATGCAGGGCAGCATTGAAGCGGAGGGCCTGGGCACGGGGCGCGCACAGGTGATCGGTGGGAGAATACACAATCCGCTATTTTATTGCACCGCACATGCGCCGCTTCCCCGCCTCTTCCGAACCGCCTCCGCCCGGGGCTGCCCGCGGTGACTGGCGCACCATCAAGAGCCTGGTGCCGTATCTCATGGCCTACAAGTGGCGCGTGGGGCTGGCGCTGTCGTTTCTAATCGCCGCCAAGGTCGCCAACCTCGGCGTGCCGATGGTCATGAAGCGGCTGATCGATTCGATGAACGTATCGCCCAGTGATCCGCGCGCGCTGCTGGTGGTGCCGGTTGGCATCATCGTGGGGTATGGGCTGCTGCGGCTGTCGACGTCATTGTTCTCCGAGCTGCGCGAGATTCTCTTCTCGAAGGTGACGGAGAGTTCGGTGCGCACGCTCGCGCTGCAGGTGTTCCGCCATCTGCATGCGCTGTCGTTGCGCTTTCACCTGGAGCGCCAGACTGGCGGCATGAGCCGTGACATCGAGCGCGGCACGCGCGGCATCCAGTCGCTCATCTCGTATTCGCTGTACAGCATCCTGCCGACGCTCGTTGAAGTCGGCCTCGTCATCACGTACTTCTTCGTGAAGTACGACGTGTGGTTCGCGCTCATCACGTTCTGCGCGCTGGTGAGCTACATCGTCTTTACGGTGACGGTGACGAACTGGCGCACGCACTTCCGCCGCAAGATGAACGAGCTGGATTCGCGCGCCAACCAGAAGGCGATCGATTCGCTGCTCAACTTCGAGACGGTCAAGTACTTCGGCAACGAAGAGTACGAGGCGCGTCGCTATGACGAGAATCTGCTGAACTATCGTGCTGCCGCCATTCGCTCACAGCGTTCGTTGTCGATCCTGAACTTTGGCCAGCAGTTCATCGTGGCGACGGCGCTGATCCTGATCCTGTATCGCGCTACGCAGGGCGTGGCCGCGGGGCACATGACGCTGGGCGATCTCGTGCTGGTCAACACGCTGATGCTGCAGATCTACATTCCGCTCAACTTCCTGGGCGTGATCTACCGCGAGTTGAAGCAGGCAGTGACCGACATGGACCGCATGTTCACCCTGCTGCAGACCAATCGCGAGGTGGCCGACAAACCGGATGCGCAACCGCTGGCCGTGCACGCCGGCGACGTTCGTTTTGCGCATGTGGACTTCAGCTACGAGGCCAAGCGTCAGATCCTGTTTGATGTCGATTTCACCATTCCGGCAGGCACGACCACGGCGGTGGTGGGGCAAAGCGGCTCCGGCAAATCGACGCTCGCACGTTTGCTGTTCCGCTTCTACGACGTCAAATCGGGCGCCATTGAAATCGACGGGCAGGACCTGCGCGATGTCACGCAATCCAGCGTGCGCGCGGCCATCGGCATCGTTCCGCAAGACACGGTGCTCTTCAACGACAGCATCTACTACAACATCGCCTACGGCCGCCCCGATGCCACGCGCGAAGAGGTGATCGAGGCCGCCCGCGCTGCGCAGATCCACCACTTTGTCGAATCGCTTCCCGACGGCTACGACACGCAGGTCGGCGAGCGTGGGCTGAAGCTCTCCGGCGGTGAGAAGCAGCGCGTGGCCATCGCGCGCACGCTGCTCAAGCGTCCGCCGATTCTCGTGTTCGACGAAGCGACCTCCGCGCTGGACTCGCGCACCGAGCACGCCATCCAGGAAGAGCTGATGAGCCTGGCACAGAACCACACCACGCTGGTGATTGCGCACCGGCTGTCCACCATCGTGCGCGCGCACCAAATCCTGGTGATGGAGCACGGCCGCATCATCGAGCGCGGCACGCATGAGTCGCTGCTGCGCGCAGAAGGCCGTTATGCGCAGATGTGGCGCATGCAGGCACGCGAGCCCGAGCGCGAACCGGAAGCGGCCGCCTAAGGCCTACATCGCCGTTTGCCCCGCCCGGAAGTTGGCTGCAACACGCTGGCGCAGGTACGCCTCCGCGCTGATGGGCGCGTACTTGCCGGATGGGCTTTCGATCATTACATCGCGGTTGGCCTGGCAGAAGAACGCCAGGCTGTAGCGCGAGCCCTGATACTCGTGCGGCAGCGGGTTGCGCACGCGGTGGAAGTTCGACGGCAACTGATCGTCGCTCCAGCGCATCAGCATGTCGCCGATATTGCAGGTGATGATGTCGTCGGCGGGTTCGATACTGGTCCACTGCTGGCCTTCCATCTCTTTGCCCGGACAGAGCTGCAAGCCACCCTGGCCGGCGCGCTGGAACAGCAGCGTCAGGCAATCGAAATCCGTATGGGCGCCGGCACGCCAGAGGCCACTCGCCGCGGAAGGATCGGTCGGAAAGTAGTGCAGCAGGCGCAGCGTGCTCTGATAGGTGGGGCTGGACGGGTCGTGCGCGTGCGTAAAGAAATCCGCCTCGAAGCCGAGCTTGTCGGCAAAGCAGGACAACACCCGCATCCCCACCTGCCAGCACTGCGTTTCGAAGGCCAGCATGGCAGCACGGAAGCCGGGCAGCTCGTCTTCACTCGGCCACAGCGGCGCCATGTGCGGCAGCGTGATCTGATACGACTCCTTCTGGTCTTGCGTGCCCGTGGAGGGGCGCACCTGTGCACGGCTTTCCCAACCGCTGTTCAGCGCACGCTGCAGCGGGTACTGCGCCTTGACGCCGTCCGGCAGCGCGAAGAAGCGTTGCGCCATGTCGAATGCGCCTTGCACCTGTGTCAGGTCAATGCCGTGGTTGACGAGCTGGAAGAAGCCAACGTCCGTGGCGGCTGCCCAGAGTTCGTCGGCGATCTGCACCCGGCGAGCGTCGAAGTCGGAGAGATCGATACGGCGGATTTCCCGCGTCTGGGTTTCCGAACCCAGGCCGCCCATGCGGGCTTCCTTGTCGAGTTCGGTGAGTGTGTGGGGCAAGGTGGCGAGCGTGCTCATGTGGGCTCCGTGCGAAGGGTAGGTCGATGAATGCCGGACCTGGAGCCGCAAGACCATGCGCTGAAGCGGTGGCGGTGTCTTGAAGTTCAAATGGCGCACAGGCCCATCTGTTGCCACAGAGGGCTGGGTGGGCCTGTTCCGGCTTCAAGAGCAATTCCCGGCCAGCCGGCATGGTGTGCGCGGCTGGTGAACGCTTCTACTCTTGCGGGTCATCAACGCAAGGTTCAGGCCAACACCCAACGCGCGTGTGATGGGCTGAGGTTTGTCTTTGCATGCACCAGACAGGGAAATCAAGCACTGTTGGTGCGCATGCTGTGCACAGTGCTGGCGTGTCGATGCCGTGCGTTCGCGCGGGTTCATGCCACCGTGGCGGATGGTATGGAAGTTGCAAAACACCGAGCGAGAGTAGAAGCGTTCACTGCTGCGTGAAGTGCCGCCCGGTACTTCGGTTGATTGGCGCAGCGGCCGGAAATTGCTCTTGAAAGCCGCGCCTGCGCGTCCGGTTCTCCGGCGCACGGCCGTGCCTTCATGACGCAATGCCCGGCCTCCATCGAATCGCGCGGGCTCTCATGACGGCGTAGCCACAGGCGTGTTGAACGACTGCTCAAAACCGCGCCTCGCCATGAAACCTCGCTTCTTGACCCGCCGCCTGATCCGTCGATCCTTTGGGCTGGCAGTGGCAGCCATCGCCACCGTTTGCTGGTCTGCCAGTGCCTTCGCACTCGACAAGGTCGTCTTTCTCACCTCCTGGTATGCCCAGGCCGAACATGGCGGCTTCTACCAGGCAGTCGCCACAGGCCTCTACAAGAAGTACGGGCTCGACGTACAGATCCGCATGGGCGGGCCGCAGGTCAACGGCATGCAGATCCTGAGCAGCGGGCAGGCGGACTTTCTGATGGGCTACGACTTGCAAGTGCTCAAGAGCATAGAGCAGGGCGTGCCCGTGACGACCGTGGGTGCCTCCATGCAGACCGACCCGCAAGGCATGATGACCCATGAAGACGTGAAGAGCCTGGCCGACCTCAAGACGCGCACCATCCTGGTTTCCACCTCGGGCCGTACGACGTGGTGGCCGTGGCTCAAGGGCAAGTACAAGCTCGATGAGTCGCAGTCCCGCGTCTATACGTTCAACCTGCAGCCATTCTTGGCCGACCCGAAATCGGCGCAGCAGGCGTATGCATCGTCCGAGCTGTTCAGTGCCGACAAGGCCGGCGTGAAGACGCACTTCTTCCTGTTTGCCGACGATGGCTACCCGCCCTACGGCACCACGATCGTCACGATGGACAAGACCATCAAGGACAAGCCCGACCTGGTGGCCCGCTTCGTGCGCGCTTCGATGGAAGGCTGGAAGAGCTACCTGTCCGACCCCGCGCCCGCCAATGCGCTCATCAAGCACGACAACCCCAACATGAAGGACGACCAGCTCCTGTACGGACTGGAAAAACTCAAGCAATTCCACATGATCACCGGCGGCGATGCCGCCACGCAGGGCATTGGCGTCATGACCGACGGGCGCTGGAAGCAGACGCGCGACTTCATGGTCAACGCGGGCTTGCTGAAGGCCGATGTGGAGTGGAAGCGCGCCTACACCACGCAGTTCGTCAAAGACCTGAAGGTGATGCCATGAGTACAGCACCACAACTACAACCACTGTTGGGCCAAGGAGATCGCCATGTCGCTCGTGTTTCGTAGCAGCCGGACAGCGCCGGCGTCGCATGGCCCTGGACAGCCTCCGCTGGACGGCGAACGCGTGAACCATGCGCCGGTGCTGTTCGCCAACCAGGTCGAGAAGACGTATCCGAACGGCACCGTGGCGCTTGAGCGGGTGAAGCTCGCCATCCAGCCGGGCGAGTTCGTCTCGTTGCTGGGGCCTTCCGGTTGCGGCAAGAGCACGCTGCTCAAGCTGTTCGCCGGGTTGGAGCAGCCATCGGCCGGCCATGTGCGCTGGTGGGGCGGGCCGACGCTCGCGGCTGGTATCGGCGCGCCGGGCCGCACGCTGGCGATGGTGTTTCAGGAGGCCACGCTGATGCCGTGGGCCAAGGTTGCCGACAACACCCGCTTGCCGCTCGACCTTGCGCGCATGCCACGCGCCGAAGCCGACGAGCGCGTGCGGCGCGCGCTGGCGCTGGTGGGGCTGGGCCAATTCGGCCAGGTGTATCCGCGCGAACTGTCCGGCGGCATGCAGATGCGTGTGTCGATCGCCCGCGCGCTTGCAACGGATCCTGATCTGTTGCTGATGGACGAGCCCTTCGGGGCGCTGGACGAGTTCACGCGCAACAAGCTCGATGCCGATTTGCGCGCGCTGTGGGCCGAGCGCGGCCTGACGGTGGTGTTCGTCACGCACAGCATCTACGAGGCGGTCTATCTGTCGAGCCGCGTGATCGTAATGGCGGCGCGCCCCGGCCGCGTGATCGCCGATGTGCCCATCGAAGGGCCGGCCGTGCGCGACGAAGCGTTTCGCGTATCGCCAGCGTTCATGCAGACCTGTGCAGAGTTGTCGGCCCTGCTTGCGCAAGCCAACACCGGCGTGCCTGTCGTCGATTGATCTGGGAGTTCATCATGCATCCTCCGTTGTTGTCCCGCCCCGCTGTGCAGCGGGTGGCCGCACCGCTCGCGGTGGGCGTTGTGCTGCTGCTTGTGTGGCAAGCCGTTTGCGTGGCGCTTGAAGTGCCGCCGTATCTCGTGCCGTCGCCGGCGGCCATCGGCAAGACGCTCGTTGAAGACTGGTCGCTCTTGGCCGGTTCGTTATGGGTGACGTTGCAGATCACGCTGCTGGCATTTGCGCTGGCCGTCGTGTGCGGCACCGTGGCGGCCTTCCTGTTCGTGCAGAGCCGGTTGATCGAAGCCAGCCTGTTTCCCTATGCGATTCTGTTGCAGGTCACGCCCGTCGTTGCCATCGCGCCGCTGATCATCATCTGGGTCAAGCAGCCGACGCTGGCGCTCGTCATCTGCGCCACGCTGGTCGCGGTGTTTCCCATCATCTCCAACACCGTGCTGGGGCTACGCAGCGTCAACCCGGGGCTGGCCAACCTGTTTCGCATCAACCGCGCAAGCCGGTGGGATACGCTGGTTCGCCTGCGCATTCCGAGTGCATTGCCCTATTTCTTCGGCGGCCTGCGCATTTCATGCGGGCTGGCGCTGATCGGTGCGGTGGTCGCGGAGTTCGTGGCGGGCACGGGCGGCACGGGCGCGGGGCTGGCCTACCAGATCCTGCAAGCCGGTTTTTCGCTGAACATTCCACGTCTGTTTGCGGCGCTGTTCCTGATTACGCTGACAGGCATTGCGCTGTTCGCCGTCATGGTCGCGCTGTCGCGGCTGACGTTGTCACACTGGCATGAGAGCGAGCTTGCATGATGCAGCCCATCCCCATCGAATCCTCGCTCCTCATTCGCAATACGGCGGCCATCCTCACCGGGCAGGATGCGCGGGCAGGACATGCTGAGCGCATCGCCGGGCCGGATATCCGCGTGGCCGGCGGCAAGATCGAAGCCATTGGCCATCTGCCACCACGCCCTGGTGAGCGTGTCCTGGATGCGACCGACTGCGTGGTGTACCCAGCGTGGATCAACACGCATCACCACCTGTTCCAGTCGCTGCTCAAGGGCGAGCCGCTTGGCTTGAACCTGACGCTCACGCCGTGGCTGGGTGCGACGCCCTATCGGTTTCGTGCGGCGTTCGATGAGCACACCTTCCGCCTGGCGGCCCGCATCGGCCTGATCGAACTCGTGCGCAGTGGCTGCGGCACGGTGGCGGATCACAATTACCTCTACTACCCCGGCATGCCGTTTGACAGTTCGGCGATCCTCTTTGAAGAGGCCGAAGCGCTGGGCCTGCGCTTCGTGCTGTGCCGTGGGGGCGCCACGCGCACGCGGGGGCTGGAGAGCGACCTGCCGCAGGCCTTGCGCCCCGAAACGCTCGACGCCTTCCTGGCCGACTGCGAGCGACTGACCGCGCGCTACCACCAGCCTGGTCCGGATGCCATGCGCCGCGTGGCGATGGCACCCACCACGCCGCTGTATTCGATGGCACCCGAGGAATTGCGCACCTGCGCACGCACCGCGCGCCGCCTGGGGATTCGCCTGCACAGCCATCTTTCGGAAACGGTCGAGTACCAGAACGCGGCGGCAACCGCGCATGGCGCCACGCCCGTGGCCTTCTGCGCGGAATACGAATGGACCGGCCCTGATGTCTGGTTCGCCCATCTGGTCAAACTCAGCCCCGCGGAGATCCGCATGCTCGGTGAAACCCGCACGGGTATCGCGCATTGCCCCCAAAGCAACGGCCGGCTTGGCAGCGGCATTGCCGATATCCCCGCGCTGGAAGCGGTTGGCGTGCCGGTGTCGATTGGTGTGGATGGCGCCGCCTCCAACGAGGCCGCCGACATGATTTCCGAAACCCACGCCGCCTGGCTGATGCAGCGTGCGCGGCGCGGCGAGTTGGCGCGCGCGCAATCGGAGGGCGGCAGCACGGAAGGCGGTGCGGATGCCGCGCGCATCGAAGACGTGGTGCGGTGGGGAACCGCCGGCGGTGCCGCCGTGCTCGGCCTGGATGGCATCGGCACCCTTGTGCCGGGCCAGGCCGCCGATTTGGCGGTCTACCGATTGGACGATCCGCGCTACTTCGGCCTGCACGACGTGGCGATTGCGCCGGTGTCCAGCGGGGGCCGACCGACGTTGCGCGCGTTGCTGGTGGGTGGGCGCGTCATCGCGCAGGACGATGCCATTCCCGGTGTCGATCTTGCCGAGTTGGGCGCACAGGCCCGCGCAGCCGTCGGGCAACTCCAGCAGCGCGCCGAGAGAATGGCCGCCTGAGGTTGTCAGCGCTTAAAATGCCCTTCCAGCAGGCGCCCGAACGCGGCGCTACCGACACCGCGCGGAAGGGGGCGCAAGGCGATGGAACTCAAATGGCTGGAAGACTTCATCAGCCTGGCCGAGACGCGCAGCTTTTCGCGCTCGGCAGAATTGCGGCACGTGACGCAGCCGGCGTTCTCGCGCCGCATCCAGTCACTTGAAGCGTGGCTGGGCAATGAGCTGATCGACCGATCAAGCTACCCCACGCGCCTCACGCCTGCGGGCGAGGTCTTCTACGAGCAGGCCCTGGCGATGCTCGCGCAGGTGAGCGAAACGCGCGCGCTGATGCGCGGCCAGCGCCCGGCCAGCGCCTCGACGATCGACTTTGCCGTACCGCATACGCTATCGCTCACGTTCTTTCCCGGGTGGCTGGCGCAGGTGGAGGAGAAGGTCGGCAAGCTGCAGTGCCGCTTGCGCGCGCTCAACGTGCACGATGCGGTGATGACGCTGGTGGAAGGCGGATGCGACCTCGTCATGGTTTATCACCATGCGCGCCAGATGATCCAGCTCGACCCGACGCGCTACGACATGCTGGTGCTCGGCACCGAGCGGTTGTCGCCGTTCTCCAAGCCGGATGCGAATGGCCGCCCGATCTACCGACTGGTACCTGCGGCGCGCAAGCCGATTCCCTACCTCAGCTACACGCCCAACGCTTTTCTGGGCCGCATGGTCGATGTGCTGTTGGAAAACTCGCCGGTGGCACCGCTGCTCGACAAGTGCTACGAGACCGATATGGCCGAGGCGCTCAAGGTGATGGCGCTGGCGGGCCACGGTGTGGCCTTTCTGCCGGAGAGCGCGGTGCGCGACGATGTGGCTGCCGGGCGGCTCGTGCGCGCCGAAGGCAAGGGCGGTGGCACGCTGTCGATCGAGATGGAGATCCGCCTGTACCGGGAGCACCCGCAAAACGGCGGCCACGACCGCCGCCACCCGCAATCCAAGCGCAAACGGGAGCTGATCGACACGCTGTGGAGCGCGCTAGCAGGCTGAGGGGAGGCTGAATGCGCCATCACATTGGCTCATCGGGTTATGCGTTACATGCATAACCCGATGTAAAAACGGCATTGGATTTCGTTCTGGGCGGTCCCTAAGCTGGCGGGCATTTTGTGGGACCGCATATTCCCAAACGAGGGACCTTACCGAGGTCCAAAACAGGAAGACAACCATGTCCAATGTCGCTTCTCCGACGACACTTCAGCACGCCATCCCGTCCTATCTGCCGGCCGAAAACCTCGGTCCGTGGGGCATCTATCTGCAGCAGGTCGACCGGGTCACCCCCTACCTTGGCTCGCTCGCACGCTGGGTTGAAACCCTCAAGCGCCCCAAGCGCGCCCTGATCGTCGATGTGCCCATCCAGATGGATGACGGCAGCATCGCCCACTTCGAGGGCTATCGCGTGCAGCACAACACGTCGCGCGGCCCGGGCAAGGGCGGCGTGCGTTTCCACCAGGACGTGACGCTGTCGGAAGTGATGGCGCTGTCGGCGTGGATGTCGGTGAAGAACGCGGCCGTGAACGTGCCGTACGGCGGTGCGAAGGGCGGTATCCGCGTCGACCCGCGCAAGCTGTCTTCCGGTGAGCTGGAACGCCTGACCCGCCGCTACACCAGCGAGATCGGCATCATCATCGGCCCGAACAAGGACATTCCGGCACCGGACGTGAACACCAACGCGCAGATCATGGCGTGGATGATGGACACGTACTCCATGAACGAAGGCTCCACCGCCACCGGCGTGGTGACCGGCAAGCCGATCGCACTGGGCGGTAGCCTGGGCCGTCGTGAAGCCACTGGCCGTGGCGTGTTCGTGGTCGGCAGCGAAGCCGCACGCAACCTTGGCATCGACGTCAAGGGCGCGCGCGTGGTGGTGCAGGGCTTCGGCAACGTGGGTAGCGTGGCCGCCAAGCTGTTCCACGACGCAGGCGCCAAGGTCATCGCGGTGCAGGATCACAAGGGCATCGTGTTCAACGGCAATGGCCTGGATGTCGACGCACTCATCACGCACGTTGACCACAACGGCAGCGTGGCCGGCTTTGCCGCAGAGACGGTGTCGCAAGACGATTTCTGGGCGCTGGACTGCGAATTCCTGATCCCGGCTGCGCTGGAAGGCCAGATCACCGCCAAGAACGCGCCCCATATCAAGGCAAAGATTGTCGTGGAAGGTGCAAACGGCCCCACGACGCCCGAGGCCGACGACATCCTGCGCGACAAGGGCATCCTGGTGTGCCCGGACGTGATCGCCAACGCCGGCGGCGTGACGGTCAGCTATTTCGAGTGGGTGCAGGATTTCTCGAGCTTCTTCTGGACCGAAGACGAGATCAACCAGCGCCTGGTACGGATCATGCAGGACGCCTTCCGTGGTGTCTGGCAAGTTTCGCAGGACAACAAGGTCACTCTGCGTACGGCGGCATTCATCATCGCTTGTACGCGGATTCTGCAGGCCCGCCAAGAGCGCGGTCTGTACCCCTGATCGGCGACGCGCTGATCAATACCGGCGCGGTGCTCCAACAGGGCACTGTTCCGGTCTATCGCGTCGCTGCCGATCAGGCAGCTATGCGCGACGGTTGAAGAAAGCCGGTGCTCATCGGGCGAGCCATAACGCTCCAAAGCACCGCACCATGAGAAGGGCGATGACATCGTCGCCCTTCCCATCCTCAAGTCGGGTTCGTGTAAGCGACAGAGAGCGCACATCGGGCGGGCTTCATTTCCCCTTGTTTTCCTTAGCAACTGGCGGTCATCCGCTCAAGCGATCGTGCGTGCGTGCCGATTGTGCAGAGCGTTTCCGTGGCAGGCGCTGCGCGGTGTTTCCAGTTTTCCGGAAAAGCGTAACGTAAGGTGTCCGGTTGCTCGGAAAGCGTGGTTGCGGCAAGGTCCGCGCCGGAGGAAAAACTCCGTACGATTCAACGATTTAGTGGCAACACCAATACTGTCGCCAAACGTTTTTTGGTACAGTCCCGTCTTTCTCTTTCATGGTCAAAAGGAGACTTTCATGAACCTCGCGAAGCTGGCAACCGTGCTTGCAGCCGTTGGTGTGTTGAGCAGTGCTGCCCACGCGCAAGAGCTGACTGGTACGCTCAAGAAGATCAAGGACACCGGCACCATCACGCTGGGTGTACGCGATTCGTCGATTCCGTTCAGCTACAACATCGGCGGCGTGCGCACCGTTGGCTACTCGTACGACATCAACCAGAAGATCGTCGAGGCCGTGAAAGACCAGCTCAAGCTGAAGGACCTGCAGGTCAAGGAAATCCCGATCACCTCGCAGAACCGCATCACGCTGCTGCAGAACGGCACGATCGATATCGAGTGCGGTTCGACCACGAACAACCTCGAGCGTCAGAAGCAGGCTTCGTTCACGAACACCATCTTCATCATCGGCACCCGCATCATGGTGAAGAAGGATTCGGGCGTGAAGGACTGGGCTGACCTGAAGGGCAAGAACGTCGTGACCACCGCCGGCACAACCTCCGAGCGTCTGCTGCGCAAGATGAACGACGACAAGCAGCTCGGCATGAACATCATCAGCACGAAGGACCACGGTCAGTCGTTCCTGACGCTGGAATCGGGCCGCGCTGTCGCCTTCATGATGGACGACGCTCTGCTGTACGGCGAGCGCGCCAAGGCACGCAACCCGTCTGACTGGGTGGTCGTTGGCAAGCCGCAATCGCGTGAGTCGTATGGCTGTATGGTCCGCAAGGACGACGCGCCGTTCAAGGCCGTCGCCGACAAGACCATCGCTGGCCTGATGAAGGATGGTACGGTCGCCACGCTGTACAAGAAGTGGTTCGAGCAGCCGGTTCCGCCGAAGGGCCTGAACCTGGACTTCCCGCTGTCGGACGACATGAAGGCGCTGATCAAGAACCCGAACGACAAGGCTCTTGACTGATCGGCTCCCTCAACGGGCCTGACTCAAGCATCATCGAAACGGAAGGCAAAGGCCGGCTAACAGGTCCTCTCCCTTCCGTTTTCTTTTGAGGGAACCATCATGAATTACCACTGGAACTGGGGCGTCTTCTTTACGGAAGCCGCCCAGAATCAGACCTATCTAGACTGGCTGCTGTCCGGTCTGAAGACCACCGTCGTACTCGGTCTCACCTCCTGGATCATCGCGCTTGCCCTCGGCTCCGTGCTGGGTGTGCTGCGTACCGTGCCGAACAAGTTGTTGTCGGGCATTGCTGCCGCATACGTGGAGCTGTTCCGCAACATTCCGCTGATCGTGCAGCTGTTCATCTGGTACTTCGTCATGCCGGAACTGCTGCCGGGCGGCGACTACATCAAGCAGATGAACCCCGCCACGGCGATGTTCCTGTGCGCGACGCTGTGCCTCGGTACCTTTACCGCAGCGCGTGTTTGCGAACAGGTGCGCTCGGGTATCAACTCGCTGCCGCGTGGTCAGCGCAACGCGGGCCTGGCAATGGGCTTCACGCTGGCGCAGACCTACCGCTACGTCATGCTGCCGATGTCGTTCCGCATCATCGTGCCGCCGCTCACCTCGGAGTTCCTGAACATCTTCAAGAACTCGGCTGTGGCGTCGACCATCGGCTTGCTGGAGCTTGCCGCGCAGGGCCGCCAACTGGTGGACTACACCGCGCAGCCGTATGAGTCGTTCATCGCCGTGACGCTGATGTACATGCTGATCAACCTGACCGTAATGGGCCTGATGCGCTGGGTGGAAGCACGTTCCCGCCTGCCTGGCTTCATTGGCGGCAAGTAAAGGGGCGAGGACTTTTCATGGCTTATCACTTCGATTTCTCGTCCATTACTGTCGACAACATGCGCGTGCTTGGCGAGGGGATGATCCTCTCGCTCGAGATCACGGGCACGGCCATCCTGGTCGGCATCGTCTGGGGCACACTGCTGGCGATGATGCGTCTGTCGGGCATCAAGCCGCTGCAATGGTTTGGGCAGGCGTACGTGAACCTCTTCCGTTCCATCCCACTGGTGATGGTGCTGCTGTGGTTCTTCCTGATCGTGCCGCAGGTGCTGCAGAAGGTCTTCAATCTGTCGCCGGCCACCGACATGCGCATGACGTCCGCGCTGGTCGCCTTCGCGCTGTTCGAAGCGGCGTACTACTCGGAGATCATCCGTGCCGGTATCCAGAGCGTGTCGCGCGGGCAGATGTTCGCGGCCTACGCGATGGGCATGACGTACGGCCAGGCCATGCGCCTGGTGATCCTGCCGCAGGCCTTCCGCAACATGATTCCGCTGCTGCTCACCCAGGCGATCGTCCTGTTCCAGGATACGTCGCTGGTGTATGTGAGCGCGCTGTCGGACTTCTTTACGCAGGCCTACAACATCGGTGAGCGCGACGGCCGTATCGTCGAACTGCTGCTGTTTGCCGGCTTGTGCTATTTCGTGATCTGCTTCGGCGCCTCCGTGCTGGTGAAGCGACTTCAGAAGAAGGTGACCCAATGATCGAGATCAAGAACGTTTCCAAGTGGTACGGCCAGTTCCAAGTGCTGACCGACTGCACCACCAGCGTGAAGAAGAGCGAGGTGGTGGTGGTGTGCGGCCCGTCGGGTTCGGGCAAGTCCACGCTCATCAAGACTGTCAACGCGCTGGAGCCGTTCCAGAAGGGCGAGATCCTCGTCGACGGTACCTCGGTGGGTGCCAAGGGCACCAATCTGCCGAAGCTGCGTTCGCGCGTCGGTATGGTGTTCCAGAACTTTGAACTGTTCCCGCACCTGTCGATTACTGAAAACCTGACGATCGCGCAGCAGAAGGTGCTGGGCCGCTCGAAGGAAGAGGCGATGGCCAAGGGCCTGAAGTACCTGGATCGCGTGGGCCTGAAGGCGCATGCGGCCAAGTACCCCGGCCAGCTGTCGGGCGGTCAGCAGCAGCGCGTGGCAATCGCCCGTGCGCTGTCGATGGACCCGATCTGCATGCTGTTCGACGAGCCGACCTCCGCGCTGGACCCGGAAATGGTCAACGAAGTGCTCGACGTGATGGTGGAGTTGGCCAAGGAAGGCATGACCATGATGTGCGTGACCCACGAAATGGGTTTCGCCCGCAAGGTTGCCAACCGCGTGATCTTCATGGATCAGGGCCGCATCGTTGAAGACTGCGAGAAGGAAGAGTTCTTCGGCAACATCGACGCACGTTCCGACCGCGCCAAGCAGTTCCTGTCGAAGATCCTGTCGCACTGAGCGCGGGGTTTGAGGCAAAGAAAAGCCGCTCTCTCGGAGCGGCTTTTTGTTGGGCGACGATCGTGTCAGGTGCAGGCCGTGTTGGCGGCGTTGGCAATCTGTACCGCTTCCGGAATCGGCACTTTGGTTGCCATGGTGGCCTGGCCCGATTCGAACATCAGCAACTCGCCCGGCACGAACTGGGTCCAGACTTCGTTGTCAGTCAGCGGCGCGGTGGCGATCACGGCCACGCGGTCGGCAGGCGTGGTGTATTTGGCGAAATCAATCGTCATGTCGGCGTCGATCAGGTGCGCCGTCGAGAACGGCCACTGCCGCACGATGTAGTACAGCCGCGTCGAGCAATGTGCGAACTGCGCCTGCCCGTTGCACAGCAGGAAGTTGAACACGCCGTGGCGCGAAATTTCCTTGGTGATGTCCGACAGCGCATAGAACAACTCATTGAGGGGCGGTTGCGACCCCGGAAACCGTTTGCGCAACGACTGCATGATGTAGCAGAAGGCGAGTTCGCTGTCGGTATCGCCCACGGGCTGGTAGACACCCGAGAGGAACGGCGAGAAGTTCTTCAGATCGCCGTTGTGGGCAAAGATCCAGTGCCGGCCCCACAGCTCGCGCATGAACGGGTGGCAGTTTTCCAGCCGCACTGTGCCCTGCGTCGCCTTGCGGATGTGCGAGATGACGTTCTTGGACTTGATCGGGTAGCGCTTGACCAGTTCGGCCACCGGCGAGGTGCCGGCCGACTGGTTGTCGATGAAGAGGCGGCAGGCCTTGTCTTCGAAGAAGGCGACGCCGAAGCCGTCGGCATGGTGGTCAGTCACGCCACCGCGCGCGGCGAACCCGGTGAACGAGAACGTCACATCGGTCGGTTCGGCGCAGTTCATGCCTAGCAGCTGGCACATGGTGGGGGAGAAAAGTCGGATGCAATAAAATAGCCATTATCCTGCCGGCCGCCGGGGGTGCCAAGCGCCTTGGCATGCGCGGCACCCCGTTGAGCCTGCCGGCCGTTGCGCTCACGCCGCACGCCAGCAGGTTCGCCACCAAACGTTGCATCCCGACTGCCGCCACAACCGGATCGTATTCCCATGAATTCATATCGCATTGCCGTGATTCCCGGAGATGGCATCGGCAAGGAAGTCGTCCCAGAGGGCCTGCGTGTGCTGGATGCGGCGGCGCGCAAATTCGGCTTTGCGTTGCAGACCGATCACTTCGACTTTGCCAGCTGCGACTACTACGCTCGCCACGGCAAGATGCTGCCCAACGACTGGTTCGACACCCTGCGCGGCTATGACGCCATCTTCTTCGGCGCGGTCGGCTGGCCCGATACGGTGCCCGATCACATCTCGCTGTGGGGTTCCCTCCTGCAGTTCCGGCGCGGCTTTGACCAGTATGTGAACCTGCGCCCGGTACGCCTGATGCCCGGCATCCGCAGTCCGCTGGTCGATCGCAACGGCCAGCCCCGCGCGCCCGGTGAGATCGACTTTTACGTGGTGCGCGAGAACACGGAAGGCGAATATTCCAGCGTCGGCGGCCGCATGTACGGCGGCACCGAGCGCGAGATCGTGATCCAGGAAACGGTCATGAGCCGCACCGGCGTCGACCGCATCCTCAAGTTCGCTTTCGACCTGGCGCAGCGCCGCCCGGCCAAGCACCTGACGTCTGCCACCAAGTCCAACGGCATCTCCATCACCATGCCGTACTGGGACGAGCGCGTGGAGGCCATGGCCAAGGCCTACCCAGAGGTCAACGTCGACAAGTTCCATATCGACATCCTGACCGCGCACTTTGTGCAGAAGCCGGAGATGTTCGATGTGGTGGTCGCCAGCAACCTGTTCGGCGACATCCTCTCGGATCTGGGGCCCGCCTGCACCGGCACGATTGCGATTGCCCCGTCGGGCAACATCAACCCGGACCGCACGTATCCGAGCCTGTTCGAACCGGTGCACGGTTCAGCGCCGGACATTGCGGGTCAAGGCATCGCCAACCCGATCGGCCAGATCTGGTGCGCAGCCATGATGCTCGAACACCTCGGCCAGCCCGAGGCGGGCGCGGCGGTATTGGCCGCCATCGAGCGCGTGCTGGCAGCCGGCCCAGGCCACGCGCCGCTCACCCGCGACATTGGCGGCACGGCAAGCACCGTTGACCTAGGCCGCGCGATTGCCGAGGCGCTGGCATAAGGTCCGGCTGCACTGATTTATTCTCCGAGTTTCGCTTTCGTTTTCCGCTGACCGTTTTCCTACGCATCATGACCGACACTCTCACTATCGTCCGCCCCGATGACTGGCACCTGCACCTGCGCGATGGCGATGCGCTCGCCGACGTGGTCGGTGACACCGCGCGCCAGTTCGGCCGGGCGATCATCATGCCCAACCTCAAGCCGCCGGTAACCACCACTGCCCAGGCGCGTGCTTACCGTGACCGTATCCTCGCAGCGCTGCCCGCAGGCACGCAGTTCGAGCCGCTGATGACGCTGTACCTGACCGACAACACCTCGCCCGAGGTGATTCGTGAGGCCAAGGCCAGCGGCTTCATCCACGGTGTGAAGCTGTACCCGGCTGGCGCCACTACCAACAGCGACGCTGGCGTGACCGATCTGCGCCGCTGCGCCAAGACGCTTGAGGCGATGCAGGAAGTCGGCATGCCGCTGCTGGTGCACGGCGAGGTGACCGACCCCACCGTCGACATCTTCGACCGCGAAGCCGTCTTCATCGACACCGTGATGCTGCCGCTGCGCCGCGACTTTCCTGAACTGAAGGTCGTGTTCGAGCACATCACCACCAAGCAGGCTGCCGAGTACGTGCGCGACGCGGAAGGCCCGGTTGGCGCGACCATCACCGCGCATCACCTGCTGTACAACCGCAACGCGCTGTTTGTTGGCGGCATCCGCCCGCACTACTACTGCCTGCCGGTGCTCAAGCGCGAGACGCACCGCCTGGCGCTGGTGGCAGCGGCCACCTCGGGCCACCCGCGCTTCTTCCTCGGCACCGATAGCGCGCCGCACGCGAAGGGCGTGAAGGAACATGCCTGCGGTTGCGCCGGCTGCTACACCGCCCTGCACGCCATGGAGCTGTACGCCGAAGCGTTTGAAGACGCCAATGCGCTCGACAAGCTTGAAGGCTTCGCCAGCCTGCACGGCCCGGACTTCTACGGCCTGCCGCGCAACGCCGGTACGCTCACGCTCACGCGCTCGCAATGGCAGCTCCCCGCCGAAGTGCCGTTCGGCGAGCAGACGCTGGTGCCGCTGCGTGGTGGCGAGATGCTGCGCTGGAAGTCGGTCTGAGTTGACAATTGCGGGCCTGGGCGCGATCGACTGGGCGCATCCCGCGTTCGCGCCGCTCACGCAGATTGGCGCCCCGATTGCATGTGCAGTCGAACAGGGCGCTGATCTGCGTAACGTGCTCAATGCGGCACTGAGCGCGCACCCGGCTGCGCAGACGATCCGTACGTCAGGCGGCCACTCGCTGCGCTTCATCCCGCAAGATGTGCTGCCGCCCGGCACCGCCTACGAGGCGCACATCGCCGCCACGGGCTGCGTGCCGACGCGGGATAACCTGCACGACTTCTTCAACGCGCTGATCTGGCTGCGCTGGCCACGTGCCAAAGCGGCGCTCAACGTGCGTCAGGCACGGGCCATCGCGCAGGATGGCATCGGTGCGGCGCGCGGTACGGTGCGTGATGCCGCCACCTTGTTCGACGAGAACGCTCTTATTTTTCTGCATACCGACGATGGGTCCGAGCGCAGCCTGACCGGTTTCGACTGGCAGGGTTTGTTCGTGCAGGGCCGGGCAGCGTGGGGCGCAACCTGCGCCGTGCTGCCATTTGGGCACGCGCTGTTGGAAAAGCTGGTCACGCCATATAAGTCGATCACCGCCCATGCGTGGCCGGTGCATGTGGTGACGCTGCCGGAGGATTGGGCGTCGCTCGATGCCGGGCTGGCGGACATGCTGCTGAACACTGAATTGAAGCCACGCGATTTCCGCCCGCTGCCGGTCATGGGCATCCCCGGCTGGTGCGAAGCCAATGACGATGCCGGCTTTTACGCAGATACGACGGTGTTTCGCGCAGGCCGCCGGGCGACGGCCAAATCTGTCAGCGTTGAATGATGCTAGACTCGCGCCTCGCGAAGCGGACCAGACAACCGCTGCTTGCGCCGCCTCGTGCGAGCGTAAGGGGAGGAAAGTCCGGACTCCATAGAGCAGGGTGATGGCTAACGACCATCCACGGTGACGTGCGGAATAGGGCCACAGAGACGAGTCTTCGCCCCGGCTTCGGCCAGGGCGAAGGGTGAAACGCGGTAACCTCCACCCGGAGCAATCCCAAGTAAGCAGGCGATGAAGCGGCTCGCTGAGTCTGCGGGTAGGGAGCTTGAGCCGGCTGGCAACAGCCGGTCTAGAGGAATGGTTGTCACGCCGCAGGGTTTCGGCCATGCGGCGCACAGAATCCGGCTTATCGGTTCGCTTCGCTTTTCCTTCCAGCCGGATTGACGATCAATCAGGCCAGTTCAACCAGTTCCAGCGAGTGCGTGATCTCGGCCGTCTTGGCTAGCATGATCGACGCCGAGCAGTACTTCTCGTGCGACAGCTGGACCGCGCGTTCCACGGTTTCCCGTTTGAGGTTGCGCCCCGTCACCGTGAAGGTGAAGTGGATGCGCGTGAAGACCTTCGGGTCGGTCTCGGCACGATCCGCGTGCAGCTTGACGCTGCAACCTTGCACATCCACGCGGCCGCGCTTGAGGATCAGCACCACGTCATAGGCGGTGCAGCCGCCGGTGCCCAGCAGCACCATTTCCATCGGGCGCGGCGCCAGGTTGTGGCCACCACCATCCGGCGCGCCATCCATCGTGACGAGATGGCCGCTGCCGGTTTCCGCCAAAAAGGCCATGCCGTCCTGGCCGGCCCAGCTCACTGTGCATTCCATGTCCAATCCTTGTGGCGTG
>RepKanNP_Acetate_BrdU_F21BDRAFT_1000098_pt1 | contig 45045 bp, 43 predicted proteins | sample RepKananBrdUF21B_FD_10624 | JGI IMG/M metagenome (IMG submission 10624)
CGATGTAGCCCGAGCCGGAGAAGCCGTAGCCGATGACGGAGATGCTGGATTCGACGGCCGGACGCGAGGCGAGGTGTTTTTCCAGCGTATTGACCACATCCTGCGTGCGCTCGGTCGTGGCGTCAGCGGGCAACAGGAAACCCGTCATGAAGTAGCCCTGGTCTTCGTCGGGCAGGAAGGACGACGGCAAGCCCTTGAAGCCGAACACCAGCGCACCCGAGATCGCGACGAACACCAGCATCACGCGGCCCGCGCGGCCGATCAGGCGACCGACGCGCGTCTCGTACCAGTCCGTCAGGCGTGCGAAGCGGCGGTTGAACCAGCCGAAGAAGCCACGCTTCTCGTGATGGCCTGGTTCCACCGGCTTGAGCATCGTCGCGCATAGGGCCGGCGTGAGCGTCAGTGCGAGCAGCGCCGAGAACAGAATCGACACCGCCATCGACAACGTGAACTGCTTGTAGATGACACCCACCGAGCCGCTGGCCAGCCCCATGGGGATGAACACGGCGGTCAGCACCAGTGTGATGCCGACAATGGCGCCGGTAATTTCCTTCATCGCCTTGATCGTCGCGTCCTTGGGCGACAGCCCTTCTTCCGCCATCAGGCGCTCGACGTTCTCGACCACCACGATGGCGTCGTCGACGATGATGCCGATGGCAAGCACCATGCCGAACATCGTCAGCACGTTGATCGAGAAGCCCGTCATCAACATGACCGCGAACGTGCCAAGCATCGCCACCGGCGCAACGATGGCCGGGATCAGCGTGTAGCGAGCGTTCTGCAGGAACAGGTACATCACCGCAAACACCAGCACCATGGCTTCGAGCAGCGTTGCGATGACCTTCTCGATCGAGATCTTCACGAACGGCGACGTGTCGAACGGGATCGAGTAGCTGATGCCCGCCGGCATCGTTTTGCTCAGTTCCGTCATCCGTGTGCGGATGGCTTCGGCGGTTTTCACGGCGTTGGCGCCGGGTGAGAGCTGCACGCCGGCAAGGGTGGCCGGCTTGCCGTTTTCGCGGTTGACGAAGGCATAGCCCTGCGAGCCCAGCTCGACGCGTGCGACATCGCCCAGCACGACCTTGGAGCCATCTGCGTTGGCGCGCAGCACGACCGCCGCGAAGGCTTCCGGCGTGGTGAGCTGCCCGTGCGCCGTGAGCGGCACCGCCACGCGCTGGCCCGGCAGCGCCGGCGATGCGCCCAGGCTGCCTGGTGCGATCTGCACGTTCTGCTGGCTGATCGCAGCCGTCAGGTCGCCCATCGACAGGCCGTAGTTGATCAGCTTCTGCGGGTTGACCCAGATGCGCATCGCACGCTCGGAGCCGAACTGCTGCACGCGGCCCACGCCCTCGATCCGGCGCACTTCTTCGGTGATGTTGCGCGACATGTAGTCGGCGAGTTCGCTTTCATCGTAACGGCCGCTCTCGGAGCGAAGACCAATGAGCATCAGGAAGCCCGATGCTGCGGATTCGACGATCACGCCGTTCTGCCGCACCACGGCAGGCAGGCGCGGCTCGATGGTCTTGAGCTTGTTCTGCACGTCGACCTGTGCCATTGCCGGATCCGTGCCGGGCTTGAACGTGACCGTGATCTGCGCGCTGCCGGACGTGTCGGATGAGGATTCGAAGTACAGCAGGTTCTTCACGCCAGACAGTTCGCGCTCGATCAGGCTGAGCACGCTGTCGTTCATTGCCTGCGGTGTGGCGCCGGGGTAGTTGGCGGTAATCGTGACGCTTGGCGGCGCCACCGTGGGGTAGCGGGCAACCGGCAGTTGCGGGATGGCGATCACGCCCATCAGGATGATGAACAGCGCGATCACCCACGCAAAAATCGGGCGCCGGATAAAGAATTGAGACATGGCTGGAGGCTCCCCGAAACTCAGTGCGCGGAAGCGGTGGTTGCCGCGTCAGGCGATTTCCAGTCGGACGCGGTCACGGCGGCGCCGTCGGCCAGGCGCTCCATGCCTTCCACGACAACCTTCTGCCCAGCCTGCAGGCCCGATTTGATGCGGTAGCTGCGGTTTGCCAGCTCGCCAATCTCAACGGCTGTCAGGTGTGCCTGCCCCTTAGCGTCCAGCACCCACACCTGCGGCTTGCCACCTGCGCGCAGGACTGCCTGCTGCGGCACGGTCAGCGCGTTCTCGTAGTGCGCACGCGGAATGCGGGCGCGCACGTACATGCCCGGCAGCAGTTGGCGCTTCGGGTTGTCGACCAGCACGCGCAGCAGCACGTCACCGGTGCCCGGGTCAACGTTCACACCTGAGAACAGCATGCGGCCCTGCACGTCGTAACGCGTGTCATCGTCACGCAGTACGTCGACCGGCAGGCCGTTGCCCTTGGCTTCTGGCAGGGCCGCGAGCGAGTCACGCAAGGCTTCGAGCGACGCGGCTGGCTGGCGCACGTCCACATAGACCTGGTCGATTTGCTGGATGCGAGCCATCGGGTTGCTGTCGCCGCTGCCGACCAATGCGCCTTCGGTCACGAGCGCCTGGTCGATGCGGCCCGAGATCGGTGCCTCCACCGTGGCGAACTTCAGGTCGAGCTGGCGCCGGGCGAGGGCTGCGCGTGCCTGCGCCACGTCAGCGGAAGCCTGGTCGCGTTGGGCAACGGCATCGTCGTACACCTGGCGGCTGATCGCATCGGCCTGAACCAGCGGTTGGAGCCGGTTGGTCTGCACGCGGGCGCGCGTCAGCGCTGCTTCTGCACGCTGCAATGCGGCTGCGGCCGTCTCCATGTCGGCCTTGAAGGGCGCCGGGTTGATCTGGAACAGCGGCTGGCCGGCGCGCACTTCGGTGCCTTGCTCGAACTGGCGGCGCTGTACGATGCCGCTCACCTGCGGCCGGATTTCTGCCACGCGCACTGCCGCGACACGGCCGGGCAGGTCTTCCGTCAGTTTGAGGGGAGCGGGTGCCACGGTGGTCGTGGCCACCAGAATGGCCGGCGCAGCGGCCTGCTGTCGAGACTCCCCACACCCAGCGAGAATCGCCACCGCCAGGGCGCACACCACCCCATAGCGGCAACGTCGTTCGTTCTTCATATCGACTCCATAAGGCGCAGGCAGCCACCTGCCCGCAAAGACAGGCCGGAGTCTGAGCGCGTCGAATGGGGGTTTCCGTACGGTAGTATGGAGATTCGATGGAGATGTTGAATGGCCGTGAAGTCAACGACGACGGAAGCAACCCCGCCTGGCGCGGCCCCCGGGCATCAAGCCCTGATCCTCATTGCCGAGGACGAACCCGAGATCGCCGAGATTCTTGCCGCCTACCTGACGCGCAACGGCCTGCGCAGCGTGCATGCCCCCGATGGACGCAAGGCGTTGGAGTTGCATCTGGCGCTCAAGCCCAACCTGGTGCTGCTGGATGTGCAGATGCCCCACGTCGACGGCTGGCAGGTGCTGGCGGAAATCCGCCACCGGGGCGACACGCCGGTCATCATGCTGACCGCGCTGGACCAGGACATCGACAAGCTCACCGGCCTGCGCATTGGCGCAGATGACTACGTGGTCAAGCCGTTCAACCCGGCGGAAGTGGTGGCACGTGTGCAGGCGGTGCTGAGGCGGTCCATGTCTGGCTCCCGTCAGGCGGAGCAGCGCGTGTTGCGCGCCGCGCCGTTCGAGATCGATCTGGACCACCACGAAGCCACCGTGCAGGTGGGCAAACAGCGCCATGCGCTGGCACTGACGTTGACCGAGTTCAAGCTGCTGGCCCAACTGGCGCGCGCCCCCAGGCGCGTGTTCAGCCGGGCCGAACTGTTGGCAACCTGCCTGCCCGAGGGGGATGCGCTCGAGCGTACCGTCGACAGCCACATCAGCAAGCTGCGCAAGAAGCTGGAGGATCTGGACGTCACCGGTATTCCGGTGGGCGTTCGCGGCGTCGGTTACAAGCTCTGGAGCGGTGAATGAGGCTGCAGGGGCTGAGCCGCCAGATTGCACTGACCCTGGCGGCGATGGCGTTTGGCGTGATGCTGCTGGTGGTCGTGTCGGCCTACGGGTTCTACTACCTCGCGTTCTTGTACTGGCCGAAGCACCTCGAGACATCCGACTGGACCATCACGACGCCGGAATGGCTGGTGCTCATTGTGTCGACGCTCGTCGGGCTGGCAGTGTCGGTTGCTGTGGCAATCAAGTTGGCGCGGCGCATTCTGGTGCCGCTCAACTCCGTCACGGACAGCATCCGCCGTGTTGCGCAGGGCGATCTTGGTGCCCGTGCCATCGCAGGCGACCGCTCGCTGCATGAAGCGGCCGCGCTGGCAGACGACTTCAACGCGCTGGCGGACCAGTTGCAGCGCGTTACCAACGAGCAAGTGTTCTGGAATGCCGCCATCGCTCATGAACTGCGCACGCCCGTCACCGTATTGCGCGGGCGGCTGCAAGGCTTGGCCGAGGGCGTTTTCACGCCCGATGAGACGCAGTTCCGCAACCTGCTGACCCAGGTTGAAGGCCTGGCCCGGCTGATCGAGGATCTGCGCGTTATCAGCCTGGCCGAGAGCGGGCACCTGAGCCTGGATGTCCAGCACGCGGATCTGGCAGCGGACATCAAAGCCGTGGTCGCCGTGTTTGCAGATGCACTCCAGGCAGCAGGTCAACAACCTGTGCTGGAGTTGGATGACCGGCACATGCACTGCGATCCGGTGCGGATTCGGCAAGCCTTGCTGGCCCTGCTTGAGAACGCGCGTAAGCATGCGGTGCCCGGCGCAGTCCGGATTCAGACACGTGTGGACCAGGGCACATGCCGGTTGTCGGTCGAAGACGACGGGCCGGGCATCCCACCGGAATTCGCGCCCCACGTTTTCGAGGCCTTCCGGCGGGCCGACAGCGCACGCATCACCAATGCCGGAGGCAGTGGGCTGGGGCTGGCCGTGGTTGCCGCCATTGCCCATGCCCACGGCGGGCAGGTCACTTGCAGCCCGGCCGCCGGTGGCGGCACGCGGTTCGAGATGTCCTGGCCGGACGCCTTCACGCTGGCAGGGAAGACAAGCTAACCGCTTGCTTGTAGGCGGGTTGGTCGCAAAGGTCAGGCGCTTCGGCCGCGTCCGGTTTCACGGCTGCGCCAGTGGACTGCGCAACGCACGCTCGCGCAAAGCCGGCTAGCGTACGGATGGCCTCCCGGGCCGAGCGCAGGTAGAACGACTGCAGGTGAAACACATGCCAGCGCGCCGCGTGCACCTCCAGCCGGCACGGCACACCACATGCGGCGGCGTGTTCGGCCAGACGCGTTGAATCCGACAGCAGCACCTCCTGATCCCCCACCTGAATCAGCATGGGCGGCAGCCCGCGCAGGTCTGCCTGGAGCGGATCGGGTTGCGCGGCCCGATACCAGCGCAGCCCTTGCTCCAGCCAGCCCTGACGGATCATCGGATCGGCATAGCGGCGGGTTGCCAACGAATCACCGCTGAGCGTGCCGTCCGTGACCGGCGAGATCAGCAGGAGGCCGGCCGACGCCGGGGCACCGCGCTGCTTGAGTGCCAACGCAAGGGAGAGCGCCAGCGCACCGCCCGCCGAATCACCGGCAATCAGGATGCGGTCCGGCGTATAGCCCTTGTCCCGCAACGCCTGATAGCAGGCGAGGGCATCGTCCAGCGCGGCGGGGTACGCATGCTCCGGTGCCAGCCGATAGTCGGGCACCCAGACCGGCATGCCGGATTCCATGGCAAGGCGCGTCGTGATGCTGCGGTGGGTGCCGGGGCTGCCCAAGCAGAATGCGCCACCGTGGAGATACAGGACAACACTGTTGGTTTCGCCCCGCTTGGGCGCGACGATCTCCACAGGGACGTTGCCAACCGCATCGCGATACCGCATCACGCCACCCACGCCGGGCATCAGCGGCGACAGCAGGCTGACGACAGCACGTTGGAACCTCGCGCCGAACGGCGGCCCGATCAGCGTCCGGAAGCTCATGCGTAGCAGCCCGCGCAACAGGCTGGCGGTGACGCGTTCCACTGTGCCTTCCGGGGCTGACACGACGGTCCCCGTTTGCGGCAGCGGTTGCGTGAAACGATAGGCTTGCAGGCTCGAATGCCGGGTCAGCCAGCGATATGACAGCGTGAAGCCGGGCCAGTTGGTGCTGTTGTGGCCGTTCTCATCCACGTACCAGCTCTTGCAGCCGCTCCAGACCGAGTGGGCCAGCCGTTGCTGAATGCCCATGTTGAAGCGCTGGTAGCGGCGCGGGTCCACCTCGATGACGGACGCCTGGGCCGCCCGCATCGCTTTGCAGCAGCGCAGGACGTGCGCGATCTGGCTCTCGAGCATGTAGACGATCGAGTTGTGGCCCAGGTTGGTGTTGGGCCCGTAGAGCATAAAGAAATTCGGGAAGCCCGGCACCGTGAGCCCGAGGTAGGCCTGTGTGCCGCCACGCCACGCATCGTTCAGGTCCACGCCCGCCCGGCCGGTGATGTGCATGGGCGACAGAAACTCGGTCGCGGCAAAGCCCGTTCCGTAGACGATCGCATCGACGGTGTGGTGGGCGCCATCCAAGGTTTCGACGCCGGTCTCCGTCACCCGGCGAATGCCGTCGGTCACCAATTGGACGTTCGGCTTGCTGATTGCAGCCAGGTATTCGCTGGACAGCAGGATGCGCTTGCAACCGATGGGGTAGTCCGGCATCAGCTTTGCGCGCACGGCCGCATCCGGCACCTGGCGGGCGAGCAGCTTCTGAAACGGTCTGCCGACCGCGTGGCGCATGAGGCCGTGCAGGCGCGTGAACGCCAGCGCGCGCGTTTCGTACTGCGTGTAGATGGCCGCGCGATGCAGCTTCATTGCCCACGGCAATCGGCGGAACACGGCCTTGCTGAACGCGCCGTAAGGGCGATCCGGGCGCGGAATGATGTAGGCCGGTGACCGTTGGAACACGGTGAGCTTGCCAACCTGATCGGCAATCGCCGGCACAAACTGGATGGCGGAGGCGCCCGTACCGATGACGGCGACCCGCTTGCCGGCAAGCGGATAGCTGTGATCCCAACGCGCAGAATGGAAGGCGTGTCCCTTGAAGCTGTCGATGCCGGCCAGCCGTGGCATGGCCGGCTTGCTCAACTGGCCGGTACCGCTGATCAGCAGGGCGGCGCGCAGGGTCGAGCCGTCTGTCAGCGTGACGTGCCAGTGTCCGTGGTCTTCGTCATACCGCGCGCTGGCCACTTCGGCACCGAACCGGATGTGCGGCACGAGTGCGTACTTTCGCGCGCAGTGCTGCAGGTAGGCGTGGATTTCCGCCTGTGGTGCAAACGTGCTCGACCAGTTCGGATTCGGCTCGAATGAAAACGAGTACAGGTGCGAAGGCACGTCGCATGCAGCGCCGGGGTAGCTGTTGTCACGCCAGACGCCGCCGACATCGTGCGAGCGCTCCAGCAGCACGAAGTCGTTCACCCCCGCGCGTTGCAAACCAATGGCCATGCCGATACCGGCGAACCCGGCACCGATGATGATGGCCGAGAACGGCTTGCCGGCATCTTGCTGCTGTGTGGAATCATGCGAGCGCATGTTGGGGCTCCTCAACGCGGGAAGACGACACGGCCGCGACAGACAGGTCGTCGGCTCGGAGATCGGTTTGAACACGCGAGCGCCCCCGCATCAGGTCGACGGCCTTCTCGGCAATCATGATCGTCGGTGCATTGGTGTTGCCGCCGATGAGCGTGGGCATGATCGACGCATCGACAATGCGCAGGCCCTGGAGGCCGCGTACGCGCAACTGTGGATCGACCACGGCATCGTCATCGACGCCCATCCGACAGGTGCCAACCGGGTGGTAGACGGTATCGGTGCGCTGCCGCAGGGTTTCGCGGATCTCGTCGTCGGTGTTGACGTTGGCCGTGAACATGTCGCGCGTGATCCAGGCGTCCAGTGCCGGCGCCTGCATCAGCCGGCGCGTCATCTTGAAGCCGGCGACCATGTCTTCGAGGTCTTGCGGGTCGTGTAGGAAAGCCGGGTCGATGCGTGGGGCATCCGCCGGGTGATGGCTCTGGAGGGTGACCGTGCCGCGGCTGCGCGGGCGCAGCAGGCAGACGTGGCACGACAGGCCGTGTCCGAGATGCATCTTTCTGGCGTGGTCGTCTACCAGCGCCACCACGAAGTGCAGCTGGATGTCCGGCGCGGGCAAGTCGGCGCGGGTTTTCAGGAAGGCGCCGCCTTCGGCAAAGTTCGAGGTCAGCGCGCCACGGCGCTCCCGCCGGAAGCGAGCGATCTCACGCAGCATGCGCAGCCCGCCGCCAAGCGAAACCCCCATGGTGTCGAGGCTGTGGGTGCGATAGCCGAAGATGAAATCCGGATGATCCTGCAGGTTGCGGCCGACTCCGGGCAGATGGGCGACGGGCTGAATGCCGTGTCGCGCGAGTTCATCTGCCGGGCCCACGCCGGACAGCATCAGCAGTTGTGGCGTCTGCAGCGCGCCGGCCGCGAGCACGACTTCGCGCCGCGCGCGCAGTGTTTGCAGGCGGCCATCGATCAATACCTCAACACCAATCGCCCGCGTGCCTTCAAACAGAATGCGCTGCACCTGCGCGTGGGTTTGCACGTGCAGGTTGTCCCGTCGGCCCGTGTGCGGCAGGAGGTAGGCGCGTGCGGCGCTACATCGCTCACCGTGCTTCTGGGTGACTTGGTAGATGCCCACGCCTTCCTGCTCGGCGCCGTTGAAGTCATCCGTCAACGGGAAGCCGGCCTGCCGGGCGGCCTCCAGGTACCGTGCCTGGAATGGATTGCCCGTGCGCAGGTTGCTGACCCACAGCGGGCCGCTTCTGCCATGCCATGCGTTGTCGATGTGCTCGTTGTGCTCGCTCAGGCGGAAGTAGGGCAGCACCTCGTCGTAAGACCAGCCGGTGTTGCCCAGGCTCGCCCAGGTGTCGTAGTCGTGCCGATGCCCACGGATGTAGACCATGGCATTGATGGCCGATGACCCACCCAGCGTGCGGCCGCGCGGCTGGTAGCCACGGCGCCCGTTGAGCCCTGGCTGTGGCTCGGTCTGGAAGGCCCAGTTGTTGAGCCTGGTCGGCAGCATGGCCACCGCGCCGGTCGGGATGTTCACCACGGCGCTGTCGCCCTTGCCGCCGGCCTCCAGCACGCAAACGGACACAGATGGGTCTTCCGACAGGCGGCCCGCGACAACGCAGCCGCCCGAACCGCCACCCACGACGATGTAGTCAAACGTCTTGTTCATGTTGGTCTCCGGCAACGGTCGCTCGTGCGGCGACTCGGTGCCGGGATAGTGCGGCGGACCGGGGAAAGCACCAATGCTGTGTCGGGACAATTCCTTTAGTATTCGGGCCAAACCGGCTTCCCTAGGGTTTCCCTGATGAACGTTTGGGACTTCACCCGCAGCCCAGCCAGCGCGCGGCTGCTGGTCGACTTTGGTGTCGAGCGCGGCGTGTCTTCGCCTAGCCTGCTGATGGGCAGCGGCCTGTCAGCCCAGCAGCTTGGCGATCCGAATGTCGAGATCACGGCCGAGCAGGAGCTGCGCGTGACCGCCAACCTGCTGCGCGCACTCAGGCCGGCCCCTGCCGGGCTGGGCTTCGAGGTGGGGGCCCGGTATCACTTCTCGGCGTACGGCATCTGGGGCTATGGCCTGATCGCCAGCGCCACGGCTGGGGATGCGCTGGCGCTGTCGTTGCGCTTCCTGCCGCTGACGTACGCCTACACCACGATCTCGTACCGCGAGGAAGGCGCGCTGTGCGTGCTCACCTTCACCGAGCCGGACCTGGCTGCAGAACTCAAGCAGTTTGTCGTGGAGCGCGACATGGCCGCGGCAGCCTTGCTGCTGAAGGAGATTGGCGGCGAGGCCTTTTCCCTGGCGCGTTTCACGCTCAAGACCAAGCGCACGCCGGTCGGGCCGGCATCCTCTGAGACCGTCAGAACGCTGTTCGGCCGGAGCCCTGAAGGTGGCGCTCACGTCAACAGCCTGGGGTTTGATCGCGCTCTTCTGAACCGGAAGTTGCCGCACGCCGATCCGGTCACGGTGTCGATGTGCGAGCAGATGTGTGAACGCTTGATGGAGTCGCGGCGGACCCGGGCGGGGGCTGCCGCCACCGTGCGTCAGTATCTGAATGCGTCGCCCGGTGGCCTGTCTTCCACCCTGGAGGACATGGCGCGCTTGATGAACCTCAGCCCACGTACGCTCAAGCGCCGGCTGCAGGAAGAGGGGACGACTTATACGGCGTTGCTGGCGGACGCGCGTGGCGCCGCCGCAAAAGAACTGCTGCGCGACCCGAGTCTCCCGCTTGGGGAGATTGCCGTGAGACTGGGGTTCAGCGATCTGTCGACCTTTTCGCAGGCGTTCAAGCGCTGGTATGGGGTGGCGCCCAGCATTTTCCGAGACCGCAACACCGAACAGAGGTAGCGATCGCCTGCATGCATGCCGATGGCCTTGGCGTGCAGGCACGGTGCGTTATTGCAGCGCCCCCAGCGCCACCGCCATCCGATCCGCCGCCAGCGCAAGCTGCGCATCCGACGTCGCATACGACAGCCGCAAGAAGCCCGGCATGCCAAATCCCGACCCCGGCACCACGGCCACGCCCTGTTCCAGCAGATAGGCCGCCAGCGCGACATCGTCGTCAACCTTGCTGCCGTTGGGTGTTGTGCGGCCGATGAAGGCGCGCACATCCGGAAACAGGTAGAAGGCACCTTCCGGCGTGGGCGTACGCAACCCATCGATGGCGGCAAACTGCTGCAGGAGGAAATCCCGCCGCGCCTGGAAGATGCCGCATCGACGTGCAACCTCATCCTGCGGACCATCCAGCGCCGCCACCGCCGCTGCTTGCGACACGGATGACGTATGCGAGTTGATCTGCATCTGGATCTTGGTCATCGCCTCGATCAGCGCGCGCGGCCCGCACGCGTACCCGACGCGCCAGCCGGTCATGGAATACGCCTTGGAGACCCCGTTGACCGTCAGGATGCGTGGTGCCAGATCCGGTGCAACCGATGCCAGCGTGGCCGGCTTGCGCCCGTCGTACAGGATGTGTTCGTAGATGTCATCCACGAGGATGAAGAACCGCTGGTTGGCGCTCTTGCGCAGGACCTCCGCAAAGCGCAGCAACTGGCCGGCCGTGTACGCCGTGCCGCTCGGGTTGCTGGGCGAATTCAGCACCAGCCATTTGGTGCGTAGCGTGATCGCGGCTTCCAGGGTTTCGGGCTGGAGCGCGTAGCCGGTCTCGGGCGATGTGAGCAGCGGCCGTAGCGTGCCACCGTTCATGGACACGATGTCTGCGTAAGAGGCCCAATACGGCGCCGGAATCAGAACCTCATCCCCGGGGTTCAACGTAGCCAGGAACGCTTGATAGATCACCTGCTTGCCGCCACAGCCCACGCTGATGTCAGCCGGCGTATAGATCAGGCCGTTCTCACGCAGCAGTTTGCGCACGATGGCCTCACGCAGTTGCACCGTGCCGTTGATGGCGGTGTAGCGGGTCTGCCCCTCGGCAATCGCGCGCATGGCAGCCTCGCCGATGTGCTCGGGCGTGGGAAAGTCGGGTTCGCCCAGTGTCATGTCGACGACGCTGTGGCCGGCTTGCTGTGCCTGACGCGTACGTTCCGCCATGACCTGGATGGGGGAAGGGCGAAGGGTGGCGACGGTCTTGGAAAACATTCGGGTGGCCTTTCGACGAGCATGGTGCGTGGGAATGTTCGTAATCTAGAATTCATGTTGTTCAATCTCAATTGAGTTTTGCTTCAACATGAAAAATGCCCTCGCGCCGCAACCCCCGACGCTTCGCCAGTTGGAGCTGTTGCTGTCACTGGCCGGTGCCGATGGCATTGCCAATGCCGGCGCCAGGATCGGCATGACGCCGTCGGCAACAAGCCATGCGTTGCGCGCATTGGAAACGGCGCTGGGCACGGCGCTGGTGGATCGCAATGCGCAGGCGGTTGAGCTGACGCATGCGGGGCAGCAGATCCTGCCGCATGTGCGGGATCTGTTTGCAGCGCTGAACCTGATTCAGGCCACGGCCAGTGCCAGTACGGGTTTGCAGAGCGGTGTGCTGCGGATCGGCTCGTTTGGCGCCAGTTCATCGCTGCGCCTGTTGCCACCGCTGCTGGAGCGCTTTCAGGATCGTCATCCGGGCATTGAGGTGTATGTCACGGAAAAGCCCGATGCGGAAATCGAGCAGGCGCTGGTTGAGCGCCGCATCGAGCTTGCCGTGGTCACCTTGCCCAAGCCGCAGTTCGACACACTGCCGCTGGCCGTGGATGAACTCGTGGCGGTCGTGCCGGAGCGGCACCCGCTGGCGCAGGCCGATTCCGTCGATCTGCGCGCGCTGGCGCGGCATCCGCTGATCCTTACCCATGCCGGCTCGCAAGATCTGGTGGCGCGCATGTTTGCGCGGGCCAACGTGCAGCCGAAAGTCACGCACGAACTGTCGCAGTTGCTGTCGATCCTGGAGTTTGTGGCGCGCGGCCAGGGCGTGTCGATCTTGGCGTCTTTAGCGCTGCCCGAGCGGCATGAGGGCGTGGTGGTGCGCAAGATCACGCCGCGCACGTCGCGCCGCGTGGGGCTGGCCTGCCTGAACCAGCGCAGGCTGTCGCCTGCGGCTGCCGCGTTGTGGCGGCAAGCGCAGGCCATCAAGCTGCGCCGATAGCGTTTGCGCGTGCGTGCGATGCGCTATCCTCGTCCGATCGAATCTCGCTCCTGACCATGTCTTTACGCGCACTGAGAACGCTCGTCGCCATTGCCCGCCACCGCACGTTTGCCCGCGCGGGTGAAGCCATCGGGCTGACGCAATCGGCCGTCAGCCTGCAGGTCAAATCGTTGGAGGAGGAGTTCAACGTCCGCCTGTTCGACCGCTCGCGCCGTGAGCCCTCGCTCACAGAGGCGGGGCGCATTGTGCTCGCGCAGGCCGAGCAGATCCTGGCCCTGTACGACCGCATTCCTGATGCACTGAGCGATGAAAAATCGCTGGTCGGCCGGTTGCGTATCGGCGCCATCCAGACCGCGTTGTCCGGGCCGCTGCCCAATGCCCTGCTGACCTTGCGGCGCGATCATCCAGGGCTGCGCGTGCATGTGGCGGCCGGCATGTCCGCCGAGCTTGCACAGCGCGTGGCCGATGGCGAGCTGGATGCCGCCATCACCTCGCAGCCCGTACGACCGCATCCGGCAGAGCTGGTGTGGTCAACGCTCTATGAAGACCGCTTCTGGCTACTGGCCCCACCGCAGTACGCAAAGCACGACGCGCGTGCGCTGCTGACCGAACTGCCGTTCATCCGCTTTGACGCGCAGGCGTGGGCCGGCCGCATGATCGCCTCGGAGCTGCGCCGCCTGGGCGTGCGGGTGCGTGAAGAGATGGTGCTCGACAACAAGGACACCATCGTGCAGATGGTGGCGAGCGGCCTGGGCGCTGCCGTGGTGGCGCTGTCCGATGCCGTGCTGACGCAGCTGCCGCCCATCACACGCCTGCCGTTCGGCCAGCCGCAGACGCGCCGGGCCGTCGTTCTGCTTGAGCATCAATCGCGTCCGGCAGAGCGCTTCACACAGGCATTGGCCGAGGTGGTGGTCGAATCTGCCATGAGTATTTCTCGTTGATTGCACGATCAATCACAATGATTGCTGCTATCACCGCGTGATAGCTTGGCGGTGTTCCTGTTCTGATCGAGCATCGCCATGTTGTTCCGCATCCTCTCCCTGATCTCTTCCACGCTACGCGCACATTGCCTAGCAGGAGTACCGCGATGACCGCCGCAATCCTGCTGGCGCTGGCGCCGGTCGCCCTGCTGGTAGCGCTCGGCTACGGGCTCAAGCACACCGGTTTCATTGCCGATGCGTTCTGGCCACAGGCAGAGCGGCTCTGCTACTACGTCCTGCTGCCTGCGCTGTTCACGCACGGGCTGGCCAGCGCACACCTGCAAGCGTTGCCGGTGCTGCCGCTGGCCGGCACGCTGATCGTTGCGACGGTGGTGGTGGCGGTGGCACTCGTGCTGACCCGGCCCTGGATGCGAGTGGACGGCGCGGCGTTCACGTCGGTGTTTCAAGGTGGCGTGCGCTTCAACAACTACGTGGGCGTGTCGCTTGCAGCAGGGCTCTTTGGCGCGAAGGGCATTGCGTTGGCTGCCGTGTGCAACGCGGCCATCGTGCCGACCGTCAATCTGCTGTGCGTGCTGGTGTTTGCGCGCTTTGGGTCGGTGCGCCTGAGCGGCAAGGCGCTTGCGCGCCAGATCGTGACGAACCCGCTGGTGGTGGCGTGCGTGTTGGGCATCGCCATGCAGATCGCCGGCGTGCAGGTCCCCACGTTGATCGAGCCGGCGGTGCGTTCGCTCGGCGTGGCATCGATGCCGCTCGGCCTGCTGTGTGTGGGTGCGGCGCTGAACTTCAGTGGCGTGCGCGCGTGGGTGCAGCCGGTGGCTGTGTCGTCGCTCGTCAAGTTTCTGGCCATGCCGGTGCTGACGCTGGTGGTGGGCCATGCCATCGGGCTGACCGATGTGGCGCTGATGGTCGCGCTGCTGTTCCAGGCACTGCCGACGGCATCGTCGTCTTACATCATGGCGCGCCAGCTCGGCGGCGATGCGCCGCTCATGGCGGGCATTACCGCGGCACAGACGGTGTTGGCCGCTGCCGCCATGCCGGCGGTGATGACACTGCTGGTGGTGACGCGCGGGTTGCCGCAGGGGTTGATTTCCGCCTTGTGAGCAAGCAACCCGCTGATCGGCTTCTCGTGCATTACCGGATTGCTGTCATCGTCAAAGCCGCGCCACATCCAGCATCGCCTGCACAAATGCCTTCGGCGCTTCCTGCGGCAGGTTGTGCCCGATGCCGCCGCCGATGTTCCGGTGCTGGTACTTGCCCGTGAACTTCTTCGCATAGGCCGATGGCTCTGGATGCGGTGCGCCGTTGGCGTCGCCCTCCATGGTGATGGTGGGCACCGTAATGGCCGGTGCGGCGGCCAGGCGTTTTTCCAGTACATCGAACTGCGATTCACCCTGGGCCAGCCCCAGGCGCCAGCGGTAGTTGTGAATGACGACGGCCACATGATCCGGGTTGTCAAATGCGGTGGCGCTGCGGTCATAGGTGGCGTCGTCGAACTTCCACGTGGGCGAGGCGAGCTTCCAGATCAGGCGGTTGAAGTCTTTGTAGTTGGCGGCATAGCCTTGAGCACCGCGCTCCGTGGTGAAGTAGAACTGATACCACCACGCAAACTCCGCCGCCGGTGGCAACGGCTTGCGGTTGGCCTCCTGGCTGCCGATCAGGTAGCCGCTCACCGATACCAGCGTCTTGCAACGTTCCGGCCACAGCGCTGCGATGATGTCTGCCGTGCGTGCCCCCCAGTCGTAGCCGCCAAAGTGGGCTTGCTCGATCTTGAGCGCGTCCATGAACGCGATGATGTCGACCGCCAGCGCAGCCTGCTGCCCGTTGCGCGGTGTCTCTGCCGAGCGGATGCGCGTGGTGCCATAGCCGCGCAGGTACGGCACGAGCACGCGATAGCCGGCGGTCGCCAGTGCCGGCGCCACCTCCGCATAGCTATAGATGTCATACGGCCAGCCATGCAGCAGGATCACGGCGGGGCCGTTCTTCGGGCCCAGGTCTGCATAGCCGATGTTGAGTACGCCCGCATCAATCTGATGCAGCGTGGCAAAGGGGTTGGTCTGACCGACCAACGGCGTATTCGACGTGGATGGCGCGGGCTGCGCATGCACAAGCTCGGCCAGCCCGAGATCGAGCACACCAATGCTGGCGATGGTGGTGCCAAGAAGACGGCGGCGACGGAGGTTGACGGCGTTCGACATGGGGGCTCCCCTCAGGTGTTTGGGCGGTTGGGTGAATGTGCTTACCGGACGAGTTGCACGAGTGGCTCACCTTTCCTGACCACGTAAGTCGCCAGCTCCGATGCCTTGCCGCTGCCGACGTTTCTTGCCGAATGCGCGACACCGGCCGGAATGAACAGCGACTCACCGGCTTGCAGCGTTACGGGAGGCTTGCCGTCCAGCCGGTACTCAAGCGACCCGTTCAACACGTGGGCGATCTCTTCGCCTGGATGCGCGTGGTTGGGGGCGAACGCCTTCTCATCAAAATCCACCCGCACCTGCAGGGTTTCGTAGCCATTCGCACTGAGGTCTTGGTGAACGAGGTCGGCGCGTTGCACGCCGCCTGACTGGGCCAATGCGCTGTGGGAAGCAAGGGCGCCGCTGAGCACGAGCAGGGCGGCGGCGATTCGAATCGGTTGCATGAGAGCTCCTGAAATCAAGGATGGATGACGAGGGAGGGGCTAGGGGGATGACCGGCCTCGTTCCCTGCATTAGGCGACTCCGGTGTATCCCGCATGTTTCACCGTTCTGCCGATTTGTATCGCTGTGTACCAACGGGCTGTGGCGACTGGGGTTTTGTATGCGCGTGTATCCGGCCATGACGGCGGTACACCGCCAGACAAAACGGGCCGCCTGCTGCTACGTACGGGATACGTCCGCCCGCTTCAATGCATTCCGTGGCCCGACGCTGAACCGATACGAAGCAACGCCGGGCTGCGCAACCCCTAACTCATCCTTCTGAGGAAAACGATCATGACCCGCAATCTCGCCAAGTCTTTCGCTGTTGTTGCACTCGCCGTTGCTGCCGCTGGTGCACACGCTGCCACCGCGTTTGGCGGTGCACGCGACCCGTACACCGAAGGTGCGCGTTCCGTTCAAGAGGCGCGCGACGTGTACACCGAGGGCGCTCGCTCGACCGACATCTACACCGACGGTGCGCGTAACGCTGACCCGTACTACGACGGTGCCCACGCCTGAAGGCCCCACCCACCACACGCTCGCTCAACGACTCAGGAATCGACATGTTGAAACGCAACGCTGTCTCCTTCGCATTGCTTGCACTGGGCACGGCCACCAGCGCACCGCTCCTGGCGGCAGACGCCGATCAGCCTTCCGTGGTGATCGTGCATGGCGCCTTTGCCGATGGCTCGGATTGGGCCAAGGTGATTCCACTGCTGCAGGCGAAGGGCGTGAAGGTGCAGGCCGTGCAGAACGGGCTGAACTCGCTGGCCGACGACGTGGCGGCCACGCGCCGCGCCATCGGCAACCAAGCCGGCAAGGTCGTGCTGGTGGGGCACTCGTGGGGTGGCACGGTCATCACCGAGGCAGGTGCGGACAGCAAGGTGGCCGGGTTGGTCTATGTGGCCGCCTTTGCGCCGGATGCCGGCCAGTCGACGGAAGAGGTCGGCAAGGACTACGCACCGGCGCCCGGCATCGGCAAGCTGGTGGCGGATGCCAATGGCTATCTCTCGCTACCCGCTGCGGCACTGGCGAGCGACTTCGCTCAGGATGTGCCGGCCGCGCAGGCCCGCGTGATGGCGGCCACGCAAGGGCCCATCAAAGCAACGGCATTTGGTGAGCGGACTACGGTGGCCGCATGGCAGAGCAAGCCGTCATGGTTCATCGTCAGCGAGCACGACCGGATGATCCAACCGGACCTGGAGCGTGCCATGGCCAGGAAGATCGGCGCCAAGGTGACGAGCCTGCCGACCAGCCACGTGCCGCAGAAGTCGCGGCCGCAGGCGGTGGCGAAGGTCATCCTCGACGCCGTGCATGCGGTCGAGGTGCGCAACTGAGGGGCGCGTGTGGTGCGCGTGTGGTGGGAAGCGGTGACGGCTAGCGCGTCAGCTTGGCCGCTCACCCATCGCACGCAGAAAGGTCTGCTGTGCAGCCAGGAGTTCTGGATAGGTGAGCGTGCGGTAGTCGAGCGCATGCGTGCGCGCCACCTCGGCCACGCGCGCGGCCAGCGCCGGATAGTGGCGGTGGCTGTAGGTCGGAAACAGATGATGCGTGAGGTGCCAGTTCAGGCCGCCCAGCCAGTAGCCGATCCACGCCGGTTGCGGCTTCCAATCGCACGCGGTGTGGAAGGCATGTTCATGCCACGTGTGCGGCAACTGGCCAGATTCGGGCGGCAGATAGAACGTCACGTCGGCCCAATGCGTGCCCAGGATCAACGCCACCAGCACGCACGACGCCAGCATCTGCCCGACAAAGTAGCTGAATGCCACCCAGCCCCAGCCAAGGCCAAGCTGATGCGCCACCCAGGCCGGCACGGCCACGGCCGTCAGCAAGTGCAGTGCCTTTGCGCACAGGAAGGTCGCCCAGCCGCGCACGCCGGGCAGCACGCGGTCCGCTTTGAGTGCGGTGAGCCCGAGTCGGTCTGACCAGTCGTAAATCCAGTTGATGTACGGCAGCGACAGCGCCGCGATCAGCGGCCAGTAGCGGTGCTGATACTGAAACTGCGGGTACCACGGCTGGAACGGTGTCTGCCGCAGGAAGCGGTTGGCGGCGGTGTCGAGGTCGTAGTGCTCGATGTTGGCGTGCGCGTGGTGATAGTGCACGTGGCGCACCGTCCAGTACGCGGGCTCGATGCCGAGCGGGATGGCAGTGAGCCGGATCATCGCGCTGTCCAGCCACGCCCACGGCGACAGTGCCCGGTGCGCGCCATCGTGCAGCACGTTCATCGCCAGCATCATCGCGAAGAACGGAAACGCGAGATACGCCAGCACGAAGACGACCGGGCTCGCCGCTGTGACCATGGCGGCATAGAGCAACACCGCACAGATCGCGAGAAACAGTCCTTTGGCGATCAGGCCGAAATCGGCAAAGCGGTGGTCGCCGTTTTCCTGCAGGTACCCATGCGCGGCGCGGCGCAGGTCATCGGCCAGCGTGGATGAACGCGGCGAGGCGTAGCGGAGCTTACTGAGATTCGGCATGAGGTGAAGGTTGCAACGGTGTGCTCGTACGCAGCGCATGCCACAAGCCACAGGCAAGGCCATGCACACCAAGAGCGATGGTTAGACCATTGGAGAGCGCATCGCCGGTACCGCACACGCCGATCATCAGCGCAGGCAGCGCGAGCGCCAGCAACGACCACAGCCAGCGGCCCCACGTGCGTCCGTCAGACAGGCCGCCCAGCGCAACCGTCAGCAGCAGGATGAGCGCGAACCACGCGGCCTGCCAGTGCGCTGGCCAGAAGCCGTCGGTGCGCACGTAGTCGATCACCACGCCAAAGAGCAGCACACCGCCGGTGGCAATCCAGCCGGCGGGTGTCACGCGCGTGTCGCGCTGCAGATGCGGCGCACGCAGGCCCAGCCAGTGCAGTGCCGGCACGATGTTGGCCCAGAACGGGTTGTCGCTGTGCGTGGGCTTGTGCACGCCATAGCGGATCGGCACATCGGGCAGCGCGCGCTGGTACGTGCCGAACAGCTTGTCCCACAGCAACAGCGTGCCGCCGAAGTTGCGGTCGATGTATTCCGGGTTGCAGCCGTGGTGCACGCGGTGGTTGGCCGGCGTGACCATGAACTTGTCGAGCACGCCCGAGCTGCCCACCAGCCCGCAGTGGTTGTAGAACTGCACGGAGTAATGCAGGCCCGACACCGCCACAAACATCTCCGGCGTGACACCCAGCAGCGCCAGCGGCACGAAAAACGGCAACGATGTCAGCGACGACAGCCACGCATTGCGCACCCCCAGTGACAGGTTGAAGTGCTCGCCTTCGTGATGCACCGCGTGGATGGCCCACAGAAAACCGAACCGATGGTGCATGCGGTGCAGCCAGTAGAAGCCCAGGTCCCACGCCACGAAGGCAAAGGCCCAGCCGATGATCGGGTGCCAACTGTCTACCCAATGCAGGCTGGCATTGGCATACAGCCAGGTGAAGCCGGCCACCTCCAGGCCGCGGCACAACCACATCAGCACGTGACCGGAGTTCAGGTTGAGGATGACGTCGCGCCACGGCAGCGGCTGGCCACGCCACCACTTGAGCGCAGCCAGTTCCAGCAGCACGCACCCGAGCATCAGGGCCAGCGGCAAGGCAAATGCATTCATGTCGATACGGTTTCAATCGAGAGGGTGGGAGCGCGCCGCCTGAGCCATTGGCGTACAGCTACGCCGCACAGCAGGCCGACCGCCACGCCAGCGGACAGATCGAGTGCAACGTGCCGGCGCGTCTGAATGGTCGCGTACAGCACGCCGAGCCCCCACGTCGCTGCCAGCAGCGTACGGACGGGCTTGCGCGCATCGGCCAGCGCCCAGACAGCGAGCACCGTGAGTGCGCCGTGCAGGGATGGCAGACAGTTCTGGCTTGAGTCCATGGCCATCAGCATGCGTTGCACGCTGGCCGGCAGAGGCCCGTCCGCCAGCGGCGGGTAGTGCAGCGTGGTCGGCCAGAGCAGGAAGACCGCGCCGCTCACCAGGGCGCTCATCTGCATGGCGCGTTCCAGCCAACGCAGCCGGTGCATGTCGGCCAGCAGATACGCCAGCGGAATCAGCGCAAAGAACGACAGGTACAGCCAGATGCCCGACGTGCTGAACGGGATGGCGCGGTCCAGCGCCGTCTCGGGCACCACGGTGCCTGCGCCTTGCAGCACGCCGCAGGTGCCGTAGACGAGGCCGACGGAACACCAGCCCAACGCCATATGACGCAAGCGTGTGGCGAGCGGGCTCATTGCGCGACTCCTGATGCTGCAAGCCGGACGATGCGACGCCGCTTGGTGGTGAAATCGGTCGCAATGTCTTGCGGTGCCGGGTGCCATGTCACGCGTGTCATGTCGATGCCCTGGCAGGCAAACACGTCGGCCAGATGGGCTTGGCATGCGCGCACGATGTCAGCGCTGTTGGGGCTGACGGAGAGCGCCAGCGTGTGCGCATCGGTTTGCACCAGGCGGTAGTCGGCCTGCAGCGGCAGTGCTTGCGCCAGGGCGCGCGAGCACACATCGGCAAACAGCGTGACAGTGCCGCCGCCGTGCGCGGGCAGGACCAGCGTGTCGTCACAGCGGCCTTCGATGCGCTCAATGGCCATCGCAGGGTTGCCGCACGCGCAGGGCGGCAGCGCAGGGTTGCGGCGGATGAGGATGTCATCCAGCCGGTAGCGCACGATGGGCTGCGTGCTGCGCGTGAAGTCCGTGACGATGGGCGCGAAGCGACGCTCGTCCAGCCACTGCGGCTCGATGTGCACGTGTGCTTCGTTCAAGTGCAGCGTGCCGTGAGAACAGGTGGCGCCCAGGAAACCCTCGGTGGCCTGGTAGACCTCGCCCACGTTGCCGAAGGCCTGCGCCAGCAGCGCGCGGTCCATCGGTTCCAGCACCTCTGCGCCGGAAAGCACCTGTACTGGCGCGATGTCCAGCCGGCCTGCCAGCTTCTCCAGCGCCAGCGCGCGCAGCACCTGCGCCGGCCCCACGACGATGGTTGGCCGCAATGCCTCCAGCGGCGCGCGGTGCGACGCGAACGGCGCAAACAGATCGAAGAATGCGAACGTCAGCCACGGGTTGCGCACCGCCGTGTACAGGTTGTTGTTGGCACGCAGGAACAGGGCGACACGTTCACCGTGCAGCAGCCCGCGCGGTAACAGCTTGGCGAGCAGAGTGCCCGCCCACTGGGCGCGCTCCGCAGGGCTGACGACAAACACGCCGCGCCCGCCCGACGTGCCCGAAGACAGGCCCACCGAATACGGGCCGACCATCGGCCGGAAGTCGCGCGATTGTTCAGCCTGGCGGGCGCAGGCCAACACGTCGTCCAGGCGTAGGCCGGCGGTGTTCATGGTGTCGAAGTTGGCCATCATCGTGGCCTTGTCCATCAGCGGCCATTCGCGCATCGGCCTCGATGCGTAGGCGCGGAAGTACGGGCTGCGCGTGAGCACACGCTGCGTGAAGCGCGCAATCTGGTGTTGCTGGTGCGCCTCCAGCGCGGCACGGTTGGCGGGTTGCAACCGGCGTGTCTGCCAGTACGACCATAGCAGGCGGTGGAACGCGGTCACAGCGCGCCCTCGTGCGTGAGCAGAATGCGCACGTGGCCGCCTGCGTCCAGCGTGTGCAGTTTGCGCAGCGTGTCGAAGTAGGCGTGGCGGTCTTCCATAATGCTGTACGCCAATACCGATGGTCCACGCAGCTCGCGATAGCTCAGCGGAGACCACGCCGCATCCGCCGCCAGCAGCACCCAGCCATCGTGTGTGCGGACAAACGCGCCGATGTGCCCGGCGGCATGACCAGGCAGCGGCACGAGCAGCACGTCGCCGTTGCTGTCGGGCACGGCCCACGCCGATGTGAACGGCGCCAACTCGGGCGGCAGCGTGACCTGTTCGAACTGCTCGACAAAGCGCGTGCGCGTTTCGAAATCCTCGGGGATCAGCCCCGGCACGAAGGCACGTCGCAATGCAGAGACACCACGCAGCGCGCGCAAGTGCATCCAGCCCTCGCCCGAGCAGATGACGGGTACCCCGGGAAAGTCGCGCAAACCGGCCACGTGGTCACCGTGGAAGTGCGAGACGATCAGCCCGTCCAGATCGGCCGGCCGCAGCCCCTGCTGCGCGAGCTGCGCCGCCATCGATTCGGACGTATCGAAGTACACCGGCGTGACCTTGCGGTAGATCGCAAACAAGCCGCTGCGCGTGTGGTCGTGAAAGTGCGACGCATAACCCGTGTCCCACAGCCAGCGGCGGCCGGCGGCTTCGATCAGCCATGCACGTGCCGGAAACGCGCAGGTGCGCAGGCCCGCACCGCGCAACGCCACACAGGCGGTATGCGTGCAGTAGCCGGCTTCAAAGACGGTTAGCGTTGCCATATTCCGTTGCCATGTTCGCGTAACCAGTGGGCTGTGCGGCGGATGCCTTCTGCCATGTCGATGGGCGGCACATAGCCAAGTTCGGCGCGCGCTCGGGTGTTGGCGAGCGTCATGTCGTAGTGCAGGGCGGCGGCGCTGTAGCGCGTGAGCAGCGGCTCGCGGTGCGTAATGCTACTGGCCGATTCCATGAGGCGCGCCGCCAGCGCCATGGCCGGATACGGCACGGCGCGAATACGGTAGCGCAAGCCAAGCTGCTGCCCCAGCAACTGGTCCAGCAGATCGCGGAGCGTGGCAGGCGCGTGGTTGGTGATGTTGTACGCGGCGCCACTGGGTACGTCGGCCGTGGTGGCGCACTGCATGGCGTGCACCACGTTCTCCAGATAGGTCAGGTCCATGCGCGCTGCGCCGCCACGCGGCAGGGGCAGCGTGCCGCCACGCAGCTTCAGCAGATGCAGGATGCGCGGTAGCACCACGCGGTCGTGCGGACCAAACAGCCCGCGCGGGCGCAGGATGACGAAGCGTGTGCCGTCTTGCGCAGCAACGTGCCGCTGGATTGCCTCTTCCGCCAGCATCTTGGTTGCCGCGTAATGATTGGCGAAGCGGGCGGGGCGATAAGTCTCGGGCAGGTTCGCGTGGTGCTGGTAGTCGAAGTAGATCGACGGCGTGGAGACATGCACGAAGCGCCGGACGCCGCGCTTGACCGCGCCTTCGGCAAGGGCAGCCGTTGCACGCACGTTGGCCGCGTAGAAGTCGTCATAGGCACCCCACGGCGACGACAGCGCCGCGCAATGCCAGACCGTATCGACACCGTCCAGTAGCGCGTCCAGCGAGGCCGGCGTGAGGCGTGCGAGATCGGCCGGCACATAGTCCGCACCGCGCGCAAGAAAGGCGTCACGCTGCGCGCCATCGCGCCCGGTGGCACGCACGCGCGCACCCTGTGCCAGCAACGCGTCGACAGCGTTGCGACCCAGCCCACCCGTGGCGCCGGTCACCAGTGTCGTCATGTCGTCAGCACCATGCCGCCAAGTGTCAGCCCCGCTGCGGTGCCCACCAGCAGCACTGGGCGGCCCGGTGCAATGCGTCCACTTGTGATGGCTTCATGCAAAGCCGTGGGAATCGATGCGGCCACCTGGTTGCCGTGTTGCGCATAGATGTCGACCACGCTGGCCTCAGGCACGCCCAATCGTTTGCGCAGGTGCTGCATGCCAAGGTGACTGGCCTGGTGCGGCACCACCACGTGCATATCGCGCAGCGTGTAGCGGCTGCCGGCGAACAGGCGATCGAGAAAACCATCCATCAACTGCGAGGCCAGCTTGAACACGCGCTTGCCATCCATGTGGAACAGGTAATCAGACGCCTGCGCGCCCGTGCGCGGGTTACGGCGGGTGCCACCGGCTGGGATCTCGCAGAAGGTCTTGCCGGCGGGGTAGGTCTCCATCCGATAGGCATGGATGCCGGCGCCGGACGCTGCTGGTGCGGCCTCGACAATCACAGCGGCCGCGCCATCGCCAAAGATGAGTGCGGTTTCCGCATCGCTCCAGTTGATGCCGCGCGAGGCAAGGTCTGAAGCCACAACGGCAATGCGCCGGTACGCGCCCGTCGTCAGCAGATTGGCCGCCACGTGCAGCGCGGTGACAAAGCTCAGGCAACTGGCGTTGACGTCAAACGCGGGCGTGCCGGCGGGCAGCCCCGCAGGCTCCAGGATGCGCGTGGCCGTATTGGGCAGCGCCTGCTCCTGCACGCCCGAGGCGGAGATCAGCAGGTCAATGGAGGCGGCAGGCACATTCGCGCGGCGCAGTGCATCGCGTACGGCGGCGCCGGCAAGTGCTGACTGGTGCTCGGCAAGCGTGGCGTGGTGGCGCACGTCAATGCCGGACTTCTTGCGTACGTAGCCGGCCGAATGGCCCAGGCGCGTATCCAGTTCTGCGGACGTGACCCGTTGCTCCGGCAGCGCCTTGCCGGTGGAAAGCAGATGAATCGGCAGCATAGATGCAGGCGCGCATGTGGTGCGTCGCCCTGGTTCCTCTTCCGGCTGCGGGTAGCGCAGTGCGTGTGCCGCAGCGTAACGATCTTGTCTTGTTGTGCCGCGATTCTAGCGGCTGCAGGTCGTTGCGCTGAATGAAGATTCCATAACAATGCGGCAGGTGTGATCAGGCGCCGTAGCTGCGCAGCCGATCGAGGTCTACCACCGTCACGCCGCCGTATTCCAGCCGTACCACGCCGTCTTTCTCCAGCGCCTTCAATGACTGGTTGGCCACCTGTCGCGTCATGCCGGAGAGCAGGCCGAGTTCTTCCTGCGTGATCTCCAGGTGGTCGCCCGCGCCAGGGTAGAGCACCGGATTGAATAGCGAGGCAATACACCGGGCCAGGCGCGGCGTGACATCGAGCAGGCGGTCGTATTCGAGCAGCGCCATGAAATGGCCAAGCCGCTCGTTGAGCTGCTTCACCAGGAAGCGGTTGAAGGCCACGCTGTTCTCGACCAGCCACATGAAGGTGGCACGTTCCATAAAGGCCATGCGCGTGTCGCGCAGCGCGACGATGTCGTAGCGGCGCGGCTCGTTTTTGAGCACCGTGCCCTCGCCAAACCAGCCGCCGGCCGGTACGCCCGTGAACGTGACGCTGCGCCCCTCGGGCGATACCGTGCCGATCTTGATCAGGCCCGTGACCACGCCCGTCCAGCTTTCCAGTAGCGTGTTCTTCGGGCAGATGCAGGCACCGCGCGCGTAGGTTTTTTCGACGATGCCGGCGCAGGCGCGGTCGGCCTCGTCGCCGGGCAGGTCGATCGACCAGGCAGCAATATGTGCAAGCCGCGCGCGGCTGATGCCGGGGCGCGAGTTGGTGTCGTGTTCAGCCACGTTGAATGCCTACCGGCAACGTGCTCACGCGCAGCACTTCGGCTGTGACAAGCCAATCGGTGGTAAGGCACTGCACGAACATGTCGGTTGCGTCTTCACCCCAGAACAGCTCGCCGTCGTGTACCAGCGTGGGCACACCAAATACGCCCAGCGCGATGGCCGCATCGGTGTGCGCACGCAGGGCGTCTTTCACGGCAGGCTGCTCAACAGCCGTCACGCCTTCGGGAAAGCCGACCGCCTCGCACAGCGCGGCAAAACCCTCGGGCGATGCGACATCGTTGCCATCCCGCCAGATGTGCCGGAACACCGCGCGCACGGCATCGAGCGAGCCATCCATCGCAAGCGTCAGCCGCAATGCCTTGATCGGGTTGAACGGATGCGCGGGCGGCATGCGAAACGGCATGCCAAGCTGTTGCGCGCGAAAGAGCGCATGCCGATACGTGAACACCCGCTTGGGTGCCATTTCTGCCGGGCCCTTCTGGCCCCAGTGGTTCAGCAGTGCGCCCAGCACAATCGGGCGTGGGCGGATGACGATGTCGTGCGCTGCCTGCAGCCGGTCGAGCTGCTCGAGCTGCAGGTAGGCAAACGGCGAGATGACATCGAAGAACCAGTCGACGGTGGTGGGCATGAACGTTCCTCAGGCCTCAAGCGGTATGGGCGTCTGCAGCAGCGGCGCCAGTGTGAAGGGGGCCGCCGTCATGGCGCGAATGTCGGCGAGTGTCGCATGCGAGAGGATTTCACGCAGCACGAGCCCCGCGTCGGTCACGTCAAACACCGCGTGCTCGGTCACGATGACCTTGACGCAACCCTGGCCCGTGAGCGGCAGCGTGCAGCGCGGCAGGATCTTCGAGTTGCCGTGCTTGTCGGTATGCGCCAGCGCGGCAATCACCTTGCGTGTGCCGTAGCACAGGTCCATCGCCCCGCCGATGCCGGGCCACCACTTGCCGTGACGATCGCACGCCCAGTTGGCGAGGTTGCCCAGCGCATCCACCTGCAGCGCGCCGAGGATGGTCACGTCGATGTAGCCGTTGCGCATCGCGCCGAGCGAGGTGGTGAGATCCATGATGGCCGCACCGGGTGGCAGCGTGATCGGCTCGCAGCCGGCGTTGGTAACGTCGCTGTCGATGGCGTCCAGCGCCGGGCGTCCGCCAAAGCCGAAGGCGCCGTTTTCAGTGTGGAAGATGACGCCAGCATCGGCATCCAGATAGTTGGCCGTGAGCGTGGGGATGCCCAGGCCGAGGTTGACGACTTCGCCCGCGCGCAATTCCTGCGCGCAGCGGGCGGCAATGCGTTGTTTGGGGTGCTCGGGCAGCGGCTGCATGGTGGTCTCCTTGTCCTTGGTGTCGGGCGATCAGGCTTGCGTGGCGGCCGGCAGGCGGCCGAGCTTGGTCCAGTGCTGCTTGTAGAACGCATGCTGGTCTTCCAGCGACAACCCTTGCACCACGGCGTTGACGAACACGCCCGGGCACCCCACGCGCTCGGGCGGGATCGTGCCCACCTCCACGATCTCGTTCACTTCGACGATGGTGTAATCGCCCGCCATGGCGATGTCGCGCTGGTTCTGCAGCGCCGTGCCGCGAAACTCCACGTTGCCGAACGTATCTGCGCGCCAGCCCTTGATGATCGACACGTCGGCGCGCAGGGGCGGCTCCACGAAGCACGTCATGCCATTCACGGTGAGCGTCTGCTTGGGGGCGCCACGCGCGGGGAACATCCCCGGCTGGTCGAGGATGCCCACGCCCACCGGCACGAGTGCGCCGCCCAGGCCCATCGCGCCCGCGCGCACTTTCTCGGCCCAGGTGCCCATCGGGAAGAATTCGGCCACGCGCACGCTGTCGCTCAGGTAAGCCTGTGTCGATTCATCCGTGGTGCCGACGTGCGTGCCGATGTACTCCGCCAACTGGCCCGAAGCAAACAGCCGGGCCTTGAGGAAGCCGCCGCGCAGGCCAGCCGTATTGGCGATGAGCGTGAGCTGGTTGACGCTGCTGGCGAGCAGCGCCTCGATGCAGCAGGCGGGCTCACCGGCGCCGACGAATTCGCCCAGCATCAGCCGGCTGCCGCTGCGGACGTGGGCAATGGCCTCGTCCACGGAAAGGACCTTGTTGGCGTAGCGCATGTGTTGTCTCCTGGTCTGCCCGGCGGGAGCGGGTCTGCGGCGCAGTGTAGGAGCGACATTCCGGCGGCGATGTCTTCTGCATGACATTTGCTTCGTAAGGTTTGCCAAGCCGCATCCCTTATAGTTGTGACGCAACATGAACAAATCGGCACCGCCGTTGTCGCACAAGGGCCCGCAGGCCCGATCCCGCTGTTCCGCTGGTCCACCCCGTCTTTCCATCCGCCCCAACTTCACAGGAACGCATGCACGTCGACACCCCGCTCATCTCCACCGTCATCGGTGGCCTGGTGCTGGCTTTCATCTTCGGCACCATCGCGCATCGGCTGCGCTTGCCGCCGCTGGTGGGCTATCTGGTGGCGGGAGTCGTTGCCGGGCCGTTCACGCCGGGGTTCGTGGCGGACCAGAGCCTCGCGCCGCAGCTGGCCGAGCTGGGTGTGATCCTGCTGATGTTTGGCGTGGGGCTGCATTTCTCGATGAAGGAGCTGTTGGCGGTCAAGTCCATCGCCATTCCGGGGGCGCTTGGGCAGATCGCACTCGCCACGCTGATGGGCATGGGGCTGGCGTGGCTGCTCGACTGGAACTGGGGCCCCGGGCTGGTGTTCGGGCTGGCGCTGTCGGTGGCCAGTACGGTGGTGCTGCTCAAGGCGCTGGAAGACCGTGGCATTGATAGCTCGCACGAAGGCCATATCGCCGTCGGCTGGCTGATCGTGGAAGACCTCGTGATGGTGGTGACGCTGGTGCTGCTGCCGGCGCTCTCGGGCGCGCTGGGCGGGGCGGGCAGCACGACCGTGGGCGCGTGGGACATCATCAAGGTGCTGGCCATCACGCTGGGCAAGGTGGTGGCGTTTGCCGCGCTGATGCTGGTGGTGGGCCGCCGCGTGATTCCGTGGATGCTGGAACGCATTGTCATGACCGGCAGCCGCGAGCTGTTCCGCCTGGGGGTGCTGGCGACCGCGCTCGGCGTGGCTTACGGGGCGACGGTGCTGTTTGGCGTGTCGTTTGCGCTGGGGGCGTTCTTTGCCGGCATGGTGCTGGCCGAATCCCCCTTCAGCCAGCGTGCGGCGGAAGAGTCGTTGCCGCTGCGCGACGCCTTCTCGGTGCTGTTCTTTGTGTCGGTCGGCATGCTGTTCGACCCGAGCGTGCTGGTTGACGACACCTGGGCGGTGCTGGGCACCGTGCTGATCGTGGTGGTGGGCAAGTCGCTGGCGGCGTTTGCGGTGGTGCGCGCCTTCGGCCATGCCAACCGCACGGCGCTCACGATTTCTGCCAGTCTCGCGCAGATCGGCGAGTTTTCGTTCATCCTGATTGGCCTGGGCATCAGCCTGGAGATCCTGCCGGTGCGTGCCCGTGGCCTGCTGCTGGCGGCGGCCATCCTGTCGATCCTGCTGAACCCGCTGATGTTCGGCCTCATTGATCGCCTGAACAAACGTGCCGCGCTGGCCGAGCCGGCGCGGGCGGAATAGGGCGCTACCCCTGAACCTTTGTCGAGCGAGGAGTCCTCATGAGCAATCTGACTATTGGTGTCATCGTCGGCAGCCTGCGCAAGGCGTCGTTCAACCGCCAGCTGGCGCACGCGCTGATTGGCCTGCTGCCAGCCGGCGCCACCGCCAAGATCATCGAAATTGGCGAGTTGCCGCTGTACAACCAGGATCTGGACGGCAGCCTGCCCGAGCCGGTACAGCGCTTCAAGGCGGAGGTGGCAGGGGTGGACGCGCTGCTGTTCGTCACGCCGGAATACAACCGCGGTATTCCGGGCGTGCTGAAAAATGCGATTGATTGGGGTTCGCGTCCGTACGGCCAGAGCGTGTGGGGCGGCAAGCCGGCAGGTATTGCGGGGGCGTCACCGGGGGCGATCGGTACGGCGCTGGCGCAGGCGCAACTGCGCAACGTGCTCTCGGCGGTTGGCGTGCAGATCGTGCCGTTGCCGGAGGTGTTCTTCCACTTTGCGGGGGAACCGTTCGACGCCCAGGGTGGGGTCACGGATGCACGAACGCGCCAGTTCCTGCAGGGGTTTGTCGATCGATTCGTCCAGTGGGCGGAGGCGAAGGGCGCCTGAGACGCGCCTGACGAACCCATCGACTTGAATACAAGGCCGGGCGGGAAGGGGTCCTGCTCGGCCGTTTTTGCTTCTGGGGCGGGGTCAGCCCGATTCGGGCTTTAGGCCAGGAAGGAGGCTGCGCTGATGAGCCAGCCTGCTGCGACGCAGCTTGCGATCCAGGCGGCCATGACGGCGCCAATGTCGAACCATTTCATGATTGTTCTCCTTACAACACTTGCATGGATGTCCAGGCAATCGATGTCTGGACAACTGGAGCGAAGTTTAGGTGTTGCAATGCGGGAGAACAATATGGTTCGGGGTGAACAGACTGTTCCAAAGGTAACAACAAATTTCAAAGCTTGCGTGGCGCGGCCTACGCTTGTGCACTAGCCGGTCGACGTTCGTGGAAGTGATGTTGCTGCGCAACAAAATCCACGGCTTTCAGCACGGCCTATTTCATGCGGAAGGTGGCGGCCACCGCTTCGGCAAAGCGGGATTCCTCGGCAAACGCGGGTTGGTTGTGCCCCGCCGCACCGAACACCCGCAGCAGATACACCGCACCGTTTCCAAAGAAGGCATAGCCCCGAACCATCGCGGTTTGGTTGTTGGCGGTATGCCACTCGCCTTCCCAGTAAATCACGCGGCGCTCGCCCAGCGCGCGTTGCGCGGGGGTTTTGCCGCGGATCAAGCGTGCGGCCCAGATGGGGCGGTCGCCATGCACGCGCGATTCCATATGGTTGAGCAGGATTGCCAAGTGGCGCGGGGGAATGCTCTCCAAATACTGCGGCGTGCCTTTTTCGAAATCGGATTTGCGCACCGTGACCAGACCAAAGCCCTCAGCGGGCGTCGCTTGTTGCGCAAACACCAGGCGTGACGGCCCGAATGGCGAGTTGATCGTCCCGGCAACCGAGGGGATGGGCGCGTCCTCGTTCAACTGAAGCGGCCCCCACGTGCGCGGCAGGGCAACGGTTGCATCCGTGTCAACGCGTACGGTGATCAGGTTGGCGAACTTGGGGCCAGCCAGCGCAGGGCTGCATGGCGCCAGGCAGGCAAGCGCAATCCACAGCGTGAAGGCATATCCACACCGGCCGTGCCGGCAAATCCACCCATTGAGCAATGGCGCCATGCGTGGGCTCCTGAAAGAAGACAGCTGGCCGAGGCGTTGGCCGATGAACGGTGCATCCGAATGCGGACGCGCGCTTGCCGTGCGGCAAAGCGCGTGCCCGCACCGTTTCCTGGCGCTGTCCTCCCCCGGTCCTCAACATATCGACGCATGCTGTTGAGCGCTATTGCCACGTAGCGGGGCGCCGAATGGACTAATCCACATCAGGCGCTGCCGACCGTGGTTCCATCGCGCTGAGGGGAGGGTGGCTCTTTTCACAGAACCATGAGATTCGGTACGGTCTGCCGTATTGATGTCCGCACCCATGGTTTCGTATGACTGCCACCACGCTTAACCCCTACCAACAACCCATCGGCAACGCCTTGCCGAACTGGAGCCCCCGGCCGCTGCCGCCGCATGTGCCGTTGGCTGGCCATTACTGCCGGCTGGAGCCGCTGGATGCCGCGCGCCATGCCGACGCGTTGTTCGAGGCCTTTGGCCACGCGCAGGATGGCCGCGATTGGACCTACCTGATGGAAGGCCCGTTTGCCGATGCCGGTGCGTTTCGTGCCTATATCGAGCGCATTGCGGCCAAGCGTGATCCGCTGCAGTACGCGGTGATCGACGCGCGCACCGATCGCGCGGTCGGCACGCTGGCGCTGATGCGCATCACACCGGATCATGGGGTGGTCGAGGTGGGTGCCGTCACGTTCTCGCCCTTGCTGCAGCGCACGCCGCTTTCAACCGAGGCGCAGTTCCTGCTGATGAAGCACGTGTTCGACGATCTTGGCTATCGCCGCTACGAGTGGAAGTGCGACACGCTGAACGCGCCGTCCCGTCAGGCCGCGCTGCGGCTGGGCTTCGAGTTCGAAGGCATCTTCCGCCAAGCGGTGGTCTACAAGGGGCGCAGCCGCGATACCGCGTGGTTTTCCATCATCGATGCCGATTGGCCCCAACTGCGCGCCGTGTTTGAACAATGGCTGTTGCCCGATAACTTTGACGCGCAAGGCCGTCAACGGGTGTCGCTTGCCGCGTTGCGCGCTGGCCAATCCGCGTGAGCGCTGTCCGACCAGTCGGATCCGCTCGGCCTGGCGCTCATGCGGATGGACGCTTGCCGCGTCCTGACAAGCAGGTGTGCCGGCAGCCTCTCTACTGAAGCGCTAGCCGTGCGCCGCCCGGCCCTCGGAAAGGAGGCGGTTACAAGTCTGGGGCAGACGTGGCTGCGTACATGCCGCGCAATGCGAGTGCGCGTTCAGCTTCCGGCAGGGCCAGGATGGAATGCGCGAAATGGATCAGGGCCTGGCAGCGCTCGGCGGGCGGCGTTGTGTGCCGCAGCGCGGGCAAGGTCAGCACACGCTGCTCCTGCAGTGGCAGGGCCGCTATGGCCAGTTGCAGCGCGGGCAGCGCTTGCGCGCGGGTGACGACGGGCACATGTTCCGGGTCTGCCGCCTGTACCAGATCGGAGAACAGGGTTTGCTCACGCGCGATCAGTGCACGCGGCAAGCGTGCGGTCGCGGCGACGGCATCGGCCGTGCCATCCAGGTAAGCGACACAGGCTTCGGGGCTCAGGCGTTGCAGTGCCTGGGCCTCGTCAATGGTCAGCTGCGCGTTGGCAAACAGCAGCACGTCTGGTGCGGTAGGAATGAGTGCGCGATACAGCTTGGCCGACTGGGTATGCAGCAGTGCCATGACCTCGGCGTCGCCGGCATTGCGCTTGAGGGCTTGCCACACGGTGTCGAGCAGGCGGTTGAAGTGCGCCGGGTACTTGCGCTCCAGTGCCGCATAGAGCGCGACGCTGCGCAGCTCGGCGGCCAACGCATCGCGCGAGGTGAACTGCGTGGTCATGGTTGCGTATTCCCCACCGGGTGAGGCGCGCGTGACGACATGGTTGTCCAGCAGCTCCTGTGGGCTGGGGAACCACATGTGGTCAAACGGCGTACCCTCCACGCGGCGGATGAACGCGTCGGGCAAGCCGGCGGCGGCATAGGCGCGCCATAGCTCGCTGTCGGTGGCGCCGGGCATCTGGTCATGGTCGGCGCCCACCGCACGCGGGCGATGGAAGCCGAGGCGAGCGCCTGGCGCAGCGGCGCGGTCCTCGCCCGCAAGAAAGGCGATCGTGCAGGCCGAAGCACAGGCGCGTTCCACATAGGTGCGCAGATGGTGGCGGCGAATGACATCGGCCACCAGCGCGCCTTCGCGCAGCCAGCCGCCCTCGGAGCGCAGTACGACAGCGGTGGCGTTGGGCGCGCGGCGCAACGCAGCTTCCAGCGCATCGGCTGCGCCGTCGTTCATCCCGCCGGTGAAGAGCACCGCGCGGCCGTCACGTTGTGGCACCACGGTAAAGGGCGACGCGGCTTGCTCGCCGAGCGCCGTGCGCAGGTGTGCCTGCAGGCGCGGCAGGTCATTGATGACACGTGAGCCTGTGCCGATGGCACCCAGCGCAATCATCAGTTTGGCAACGAACGGCCACAGGCTCGTCATCCCCGCTAGCCGGTTACGCGCCTGTTCTCGGTCGGCCGAACGCCATGTGCCGACCACCGCCCAGATCCACAGCATCACACCCAGTACGTAGATCAGCAGCAGCGCCGACGAGGCCGCGCGTGCCGGCGCATTGTGTGCCAGGGCGTGCGTGACGCCAGCACTCAGCGCCATCACACCAAATTGCATCAGCGCGGTGTGCAGCCAGTACGAGCGGACGAGGCTGTAGTCACCACGCCAGTGGCGGGCGAAGAAGTTGCGGGACGGCACGCGCGCCGGCTGTGGGTCGGCAGGCGCGTTCGGGTCTGTCGGTTGAGCGGGGGGAAGGGCGTCGCTGGCGGCGGTCATGCGGGTTCTCGATACCGCACCTATCGCGGCAGCGCGGCGATTGTCGCTGTTGCCGATGCAACCCGGCCTCCCCTCGTTGGGAGGGTGTGGCTGATGCGCGAAGTGGAGATCAGCAGGGGCGACATCAAAGCAGTGCCGCCGCCGAGCTGCTGCCGTCAGACCCTGACTGAAACCAGGGGAGGCTCTGCTGGTTCGATGGCTTCGGCGCTGGCCGGATGGGTTGCCTGGGCGGCTTTCTGCGCTTGCAGCCGGGCATCGGTCAATGACGACGAGCCGGTGACCTTGTCCGTCGTCCGTGCCTTGGCCGCGACTTCTGTCTGGTTGGAACTCGATTCGCTATGGCGGCTTTCGAGTTGGGTTTCGGCCTGCTCCAGACTCTTCTGGGCCTGCAGGCGTGCGATCTGCGCCTGCACGATCTGGATCTGCTGGCTCAGAAGCTGGGCCTGCTCTTTGGCTTGCTCGGCAGGCAGCCCTTGGTTGGGCAAATCCGCCATCGACTTCTGCAGGTTTTTGAGCTGGCGCTGCAGGCGTTCGATTTCTGTGGCCGAACTGCTTCCGCCGCCCGAGGCGCCGGTGCCCGCAGTGCTGGAAACGGAGGAGGAAGAGAGTTGCATCGCCATCTCGCTAGTCAGTACGTCCTTGAACGGGAGGCGGGCGGAAAACTTTAGGGCGGCTTAAAAATATTTCCCGCCATCCGGATTGTTCATGAATTCTATTAGATAGAACAATGTTCCTTCAAAAAGAACATTTATAGGAAAATTGGCGTCATTAGTGTGTGGAGTCCAGGGGTGTTCTGCTCGTTTACGGGTTTACGCGCCTTATTCTGGTTGATGTGGATGTATAAAATAGAACTATATTCCATCAAACAGAACGCACGGTGATCGGCGCGTTCAAGGAGACGCCCATGCTTTCCTCTTCCCAGGCCGCCAGCGGTCGGCTGCACGGCGGCCTGCCAGCGGTTCAGCTCAATCAGGTATCGGTACGGTTCGGCAGCTTCACGGCCGTGCAGGGCGTCGATCTGTCGATCGGTGAGGGCGAGTTCGTCGCGGTGGTGGGGCCCACCGGCTGCGGCAAGAGCACGCTGCTCAATGCCGTGACGGGGCTGCTCAAGCCGGCCGGCGGCACCGTCAACGTGTTTGGCGAGCCGCTGACCGGGCTGAATGGCAGTGCCGGTTTCATGATGCAACAGGACTCGCTGCTGCCCTGGAAGACGGCGCTGGACAACGTCGCGCTGGGCCTGGTGTTCCAAGGCATGCCGGTGGATGAGGCCCGCGAGCGTGCCCGTCCATGGATGAAGAAGGTGGGCTTGGCCGGCTTCGAATCGCGCTATCCGCACCAACTGTCGGGCGGCCAGAAGAAGCGCATCAGCATGGCGCAGACGCTGATCCTCTCGCCCAAGATCGTGCTGATGGACGAGCCGTTCTCCGCGTTGGACGTGCACACGCGCCACCTGATGCAGAGCGAGCTGCTGCGCCTGTGGCAGGAAGACCGCAAATCGCTGCTGTTCATCACACACGACTTGGAAGAGGCCATCGCCCTGGCGGACCGCGTGGTGGTGATGTCCGCCGGGCCCGCCAGCCGCCCGGTCGGCGATGTGGAAATCACGCTGCCGCGCCCGCGCAACGTGTCTGAAATCAATATGTCCGACGCGTTCATCCGCCTGTATCGCGAGATCTGGTCGATCCTCGGCACTGAAGTGGAGAAAAGTCATGCCGTCCAGCACTAACGTTGCGCCTGCCATGAGCACGCCGCGCGCGGGTCTCGCGCACAAGACCAAGATCCGCCTGTTTCAGCTGGCCGTGGTGGTGGTGCTGTTCGGCGCGTGGGAAGGCTTCGGCCGCGCGGGCGTGATCGATCCGTTCTACTTCTCAATGCCGTCGTCCATCGTCGCGCGCGTCTGGGAGTGGTTCACCGGCGGCGATATCTATACGCATCTGGCCATCACGCTGGCTGAGACGATTCTCTCGTTCGGCATCGGCACGCTGATGGGGATCAGCCTGGGGCTGTGGCTGGGTTTGTCGAAGTTGGCGGCTGAGGTGCTGGACCCATTCATCAAGATCGTCAACGCCATCCCGCGGATTCTGCTCGCGCCCATCTTCGTGATGTGGTTCGGGCTGGGGCTGACCTCCAAGGTGGCGCTGGGCGCGACGATGGTGCTGTTCATCACCTTCTTCAATACGTACCAGGGCGTGCGCGAGGTGAACCCGGTCATCCTGGCCAATGCGCGCCTGCTCAAGGCCAGCCGCATGAGCCTGCTGCGCCACGTGTACGTGCCGTCCGCCACGAGTTGGATTCTCTCCAGCCTGCGTGCCTCCGTTGGCATGGCGGTGATGGGCGCGATCGTGGCCGAGTACCTCGGTTCGTCCGCCGGCCTGGGCCACCTGATTGCGCAAGCCGAAGGCGTGTTCGATGCCACCGGCGTGTTCTCGGGGATCGTCGTGCTGTCCGCCTTCGTCATCGCCCTGGACCGCAGTGTGGATGCGCTCGAAGGCAAGTTGCTGGTGTGGCGCCCGAAGGCGGACCCCGAAGTTGGCACATGAGCCGGCGCCTGACCCAATACAACATCTACGGAGACAACCATGAGGCGATGGATTTCGGCCCTGCTGTGCGCGGCCGTCGCATGTGCAATGACGGCAGCCAACGCCGCCGAGCCGGAAAAGAAGGACGTGAGCCTGTCGGTCGGCTCGATGATCCTGAACTACATGCCGGTGCCGCTCACGCAGTCGCTGGGCAACTTCCAGAAGGAAGGTCTGAACGTGAAGGTGGAGAACTTCCAGGCCGGCGGCAGCAAGGCGCTGCAGGCGCTGATTGCCGGTTCGACCGATGCGGTGGTGGGCTTCTATGACCACACCATCCACATCCAGGCGCAGGGCAAGGACATCGTGTCGGTGGCGCTGCTCAACATCACGCCGGGCATCGTGCTGGCGGTGCGGCCCGACCTCGACATCAAGAGCGGCAAGGACTTGAAGGGCAAGAAGATCGGCATCACCGCGCCGGGCTCGTCCACGGACTTGTTCGCGCGCTACTACGCCATCAAGAATGGCCTGCAGGTGAATGACGTGTCGTACATCGCCGTGGGTTCGGGCGCGCCGGGCATGGTGGCGCTGGATCGCAAAGAGATCGATGCGCTGGTCAACTTTGACCCTGTGGCGAGCCTGCTGGAGAAGCGCCGCGCGGCCAAGTTCCTGGTCGACACGCGCACCGATGCGGGCTCCAACGCCGTGTTCGGTGGCCGCTACCCGACCGCCACGCTGTACGTCACGCGCGACTTCATGACGAAGAACCCCGAGACCGTGCAGCGCCTGGTGAACGCCTTCATCCGCACGCTCAAGTGGATCGACGCCAGTACGCCCGAAGCGATTGCTGACAAGATGCCCAAGGAGCAGCAGGTGGGCGGCCGCGATGTGTTTGTCGATGCGCTGCGGCACTCCAAGCCGATCTTCTCCAAGGACGGCTTGATGACGGATGCCGATGCCAAGGTGGCCCTGACGGTGCTCTCCAGCTACGACGAAAAGATCCGCAATGCCAAGATCGATCTGAGTAAAACGTACACTAACCGCTTCGTCGACCAAGCCTTGAAGACGGTCCAGTGAGCCGCCTTCCCAACATCGTCATGACTGCAGAACGCCAAACCACTCAGAACGAGACCACGTCCGCCGCCAATGAGGGCGATGCGGTTACGCCGGGGCAATCGGGTGTGGCTGCGCTGGACCGCGCGTTCTCGATCCTGTTCGCGTTCCGCCCGGGCGATTACGCGCTCACGCTGGCTGAGCTGGCCGCACGCACCGGGCTCTATAAGAGCACGATCCTGCGGCTGGCCGGCTCGCTTATCCAGCACCGCATGCTGTTCCGCCTGGAAGACGGCCGCTATCAGATCGGCGCTGCGCCGCTGATGCTGGGCGCGCTCTACCAGCGCAGCATGCGCCTCGCCGACGTGGTGCTGCCGCACATGCGCGCGCTGGCCGAGGCCACGGGCGAAGCGGTGTCGCTCTACATCCGCGAGCGCGACGTGCGTGTCTGCCTGCACCGCGTGGATTCGAACCATTCGATTCGCGACCACGTGCGCGAGGGCGATGTGCTGCCGCTGGAGCGCGGCTCTGGCGGGCGCGTGCTGTGCGCGTTCTCGGGCATGCAGGGCGCCACGTACGACGCGATCCGGCGCGATTATTACTACGTGTCGATTGGCGAGCGCGATCGGGAAACGGTCGGCATCTCGGTACCGGTGTTCGGTGCGCAGCAGGCGCTGCGCGGGGCGCTGTGCCTGGCGGGCCCGGCTTCGCGCATCGATGGGGCGCTACTGCAATCGTGGCGCGGCCCCGTGCTGGAGCACGCCGCGCAAATCACCTCCACGCTGGGTGGCGACCCCGCGCCGTTGCGCCACGCCGCTCAGCTCATCTCTAAACCCTAGGCTCCGCCAAGACGCCCAATACCTCCTGCATGGGTGAGAGGGGGCGAGGGGCGGAGCCGCTGTAGTTGTAGGAGTTGTGTTCATGGCTTTGCCTCTCGCGGGTTTGCGCGTGCTCGACTTGTCGAACGTGCTGGCCGGGCCGTTTTGCGGCTATCAGCTGGGCTTGCTCGGCGCAGAAGTCATCAAGGTCGAAGTGCCCGGCAATGGCGATCTCGCCCGCCGCCTGGGTGCCGATCCGGAACAGGCGCGCCGCAAGATGGGCGCCTCGTTTGTCGCCGTCAATGCGGGCAAGCAGTCCGTCACGGTCAACCTCAAGCACCCGGAAGGGCGCGCCATCCTGCTCAAGCTGGTGGCACAGGCCGATGCGCTGATCGAGAACTACCGCCCCGGCGTGATGGACCGCCTGGATCTCGGCTACGACGTGCTGCGCGAGGTCAACCCGCGCCTCGTCTACTGCGCTATCTCCGGTTTCGGCAAGGACGGTCCGTTGAGCGGAAGGCCCGCCTACGACCAGATCATCCAGGGCATTTCTGGCGTGATGAGCGTCACGGGCGATGATGAATCGGCGCCGCTGCGCGTTGGTTACCCGATCAGCGACACGGTGGGCGGCATCACGGCGGCGCTGGCCGTCACGGCTTGCCTGCTCGGCGCGCAGCGCACGGGCGAGGGTTGCATGGTGGATGTGTCGATGCTGGAGTCGACGCTGGCCACCATGGGCTGGGTCGTCTCCAATTACCTGAATGCCGGCGTGAGCCCGCGGCCGATGGGCAACCAGAACTTCACGGCCGCGCCGTCGGGCACGTTCCGCACGGGCGACGGGCTCATCAACATTGCCGCCAACGAAGACAAGCAGTTTGCCGCGCTGTGCCGCGTGATTGGCCATCCGGAACTGGTGACCGATGCGCGTTTTGCCGAGCGCCAGTCGCGCAAGGAGCACCGCCGCGCGCTTAACGATGCGCTGGAAGCTGCCTTGGCAGAGCGCCCGGCCGCTGAATGGGAGCCGCTGCTGATTGACGCCGGCGTCCCGGCAGGGCTGGTGCTCGACGTGCCCGGCGTGCTCGCGCATGAGCAGGTGACGGGGCGCGGCTTCGTCACCTCATTCCCGGAAGCCGGGCAGCACGTCACGCGTGCGGGCTTCCGGCTGTCGGGCGAAGACCCGTGCCCGCAGACGCCCGCACCGGCCCTATCTGCCCACACCGACGATTGGCTCGCCAAACTCGGTTATCGCCCAGACCAAATCGAAGCCTTGCGCGCTGAAGGCGCCATCTGACCATGACAACAACGCCTGTCCAAGACGCCGCCGGCCTCGCTGCCGACTACTGGCGCACTGACATCATCGACATCGAACCCGGCCGCATCCACGTGCGCGGCTACCCGATCCAGGAGCTGATCGGCAACATCGGGTTTGCCGAAATGATCTGGCTGATGCTGCGTGGTGAGCTGCCGACCAAGCGCCAGGCGGCGCTGCTGGAGGCGGCGCTGGTGGCCTCGGTCGACCACGGCCCGCACGCCCCCTCCATTGCGATTGCCAAGATGGCGACGAGTTGCGGATTGCCGCTCAACGGTGCTATGGCGTCTGCGCTGAATGCGCTGGACGACGTGCATGGTGGGGCCGGGCAGCAGGCGGTCGAGCTGTTCCATGACATCGAGGCGCGCATGTTTGATGGTGCATCGCTGGAAGCGGCTACGGCGGCGGGTGTCGATGCCTTCATCGCCGCGCATGGCAAGTACCTGCCAGGCTTCGGGCACCGTTTCCACCCGGTAGACCCACGAGCGGGACGATTGCTGGCATTGGTGGACGAGGCAGCACAAGACAGCGTGGTCGGCGGTCACTACGCCGCCATCGGCCGCGCCATCGAGGCGCTGCTCTCCGCGCGCAAGGGCAAGCCGATCCCGATGAACATCGACGGCGCCACTGCCGTCATCTACGCGGAACTGGGGTTTGCGGCGCCATTGGCGCGCGGCGTGTTCTGCCTGTCGCGCGCGGTCGGCATCCTGGCGCACGCTTGGGAGCAGAGCAGTCGCGGCGAGCGCAACAAGGGACCGATGCCGCGTCAGCTGCCCTACCGCTATACCGGCACAGCCACGCGCCATCTGGCTGAATCCGACGCTGACGCCGTGCCCGCGCCATGACGTACTTCCATTGGCCGACAGTCGAGACCACGGTCTTCACCGAGATGCCGGCCGAGCTGCGCCGCCCCGTGCCGACCGAATGGTCGCGCGCCAACAAGGGCGGGGCGCCGGTCGATTGCTTTTTGGAAGGCCCGTGCTGGGATGCGCAAGGCAATCTCTGGCTGGTCGACATTCCCCACGGACGCATCCTGCGGGTCTCGCCACGGGGCGATTGGGCTGTGGTGGCCGAATACGATGGCGAACCGAACGGCCTGGCGCTGCGCCACGACGGTACGCTGCTGATTGCTGACTATAAGAATGGAGTGCTGTCGCTCGATCCGGCGACGGGCGTGGTTGCGCCGCTTCTCACCCGCCGCAACAGCGAGCGCTTCAAGGGCCCGAACGACCTGATTGTCGCCCGCAATGGCGATGTCTATTTCACCGATCAAGGCCAGACCGGCCTGCACGACCCGACCGGCCGCGTCTACCGCCTACGCCCGGATGGCCGTCTCGATTGCCTGTTGTCGAACGGCCCAAGCCCGAACGGGCTGGTGCTCACGCCAGACGAGTCCGCACTGTTCGTGGCCATGACGCGCGACAACGCTGTCTGGCGCCTGCCGCTCTTGGCTGACGGCAGCACCAGCAAGGTCGGCCGCTTCGCGCAGTTCTACGGCACCAGCGGCCCGGACGGCATGGCGATGGACGCCGCCGGCAACCTGTTTGTGGCCCATGCCTCGCTGGGCGCGGTCTTTGTGCTCTCACCGCATGGCGAACCGCTGGCGCGCATCGCGTCGTGCCGGGGGTGGACCACCACCAATGTCGCACTGACACCCGACGGGCAATCACTCGTCATCACCGAATCTGCCACGGGCACGGTATTGCTGGCCCACTGGACCCCGCCCCAACACCCCTGAGCACCCCTGCACGCGCGAGCGGTGTCCTACAACAGCGCCCGCGCGCAATCGCAGAAATTCCGACGTTTCTCTCACGGTTGGTCGACCATGCCGCACTTTCCTGTGCGGCCCTGCAGGGTAAGTGCCGCTGCCTTCCTTCCCGGCCCCGACAAGCTTGTCGAAGCGGGCAATTTTGTATCTCTATAAAAGACATGTATTGGATAGAGATACATATGAGTAGGAGGTGTCCTACAAAATTGCTGTTCCACTGTAGGATCACTCCTACAAAACCGGTCAAACCGCAGTCGGAACTGTCCTACACGGCCTGTAGGACGGGGTAAGAAGTGTCCTACAAACCGTTAACCCGGCATCCGATGCTCATAGTGGCAGAAGTGCGACGCCTTCTTTGTCGATTCATGGCTTCTTTAGGCAATAATATTGCTATTTTCGGCCAAACATTGGGGTAAAACCGTGTCAAACGACCGCTTTAGCGCACGGTCTACCCAGGCTTGCTGCGTCGGCAAGGGCCGTGTTTACAACATTTATTAACAACTTTGTAGGAAGTTAGCCTACAAGAAAATGGCTTACCTCACCCCTCCAATGTAGGGGGTCACCCTTCTTTACTTACCCCGGTCGTCAAACCACAATGTGTTCAACAGAAAACAACTTCACCATGTCTTAGCGACGTGAGTAAGAAGGAGGCAGGAAGTGCCGGCAACGGTACCGACTGCCAGGAACATCCGATCTGTGGGGATTGGTGACCGCCCGGCGAGGGTAGGCGCGAAACACAACGGCGCCACCGGGCAGCACCATGCGGGATCGGATGCAGGTTGTACTTTTACTGCACACGACGGGACATACATGGACACGCAAGAACTCGTTTCTGAGATCAGCGAGCTGAATCTCACCTATTTGATGCTTGCCCAGCAGATGCTGGCCAAGGATCGCGATGCCGCTCTGTTTCGCCTCGGCATCTCTGAAGAATTGGCTGACATCCTGTTGACGATGTCGCCCGCGCAGATCGTCAAGCTGGCCAGCACGAACATGATGCTGTGCCGCTTCCGCTTCGACGATCACGCCATCCTGGGTCTGGTGACCCAGCCGCACCGTGACAAGGGCCTGCAGCAATCGCAAATGTCGATTCTGCTGGCGCGTCAGGCGGTTGAGCAGATCAGCTAAGCCTTTTGCGGCGGGTTTTCCGTCGGGTTTAGCGTGATTCGGATGGGTAGCAGAAGCAAAGCGGGAGCAGTGCCATGCGTCATACCAGCGTCATGAACGAAGTTCAGCAGATCCACCTCGCAGCGGAATTGATTTCGCTCGGTGCGCGTCTGCAATTGCTGGAACAAGAAACCACGCTCAGCCGTGAGCGTCTGGTCAAGCTGTACAAGGAAATTCGTGGGGAATCGCCGCCCAAGGGCATGCTGCCCTTCTCGGCAGACTGGTTCCTGACGTGGTCGCCGAACATCCACTCGTCGATCTTCCTGAACATTTACCGTTTTCTGGGTGAGAACAGCCGCAGCACGGGTGTGCGCCGCCTGATCTCGGCCTACAAGCTGTACCAGGAACACATTCACGTTCACGAGCAGGAAGAAGTGCTTTCCATTACCCGCGCGTGGATGATGCTGAAGTTCTTCGAGGGAAAGATGCTGCACACCGTGAAGTGCACGCGCTGCACCGGCCATTTCGTAGCCCATGCAGAAGACTTGCACCATGGTTTCGTGTGCGGTGTCTGCCAGCCACCTTCACGCGCAGGCAAGAAAAAGCGCGTCGCTGGCCAGGTAGATGCGGTCGCAGACAAGACGATCGACGCCTGAGCGGTACCACCGGGATTACGGGACGTACGGGAACGAACGCCGGGGAATGACGGGAAATACGGGAACACAACAACAATAGCCGGCAAGTTCGGCACATAACAAGACAGCACAGAACACAGAGCAGCAACAGCACAGGGGCTCAGACAGCACAAAAGGGGAAGGGGGTAGGCCGGTCGTCGCAGGAAACTGCGGGCCGGCATTTTTTTTGCCGCCGCGCGTGAAGGAAGGGACGGAAAGCAATTTCCGTCCCTTTTTTCTTTCGTTCGGCTTGGTTGCCCCCGCTTTTCGGGTCTTCCCGGGGCGACGTGGCGCTCAAGCCGCCCGTTTTGATGCCGTTCTTGGTGAAGAGGGGCGTGGCACAACGATTTTCGGTTGCCCTCGAGCGCCAACCCTTGCAGCAAAACCCGGCGCCAAGCCTTCAGGAAACCGGGGCGATGCCGTTAATCACCCTTGTATTGATCGCTCGAATTGATCGTGCGATGCCCATTCAGGAGTTCGCCCAGTGTTAGTCGCCATCGGTTACATCGTGATTCTCGCCTCGGTGTTCGGCGGCTACATGCTGGCCGGTGGCCACCTGGGGCCGCTGTTCCAGCCGACCGAACTGCTGATCATCTTCGGCGCTGGCATTGGTGCCTTCGTGGTCGGCAACGACAAAAAGGCCATCAACGCCACGGTCAAGGCGCTCCCGGGCCTGTTCAAGGGCTCGAAGTACACCAAGGCCCTCTATATGGAAGTGATGGCGCTGCTGTATGTGGTGCTGTCCAAGATCCGCCGTGAAGGGATGATGTCGATCGAAGCCGACATCGAATCCCCGCACGAAAGCGCGCTGTTCGCCAACTACCCCGCCATCCAGGCCGATCACCACGCGCTGGATTTCATCTGCGATTACCTGCGCCTGATGGTCGGCGGCAACCTGAATCCGTTCCAGATCGAAGCGCTGATGGATCAGGAAATCGACACCCACCACCACGAAGCTGAACAACCGGCCCGCATCATCACCAAGGTGGGCGACGCCATGCCGGCCTTCGGCATCGTGGCTGCGGTGATGGGCGTGGTGCACACCATGGGCTCGGTCGGCCTGCCGCCGGCAGAGCTGGGCAAGCTGATCGCCTCGGCGCTGGTCGGCACCTTCCTCGGCATTTTGCTGGCGTACGGCTTCATCGGGCCGCTGGGTTCGTTGCTGGAGCAGCGCGCCGAAGAATCGACCAAGTTGTTCCAGTGCATCAAGGTGACGTTGCTGGCCAGCATGAACGGCTACGCCCCGGCGATTGCTGTTGAGTTCGGCCGCAAGGTGCTGTTCTCGACCGAGCGCCCGTCGTTTGCCGAGCTGGAAGACCACGTGCGTGGCGCCAAGACAGCGTAGCGCTGAACCCCCTATGACACAGAGTGCGGCCCACGAGCCACGCCATTAACGACGCAGCACACACCGACGGGAACGGACCATGAGCAAGTCCAGCACACCGACCTTCATTGTCATCCGGCGCAACAAGAAGGCTGGGCACGGCCACCATGGTGGCGCGTGGAAGATCGCCTATGCCGACTTCGTGACGGCCATGATGGCGTTCTTCCTGCTGATGTGGCTGCTCAGCTCGGTCACCAAGGCCGAGTTGTCGTCGGTGGAAACGTATTTCCGCACGCCGCTGAAGGTGGCGCTGTTTGGCGGCGCCGGTTCGGGCGATCAGTCGAGCATCCTGCAGGGCAGCCCGTCGCTCAAGCAGAACGTGCCGCAGCCGAACCCGAGCCCTAGCCCCACGGTGCAGCGCCAGCGCAATATCCGCGATGAGTCCGACGACGCCGCGCTGAACAAGCTCAAGCAGAAGATTGCCGAGATGGTGGAGACCAACCCGGTGATGAGCCAGTTCAAGCACCAGCTGCTGATCGACATGACCAGCGAAGGGCTGCGCATCCAGATCGTTGACCAGCAGAACCGCCCGATGTTTGCCAACGCCAGCGCCGAGGTGCAGCCGTACATGCGCACCATCCTGCGCGAGCTGGGCTCGGCACTCAATGATGTGCCCAACCCGATCAGCCTGTCGGGCCATACCGATGCCACGCAATACGCCACGCAACACGGCTACAGCAACTGGGAGCTCTCCGCCGACCGTGCCAACGCCTCGCGCCGCGAGTTGATTGCGGGCGGCATGAAGCCCGAGAAGGTGAGCCGCGTGGTGGGTCTGGAGGCATCGGTGCCGCTGGACAAGACCAACGCATACAACCCGATCAACCGTCGCATCAGCATCGTCGTGCTCAATGCACGGGCCGCTGAAGCCGTCCGTTCAGGCGGGGTCGAGCCGGTGGCCGACCTGCGCAATGACGGCAAAGACACGCTGCCCGATGCGGCAGCACGTGCAACAGGAGTGGCCGCGGCTGGTGCCGATGCGGCTGCTCCAGCCAAG
>RepKanNP_Acetate_BrdU_F21BDRAFT_1000108_pt1 | contig 43248 bp, 36 predicted proteins | sample RepKananBrdUF21B_FD_10624 | JGI IMG/M metagenome (IMG submission 10624)
GGGCACGGTCAACAACGCCAGCCGCTCGTTCATCTCCAACATCTACGCGCCGGTGCAGGCCATCATCGCGCCCGAGCCCGGCGAGCCGCCCAAGACCTCTGACACCACGCTCACCAGCCTGGCAGTGGCCGATACGATGGCGTTTGCGCAGGAGGCTGTCTTGCTGACGCTAGGCGCGCGCCACCAGCGCGTGCAGGCCAAGAGCTTCAGCGCAGCCACCGGCGCGCAGACTGCCGACTACGACCAAAGTGCCATCACGCCCTCGGTGGGCCTGGTGGTCAAGCCGTGGGGGCAGGGCCTCTCGCTATACGGCAACTACATCGAGGGCCTGAGCCAGGGCGACACCGTGACCGACGTCACCGCGCGCAACTACCAGCAGGTGTTTGCGCCGTACAAGACCAAGCAGATGGAGGCCGGCATCAAATGGGAGAACGGCCGCCTGACGCAAACGCTCAGCGTGTTCCAGATCCGCCGTCCGAGCCTGGTTAAAGACAACGCCACCAACCTCTACAGCCCCGACGGTGAACGCCGCAACCGCGGCATCGAATGGACCATTGCCGGCGAAGTCACACCGGGTGTGCGCCTGCTGGGCGGCGTTGCCTATACGCGCTCGGTACTCACGCATACCGCCAACGGCCTCTACGACGGCAACACCGCCTTCGGCTCGCCCACCTGGTCGGGCAACCTGGGCGCCGAGTGGGACGTGCCCTGGGTGCCGGGCCTGACGCTTGCCGGCCGCGCCACCTACACCGGCGCGCAATACGTCAATTCGTCCAACACGCAGCGCATCGACAGCTGGACGCGCTACGACGCCGGTGTGCGCTACCTCACCCGCATCATGGGCAAGCGCGTCGGCTTCTTCGCCAACGTAGAAAACCTGCTCAACAAGAGCTACTGGGCAGGCTCGTTCAACGACGGCTACGTCACGCAGAACGCGCCCCGCACCTTCAAGCTCACCACCACGATCGACTTCTGATGCGCCACGCTCTCTTTCTGCTCTCCTGGGCGCTGGCGGCTAGCACGGCTGTCGCCGCTTCACCCGTAGCGCCAGTTGCTGACGTGGCTGTTGGCCAGTCAGTCAACGCAACCTGGCAACCCGGCACGTTGTTGCCTTACCGCGTGACGCTGCATGCGGGTGATCTTGTGCAGGGCACGCTCGATGGCCCCGCTGCGGCGCTCGACCTGCTCGATGCTCGCGACGTACACGTGCGCCGCCTGCTGAGCCCGCTGTCGCTGTCACGCAGCTTCCTGTTCGTCGCGCCTGCTGATGGCGTGTACACGCTGCGCATCGACCCGAACGACGCCGCTGTGGCGGGTGCGGCAGGTGGTGTGCCGATGCCCGGCGCACGCTACGCGCTGCGCATTGAACGCATCGTCGCCCAGGCCCAGCAGCAACCTGCGCCGGAACTGCCGCAAAGCCCGCGCATTCGCGCACTGGCAGAGGCCGTGCGCCACGGCACTGGCACCGATGCTTTCTGGCACGACGTTGCCCAAATCGGCACGCCACTGGTCGAGCCCGCGCCCGCCGCGCAAGACGGCACACCCATGGTGCTGCTGACCTTCCTGTGGCGGGGGCCGGTGCGCAACGTCACGCTGCTCGGCAGCCCAAGCGGCAACCATGACGCCCTGCAGCGCCTGGGCGACACCGACGTCTGGTACCAGACCTACGCCGTACCGGCCAGCACGCGCCTGAGCTATCAACTCGCGCCCAACGTGCCCGACTCGGATGCTCCCGCCGCACAGCGCCGGCGCCTGCTGCTGGCCACGCTGCAGCGCGATCCGCTCAACCCCCGGCGCTTTCCCGATACCGAGGGCGATGCATATCAGCAGAAGTCCGTGCTGGAGTTGCCCGGCGCACCGCCCCAGCCGTGGCTTACACGACGCGCTGACGTACCGGCCGGCACCGTAACGGCGCACCGCCTCAACAGCCAGCGGCTTGGTGAAGCGCGCGATGTCTACGTCTACCGCCCGGCCGGTGCCGCACCGCAGGCGCTGCTGGTGCTGTTCGATGCGCATGCCTACCTGTCGACGGTGCCCACCCCAACGGTGCTCGACAACCTCATCGCAGAAGGGCGTATTCCGCCCACCGCCGCGCTGATCCTGTCCAACCCGAGCGCAGCGGCGCGCGCCACGCAACTGCCGCCCAATCCCGCCTTTGCCGACTTCCTGGCCGACGAGCTGATGCCGTGGGCCGCGGCACAGGGGCTCTCGGCACCCGCGGCGCGCACCGTGGTGGCTGGGTCGAGCTACGGCGGGCTGGCAGCTGCGTATGCCGGGCTGCAGCACCCCGAGCGCTTTGGCCTGGTGCTGAGCCAGTCCGGCTCATTCTGGTGGGCGCCGGACTCCGCACCAGACCGCCCGCCGCAAACGCCCGGCTGGATGATGCGCGCCTACGCCGCCAGCCCGCGCCTGCCGCTGCGCTTCTATCTGGAGGCCGGGCAGTTTGAGGATGGGCGTGGTGCGGTCAACATCTTCACCACCACGCGGCACATGCGCGAAGTGCTGCGGGCCAAGGGGTATCCGGTACGGCATGCCGAGTTCGCCAGTGGGCACGATTACCTGCAGTGGCGGGGGACGTTGGCGTGTGGGTTGATTGCGTTGTTGGGGGAGCCCAGCGTGTTGGATGAGAAGGCGACGCGGGCTTGTCCGGGGGAGGGGGCTGCGTTGCCTGGGCGGGTTGGTGAGGCGGGGTAGCTGTGCGCGATGTAGCTACCCGCGCCGATCGGCGTGGCGCTCTATTGCGTTACGCCGGAGCCTTTCGCTGTCTTCGGAAAAGCCGCGCAGAACGCCGTCGGCTGCGTGCGGAGCAGCTGCCGTAGCTACCAGGGGTACGGCGGGTGTAGTCGTTTATGGGGCGTAAAGATGTGGTGAGTCGGACGGAGTTTGTGGTGTGGGGGAAAAGCTCAACTGTCTTTACAACAGCACATCGGCAACTGGGCCGCCACGATGTTGCAGGCGCTATTAGCTTTGCCGTCTCGATACACGATATCCACCCAAATAAGATGTGTCTTTTATGCTGAGTTTACGGATCATATTTCGTTGCTTATCAGGGATCTGGAATCGATGTATTGACAATTGACGTCCTTTTTCAGGGAATATCAAGGCGAACATACGGCCATCGTCAGTCCCGATGTGAGTTATAGCGGCTCCAGAGAATGCTGAATTATCGAAAGCATCTTTAAGAATCATGAAATTCGGCTTTATGGTTCTTCTTCTCCATTGGAGAAGGCCAGTAATTGTTGCCTCATTGATCAACACGGTGCTGCCATCTTTTAGCACCAGATGAACGTCGTCTCGCTCAATATCGAGCGTATGAGTATGGGGCCATTCTGGCCCCATTGTGAATTCTGCTTCTTCGTCAGTTGATTCATGAGGGAATGCTTGCAATGCTGCCTGAGCTACATCTTGCATGCATAGAATCCCTGTGGAGCGAAGCAGTAAATCCTTCTGATAGTCCCCTAAGGTGGGCCACCTGGGATGAGGCTTTCCGCTACTTTCTACCGTACGGGTTGCTAGATCTAATATGTTCGGTATCGAAGTTGCAGGTAAGCTATAGGTACATTTATATTGGTGCCAATAGAGAAGATGACTTCGGAAGCAAAACAAGAACTCGCTAGGCGTTCCGACGCCTAAAAAATCGGGAAAATCGATACCAATTGGATTTTCCCATGGCTGAAGCGTATACAGATTTACGCCTCGTTTCCTGGCTTTGGTGCGAGCCCCATCTGTATAGCCGGCTGTGGAAAAGATCGCTTTGTGCGTGATTTTCGGCATATCCGTTAGTTTCGCGATGAGTTGTTCCACTGTCGCAACGTCTACCGGTTTTCCCTCGTGCTTGACCTCCGCAGCCTTAAATGCGGTAACTTCACCATGTTCGTCGACAATGGTGACCGTCACATCCACATCTCGCTCCTTCTCTGCTGCTTCATCGAAGACCATGTCCCCGATAGTGACATCCACCGCTTCTGGATCGCGTCCGAGGCAGCAGAGCCCTACAAGGTACTGAACCATCATTGGTGTGAGCATGTGGTAACTCCCTATTTCTGTAACCGTCTGGGGCATTCTCCTCGCCAGTTTTCCCCGCCCGTCCCGGGGAAAGCAACTACACCTTCTTATTTACCCCGCCCCCGCTCCAACGCCTCCAACAACTCCCACCGATACAACTCCACCAGCACCCCCTCCAGCGTGGTGAGCAGATACACCCCAATCCCATCCAAAAAACCCGCGTGGTACTCCGCCGATTTCTCACAGGCGTAACTCTGAAACTCCCACCGAAACACCCTCGGCTCAAACTGCCGATGCAGCTTCAACCCCGCCTGCGTTCGCCGCAAGAATTCGCGAGCTGCCAGCGCGCCTTGCAGATAGTCGCGGTTACGTTTAAGCGCCATCGTGCACCTCCGCAAAGAGCATGCGATCAGTACAAGGCGGGGAGGGGAAATGCGCGGAGCAGCGTCCGCAAGAGAAGGGAACAGCCTGAATCAGTAATGCCATCGTCTTGCTCTCTAACTTGTTGAGTAGGGGAGCCGCCCACCGTTGAGGGTGGGCGGGCACACGGCAAGGTCTGCAATACCGATCAAGTTCACCAACAACCGGCAGGGCCGTGAGGCCCTCCCTGCCGGGCCCGCCCGTATAGGCGAACGACGGCGCGCAAGGGCCATAACGGCACTCACGGGCGAACTTGAATTCGGGATTGCAGTCCCGGCTGCGCTTGTTTGCGCGAGCCCGGGCAGTTTACCGGGCGGCCAGCGAGCCGGGCAAGTTGGGGTTTATGGAGAGGGGCACAGTAGGAAGGCCACCATCAACGCCAATTCCACGGCAACGGGCATTTGCTACTGAACCTATGCGCATGCCGAGCCGGCTTTCGCCATGTCACACGTGTGCGAGGTGCGGCGTGTTGCGCTGGGGCTTACATGGCGCCGTTGCCAGCGATGCGTTCAATCAAAATCGCGGCATAGCGCTCGGGCTGCTCAATATCCGGAAAGTGCCCGCAGTCTTCAAAGCGAAGCATCTCCGCATGGGGTATGCACGCACGCAGCGAGTCGGGATCGGTGTCGCGGTGCGAATGGTCCTGCGTCCCCCAGATGATGGTGCAGGGCGTCGTGACGGCTTGCTGCGTTGCTGCGTTCTCGCGCATCAACCCTTGAACTACACCCGCCAGGCAGAAACACCCGCCGCCGGAAAGCGCGTGATGTGCGGTCTGCTGAAAAGGTTGCGTATCGGTTGTTCGAGGTAGCGCACGGCTATACCAGCGATGCGCCGCCTTTTGTCGGAACAGCCACGCCGCCACCTGCCCGATGACGGGAACGTGCAGCGGCCGAGGGACGTTCCGATGCGCCCAGGCGTGCATCGCTGGCAGTGATGGTGTTTGAGACAACACCAGATGCGTAATGCGCTCCGGCGCCATGCGGGCGGTTTGCAGGGCGTAGAAGCCATTGGCACAACTGAATGCCAGCGCAGCCGTCTTGATTCCCAGCGCGTCCAGAACGCCCAGCACGGCTTTCGCGCCCTGCACCAGAGAGTGCGTGTAGGTTGGCTGCGGAAAAGAAAATCCAAAGCCCGGCATGTCGAAGCACACCACCCGGAAGCGCTGCGCGAGCAAGCCAATCAACACCGCATAGTGTTCGATCACATTGGGGCCGTCCGGCACAAACACGATGCACGGTTTCGTGGTTCCAGAGTCGTATGCGCGAATCGGCCCGACTGGCGTGTTGACTTGGAAGGTCGGCAGAACGTCACCGCCTTGGCGCTTGGGATGTAACTTCGAAAACCGTGTCAGCAGGCTATCAACCAGAGAACCAAGCATGGAGGGTGGGGTGGTGGAGTGAGAGCGTATCTTCGTGTTCGACGCGGGGTGCCTGATGCCGCAGTCAACCCAGCATGGTGCCCCAGCCGGCGCGTCTTTTCACTGAGCCACTCCAAAAAAAACGCCAACCCTAAGGTTGGCGTTTTGCTGGAGGCAGGACCCGTATCAGTGGAACTGATTCATGGTGTTGTCCTTACCTGCTGCCTTCAGTGCTGCTTCGCCGCTGAAGTATTCCTTGTGGTCGTCGCCGATGTCCGAGCCCGACATGTTCTGGTGCTTGACGCAGGCGATGCCTTGACGGATTTCCTTGCGCTGCACGCCAGCCACGTAGCCCAGCATGCCTTGGTCACCGAAGTATTCCTTGGCCAGGTTGTCGGTCGACAGCGCGGCGGTGTGGTACGTCGGCAGCGTGATCAGGTGGTGGAAGATGCCGGCTTCACGCGATGCGTCAGCCTGGAACGTACGGATCTTCTCGTCAGCCAGCTTTGCCAGTTCCGTGTCGTCGTATTCCGTGCTCATCAGTGCGCCGCGCTCGTAGGCCGACACATCCTTGCCGGCTTCCTTCATGGCGTCATACACCTGCTGACGGAAGTTCAGCGTCCAGTTGAACGACGGGCTGTTGTTGTACACCAGCTTGGCATTCGGGATGACCTTGCGGATTTCCTTCACCATGCCGCCGATCTGCGCGATGTGCGGCTTCTCGGTTTCGATCCACAGCAGGTCAGCACCGTTCTGCAGCGAGGTGATGCAATCCAGCACGCAGCGTGCTTCGCCCGTGCCGGCGCGGAACTGGAACAGGTTGCTCGGCAGACGCTTCGGACGCAGCAGCTTGCCGTCGCGCTTGATGACCACGTCACCGTTGCCCAGTTGGTCGGCCGACAGCTCTTCGCAGTCGAGGAACGAGTTGTACTGGTCGCCCAGGTCGCCCGGCTGGTTCGTCACGGCGATCTGCTTGGTCAGGCCTGCGCCCAGCGAGTCAGTGCGGGCCACGATGATGCCGTCGTCCACACCCAGTTCCAGGAACGCGTAGCGGATCGCGCGGATCTTGGCCAGGAAGTCCTCGTGCGGCACGGTGACCTTGCCGTCTTGGTGGCCGCACTGCTTCTCGTCCGACACTTGGTTCTCGATCTGGATGCAGCATGCACCAGCTTCGATGAACTGCTTGGCCAGCAGGTAGGTGGCTTCAGCGTTGCCGAAACCGGCGTCGATGTCGGCAATGATGGGCACCACGTGGGTGACGTGGTTGTCGATCTTCTGCTGGATGGCGGCCTTGGCAGCAGCATCCTTGGCAGCGTCCAGCTCGCGGAACAGGCCGCCCAGTTCACGGGCATCCGCCTGGCGCAGGAAGGTGTACAGCTCGCGGATCAGCGCGCTGACCGAAGTCTTTTCGTGCATCGACTGGTCCGGCAGCGGGCCGAACTCCGAGCGCAGCGCAGCAACCATCCAGCCCGACAGGTACAGATAGCGGCGCTCGGTGCTGTTGAAGTGCTTCTTGATGGAGATCATCTTCTGCTGACCGATGAAGCCGTGCCAGCAACCCAGCGACTGGGTGTACTTGGCCGGATCAGCGTCGTAGGCAGCCATGTCGGCGCGCATGATCTTGGCGGTGTACTTGGCGATGTCCAGACCCGTCTTGAACTTGTTCTGCGCGCGCATGCGGGCAGCGTATTCCGGGTTGATCGCATTCCATGCGTTGCCGTGGGTTTCTTTCAAACCGGCAACTGCCTTGATGTCGTCTTGGTACTGGGCCATGTGTCTCTCCTAAGGGCAAAACGTGTTTGAGTAACTGGCTGGGTGTGTCGCCACGTTTGTCGAAACTCGAAGCGAACCGCATGACCAAATTGTAGTGCCGCCTTGATGCGTCGCAACAAGGTCTTATATAAGACATAAGACTTTGTTTGTTGTTATTTTTCAATGAGTTACGTGATGTTTTCCGCAATGCGGAAAGTGTTTTCGCGGGACGAAAACGAAGCGCCGGGGAAATTCCAGACGAATTTCGTAATGTGAAACGAGCTTTCAGTCGTCGGAGTTGGGCGGGCTTGGATAGCGCGAGCGATGACCGCTGGGGGATTGGCGGCGGTTTCCCGACCTCGCACGGTTTGAGGCATTTAGCCGTTGGAATCTGTGGGCGCGTGAGATTGCCCCGCAGTTGGCGCAGTGGCCGATCCGGGCGACCGAGACGCACCGGCTGTTGCCAACGGCGCGCTCGGCCATCCATGCATAGGCCAAGCGCGGTCGGATCAGAGAGGCCTTAAGCGCCGGCGTCCGCATGCCCCTGGCGTTGCAGGACGACATGCGTGGCCTTCTCCGACGCGACGGATTTGACGCACGCGTATCCCAGCGCCCGCAAGTCCAGCCCCTCGAACAGCGGTTCCCCCCGGCCGAGCAGGACGGGCGAGATCGCGATGTGCAGTTCGTCAATGAGGCCTTCACGAAGATACTGCCGGATGGTGTTCGGTCCACCACCGATCCGCACGTCCTTTCCGGCGGCGGCCTCGCGTGCACGGTCGAGCGCCTCGTGAATGCCTCCTGTGACGAAGTGGAACGTCGTGCCGCCCTCCATCTCGATGGCGGGTCGCGCATGATGGGTCAGGACGAACACCGGAACGTGATACGGCGGGCTATCACCCCACCAGCCTTTCCAGTTCATGTCCGGCCATTCCCCGCGAATGGGGCCGAACATGTTGCGCCCGAGAATCCAGGCCCCCACATTCTGAAAGCCACGGGCAGCGAACTCATCGTCCACCCCGGTCGTACCGCCGTCCTTGCCGAACAAGTTCTGCTGGAACGTGCGTGTCGGGATCAACCATTGGTGCAGTTCGATCCCGCCATCGCCGAGCGGATTGTTGATGCCTTGATTCGGACCCGCTCCATATCCGTCGAGCGAGAGGGTGAAGCCTGCAACTCGAACGCGTGCCATCGGTTTGCCTCCGTGTAGACGTCCAACAGGGTATTCGCAGCCGTGCCGTGCTTGAAGACGCCATCCTTGATTGGAGCAGCGTTATCCGGCTGCGGCAGCTTAGGGTTCTCGCTTCAGGGCGAGGAAACTCCACGTCACATCACCCCGGCCCAGCATGTCTTCGCGCGTGCTGCGGTGATGTTCTTGCAAGCCGGCTTGCTGGCCGAGAGCGATCGTCTCGTCTGCAGATACGTCGAACATTTGCCGCCCCTCCGGAACCGGGCCGTGCCGAAGCGACATGACGATGACGCCACCAGCGCGCACCAATTCGGCCACGGCAGACATTGCAGCCTTCCGCTCCGCTTCGTCAAGATGCATCCAGACTGCGGTGAGCAGAATGAGATCAAAGCGCCGCGCGCTGCTGCGCATTACTTGCAGCAGCGGCAGGTGATCGTCCACCCATTCGAGATTGGGTAGCGGGTGAAGCCGCTTTCCTTCTTGGCGTAGTTCCAGCGTCGGCTCGATTGCGACAACGCGATGCCCGCGTGCAGCCAGTGCAGCAGCATCGCGGCCGGAGCCGGCACCGATGTCGAGCACATCGGCGTCATGCTGCGGAAAGAGGTGGATGACATCTCGATGAACCGCCTCAAACGTGATGCTTTCATACTGCGCAGCCAGCTCGGTTGCACGGCTGCCGTAGCCGGCGGTTCCAGCGGGAGCCTTCATGATGTCTCCGGGAGCGCGGGGTCAATCCACGCGATTTGAAACGCGCATTCTGATGGAGATCGACCACCCTGGGTAGCCGGCCGGCGTTGCATCTGGACCTGCGTCGCTTCTCGCTTCTAGCCGTTGGAAAACCGGACAACCAGCACAAGTGCAAAGACCGCATACAGGCTGCCGGCCAGGACAAGCGTGCGCCCGTGCACCATGCCCCGCCGGAACATGGCCCAGAGATACAGGATGGCTGCGGCAGTGATGACGCCGGATGCGAGCAGTGGCCCATCGAAGCGCCAGGGGGTGAAGAAGATCCCCAGTGCGCTCGGGATGGTGGCCTGGATCATCATGGCGCCCGAGATGTTGGCCAGGGCCAGGCGCTCCTTGCCTTGGCGAACCCAGATCAACGCGTTCATCGTCTCCGGCAACTCGGTGGCAACAGGGCTCAGCAGCAGCGCAACCAGGTAGGGCGGCCATTGCAGCGCCGCGCCGATCGACTCCAGCTGCGACACAAACACATGGGAGGCGCCGCCAATCACCACGAGCGCAAGCACGGCTTGCAGTACCGCCCAGCCGAGCGCGGGCTCTGCCTGCTTGGGCCGGATCGACAGGGGCTCCAGTTCCTCTTCTTCTGGCGCGGTATCGCCATCCCTGATTTCTCGCCAAACGTAGACGGCGTACGCCGCAAGGAAGAGAACACCCAGCCACGGCTTGTAGGCAAAGGCGACCAGCCCCAGGGCAACCTTGACGACAAAGACGCCGAGGAAGGCGGCCTGGTCGCGGCTCATCCGCATGTGATCGACTTTGACTTCTGTCGTGGGTCGCCCAAGGCGTTTCCGGTTTGCGATCAACGCCAGTCCCACCACGGCGTAGGCGAGGGTCGCCAGAACCAGCGGGCCGCCCATTGCCGCGCCGACACCGAGATCCTTCTTCTCGGGCGTGGAGCCAAACGCCACCGCCACAAACGTGACGGCGCTTTCCGGCAGTGCGGTGCCAAATGCGGCCAACACCGAGCCCACCGCAGTGGCGCCCAGGTTCAACCGCTTGCCGCACCATTCAATGCCGTTGACGAAGTACTCGCAGGCCAGATAGATGGCGCCTGCTGACATCAGGAAAAGGCCAATTGTGAGAAGCATGAAATGTGAGGGGCCAGGCGACGCGATAAACCAATGGCACAGCAACGCGCGTCGCCCAGCCCTGGGGAGCACGTTGCGGCCAAAGGTCTCGCCTGGCGATTCCGCTTGCAGCGGACGCTGTCCACACCATGAGGCTTTAGCGCCTCAAGTTTGTTGACGTGGACTTCCGAGCATTGCGCCCGGAATGGCTACTCCCCAATGACAACGGGCGCGAGTCTATCACGGGGTCAAGCGGCTTTCTATCGCGCGTTTGCGGGGAGGCAGCCTGATGCGCCGCCGCGTTTCTCCTGCCTGGATTCAGTCCGCTCGCCCCGCGCGCAGGTCACTCTTGCGGATGAGCTGCAGCAGCGTTTCCGCAGGCTTGGTGAGCCGCCGTGCCGACAGCGTGATGAACTCGATTGCCGGCAGGGGCGGCAGGGTATCGACATTGACGGGCGGCACCAATCCTCCGCCGCTCAGGTCTTGCGCACGCACCGTAATGCCCAGGCCGCCGCGTGCAGCAGCAATGCAGCCCGAGTGGCTGCTGCTGGTGCACACCACGCGCCAGAGCCAGCCTGCCGCAGCCAATGTGTCCATCACCACCGAGCGGGTCACGCTCGGCTCATTGACGAGGATGAGCGGCAGCGGCTGTCCCACATCGACCACGGTGCCGGGCCGCGCCAGCCATTCGAGCTGACCCCGGAACAGCGGCACACCACGCCGCCCGCCTTCGCGGCGCTTGCCAATGATCAGGTCGAGCGAGCCATCTTCGATGCCCTCATAAAGCTTGCTGGTCATCCCCATCGTGATCTCGAGCTCGACGTCCGGGTGCGTGGCACGGAACGCCGCCAGCAGATTGGGCAAGGGCCCGGAGGCCAGGTCTTCCGATGTTCCCAGCCGAACGCGCCCCTGCAGCCGCGGCGCGCTGAACTGCAGCTCGGCGCGCGCCAGCGATTCGAGGATCAGCCTTGCGTGGACGAGCAATGCCTCGCCATCGGGCGTCAGCGACAGGGAGTGGGTGTCGCGCACAAACAGCCGCCGGTTGACGCTCTGTTCCAGGCGGCGGATGTGATCGCTGACCGACGATTGCGACAGGCCAAGCTGCCGCCCGGCATCGGTGAAGCTGCGTGCCGCGGCCACTGTGGCGAAGGTCTGAATCCATACGGGATTGAGCATGGCGCATTGTCATCGGATTTTCCGATGACAGTCAACGACTCCAGAGGGGTTCCCGATTGGCCAACCGTGCGTAGCATTGCGGGTGTTGTCCGGAACGTTCTGGGCAGGGTCACCCAGGATTGCGCATGCACACCGCTTCTTCCTCCGCCGCCAAACAGGATGTGTCTCACAAGGCCATGCTGTGGATCGTCTTTGCCGGCTTCTTCATGCAGGCGCTGGACACGACGATCGTCAATACCGCGCTGCCCTCGATGGCGCGCAGCCTGGGCGAGAAACCGCTCGACCTCAAATCGGTGGTGGTGGCCTACACGCTGACCATGGCGCTGCTGACGCCGGCATCGGGTTGGCTGGCCGACAAGTTCGGCACGCGGCGCGTGTATTTCAGCGCCATCCTGATCTTCGTTCTCGGCTCGGTGTTCTGCGCCACGGCGCACACGCTGCCGCAACTCGTCATCGCCCGTGTTTTGCAGGGCATTGGGGGTTCCATGCTGCTGCCGGTCGGCCGGCTCGCGGTGTTGCGCAATATCCCGGGCGAGCAGTACATCGCGGCGCTGGCTTTCGTGTCGGTGGCGGGGCAGGTGGGGCCACTCCTGGGGCCGGCCCTGGGCGGATGGCTCGTGCAGGATGCCTCTTGGCACTGGATCTTCCTGATCAATGTGCCGGTCGGCCTGGTGGGCCTGTTTGCGGTGCGACGCTATCTGCCGCAGGACGCATCGAGCGTGGTGCCGCCGTTCGACTGGATCGGCTGCGGCCTGCTGTCGATGTGCATGGTGACGTTTTCACTGGCGTTGGAGAACGGCGCGGATAGCCCGTGGAGTGCGCTGCTCGTTGCCGTCAGCCTCGTCAGCGCGTTGCTCTATCTCCCGCATGCAAGGCGGCGTGCGTCTCCGTTGTTCCGGCTATCGCTGTTTCGCGAGCCCAACTTCAGTGTTGGCCTGGTCGGCAACCTCTTCTGCCGGATTGGTTCGGGCGCCGTGCCATTCCTGCTGCCGCTGCTGTTTCAGTTGCAGCTTGGCTATTCGCCGCTGCATTCGGGGTTGCTGCTGTTGCCGATCGCCATTGCGGGCATGGTCGCCAAGCGCTGGGTCGTGCCCCTCGTGAACCGATTCGGCTACGACGGATTCCTGCTGATCAACACGTGGATCGTCGGCGTATCCATTGCCTCGTTTGCGGCCATGTCGCCGGGTTGGCCGCTGGCGCTGTCGATCCTGCAACTGTCGATTTTCGGGTGGGCGAATTCGATGCAGTTTGCCGCCATGAACAGCATCACGCTCAAAGGCTTGTCCCATCAGGACGCTGGCAGCGGCAACAGCTTGTTCTCCATGGTGCAGATGCTGGCGATCGGCCTGGGCGTGACGATTGGCGGCGGGCTCGTCAGCCTTTTTTCGGTCAAGCTCGGCGTGGCCGCACCGGCCTACCAACTCGCCTTCCTCACCATGGGGCTGGTGACGGTGTTGTCCGCGTTCATCTTCCGTCGGCTGGACGCCAAACCGTTCCATCCTGAGCGCGCCGAGCCCGAGGCCGCGCAAGCACGCTAGTGCAGTTGATTAACCAACCCCGCAGTCACGCAGGCCTCCGAACTGGCTGTGCCGATACTCAACGCGGGCAGCTATCCGCTTGCGCCGTGGGGCTTTTCTGCTGCAACAGTTGCGCAACCTCCGGGTGCCCATAGCAGCGTGCGTAGGCAAGTGCAGTGAAGCCCGCGGGGGAGTTGGCGCCAGACCGATAAAGAAATCCAGGCGCATGTTATTCAGTTCTGCCCGATTTTCCGGGCGGGCAAGATCGCGGAAAGCTAGCCAGTCATCCTGGCTGAGATTTACGGTGGCGATCCTTGCCTGCGTGAATACGGTAGAAAATGGCGTTACTCAAACGCTCTTCGATCAGGTAATAGCGTGCGATTGAGCGCGGTGAGTGTATGACAGGGCTTGCGCGCTCCGGCTCAGCATAAAAAAAGGGGGCCTAAGCCCCCTTTCTTCCTGTCGCGGTGTATTACCCGTTCAGGGCAGCATCCTTGACCTTTTTCAGGGCACGGACTTTCACGCGCACCGACGCCGGCTTGGCTTCGAACCACTGCTCCAGACCGGTGAAGGGGTTCTTGCCGAAGCGGCGCTTGGTTGCCGGAACCTTCACGGACGTCACCTTGAACAGGCCCGGCAGCGTGAACTCGCCGGCGCCCTTCTTGTGCAGTGCGCCTGTGATGGTGTTTTCCAGATGCAGCAGAACCGCTTTCACCGCCTTGGCGTCAACCTGTGCCTGTTCGGCCAGATGGCTCACCAGGCTCGATTTGGTGAACGTGTCCTTCAACGGCTTGACCGATGCCGTGGTGGCGGCAGGCTTCTTTGCCGGCGCGGCCTTCTTCGGTGCTGCTTTCTTTGCTGCTGTTTTAGCTTTGGTTGCCATAGGAGTATTCAGAAGTAGGTGAATGGGCCAGCAAGGTTTTAGCGTATCGCACCGCGCGATACGCTGCAAGAAAGGATAGCAAAACTGGCGCGGATCGAATGTAGAAATCACGGGTGATGAGCGCAGCCGACTTGCTCGCGAGGCCTTCCACCAAGGGGTTTTCCATCCGCAGCGCACGTAGCGCCATCGCCCACACTTTGGCCGAGACCAAACCGTTCCCGCTAGGGAAACGCCCCGGCCCGATCTACGATCCCCTGCGTTGAGACACCAGCGGCGAGGCAATTCAGGTGCAAAAGACCGACATATCTGCGACCGGCAATCTGAACGGGCTGGCCTTGCTGCTTGTTCTATCAAGCTTGTGGGGCGCGTCGTACACGTTCATCCGGATCGGCGTGGAGAGCATTCCGCCGCTGACGTTCATCGCGGCACGGACGCTGATTGCAGGTGCGCTGCTACTGCTGTGGATGCGGTGGCGTCGCATTCAGATGCCGCGCGATCGGGCTGTCTGGGTGCGCTTTGGTGTGCAGGCGCTGCTCAACAGCGTGATTCCGTTCACGCTCATCGCGTGGGCGGAGCGCTCCGTGGGGGCGGGCTTGGCCACAATCCTGAACTCAACGTCGCCCGTGATGGTGTTCCTGGGGACGGCGCTGATCACCCGGCACGAGCCGGTGTCCTGGCGCAAGCTCGTGGGCGTCATCGCCGGGTTTGTCGGGACATGCATGGTGATTGGCCCGAGCGCCATCGATGGGCTGGGTGGCCAGCTCATCCCGCAGTTGGCGATCGTGGCGGCGACGGCTTGCTATGCCGGCGCCGCCATCTACGGCCGATCTTTCAAGGGGCTGAATCCCGCCGCACCTGCGGCAGGGTCGTTGATCGTGGGTGCGCTGCTGCTGACCCCCGTCAGCCTGATAGTCGATCGGCCTTGGGAGATTCACCCGTCCGCGCGCTCGTTGATGGCATTGGTTGCACTGGCGGCATTTTCGACGGCGCTGGCGTTTGTCATCTACTTTCGGCTGATTCAGGTGCTGGGGGCGATTGGCACCACGGCGCAAGCCTATCTGCGGGTGCCGATTGGCGTTGGGATCAGCGTGGCTTTCCTGGGGGAGTCGCTGGCGCCGTCGGCCTGGCTGGGGCTGGGGTGCGTCGTCGTGGGGGTTGCAGCGATGTCGATGCCTGCACGCCTGACGCCAGCGCAGCGGACGTAGGCCGCAGGTCGGGCCGTGGCTGTACGGCGCAATCTGAATCCGCTCACCGCCGCCACTTGGCCGGCCGCTTCTCCAGAAACGCGTCAATCCCTTCGCCGGCATCCTCTTCCATCATGTTGCGGGCTATGACATCGCCAGCGTAGGCATACGCATCGTCCAGTGCCATCTGCCGCTGCCGATAGAACATCGCTTTGCCATAGCGGATGGCGGCGGGGCTCTTTGACAGGATGTCGGCCACCTTACGTGCCACGGCCTCGTCAAGCGCCGCATCGGGCACGGCCTCGTTGATGAGGCCCCAGTCGGCAGCCGTGGCCGCGTCGATGAAGCGGCCCGTCACCAGCATGTCGAACGCGCGCTTGGCCGAGACGTTGCGCGACAACGCCACGGCGGGCGTTGAGCAGAACAGGCCGACGTTGATGCCTGAGACAGCAAACCGTGCCGCGTCGGATGCAATCGCCAGGTCGCAACTGGCAACGAGCTGGCAGCCCGCTGCGGTGGCAATGCCATGCACCCGCGCGATGACCGGCACCGGCAGGGCCTGGATGGCCTGCATCACCACGCTGCAGCGGGCAAACAGCGCCTGGTAGTAGGCAAGCTGCGGTGTGCCGCGCATTTCGCGCAAATCATGCCCGGCGCAAAACGCCTTGCCTGCAGCGGCCAGCACCACGCAGCGCACGCTGTCGTCTGCCGCAACGTTGTCCAGGGCAAGCTGCAATGCGTCCAGCATGGCTTCGGACAGCGCGTTGAATTGCAGTGGGCGGTTCAGCGTGAGGGTGACGACGCCCTCGTGCGCTTCGCGCAGCACAAGCGCGTCCGTTGTTGTGGAATGGGATTCCATGAGTGCACCTCCTACAAGGGGAGTGAACACCGAAGTGTGCCACTCCGCAACCGCGCGGTGCCTGTACGGCGCAGAGAAATGCCTGGAGACGCTGCGGCCGGTGCTGCCTTCAGGTCAGTACAGTGTGTACAAGAAGTTGATTGCGTCCAGCCAGGAGCAGGGCCGCATGCAGCGCGCATGAGTTGTGTTGCAGGGACTGTGCACTGCCTCTTGTTGCGCATAACGTTGATACGGCGCCATTAGCGGCGCCATAACGTCATCGACGTTGAAAGCGGGCACGCGACGTAGCCGTTCACCTTGGATCAACGGGAGGTGGTGTTATGCCACCGGCGCATGACTTCATCGTTTTATCTTCGTTCAGCCCGGCGTGGCGCTGTCACAGACTTTCTTGCTGCTGTTCACCCACAACAACCACAAGGAAGCAAGATGACCTCGCAGTTCTCTCCTCGATTGCCTGCCGCGCTGGCACGTTCCCTTCGCGTGGCGGGTCTTGTCGCGCTGTTTGCCGCATTGGTGGTGCCGGCTCAAGCAGCCTCGCCCCTAGCGACTGCCGATCAGGTTGCGCTCGACGCACTGGCCGTGCAGATCAACCGGACCAACGGCTACCCGGTGCTCAAGGCGGAGGCGAAGGCCGCCTACGCCTTGGCTTACGGCGGCAACGTCAGCGCTGAAGCGGCAAGCCGTCTGGACAACGCCATCGACGAGTTGGCATTCAGCGCCATCCAGAAATCGGTCAACGGCGATCCATTCAACCCCAAGGTGTACTGGGTGGATGCGCCGCCGCGCAACTGGCCCGGCGTGAGCGTGCCGGGCGGGCGCTACTCCTATGACAACCCGGACAACATCTATCGCACCATCCCGATCGATGGCTCGTCGCGTTACGTCATCAAGGGCAAGCGCACCTACCCGGGCCCGACCGATGTCACGTTCTCGCTCATCAGCAATCCGAACTCGCAGCAGACCGTGGCCATTCTCACGGGCCAGGACCTGGTGGTGAATGCCGACGGCACGTACACCATCACGGTGGACAACACACCGGCCAATGGCCGCGTGAACCATATCCAGTCCAACGGGCAGGCGCGGCAACTGTTCATTCGCAACAACCTTGGCAACTGGAATACCGAAACGCCCGACACGCTGAGCGTGCAGCGCGTGGCGGACGGCCGCAGCTATCCGGCCAAGGGTGCTTTTGCCATTGCGGCCGATGCGTGGATCAATCTGCAGGAGTCGATTCTTGACTACGGCGTGGGTGCGCTGGGCCTCAAGACGCATACCAACCCGGTGAACACGCTGTCCAGCCCGTCGATCTCGTCCACGCTGGGCACGCTCACCACGCAGGCCAGTTCGTTCGGCTACTTCAAGCTGGCAGACGACGAGGCGCTGGTGGCAACCGTGCAGACGGGTGGGGCAGGGTACGTAGTCTTTCCGGTGACGGACCCATGGCTTGTCACGGTCGACCCGATCCGCCATCAGTCCAGCCTGAACAACGTGCAGGCAGCGCCCAACACGGATGGCAGCTACACCTTTGTGGTGTCGACCCAGGACCCGGGTGTGGCCAACTGGATTGATCCGGTGGGGCTGCATGAAGGCACCATCATGGTCCGCTGGCAGAACCTGCCGGCCACCAAACCGCTGGCAGGCGGGCCGTCCGTCCAGACCCAGGTGGTGAAGCTGAGCAACCTTGCAAATGTGCTGCCGGTCGGTACGCGCTATGTGAGCGCTGCCCAGCGCGCCCAGCAACTGACAGATCGGGCTGCGGGGTATGCGCGCCGCGTTGCCATCCAGTAACCAGACGAAGAGGGGCGGCTGCAGGCACGCCCCTCCCTTTGCTTCTCCTGCTATAGGGGGCGTTCCGCAGCGTTGCCCCCCCGTGCTTTCCAGGCCGGCTGATCCGCCTCGATCGTAAGCGTTACCTCCCTCCACAGATCAGCCATACCGCAGCCCTGGGGCGAGTCCCGATATGCGGCCCTCGCATACCCCGTCATCGAAATTTGTCGCTTCCCGGGTGGATTCGCGCGCCGACACAATGGCCGCGCATATCCCTCTTGATCTTGGACGTGACATCGCAATGACTTCCTCCACCCAAAAGCAGCTCTATATCGGCGAAGGCTTTGAAGGCCCCGGCGTCAATCTCGCGCATATCAACGTGCTGGTTGGTCCGCGCAATGGCCCTGCGGGCCAGGCGTTTTCCACCGCACTGGCAACCCCGTCGGCTGGCCATGCGCCGTTCGTCATCATTGCGCAGCCGGGCGTGCCGACCAAGCCGCTCACGCTGTACGTGAACAAGGCCCCGATCGAGAGCGACTTCCACGGCAATGCCACCTGGGGTGCCTCGCAGGCCGGTATCGCCAAGGCGGTGGCTGAAGCGCTGGAAAACGGCACGCTGCCGCCGGAAGCGGAGAACGACTGGGTGGTCGTGTCGGCCAACTGGGTGAACCCCAAGACCGACGATCTCGACGCCGTGTTCGAGAACAACTACAAGGCCTGCCGCAACGCGATCGTTGCCGCCATGGAAGGTCTGCCGCGCAAGGAAGCCGTGTTTGCCGCCGCGCGTGACGTCTCCAACCCGTTCTACACCCCGAAGAAGGGCTGAGGAGACCCAAGATGGAATACGTCCGCCTGGGCCAATCTGGCCTGAAGGTGTCGCGCCTGTGTCTGGGCACGATGAACATGGGCACGCCGCAGTGGAAGCCGTGGATCTTTGATGAGGCGCAAAGCGAGCCCATCGTGCGTCACGCGCTGGAAGCCGGCGTCAACTTCATCGACCTGGCTGACTTCTACTCGACGGGTGTCGGCGAAGAGGTTGTCGGCCGCATCCTGAAGCGCCTCGCGCGCCGTGAAGAGCTGGTCGTGACCACCAAGGTTGGCTACGACATGGGCAACTACCCCAACGCGGGTGGCCATTCGCGCAAGCACATCCTCGATGGCATTGATGCGTCGCTCAGGCGGCTCGACATGGACTATGTCGATGTCTACATGCTGCATTTCTTCGACGTGAACACGCCTGTTGAGGAAACCATGCGCGCGATGCACGACGTTGTCGAGGCCGGCAAGGCCCGCTACCTCGGTGTGTCGACCATGTACACGTGGCAGTTCGCCAAGATCATGCAGGTGTGCGAGCGCAACGGCTGGCACAAGCCGATCAATATGCAGCTCCAGCTCAACCTCGCCTACCGCGAAGAAGAGCGCGAGATGGTGCCGTACTGCATCGACCAGGGGGTTGGTGTGTCGGTGTTCAGCCCGCTGGCGCGCGGCCTGCTGACGTGCGAGCCGAAATCGACCCGCAACCAGACTGACTTCTTTACCGCGCAGATGTATGGCGATCCGGCGTCGCTGGCGATTGCGGAATCGGTGGCGAGGGTCGCGAAGCGCCGGGGCGTGGCGCCTGCACAGATCGCGCAAGCGTGGGTGCTGAACCATCAGGGTATCGACAGCATGCTGGTGGGGGCAGATTCGGTTGAGCAGTTCAACAGCGCACTCGGTGCACTGGGCACCCAGCTCACTGAGGAAGAACTGTTCGAGCTGGAGCGCAACTACACGCCTTGCGATCTCATCAATGACTACACCGCCGGTCGCCGCATCGCGCGCGAGTCGCGTCCGGCGCAAGGCGTTTTTGCAGCACAGCCGCTGTTGGAAGGAGTTGAAACGGCATGAGCGAATTTCTCAAGACTGGCCACTACATTGGTGGCGAATGGTACGAGCCGCAGGGCGGTGCAGCCACCTACGCGGTGCTGAACCCCGCAACGGGCGAAGCCATTGCGCAGGTTGCCAAGGGTGGCGCTGCCGAAACCCAACAGGCCATTGATGCCGCTGAGCGCGCACTACCGGCCTGGCGCGCACTCACCGCCAAGGAGCGCGGCGCACGGGTCAAGCGCTGGGGCGGACTGATGCTTGAACACCGCGATGCACTGGCTGAGCTGATGTCGCGCGAGCAAGGCAAGCCGCTGTCAGAAGCCAAGGGCGAAGTCGCGTATGCCGCGAGCTTTCTGGAGTGGTTTGCCGAAGAAGCCAAGCGCATGTACGGCGACGTGATCCCCAGCCCGAAGCCGAACGCGCAGATCGTCGTCACGCGTGAGCCGATTGGTGTGGTGGCGGCCATCACGCCGTGGAACTTCCCGCTGGCGATGATCACGCGCAAGGCGGGTCCCGCGCTGGCGGCCGGTTGCACGATGGTGCTCAAGCCGTCGGAAGAGACGCCGCTGTCGGCATTTGCGCTGGCCGTGCTGGCCGAGCGCGCAGGCGTGCCGGCTGGCGTGTTCAACGTTGTGTCGGGTGACGCGGTGGCCATCGGTGCGGTGCTTACCGGGTCGGAGGTCGTGCGCAAACTTTCGTTCACGGGCTCGACACGCGTGGGCAAGCTGCTTGCCAAGCAGTCGGCCGATACGCTGAAGAAGCTGTCGCTGGAGCTGGGTGGCAACGCGCCGTTTATCGTGTTTGATGATGCCGACCTGGATGCAGCGGTGGAAGGCGCCATGGCTTCCAAGTTCCGCAACACCGGGCAGACCTGCGTGTGCGTGAATCGCTTCCTAGTGCAAGACGGTGTGTACGACGCGTTCACGCAAAAGCTGGCAGCGGCGGTCAAGAAGCTGCGCGTGGGCAATGCGCTCACGGGCGACGTCGAGCAGGGGCCGTTGATCAACGCGGCGGCACTCGCCAAGGTGGAAGCGCACGTTGCCGACGCAACAGCCAAGGGCGCTGCGGTGGTCACTGGCGGCAAGCGCCACGCGCTTGGCGGTACGTTCTACGAGCCGACTGTGCTGGCCGGCATGACGCGTGACATGCTGATCGCGGAAGAGGAAACCTTCGGCCCCGTCGCCGCGTGCTTCCGCTTTGAGACCGAGGAAGAGGCGATTGCCGTCGCCAATGACACCCCTTTTGGCCTGTCCGCGTACTTTTACACGCGTGACCTCGGTCGCGCATGGCGTGTCTCGGGCGCGTTGGAAAGCGGGATGGTGGGTGTCAACGACGGCATCATTTCGACCGAAGTCGCCCCCTTCGGCGGCGTGAAGCAATCCGGCCTAGGCCGCGAAGGCTCGAAGTACGGCATCGACGAGTACGTCGAGCTCAAGTACACGCTGATGGCCGGTCTCGGCCGCTAAGTCGCTCCCCCAGCGATTGCGCCGCGCACCTCGTCAGGCTGCGCGGCGCGCCTTTCCCCTCGCCGAGGCGTCTCACGCCCGCGCATCACTCATAAAAATTCAGGAGGAGCCATGAGCCATTCGAATGCTCAGTATGTGGCTGACGGCACCATGCCGCAGCCGTCCACGGTTGAACGCCTGCAAGGTCGGGTCAACCTCGACGATGTTCCGCTGAACCGCTTTCATATCAAGATCGCCGGCCTCACGTTCGGTGCGCACCTGACCGAAGGCTACGTGCTGGGGACCGTTGGTTATGCGCTCAGCGCCATGGGCAACCAGATGCCGCTCGATCCGTTCTGGATGGGGATGCTTGGCAGCTCCGCGTTGATCGGCATCTTCTTGGGCAGCCTCCTGTTTGGCCGTCTGTCCGACATCATGGGCCGTCAGAAGATCTTCCTGACGAGCTTCCTGATCATCACCGTCGCTTCGGCAGCGCAGTTCTTCGTGACGTCACCGATGGAGCTGTTCCTGCTGCGTATCCTGATTGGTATCGGGATGGGCGGTGACTTTTCGGTTGGCCATGCGATTTTGGCGGAGTTCTCGCCACGCAAGCATCGTGGGGTCTTGCTGGGTTCGTTCAGCGTGATCTGGACCGTGGGCTACGTCATCGCCAACGTGCTCGGCATGGTCTACGCGCACGCCACGCCGGATTCCTGGCGCTGGCTGCTGGCCTCGGCTGCATTGCCTGCCGCAATCATCCTGTTCCTGCGCATGGGCACGCCTGAGTCCCCGCGCTGGTTGGCCGGTAAGGGACGCATGAAGGAAGCGCGCGCGATTGTTGCCAAGTTCTTCGGCCCGAACGTCGTGCTGGACGGCGCGGCCGAACCGCACGCTAACGTGGGTTTCGGGCGACTGTTTCAGCCGGATCTGATTCGCCGCACGCTCTTCAACTGCGTGTTCTTCATGTGCCTGGTGATCCCGTACTTCGCGATCTACACGTTCTTGCCGACGATCCTCTGGACGATCGGACTGTCGCAAGGGTTTGGCACGGATCTGCTGCTCAATGCTTTCCTCGTACTCGGCGCACTGGTCGGCATCTGGCTCACGATCGTGTTGTCGCGACGTGGCTTTCTGATCGGCTCATTTGCGGTGACCTGCGTGTCGCTTCTGGTGCTGGCGCTGCTGCCGTCCACGGCATCGGTCGGCATGATTATCGCGTTCGCAATCTTCACGCTCACGATGTCGGCGTTCAGCAACTTGGTTGGCGTGTTTCCTCCCGAGTGCTTCCCGACGGAAGTGCGGGCAAGCGGCGTGGGTCTCTCTGTTGCGTGCAGTCGGCTGGGGTCTGCGGTGGGCACGTTCCTGCTGCCGGTCAGTATTACGACGCTGGGGTTCCAGGCAACGATGTTCGCGCTTGCCGGGGTGCTGTTGGTCGGGATGATCGTGTCGATTGCGTGGGCGCCGGAGACAAAGCATCTGACGCTCAACCAGGCGGCGGGTCACTGAGACACTCCGGCAAACAACAAGCTGGGCGGGGCGCCTGCCAGTCAGGTGCGCTCCGCCACTTGCTCCCGCAACCACGCAGCAAATGCACGTACGTGTTCGGCCGCTACGTTGGCTGGCGCAACATCCAGCCAGTAGCCGAACGGGCCGACCACCTGCGCGGGCGACAGCCGCACCAGCGTGCCGTCACCGATCTCCTCTTCGATCATGTTGAGATCGACGATGGCGAGCCCCGCACCCTTGCGCGCGGCGTGGATCGCCTGCTCGAGTGTCGAAAATTCGATGCCATCGCTAACCCGTGTGTAGGGGATGCCGGCTTGGGCGCACCAGTCGACCCACATCGTCAGGCGTTTGCCCTCATGCAATACATGCAATGGCGACAGCTTGCCAAACAGCGTGTCGAGTGGTTCGCCCGAAAACCTCGGCGCACCCACCAAGGCATGCCGCTCCATCATCAGTAGTTCTGAATGCATGTCTGGCAGCGCGGCGCGTCCGAAACGGATGCGGCAATCGCAGTCGTCCGACGCATCGGTGCGGATCGACAGTTCAACATCCGGCTGCGCCTCAGAGAGCGTGCCCAGCCGTGGCGAGAACCACTGTGTCGCAAGCGTGGGCGGCAGCGATACCGTAAGGCGGCGCTTCGTTTTCGGAGGCGCTGCGGCCACCTCTCCAACGCCGCGCTCGATGGCGTTGAACGCCTGCTCGACAAACGGCAGAAGGCGCTGACCAGCTTCGGTCAAGTTGACGCCTTTGTGGTCACGCTCAAAAAGCTGCGCGCCGAGCGCGTCTTCCAGCAGGCGGATCTGCCGGCTGACCGCGCTTTGCGTAACGAACAGTGAAGCCGCCGCGCGGCTGAAGCTGAGGTGACGCGCGGTCTCCTCGAAGAATCGCAGCGCGATCAGCGATGGTAGGCGTCGCATGGTGTCGGTGTCCTCTGGTTCGTCGATGCCGGCTCCGCTGGTTTGCGGGAAGTCAAACTATGTCACAACGCCCAGGCACGTTTTCGACGTCGACGCGGCGAGACGTTATGCGCTTCGTCGCTTGTCGACATTCGGATACGTCCGAATTTTTCGGTGTCGCATGATTGGCGATTCTTGCTGTGGTTTCGCGCATCGCCTTGTGTGGCGCGCGCTTGCGGCAGATCGGTGGATACAGCATGAGTTTTTCGCATACCCGCTGTAACAATAAGTCGTTTGTCGGGCTCTGAACGGCTGAACAGAATGCGCTCCTGTCCTGTGATGCGTGATCGCTCATGCGGCGATTCGCGCTTCCGTCCGAAGGAGCCTCTTCATGCGTACCGAGCGCAACTATGTGAATGGCCGGTTTGCCGATGCGCAAAGCGATGCAGTCATCGTTGTCCATAATCCCGCCACCGAAGCACCGTTTGCACGCGTGTCGGCGGCGACGGCCGATGAGGCAGTTGCCGCTGTCGAGGCAGCGGCCGCCGCGCAGAAGCCCTGGCGCAAGCTGCCGAGCACCGAGCGCGCTGCTTACCTGCACAAGCTCGCCGACGCGCTGACGGCGCGTGCTCCCGAGATTGGCGCAGCGCTCGCGCAGGAGTCGGGCAAGAGCCTGGAAGACGCTTCAAACGAAGCCATCTACGCCGGTCAGATCACGCGCTATCACGCCGAGTGGGCACGCCGGATCGAGGGCGAGGTGATCCCCAGCGATACGCCGGACGAAAACCTCTTCCTGCAACGCGATCCCATCGGTGTCGTGGCGTGCCTGATCCCGTTCAACTATCCCGTCTATACGCTGCTGCGAAAGATTGCCCCCGCGCTGATTACGGGCAACACCGTGGTGGTTCGGCCCAGCAACAACACGCCCGTTTCGGCTTTCGAAATTGCAAAGGCGGTTGAGGATGCCGGCTTTCCGCCGGGTGTCGTCAACATTCTGGCGATGGATCACGCCACGGCCGAGGTGCTATGCACCCACGCGGCGGTCGGCATGATCACGCTCACGGGCAGCGTGAATGCGGGCCGCAAGGTGCTCGACTACTGCAAGGTGAACATTGCCAAGCCGTCGCTGGAGCTTGGCGGCAAGACGCCTGCCATCGTTGAGCCGGATACAGATCTGGAAGCGGTGGCCGCTGCGCTTGTCGCGGCCAAGGTCGCACATTGCGGTCAACGTTGCACGGCCATCGAGCGCGTGTACGTGCATGAGAGCGTCCACGACCGCTTTGTCGCCCTGCTCAAGGAGCAGATGGCCGCCGTGCGCATCGGTGACCGCGCGGTCGATCCGTCGTGCATGGGGCCCCAGGTGAGCGCATCGGCGCGCGCCGGCATTCACGCGATGGTCGAAGGTGCCATTGCCGACGGTGCAACGCTGGAGACCGGCGGAAAGCTGCCCGATGGCCCCGGCTTCTTTTACCCGGCCACGCTGCTGACCAACTGCCGTCAGGACATGGAGATCGTTCAGGAAGAGACCTTCGGTCCGATTCTGGCCGTGCTGCGCTACTCCAACATCGACGAAGCCATTGCCTTGGCCAACGACCACCAGTTCGGCCTGGCATCGGTGCTCTACACCGAGAACTACCGCACCGCCCTGAAGGTGGCCAATGCCATCGAAGCGGGCGAGCTGTACGTCAACCGCACACCGGCCGATCCGTACCAGGGTTACCACGCCGGCTGGAAGCGCTCCGGCCTTGGCGGCGACGACGGCAAGCACGGGATGCTCGAGTTCACGCAAACACGGCTGGTGGTCATGAAGTACTGACCGGCTGGCCGTACCGCGCCGTGTTTTCGCAGTCTGTTGCGCGGCACGCCGTTTTCCCCAAAAAGAACAATTGGAACAGCGGACACGCTTTCCTCGGAGACCACCCAAATGACGACCTCCACCTCGGCGGCGCAAGCTGCGTCGCGCTCTGCCGGTGACGCGCAGCAGTCCGCACGCACGCAACGCTACATCCAGCTGGCGCTTGTCGTGCTGGCAGCCGGCACGATCTACCCGATGCTGTATCTGCGGCAGTACTACGGGCCGACGATGCAGGCGTTCTTTGGCATCAACGACATACAGCTCGGCCAGTTGTACTCCACGCTGGGCTTGGTATTCGTTGCGTGCTACATCCCCAGCGGCTGGCTGGCAGACCGCGTCGCGCCGCGCATCCTGATCAGCTTCTCGCTGTATCTCACGGGCGCGCTCGGGTTCCTGTATTCGACGGCGCCGGCGTTTCCGGTGCTGATGGTGATCTTCGGCTGCTGGGGTGTGTCCACTGGCCTCACGTTCTGGTCGGCCGTCATCAAGCGCGTGAATTCGATCGCCACCGACAGTGAGCGCGGACGTTTCTTCGGCATGCTCGATGGCGGTCGCGGCTTGGTCGAGGCATCACTGGCCTTCATCGCCGTCTCGGTGTTTGCTTATTTCACACGCAATCACTCGGAGTTCGAAGGCTTCCGCGTGGTGCTGCTGATGTATTCCACCTTGTGCATGGTGATTGCGACCGTTCTGGCCTTCATCAAGGACAAGCGGTCGGGCGCTGTGCCCGCGGCACCCAAAGCCAAAGCGCGCAAGGGCAGCACGCTGGACGACCTGAAGACCCTGGCCAAGATTCCGGACCTGTGGATTCTCGCGGCGGTGGTGTTCTGCGGCTATCAACTGTTTTGGTCCACCTACAACTTTGCCGCCTATCTGCGGGTGGGCGATTTCGGCCTGGCCGCCACGGTGACCGGCTTCATCACCATGGCAAAGATGTGGACGCGTCCGGTTGCCGGCATTGGCGGTGGCTACCTGGCGGACAAGTTGTCGCGCGAGGGCGTGCTGGCCGGTGTGCTGGTGTGCGGTAGCGCAGCCCTGGCCACCCTGGCGCTGATGCCTGCGGGGGCTCCGCTGGTCGCGCTGGTGGGTCTCGTACTGTTTGTGGGGCTGATGGCGTACGGTGTGCGCGGCTTGTACTGGGCGCTGCTCGACAAGTGCAAGGTGCCCGAGCATTGCACGGGCCTGGCCATTGGCCTGGTTTCGATGATCGGCTATTCGCCCGACATCTTTCTGCCGCTGCTCAGCGGGCATCTCACGACCAAGTATCCGCATGGCCTGGGTTACCGCTATTTCTTCTTCTACATCGTGGCGGTGGCGCTGTGTGGCGCGTTTGGTGCGCTGGTGTTGAAGCGTCGCTTTGGCCGTCAGGCGAAGCGGGCATAAGGACGTAGAGGCGTTCCAAGCCATGCAGACGCAATCGACTCAGGCAGGTTCCGTCGCGTTGTCGACCGACGCGCGCGCTTCGCGTAACGCACGCACGCAGCGTTATGTGCAGCTGATGTTGCTGGTGATCGCTGCCGGTGCGATCTACCCGATGCTGTATCTGCGGCAGGTCTACCAGTCGACGATGCTGGCGTTCTTCCACATCGACGATGTGCAACTGGGCTATCTGTATTCGTCGCTCGGCACGATTTTCCTGTTGAGCTACCTGCCCAGCGGCTGGCTGGCAGACCGCCTGCCGCCGCGCTGGTTGATCTGCTTTTCGCTGCTGGCGACGGGCGCGCTCGGCCTGCTGTACGCAACCGGGCCGTCGTTCGCGGTGCTGGTGGTGATCTTTGGTGCCTGGGGCCTGAGCACGGGGCTGACGTTCTGGGCCGCGGTCATCAAGCGCGTGAACATGATTGCCGGCCCGGATGAGCAGGGGCGCTTCTTTGGTTTGCTCGATGGTGGGCGTGGACTGATCGAGGCGCTGCTCGCCACCATTGCGATTGCGTTGTTCGCCTATGTCACGCAAACACGTGGCGACTCGGATATCGAGGGCTTCAAGCGCGTCGTCCACCTGTATGCGTTCTGCTGTATTGCGCTGGGTGCGCTGCTTGCGCTGGTGAAGGACGGTCAGCCTGCCGCGCAGCGCGGTGCCGAGGTTGCCAGGGCCAAGCGTGGGAGCGTGCTGGCTGATCTGAAAACGCTCGCCGCCATTCCTGAGTTGTGGCTGGTCGTCGCCATCGTGTTCTGCGGCTATCAGGTGTTCTGGGCAACCTACAGTTTCTCGGCCTATCTGCACGAAGGCGGCTTTGGGCTGAGCGCTACCGCAGCGGGCGCCATCGCGACGCTCAAGCTGTGGATGCGCCCGATTGGCGGCATTGGCGGTGGTTGGCTGGGCGATCGCACATCCAAGGCGTCGGTGTTGTTCTGGGCGCTGGTGCTTGCGGCGGTATCGCTGGTCGGGCTGATCTTCGCGCCGACCCATAGCCCCGCAGCCATGCTGGTGGTGCTGGTGCTGTTCATCGGCATCCTGACCTACGCGGTGCGCGGGCTGTACTGGTCGCTGCTGGATGACTGCAAGGTGCCGCCGCATTGTGCCGGCCTTGCCATTGGCCTGATCTCGGTACTGGGCTATGCGCCCGACGTGTTCCTTCCGCTCATCAATGGCTACATCACGCAGACCTTTGCCGGCGCGCGTGGCTATCAACTGTTCTTCGGCTACATCGCCGCCGTTGCCCTGCTGGGTGCGGGCGCAGCAGCCATCCTCAAACAACGCTTGAACCGCAAGAAGGAAACGCCATGAAAGTCGTCTCGCTTGAAACACACGTCGTTGCTGTTCCGCCACCGCATGTGGGTGGCATGTACTGGCTGTTCGTCAAGATCAAGACTGACGACGGCATCGAGGGCGTGGGCGAAATCTACTCCGCAACGTTCCACCCCAAAGCCATGGTGCCGATCATCGAAGATGTGTTCGAGCGCTATCTGCTGAACCAGGACCCGCATCACACCGAGCGCCTGTTCCGCCAGTGCTATTCGAGCGGTTTCACGCAGCGCCCCGACCTCACGATGATGGGCGTGGTCAGCGGCCTGGAGATGGCTTGCTGGGACATCATCGGCAAGGCTGCGGGCAAGCCGGTGCATGAACTGCTGGGCGGCAAGGTGAACGAGCGTCTGCGTTCGTACACCTATCTGTACCCGAAGAACGCGCAGGGCGAGTACGACTACGACGATCCGGATCTCGCTGCGGAATGCGCGCTGGAGAACGTCAGGCTTGGCTTCACCGCCGTGAAGTTCGACCCGGCCGGTCCGTACACCGCTTACTCCGGTCATCAGCTGTCGATGGAAGTGCTCGACCGCTGCGAGCTGTTCTGCCGCCGCGTGCGTGAAGCGGTTGGCAGCAAGGCCGACCTGCTGTTCGGCACGCACGGGCAGATGGTGCCGTCGTCGGCCATCCGCCTGGCCAAGCGGTTGGAGAAATATGACCCGCTGTGGTTTGAAGAACCGGTGCCGCCGGGTCAGGAAGAGGCCATGGCGACGATCGCGCAGCACACGTCGATCCCCATCGCCACGGGCGAACGCCTGACCACGAAGTACGAATTCCACAAGCTGCTGCAAGCGGGCGGCGCGTCAATTCTTCAACTGAACGTTGCGCGCGTCGGCGGTCTGCTCGAAGCCAAGAAGATCGCCACGCTGGCGGAAGTGCACTACGCACAGATTGCGCCGCACCTGTACAACGGCCCAGTGGGCGCCGCTGCGAGCATCCAGCTTGCCGCCTGCACGCCGAACTTCCTGATCCAGGAAAGCATCATGACGTGGGGTGGCTTTCACGCAGAAGTCGTCAAGACGCCGATCCGCTGGGAAGACGGCTACATCATCCCGTCCAACGAACCCGGTTTGGGCATCGAGCTGAACATGGACGTGGTGCGCGCGCATTCGCCGTACACAGGACAGCGCCTGCATCTGCAGATGGGCGAGAAGCCCGTTGACGTGAAGGACCTGGCACCCGCCAAGGGCTGATTGCGCGACGAGGGCGGCATGACTTACGACTACATCATCGTCGGCGCGGGTTCGGCCGGCTGCATTCTGGCGAACCGGCTGAGTGAGTCCGGCAAGTATTCGGTACTGCTGATCGAGGCCGGTGAGCGCGATGCCTCGTTCTGGTTCAAGGTGCCGGTCGGCTTTACCAAGACCTACTACAACCGCCAGTACAACTGGATGTACTACAGCGAACCGGAGGCGGAACTGAGCGGGCGCAAGCTCTACTGCCCGCGCGGCAAGGTGGTGGGCGGCTCCGGTTCGATCAACGCGATGGTGTACGTGCGTGGTCAGCGCAGCGACTTTGACGACTGGGCGGCAGCCGGTAACCCGGGCTGGTCATTCGACGATGTGCTGCCTTACTTCCGCAAGCTTGAATCGCACGCGGCTGCCGCAACCGATCCAGAGCATCACGGCGCAGCCGGGCCGATTCACATCACGTCGATGAAGGCGGATGTGCACCCGATCGTCCACGAATTCCTGAAGGGCTGCGAGCAGCTGAATCTGCCGCGTACGCACGACTTCAACGGTGCGCAGTTCGAGGGCGCTGGCATCTACGACCTGAACACGAAGAATGGTGAGCGTTGCTCCAGCAGCTTCGCGTATCTGCGCCCTGCGGAAAGCCGATCGAACCTGACCGTGCGCTCCGGCACCCTGGTGCGACGTGTGCAGTTTGACGGCAAGCGCGCCGTTGGCGTGGTCGTGGCAGGCCCCAACGGCGATGAGCTCATCGGTGCGTCGCGCGAGGTGATTCTTGCTGCGGGCGCGGTCGATACTCCCAAGCTGCTGCAGTTGTCCGGCGTAGGGGATCCGACCTTGCTCAGGCGTCATCAGGTGCCGGTCGTGCAGGCGTTGCCGGCCGTTGGACGCAACCTGCAGGACCACCTGTGCGTGAGCTTCTACTTCAAGGCGAATCGCCCCACGTTGAACGACGAGATGGGCACGCTGCTTGGCAAGATGAAGATCGGCCTGCGCTACCTGTCGACCAAGCGCGGCCCGCTGGCGATGAGCGTGAACCAGGCGGGCGGCTTCTTCCGTGGTGCGCCGGATGTGCAAGCGCCGAACATCCAGCTCTACTTCAACCCGCTGTCGTACCGGATTCCGAAGAGCGAGCACGCAAGCATCGAACCGGAGCCGTACTCGGGGTTTCTGATTGCGTTCAATCCGTGCCGGCCGACGAGCCGTGGCGCGATCGAGATCGCCTCAAACCGCGCAGAGGATGCGGCAAAGATCCACATCAACGCGCTCACGACACAGAAGGACCTCGACGAGGCTGTGCAGGGCAGCAAGGTGATTCGATCGCTGATGTGCGCACCGGCCCTGAAAGCGATGACGGTGGAAGAGATTTCACCGGGGCCGCAGATGCAGTCCGATGAGGATCTGCTGCAGTACTTCCGCGAGCAATCCGGCTCGATCTATCACCTGTGCGGTTCCTGCGCGATGGGCCCGGATGCGGCCACGTCGGTCGTCGACGCGTCGTTGCGCGTGCATGGTCTGGTTGGTCTGCGGGTGGTCGACGCGTCGGTGTTTCCGAACATCACGTCCGGCAACATCAACGCGCCAACCATGATGGTGGCGGAGAAGGGCGCGGACCTGATTCTCGCGGCGGCATCGAGCCACGCTGGAGGCCAGTGCGCTGCCGCGGATCAGGCGACGGAGCCTGTGCTGGCGTAACCCACAAACACTCACGGTGAAAGTCTCGCGCAAATCAGAACACTCTGATGGCGAGAGGCAGAAGCCCGTGTCAAGTTGTGGCCCGCCCAGCGATGCGGGCATCGTCGCCCGCATCGCTGGGCGGGTCATTTGCATGGTGGTGCTTCGCCACTGATTCAAACCAATTACAACAATACTCACATCAGGGAGCCTTACAGAATGAAGAGACACGCAATTGCATTTGCCGTGTTGGGAACGTGTGCGGGTGCAGCCGCTGCGCAGAGCAGCGTGACGCTGTACGGCGTGATCGACCAGGGCATCAACTACACCAATAACTCCGGCGGCAATAGCCTTGTTGAGATGGCGAGTGGCCACGTGCAGGGCAGCCGTTTTGGCCTGCGTGGCAGCGAAGATCTTGGCGGCGGCACGAAGGCGATTTTCCAACTGGAGAACGGCTTCTCTGCAGACACCGGCCGCCTGGGTCAGGGCGGGCGCATGTTCGGGCGTCAGGCGTATGTGGGCCTGAGTAACAACCAGCTGGGTACGGTCACACTGGGCCGCCAATACGACTCGGTGGTGGACTACTTTGCCGGCACGACGGCCAACGGCAACTGGGCGGGCTGGCAGTTTGCTCACCCGCTGGATAACGACAACACCGACAACTCGTTCCGCCTGGATAACACCATCAAATATGCAAGCCCGGTGTTTGGTGGCTTCCAGTTTGGCGGCGCGTATGCATTCAGTGAAGACGCTTCGTTCTCCAACAATCGCGTCTATAGCTTCGGTGGCAAGTACGCCAACGGCGGCCTGGTGATTGGTACGGGCTACATGGTCGGCAACAACATCGGGCAAACCGATGGCGGCGCCCTCGCAGCGAACGACGTCGGAGCCTTCGCCGCGAAGAAGATGCGCGTGTTTGGCGCGGGCATCAACTACACGACCGGCCCGACGACGGTTGGCTTTGCCTACTCCAACTCGAACTACAACACCCCCACGGGCAGCGGATACCTGGGCTCGGCACCGGGTGCCATCGCCGCAGCGGGCGTGACGGTCGATGCGGTCAAGTACCACAACTTTGAAGTCAGCGGAAAGTACCAGATCACGCCGGCATTCTTCCTGGGCGGGCAGTATGTGCTGTCGCTCATGAAGTACGACGCATCGACGGGCCGCGCAGTGCAGAGAATCCACACCGTGGGTCTGATGGCGGACTACAACTTCTCCAAGCGTACGGATGTCTATCTGCAAACGTCGTATCAGCATGTTGCGGGCGGCAAGACCGACTCGCTGCTTGACGGCGGGTACGTGCTCACAGCACGGGCGCCGTCTTCCACTGCCAACCAGGCGGTTGTGCGTCTGGCCTTGCGCCATAAGTTCTAAGGCCTAGCGGCGTGCTGGCCCCGTGCATGGGGCTAGGTTGACCGTTTGCCCCTCCTGCAGCCCGCCCACCGGCGAAACCACGGTGGGCGGGCTGTTGCCTATGTGCGGTGGAAAGCATCGCCACAGCCCAGCGCACTTGGCGCACAATATCGCTCTTGGCGCATCCAGCGCCCCCTCGCACCCCATGGAGACGGTATGAACAACGTTGTCGAGTCGACCCTTTCGATCGAACAGAACCCGAACCCCGTGCCCGCCGCCGAGCGTGCTCGCCTGCTGGAGAGCCCGGCTTTCGGCCGCGTGTTCACCGACCACATGGCCACCATCCGCTACACCGAAGGCAAAGGCTGGCACGACGCGAAGGTGGGCGCGCGCGGTGTGATCCCGACGGATCCGGCGACGCAGGTATTGCACTACGCGCAGGAAATTTTTGAGGGCATGAAGGCGTATCGGCTGCCGGATGGCGGCGGTGCATTGTTCCGACCCGACGCCAATGCACGCCGCTTCCAGAACTCCGCCAAGCGCCTGGCAATGCCCGCGCTGCCGGAAGATCTGTTCCTGCAATCCGTGCGCGAACTCGTGAAGCTGGACCGCGAATGGATTCCGTCGGGCGAGGGTTCCGCGCTGTATCTGCGGCCGTTCATGATTGCCACCGAGGTTGCACTGGGCGTCAAGCCCGCGGCTGAATATCTGTATTGCGTGATCGCCTGCCCGGTGGGCGCGTACTTCAAGGGCGGCGCGTCGGCTGCCGTCACGATCTGGGTGTCGGACACCTACACGCGCGCCGCACCCGGCGGTACGGGCGATGCCAAGTGCGGCGGGAACTATGCGGCCAGCCTGCTCGCACAGGCCGAAGCCACGCGCGAAGGCTGCGACCAGGTGGTCTTCCTCGATGCGGTGGAGCGCCGCTGGATTGAAGAACTCGGCGGCATGAACGTGTTCTTCGTCTTTGAAGATGGCTCGCTGCAGACGCCCCCGTTGACCGGCACGATTCTGCCGGGCATCACCCGCGATTCGCTGATCACCCTGGCGCGCGACATGGGCCTGACCGTGCGTGAAGAGCCGTATTCCATCGACCAATGGCAGGCCGACGCCCAGAGCGGTCGCTTGCGTGAAGCCTTTGCGTGCGGTACCGCCGCCGTGGTCACGCCCATCGGCAAAGTGAAGGGCCACAAGCACAACTTCACCATCGGCGACGGCGGTGCCGGCGTGCTGACCACCAAACTGAAGGCTGCACTGGTCGAACTGCAGAACGGCCGCGCACCGGACCCGCACAGCTGGCTCGACCGCGTGTTCTGAACCCGGCGCTCGGATATGACGGAGTCGCTTTCCCTGGACGCAGCCGAGACGTGGGTCACCACCGTCAACGGCCGTCTCTATGCCAAGCGTTGGGGCGGCACGGCGGATGACGCCGCGCTGCCGCCCATCGTGCTGCTGCATGATTCGCTCGGCTGCGTTGCGCTGTGGCGCGAGTTTCCGCAGCGCCTGGCGCAGGCAACCGGGCGCGCGGTGATTGCCTATGACCGGCTCGGTTTCGGCCAGTCGGATCCGCACCGGGGCCCGATCGGGGCGGATTTCATCCGCCAGGAGGCCCATACCGGTTTTTCCGCCCTGATTGACCAGTTTGGCGTGGGGCGTTTCATTGTCTTTGGCCACAGCGTGGGCGGCGGCATGGCGGTGTCGATTGCAGCCGCGTATCCGGACCGTTGCGCTGGGCTGATCACCGAGTCTGCGCAAGCCTTTGTTGAAGAGCAGACGCGCGCCGGCATCCGTACGGCCCAGGCCCAGTTTGCCGAGCCCGGTCAGATGTCACGCCTGGAGCGGTATCACGGTGACAAGGCGCCTTGGGTCTTGGATGCCTGGGTCAGCACGTGGTTGTCGCCCGCGTTTGCCGACTGGTGCCTGGATGAAGACCTGCTGGGTGTCCGCTGCCCGGTGCTCGCCATGCACGGCACGGAAGACGAGTATGGCTCGACCGCGCAGCCCGAGCGCATTGTGACCTTGGCCGGCGCACCGGCTCGGCTGGCGTTGCTGCAGCACTGCGGTCACGTGCCGCATCGGGAGCAGGAAGCCACGGTGCTGGATACCGTGAAGCCGTTCGTGGCGGCGTCCCGCTGATCCGCGATCGGCCATTTGGCGCTGCCCCATGGAACTCTACCAACTCAAGGCCGTACTCGCGGTTGCACGCACCGGTCAGCTCGCACGCGCGGCGGAGCAACTGCATCTGACACAGTCCGCCATCTCCAAGCAGATCAAGGGGCTGGAGGACGAGCTGGGCGTGCTGCTGTTCGACCGCACGCCCACCGGCATGACGGTCACCGCCGCGGGCCGGCGCTTGCTGCCGATTGCCGGGCGCGTGGTCGATGCCACGCAGGAGATGACGGCACTGGCGTCGTCGCTGCGCGGCAATGTCTCCGGTGTGCTGCGCCTGGGCACGATCATCGATCCGGAGTCGATCCGCCTGGGGCCGCTGCTGGCGGCGCTGCTGCAGTTCTATCCGCACATCGACGTGACGCTGGCACACGGCATTTCCGGCAGCGTGCTGCAGATGCTGCGTGATGGCCAGGTCGACACAGGCTTCTACCTGGGCACCTTGCACGACCCGGAGATCACCGTGCACCCGCTAGCCGTGGAGCACTACGTGGTGGTGGCGCCCGCCGCGTGGGAGGCGAAGCTGCGTGGGGCCAGCCTGCAGGAGCTTGCTGCCATGCCGTGGCTGGCGACGCCCGCTGGCAGCTCGCAGCACGGCATGGTCGCGCAGATGTTTGCCGAACGCGGTCTGTCGCACAACACCGTGGTCGAGGCCGATCAAGAAGCGTCGATGATCGAGCTGGTGCAGTCCGGTGTGGCCCTGGGGATCATGCGCGAGCGCCTGGCCGCCGGCATGGTGCAGAGCGGCCAGGCCGTCATCTGGGAGGGCGCCCGGCTGCCATGCCCGCTGTGTCTGCTGCATCGTCGTGCCAGTGCGGACAATCCTATGGTCCAGGCCCTGCTGGCGACCTTGCCGATGATCTGGCAGCCCGAGGCGGACGTCGCCTGAACCGGGTATCCCATCCTAGGGTTTGCCCGGGCAAGCGCCCCGCTTGTCAGCCGCAAAGCGTTGCCCCATCAGGGGTTGCCTGCGCGTTCAGGTGGTCTTGAAGATTCTCCAATAGGCGACTTGCGCGCCGCTCCGTAGACTGCCTCCAACCTGTTCATTCCGCTCGAGGCTTCTCATGCAACCCACGTCCCCCGCCAACCAACCCGCGCTGCTGCGCGCCATGTTCGATGCCGCTGTGGCCAGCGCCCAGCCGTCGCTCTGCCTGGCGCAGCATCTGCCGCCGGCGCCCAAGGGACGGACCATTGTCATCGGTGCGGGCAAGGCATCGGCCGCCATGGCCCAGGCACTTGAAGCGCATTGGCCGGGGCCGCTCGAGGGGTTGGTCGTCACGCGCTACGGCTATGCCGTGCCGTGCGAGCGCATCGAGATTGTCGAGGCGGCACACCCGGTGCCCGACGCGGCTGGCCTGGAAGCCACGGCTCGCGTGCGTCAACTGGTGTCGGGGCTGACCGAAGACGACCTCGTCATCGCACTGATTTCCGGAGGTGGTTCGGCGCTGCTCGTGGCGCCGGGCGAGGGCATCAGCCTAGCCGACAAGCAGGCCGTGAATGCGGCGCTGCTCAAGAGCGGCGCCAACATTGCCGAGATGAATTGCGTGCGGCGCCACCTGTCGCAGGTCAAGGGCGGGCGGCTGGCGGCGGCCTGCCACCCGGCGCACGTGGTGACGCTGCTGATTTCTGACGTGCCGGGCGACAACCCGGTCGACATCGCGTCCGGCCCCACGGTGGCGGACCCGACCACGCGTGCAGACGCCCTGGCGATCATCGAGCGCTACCGGATCGCCGTGCCCGACAACGTGCGTGCATTCCTTGCGAAGGACGAAGCGGAGAGCATCAAGCCGGGCGACGCGCGCCTGCAGAACATCACCACGCGCATCATCACGGCGCCGCAGATCGCGCTGGAGGCTGCGGCAAAGGTGGCGGAGGCGGCGGGCTATACGCCGTACATCCTCGGCGATAGCCTGGAAGGCGAGGCGCGCGACCTGGGCCTGGCGATGGCAGGCATCGCACGTCAGGTGGTACAGCGCGGCCAGCCGTTCAAGACGCCGTGCGTGCTGCTGTCGGGCGGCGAGACGACCGTCACTGTCACGGGCAGCGGCCGCGGTGGGCGCAACGTGGAGTTCCTGCTCTCGCTGGCGGTGGCGCTGGACGGGCTGCCCGGCGTACACGCCATTGCCGGTGACACCGACGGCGTGGACGGTGCCGAAGAGATTGCCGGCGCCATCATCGCGCCCGACACGCTCGCCCGTGCATGGGCGGCTGGCATCCAGCCGCGCAAGAGCCTCGACAACAACGACGGCCACGGCTTCTTCCAGGCGCTGGGCGACTCCGTCATCACCGGCCCGACGCTGACCAACGTCAACGATTTCCGCGCCATCATCATCGATACGCCAGCCGGCGCAGCGTAAGACGAGCGTGCTGCCTGATGTGCTATCTGCGGCGCTTGTCAGGCAGTCCGTGCGTGTGCGTTGCACCAAAATCGAACGATCGTTTGTAAAACGCCGGTTTCAATCACCAGCGTTTTTCCCGCCCGTGCGCGCCATGCCACGGGCGTTCTTGTTTGGAAGTGCCAGCCTAAACTGAGACATTGGCAAGCTCCTTCAGTCGCTCCTATAAAACAGGCGTTAGGCATGACCCGACGGCGCACCCACGTGCGCACGAGAGGCGCTATCAAAACGATTCTGGCGTCGTTGTGCGGCCTTGCCGTACGACTTGTACTGTCTGCGGCCGCACGCCTAGCCAGAACCGCTTCGCTTCGTTTTGATAGCGCCTCCAAGCCAACCGAATCAAGCGGGGCAACCAGGAGGAAGACAATGGCAACACCCGGCACCGTCGCGTCCATGGAATGGACCGACAGCAAGCGGTATCTCTGGATGCTCGGCGCGCTGACGATCACGCTACCGATGATTGCCGCCGCCCTGGCGCTGTCGACCGGGTGGCATCCGTTGTGGTGGGCGGGGCCGGTCATCGTGTTCACGATCATTCCGCTGCTCGATTACCTGATTGGCGACGACCGCGACAACCCGCCCGAAGACGTCGTCCCCGAGCTGGAAAAGCAGCGCTACTACCGGCGCATCGTCTATCTGGCGACCACGGTGCTCTACGTGAGCTTTGCTGTGGCGATGTGGGTGCTGCACACCTACGAGCTCACCTGGTACGACTACATTGCGTTCGCGTTTTCACTGGGCGTGGTGACGGGCATCTCGATCAACACCGCGCACGAACTCGGCCACAAGACCAACGGTTTTGAGCGCTGGCTTGCCAAGATCACGCTGGCACCGGTGGCGTACGGGCACTTCTTCGTCGAGCACAACCGCGGCCATCACGTGCGGGTGGCCACACCGGCTGACCCGGCAAGCGCACGCTTTGGCGAATCGTTCTGGGAGTTTCTGCCGCGCACCGTGGTGGGCAGCGTCAAATCGGCCTGGGCGCTGGAGAAGCAGCGTCTTGAGCGCAACGGGCATTCGGTGTGGTCGTGGCGCAATGACGTGCTCAATGCCTGGGCGATGACGGTGGTGCTGTGGGCCGTGTGCATCGCCTTTGTCGGTATCAAGGCTGTGCCTTTCCTGCTGATCCAGGCGGTGTACGGGGCTTCATTGCTGGAGGTGGTGAACTACCTGGAGCACTACGGCCTGTGCCGTAAGCAACTGCCGAGCGGCCGCTACGAACGTTGCACGCCGCAGCATTCGTGGAACAGCAATCACGTGGTGACGAACCTGTTCCTGTATCAACTGCAGCGCCATGCCGACCATCACGCCAACCCGACGCGTTCGTTCCAGGCGCTGCGGCACTTCGAGCATTCACCGCAATTGCCCGCCGGCTATGCCGCGATGGTGCTGCTGGCCTATGTGCCGCCGCTGTGGTTTCGCGTGATGAACCCGCGCGTGATTGCGCATTACCAGGGGGACATGTCGCAGGCGAACATCAAGCCGTCGATTCGCGAGCAGGTGGTGGCGCAGTATCCGGCGCGCGCCTGACGTACGCACGGGGTTGGCGGCAGAATGTCGGGGTGATCACGGGACTGCCTACCCACGCCATGAACACCGCCATGCCTGCCTCCTTGCGAGAACCCGCCCCAATCAGCCTGCGATCCAGTGACGGCTTCGGCTGGCAGGGCTTTGCCGCCACGCTGCTCGGCATCCGCCCGGGAACGTACCGCGTGCCGGCCATGGAAGCTCACCGCATCAATGTGCATATCGGCGCGCCTGTTCGTGCGAACTGCGTGTGCGACGGCCGCCGCTATTCCCGCATCCAGGCGCACGGTGATGCGGACGTGATCCCCGCCGGGTTGCCCGGCATGTGGACCGACGATGCCGACTGCCGCATCCTCCGGATCGCCATCAGTGACGCGTTCGTACGGAGCATCGGCGAGCAGGTTGGGGCGCCGGCGGCACAGATCGCGCCGCATCTGCAATGGCGCGATGCGCGCGTGCATCACCTGGCAGCGGCGCTCGGCGCAGAGCTGGAAGCGGAAGACACTTCCGACGCGCTGTATGCAGAAAGCCTGTGCACGGCGCTGGTGGTGCGCTTGCTGAACAGCAGCCGTGAGGTTGCCGCCGCTGCGGCCAACAGTGCGCGCACCCTGGCCCCCCGTATCGCCGCACGCGTGATCGACTACATCGAAGCCCATCTGCATCAGCGGCTGACGCTGGCTGAACTGGCGGCACTGACGGGCCTGAGCACACCGCATTTCAAGGTGCTGTTTCGCGCAACGCTGGGTGTGCCGGTACATCGGTACGTCGTGCAGCGCCGGGTGGAGCGCGCGAAGGTGCTGCTGCTGGAGGGCCGGCGCAGCGCGTCGCAGATCGCGCTGGAGGTCGGCTTTGCGCACCAGAGCCACCTGACGCAGTGGATGCAGCGGCTGCTGGGCGTGACGCCGCGTGAAGTCATTCGGGCAGGGCGCGCCGCGGCGTCTGCCGATACGCTCGCCGCATAGCCGGTACAACCCGATCCTCCAAACCTGCCAGATTCCTCCGTTCCTGCAAGTTCGCATTGCGGAGCCGACCTAAGCTCGCGTCTCTCATCTGACAGGAGCACGAGCATGTATGTCATTTTTGGGGCAGCGGGCAAGGTCGGGCGTGCCACGGCCATTGCGTTGCGCAACGCCGGTCGCCCTGTGCGCGCCGTGGTGCGCCAGGCCAAGCAGGGCGAAGCGCTGGCCAAGATCGGCTGCGAAATCGTCTGTGCTGATCTGACCGATCCCACCACGGTGGCCTCCGCCATCAAGGGCGCCACGGCGGTGCAGATCCTGTGCCCGGTGCCGGTGGGGAATCCCGACCCAGCATCGACCATGCACCGCATGATCGACGTTGCCGCCGATGCGCTGCGCGCCAACCCACCACCGGCCGTGCTGGCGTTGTCGGACTACGGTGCAGAACTTGACCGGGGCACCGGCCTGACGCGCTTGTTCCACTTGCTGGAAGAACGGCTCAAGCCGCTGCCTACACACCTGACGCTGTTGCGCTCGGCGGAGCATGTGCAGAACTGGGCGGCGATGCTGCCCGTGATGCTGGCGACGGGGCGGCTGCCGAGTCTGCACAGTCCGTTGGACCGAGCGTTTGCGACCGTCTCAACGCAGGACGTGGGCGCGCTGGCCGCCGAGTTGCTGCTTGAGGTGCCCTCCACCAAAGCGCCGCGTATCGTGAGCATAGAGGGCCCGCGCCGCGTGAGCCTGATCGAGGTTGCACGCGCCTTCAGCACTGTCGTTGGCCGCGAGATCGTTGCCGACGCCGTGCCGCGCGAAGCCTGGGCACCGATGCTGCAACGGGCTGGTTTGAGCGAGAACCATATGCAGCTGCTCACCGAGTTGTACGACGCCGTCAACGCGGGGCAGATCGATGTCGAGAAGGGCGTGTCCGAGCAGCGCTTTGGCAAGACCGAGCTGACGGATGCATTCACTGCGATGCTGGCCGCGCATGTGAAATCGAGATAGCTGCGCAGCCCAGCAGTCTGCAAATGCGAATGCCTCTTATGCGGATTTCTGTCTGCGCCTTCCGGTTATTCCGCGCAGCGCGCGTTGCGCCACTATGATCTCGGAAATTTCCTGGGGTCATCATGCTGGTTGGACGTGTCACACGCGCTGTTTGGATGGCGGCTGTGCTCGGCGGCGCTGCGCTGCCCGCGCGCGCGGTCTTGCCCGACGAGATTCAGGTCTACACCGGCGACATCAATGCCCCCGGACAAGTCGGCCTGGAACTGCACCTGAATACCACGCCCAGCGGCATCGGCGAGCCCAGCTATCCGGGCGAGGTCACGACACCGCACGGGTGGCGTGCCACGGCGGAGTTCTCCTACGGGCTGACGCCGTCGCTGGAGCTTGGGCTGTACGTGCCGACCACGCTCACACGCGAGAACACGTATTACGTAACGGGCCCCAAGGTGCGCCTGAAATGGATGCCGATCCGCCCCGAGGACGACGTGGGCCAGTTTGCCGGTGTCAACGTGGAGGTGGCCCACGTTGCCGGGCGCTTCGAGCAATCGCAGAACGCACTGGAGCTGCGGCCCATCTACGGGTACCAGGACGAACGCTGGCTGTGGGCGGTCAACCCGGTGCTGGACTGGAACCTGTCCGGCCCGGGCCGCAGTGGCGTGCCGGAGGCCGCGCCGAGCTTCAAGATTGCCCGCACGGTTACGACCGGCGTGCGTGCCGGCATGGAGTACTACGCGGGTCTTGGGCCCATCAACCACATCGCACCGCTGCATGAGCAGCAGCACACGGTGTTCCTGGCGTTTGACGTCGACCTCAAGCCCGTCGTCTTCAACTTTGGCATTGGGCGTGGCCTGACGCGCGCAACGGATCGCTGGACGTTGAAGTGGATCTTTGAGATCCCGTTCAGTTAAGCCTTGGCCGCGTCGGCCTGCAGCACCTATGCTTGGCAGCAACCGATTGCGCCGGGTGTGCCAGAGGGGGGCGCCATGACGATCGACATCCGCTGCATTGCATTAGGACTGGTGTTATTCGCCTTTGCCGCGCACGCAGAAGACGACCTGCAGAATCGCGGCCACGATCCGTTCTTCCAGATTTCGTCGGGTGTTGCCAACTGCCCCGAGCCTGCCGGCCCGCGCATCAGCGAAGCCGAATGGAAGCGTGATTCCCACCACCGCATCGAGCACGGCAACCACTGTTGGGTCGAGGGTCGCTGCCGCCTACCCAACGCCTTTGCCTACGACGACGAGATTGCCGAGACAGCACAGCGGCGCTTGCAATGGATGGCCATCCATGTGCCCGGCTGGAAGCAGAACACCACGCTGTGGGTGACGGTGTGGCAGCGCTGGATGCTCGTGCAGGGCTGCGTGGCGCCGGGCTATGCGTTCGAGCCGTTCATGACCGCGCTGCGCGACGTGCCCGATGTGGAGCGCTTCATCAACGAGACGACGGCACACCCGGAGCGTGGCGTGCCGTATGCGCTGTTCCACAAGGGCGCGGTTGCCAAGCCTTGACCTTCAGGGCTTGTGCTTCTGATAGGTACCGACGAGCTCCGCCTCGGCGATGACGTGACCGCGCATGGCGCGTTCCAGTGCCGCCTTGTCGGGTGCGCCCATCTCCGGCAGCTCCACGTTCAGCGCATAGAGCTTGTGATAGTAGCGATGGCGCCCGACAGGTGGGCAGGGGCCGCCATAAGCGGTGCGTTGCCAGTCGTTGGTGCCGGCGCGCGTGCCGGGTGGCAGCCCCTTGCGTGCTGCGTCTTCGGCAATGGTCGTTGCGCTGGGCGGGATGTTGTAAAGCAGCCAGTGCACCCAGGTCATCTTCGGGGCGGCGGGGTCTGGCGCGTCCGGATCGTCGACGATCAGCACCAGGCTGCGTGTGCCCGCCGGCGCGCCGGTCCAGGCCAGTGGTGGCGAGGTATCCGAGCCTTCGCATGTGAGGTGGCAGGGGATTTCGCCACCGGTGGCAAAGGCGGGTGAGGTCAGGGTGAGCGTCATGGCTTTCCTCGCGTTCACTTGAGCAGAGACGGGAAGGCCGCATCCGCCCGCCAGTAGCAACGTCAGGAAGCACCATTGGCAGGTTGCGCGCGACATGATTGGAATCCCGTGGATTCTTTCAAGCTAGTGCGCAATGGCGGTACCGACAAGCACCGTCGGGTTTGCGCCGCTCAGGCAAACCACCCTAGCACCAGGGCTGCCACTGCCGGCACCGTCTGCACATAGAGAATCCGCTTGCTGACGGTGATCGCGCCCCAGATGCCGGCCACCGCCACGCAGATCAACCCGAACAGCGCGAACGATGCGTTGACCACCGGGTCCGGCGCCACCAGCCCGATCACCAGCGCGGCCACCAGAAAGCCGTTGTACAAGCCCTGGTTGGAGGCCATCGCCGCGGTTTCTGCCGCCTTCTCCGGCGTGATGCGGAACACCTTGGGGCCGCGTGTCTTCCACAGCACCATCTCCAGCACGACGATGTAGACGTGGATCAGCAGCACCAGCAGATAGACGATCAGGGCAAGGGTTTTGATCATGGCGGTTGTCATGTCAGGAATGAGCGTGCCGCCATGATAGAGATTTTGTGCCGCCTGCCTGCTCCCAGAAGGAGGGGTATCAGAGCCCCGTCAACGCGCGGGCTTGGGCAAAGGTGTGCAGCGACGCTGCTGCCGATGCGATGGATGCTGGCTCGATTGCCGTCAGCGCCTGGCCGCCGAGCCAGTCGATGGTCTCGCGTGCGTTGTGCGCGAGCGTCTT